>Ga0302319_10001074_pt1 | contig 61378 bp, 53 predicted proteins | sample Bog_T0_2_FD_203319 | JGI IMG/M metagenome (GOLD analysis project Ga0302319, IMG submission 203319) | Peat permafrost microbial communities from Stordalen Mire near Abisko, Sweden - Bog_T0_2 | ecosystem: Environmental > Terrestrial > Soil > Wetlands > Peat | place: Sweden: Abisko, Stordalen Mire...
CCTGTTACTATGAACATCGGCGGCAAACAATCCTCTCACCCGGAATCGTCCCCGTCGTCTAGCCTGGCCTAGGACATCGCCCTTTCACGGCGGTAACACGGGTTCAAATCCCGTCGGGGACGCCAAACCTAATCAATGAGTTACCGGGATTTCCCCAGAAACTCGCGGTACAACGACGGTACAACTTGGTTTCGAGCGGATCATGCCGACCACTTTGCTTTGGGCCGCTCGCTTCTGCGGACTCAGGGCTTGGGTGTAGGTGTCGAGCGTCATTTTTGCTGTTGAGTGCCGCAACAACTCCTGCACAACTTTGACATCCTCCCCGTTGCCCTTGAGCAACGTAGAAAATGTATGGCGAAATGTATGCCACGACATCTTCTTGTTGATACCCAGTTTCCGAGCTGCGGGTTGAATGTAATCGCGCATTACCGCACTCAGCCACACTGGTTGTTTTCCGCGCTTTGCTCCAGCGCGGTTGGCGTTAGTGGCCCATACATAATCTGACGGCTTTTTGTATGGTGTCACGTCATACCAAGCCAACAGATCATGAGCTACATACGCGTCAATCGGCATCATCTTTCTGGATGCCTCGGTTTTGACCGGGCCGACGTGCTGGTCAACGAGTGACCGAGTCACGCTTACATGGAGATTCTTGAAGTCGAAATCCTTCCATTTCAGCCCAGCCAGTTCGCCACGGCGCAGTCCCGACGGCATGTCAAGAAACACCATGGCCTTCTCTCGAATTCCCAAGACTCCCAGCAAGAGATGCATCTCTTCCACTTCTAGAATATCGGGTGTTCGCTCACGCTTCGCAGAAACACGAACACCTGAGCCCTTGCCGGCACCTGCGATTGGATTACGGTCAGTGAACTCCCAACGTATCGCGTGATTGAAAATGCTGCTCATCGCGTCACGGATTTTTTCTCTCGTGCCACCTGCAAGAAGTTTGCGTTTGCCGAACTTGCTTGTGACAAGCGATTTGAGCCATTGCTCCACCGCAACGGTTTTGATGGCTCGGAGTTCGAGTTTTCCCCAATGAGGAATCACCCAACGGTTCAGAACCTGCGTCTTTCGGTTGCGGGTCGAATATGCTTTGCCGTCCCGTCCGCAATCAGTAAGTTCATGAATTTTGTAGTGCTCCACAGCCTCAGTCATTGTGATCGAAGTCAACTCTGTCGGGCCATCGGTGTTGATGTTTAGCCGCAGTCCAGCTAACAAATCCTGCAGCTTCTTGCTGTTTTCGGGATAGTCCTTGACCGGTCCGATGGTCTTCTTGCGCTCACGCGAAATGCCGTCCGCGCCTTTATGCAGCCAGCGAAACTGCCATCTTTCTATCCCATCTTTACGAACTATTGTTTGGAGACAGCCATTCTGATAACGCGCCAGCATTCATTTGCTCCTTGAATTCTGGCAGCGGTCGCAATCCGAATTTACCGCAGTGGGCGTCGCAGAGTCTAGTTCACGACAAATATCGCTTCCCGCAGGTCCTACGACGCAACGAACTGGGGTCGTGGGAGGCGTGATCCTGCGCAAAGGCATCGTGCACGCGACGGGAGAGGATTCTCGATTCCTTCGCTCACTTGTCTGACGCTACACCCGCAGCCATGTTGTGACGCGCACGATGGTCGGCAATAACCTGCGACCGAAGCCAATCGTCCAACTCCGAGAGATAAAAACGCCATCGCTTTCGGTCAGACCCTACCGGGTGAGCCGGAAGTGACCCTTCACGAGCCTTGCGAAGTACGGTTTTCGGGTGCATGTTGAGAAAGCGGGCAGCGTATTGCTGACTGACGGGGGCTTCTCGAAGCGAGTGTGATCGCTCACTTGGGACGGTCAGACTGGGCTGGGCTGACATGACGACCTCTTCTCCACAGCTGTGGACCCTCCGTTTTGTTGACTTCGCGCGGACCCACAGTGCTAGCCAATTTGATCGATTTGCGGCGCCCTGTCCAACAACTTTTCGTCCGCGTGATATTCCTACCGGGAATATCAGACAACAAGAAGTCAATCCGTCACCTAGCATTTGGTCGAGCAAATCGCTTTGCGGATGCGGGGGCCAGTTAGAGACGCGCCCGAGTCAGGCTGGCAAGGACAGTCTCATCTGCTTCATCGGCAGGCACTTGGGCGCTGGTTTGCAACGAAACCAACTACGACCCACAACCACATCGGCGTTCGCCCAGACGCCGTAACTAGACTGCTCCTGCGTACAGTATTTCCGTCGCATTTGTCGACAAATCGCAATCTCAGGGAAATTCCTCAGCGAGATTGTCGGACCGAAAACCTCAATTTACCTGCTCGCGACACCATGTTCATCTGTTATTCCTCCCAGGAATAACAGAGTGACGAGAAGTTGTTGGACATGTTGTTTGAGCAGCGTTACGTTTGCGCCACAAGCAGCCGATTTGAAGTGCTGCGGGAGGTGCAAATGCCCCGTTGGTCGCGAACTCATTCCATCCCCCAAATCGGACGCCTTCTTCAGCCGAAGCGCGTGCGTCCAACCACAGTTGTTCTCGCCCTGTTCTTCCTCATTCCTGTGGCGGCGCTGGCACAGGGTTCACCGTTCGACACGGGTTTTACCGCTATCCAAAGTCTTTTCACCGGCACCATCGCAAAGGTTGCAAGTCTAGTGGCGATCGTGATCGGCGGCTACGGTTTCGCCCACGGAGAACCCGGCGCAAAGAAGGCCTTGGCCGGTGTCGCAGCCGGAACCGGGATTGCCGTCCTCGCCGTAAACGTCCTGAGCTGGCTTTGGGGCGTGTAGGAGGCCCTACCCGCCAAGTTCAACAGATGCTGAACGAGTCCCTTATGCCAAACAACACAGATCAAAAGCATCGGACCAATCGAGTCTTCAAGAGCCTGCATAAGCCTCTCACTTATCTGGGCGTAGAGCGCACGCTGTTCTACTTCGTCTGCGTCGGCGCGGTGGGAGCTTTCAATCTTTTCAACTCCATCTTGGCCGGCATCGCCGTGTTCATTGGCGGCTTTGCTTTCGGTCATTGGGTAACGAACAGCGATCCGGCGTTTCTCCGCATCCTCGCAAAGTCTGAAGGCTACAAATTGCGCTACGACGCTGCCAAACAGCAAGTCCCCCGTGTGGAGGTCGTGTGATGCTGCGTCTCGACAAAGTCATCAAGCCGTGGAAAGAGAGCGCAGCTCTCAACGACCACATCAATCTCTATGGCTTCTGGAATGAGACGACCTTCCTCACCAAGAGCGGCGATGTAGGGATGGTCCTCAGTATTTCCGGCGTGGACTATGAGAGTCTTGACCGGTCGGAGCAAGAGTATGCGGTGAAGCGGTTAGAAGCGGCGCTCAAAGCGTTTGGCCCAGGCTTCCACGTCTACCAATATCTCTTCAAATCGAATCGACCTGACATCCCATTCGCAACGTATGACGACCCTGTTGTGGAGGCAGCGATCGATCAGCGGCGAAAGTTCTTTGAAGGCAAGAGAGAACAGCTTTATCAGGTTGAGATCTTCTACTGCATTCTGCTCGAAGGCGCCCGGTCGAAGACCGGCGTCGGGACGGCCCTAGCTCGCCTCTTACTCGATCCGGAGGGCGCGATTGCCGAACTCAAATCGCAGTTCACCAGCGACAGCATGAAGAAGTTGTTGCGGACACATATCGAGCGCGATCTTCAACGCCTCGACCAGTATGTGCAGGCATTCGGTCGCCAGCTAGCGGACTTTATGCAAATCGAGATTCTGAATCAGCAGGGACAGTTCACGTTTTTCCGACGCCTGCTGAATTATGACGATTGGCGTATTGCCGGCAGCCCGCAGTCCACGCAGTTTCTCGACTATCAGGTGGTCAACTCTGACATCGAGGCCGAACGCGACCATCTGCGGGTAGGCGATCACACTGTTCGCGTGCTGACGATGAAAGAGGCCATCACAGAGACGCGGCCCCTGGTGCTCGACGCGCTGTTAAAGATTCCGGCCAACTTCTACGTGGTCACGGAGTGGACGCCGCTACCGGCGGACAAAGCCCGCAAAGAAGTCAATAAACGACGCCGTCACTTCAATATGTCCAAGACGGGTTTCGTCTCTCAGATGGGCAACGACGCCGCGCAGACGAATTCTCGCGACGTGCTTGTGGATGAGTCCAAGCAGGCTGACATTGAGAATCTTGGGGATTGCTTGCGTGCTTTGGGTGACGGCCAATCGCTTGGCGACTTCTCGCTCACGATTGTGCTCTATGGCCGGACGTCATCCGGTCAGGCAAGAACGGAACTCGATCAACTGGTGGCCGAGTTTACTGGAGTCTTCACCAATGCGGATGGCAATCTGTTCGCCGAAACCTACAACCAGCTCAACGCTTATTTCGCCACCGTGCCGGGCAACTACGCGCTCAACCTCCGCCAGTTGTATCTGCTCAACACAAACTATGCCGACCTGTCCTTTCTCTTTACGATCCTGCCCGGCGAAAAGACGAATGCCCATCTCGGTGCGGAGTACCTGGCCGCGCTTGAAACCGACAACAGCACGCCCTACTTTCTTAACCTGCATAACGGCGAGGTTGCCCACACGCTGATTCTCGGGATGACGGGGAGTGGAAAAACGACCGCATTGACAGCAATTCGCACTTCGCTAGAGACACAGGGCTACCAGGTCGAGGGCCTCGCCCCGACCTCCCGTGCTTCGCGCCAATTAAACGAGGCCGGAGTCCACGCAGGAACTCTCCAAAGCTTCCTCGCGCGCGCGGGAGAACCAGACGCGGCTGGGCAAAAGCGCTTCTATTTCGTCGATGAATCAAGCCTTGCCAGCACCCACCAGATACGCGAGTTCCTTACGCGGATTGGCGCCAATGACCGTGTGCTCTTGATCGGCGATATCCGCCAACATCAGGGTGTCGAGGCGGGCCGCCCCTTTGAACAACTCCAGGAAGCCGGAATGCGGACGGCCAAGCTAGACGAGATCGTTCGCCAGCAAGACCCGGCCCTCAAGTCAGCCGTAGAAATGCTGGCGACAGGCCAAGTCTCCGCTGCGCTCGATGCGCTTCAACAGCAGGGCCGGGTCAAAGAAATTCCTGAGCGAGAGGATCGCGTCCGTACCATCGCCAAGAGTTATATCGAATCACCCGAGAACACTCTCATCGTCTCACCCGACAATGCTTCCCGCCGCGAGCTCAACGTCGCCGTTCGCCAAGAGCTAAAGGCAAATGGAGCGCTTGCCTTGGAAGACCATAAATTCGGCGTGCTAGTTCAGCGTCAGGACATGACTGGAGCCGAACGATCCTGGGCAAGCCACTACGAAATCGACGACGTAGTGCGCTACGCACGGGGCAGCAAGACCGTTGGAATTAAAGCCGCCGCCTATGCTTCGGTCGTCGCCATCGACCCAGCAGCAAACCTGCTCACGGTCGAAAAATCGAACCAAGAGCTTGTCACCTACGATCCCCGCCGTTTAACAGGCGTCAGCGTCTATCGGGAGATCGAACGGGAGTTCTCCGTGGGCGACCGCATTCAATTCACCGCCCCCAACAAATCCCTTGGTGTTGCCAACCGCGACCTCGCTACCATCGAATCGATCCGTCCCGATGGTCACGTTGCCGCCCGCTTGGACGACCACCGCCAGATCCAGTTCAAAGCCGGCGACCATTGTCATTTCGACCACGGCTACGCCGTCACCAGTCACAGCTCCCAGGGCCTTACCGCGGAACGCGTCCTCGTTCACGCTGACACCAGCGTCCACCCGGATCTGCTCAACTCACGCTTCGGCTATGTCTCCATTTCCCGCGCCAGCCGGGAGGCCACGCTCTTCACTGACAACTTTGCAAAACTCTGTCCACAATTAGGAGCTGACGTCTCGAAGACATCCGCTTTGGAAATCAGTCAAGCTTCATCCATCTCCCAGGAAATTGGGATAAGGATCTGACACTGCCAACTATTGCAGCGGAGAATGGCGCGATGACGAAGATGGTCAGCATTCCCAAAAATCACAACAAAATCCGTCGCGGAGTCGTCGAATTGCCTCAAAACAGTCCGCTCGTCCGCTTTTCAAGCCCGTGATCAAGCACCGCTGCCAGTCATCTCCTGTACTCGCAAATATACCGATTCTGCCGCCTTCTTGTATCTCGTCCACGATTCTGGTGCCAGAATCGAATAGAAATACCCATATGGCTTACCGGTTGCCGGCAATATGCATTTGCTCGTACGTAGAGCCTCTATCCGATCACGAAACGCTAGCATGTCAGCTGCCGATTCTTTAATGGCGTCCAGATCGGGAGACAGGAGTTCGTAAAAGTTGACCTCGGGATGTTCGTTGCGCATTGGTTCAAGGTATTCCGTCCAAAAGCACGACGTGATTTCTCTAAACCGCTCGTAGTAAACGTTGCACAACTCACGACACATTGCCCACTCATCTGTTGACACCAATCCATCCCTCGCTTCCAGACCCTGAACAGCCCTTTCTATCTGTGAGCGAAGCAGCGCGGTGATGGCGAGGAAGATGTGAACAAAGTTTGGAACTCCGTCTATGTCCCGGTCGGTAATGTGTCGTCGGAGCTTGCGCATATGACGATCACAGAATTGCAGTACTGCTTCGTGCAGGTCTCGGCATAGTTGAAAGTTTCTCGCTCCAAAAGATCGCATACTGTCACGGATCGACCATTCTGCCCGATGCCGCAACATCGGACGCGGCGCAAGCGTTAACGGTATATCGCAAAAACTTAGGAACACCTTCAGAGCATCGTCATCACTGCCGTTTATCAAATCCGCAAGGACAGCATAGAACTGGGCTGCACTTTCTTGGGCCTCTTTTACGTAACGCTCTCTGCGCGTGCTGTTGCCGGTTGAGATGTCCCGTAAATTCGTGAGAAGCACCGCGTTGCTTTGCGTGAGGGAGCCATCTCCTCCATAGCCCTCAACATGCACAATGCACGAGGACTGTTGCAGTCTCAGTTCCAGAGAATCCGTGATTAAAGCTGAGTACATATCTCCGCTCAGATCGATAGCAATTCGCTCTTGGAGATTTCCCCGGAGAGTGATGACCGCCGAAAAGTTCTGGTATCGTGGCGAATCCGCAATTTCGAGTCCCAACCGAATACGCTTGCCAGACAGCTCAGCTTCTCGAAGGACAATGTCCGTAGGTTCGCAGAAAGAGGACGGCTCGTCTTCCTCTGTAGATGCCTGCAACTCGGACGCGCTGCGAATACGTCTGGTTGAACCCTCTGGAATGAGCAGATGCAGCGCCGCAGATCGTTCCTCTGGGCCAGACAACCGCATCGCAATGATTGATTCAACATTGCTGTTGTCCGGTCGGCGATTCAACGCAGCCGAGGTGAGATTCGCGCTTCCATAGCACATGAGAGCGTAACCCTTTGTTTCAAACAGAATTGCCTTTCCATGTAGTGGCTGGTTATGGCCGTCGTCCTCGAACTCACGCAAGTAGACTTCGGCCCTTTCGCTCTTACACAGATCATGCGCTAGAAAGTCGGGCTGAAGTGTCGTAAACCGGTTTTGGGTGACAATTCTGATTTTCTTGGGGTCAAAGCGTTGTGCAAGTTCTTCTATAAGAGCATGGTTCGAATCGAAGAATCTGGAAATCGCTGTGATTGTGACCACTTGGTCGCCGATCTTCTCTTCGATCTGATCAAGCAGGGAGCGTTCTAGATTGTGCAGGAATTCGATGTCCTCACGGCCCTGGCTTGTTCCGCAAAGCCAAGGAGCGTCACGCTGGAGCGCTTGAAGGTTTGATCTGAAACCCTGCGTACCTGCTCGGTCGCAGAGCTGCGAAAGGAACCGGAATGCCGACCTGAAAATCGGCAATGCGTCTTCCTTTTTGCCCTGCTCATAGTGGAAGACACCTACAAGTTCGGCATTTGAAGTCAACCCTGGGCGCGTCGCATTAGCGCTGCCAATCAACAGCGAGCCTTTTTCTTCGTCAGCGAAAAGAAAGACCTTTGGATGGAACACTCTCTTTGCCGTGATGGGCTGAAGAAGATAGCGAATGTTTGCCAGATTGGGGCGATCCCGAAGGGTTCCTGAAAGCAACTCGTCATAGCAACCCCAATCGATCAATACCGTGATGTTGTTATTGCGATGGAGACAGCCAAATTTCTCCATGCAATAGTCCTCAAAAAAGCTTGGGTCGAACCGATACGTGCAAATAACGGCACCTGCTGCTGTTCGAATCTGCTGGAGCGTTCTGTGTAGATCGATGCGAGGTTTTGCCGTCATTGCGTTGAAATTCTGTTGAGGAGTTTGCGCCCATCGCCCGTCAGTCGGTAAGCCCCCGAGGCGCTGTCCGTGAGGCCGATATCAGACAGAATCCGAATTGCATTTCCTTGCCGGGATGAGCGTGATGGAGGGTCGTAGTCTTGGTCCTTTATGATCCTGCGGTCCTGCCTGTGCAGCCAGCAACTTTCAAGGTTGCGCTTTTCATACATGACACTGTCATGCTGATCAACTACGCAATCCGCAATCAGAGTTTCCAAAGCAACGTGCCAGGAACAGTCTGGCGCTAACCACTGATCCAAGTATGTGAGAACTCGACCCGCGCACAGCTCGTTGCCAGCGTTCGCCATAACGTAGGCGAACGCATCGTTCTGGGCAGAGCGCCACTTTGAGTACAACGTAGCCAGGGTAAGGACTGCCCGCGCTGCGGCTCTTGTCGGATCATTAGGGACCTCTCTAACAGTCTGCACTTCACTCCGTGGATGGAGGAGCCCAATCTCTGACTGCTTGCGAGTACAAAAAGACGCCGGTGGTTTCCCATCAATTCCAAGCGTTGAAAGGAGGACGCGCGGGCTGTCGCAGGATTTGCCTACAATCCCCCGAATCTCAGAGACGAAGCCGTCCGCAGCGAGCCGAGTGCAGATTTGTTCTAAAGGAAGTCCCGAAGGTTCTGACGATAGGATTTCGAGAACAGCATAAAGGAGCGACTCGATTGCGTTGGCAACAAATTGGTGAAGGCAGAATTGTTGCCAAAACGAATGGCACACGCCAAACATCTCCGGGGCTTTGTATGGGATTGCTTTTCGGTCTGCAGGCCACAGTTGTCGAAAATAGTGCGGTGCGTGGACAATTTGCCACTCAAGATCTTCACTCGTCGCAGGAGCGCCGGCCCGCTCGTATTCGCCGATGATATGCAGAATTAAGCCTAGTGAGTGTCGGCGCAAGGTTGAACGCTCGGACTTTACCGATCCGTCTAAAGAAAAGAACAGCTTTCTAAGAAGATCACGTTCTGTCGAAGCGAAGGGCTGCGAAAGGGAGTCCAAGCTGAAATAAGTGGCTGATTGTTGTATTTCCTTGAGGTCAACTTCGGCTTGGTTCCAGCGTGTCTTTCGTACGTATGGGGTGTTCTCGACCACCTTGTGGAAGGCCAGAGCGAGGACTTCACCAGACTCTGGCGTTACCAGGTCAATCCCATTTTCATGCTTCGTCAGTGCAAGCTGAATCAATGATCCAGCGTAATACTGACCATAGCCGCCAAGGTCATTTGACGGCAATACTTTGAAATCACAGTCGGCCACAGCAGTTCGGTTCGCCGCCTCTAACTTCGGCCCGACCATCCGCACACCAACAGGAGACGCCTCTTTGTCGGCTTGCATGGTCGATAGGGCCATGAAGGCCTCCCTCCTGCGAAACGCTCGAATGTAGTCTGCGAATTTTCGTGGACCGCCTGCGTGTTGAACGTGCCAGAGAGACCAGCAGTAGAACGAGTAATAGCGGGCGCGATCCGTGGTGGTAATGATTCCTTGCAGGAGGTGATCGGTTATGGCTTCGGTGACGCGAGACAGGCCCAAGGGGTCTCGGCCCCCTCCGTCTGTCCGTACCCGCTTTGTCCATCTCGGCAAAAAACTAATCGCATCGATTGTGGCCATTGTTGCCTCTCAGCCGTGGCAATTGAATCGTTGATCGCCAGGAAGAACGAATAAGTTGTGACTCTTCTAGTCAAATGGTCTTAACGAAATAACCGACATCGAGGAGGGCATCAAAGAATCGGCATACACGGTCGGCAAGAGCAACAGATTGGACCAGCAAACCAACCTCAATATTCCTTTCCTGAGCCGCCTCCGTGAAGTTGGCTGATGATACAAACACCTGCTCGCCATCTACCACGATGCACTTTGCATGCAGTGACCCTGCTCTTCCATTCGAGGTTAGGAGCTGCCCACAACAGTAGACATTGGGCAAGGGCGCACCCTTCGGCCACTGCGAACTCTTAAACTCATGGACGAACCTAGCGATCAAAGCGTCTGCTGATGAGGTATCAGGCTGTTTCCTCGGTACGTCCAAAAACATTCGAGTTCCAAGCTTGGGATTCCGCACCATCCGTTCGCCGAGAGCTTGAAACACTTTCTGCCCCTGATAAACCGCATACCCCGCCACCAAGACCGACCGTTCTGCCCCCCGGAACAGTTCGCTTACGACTACTGCGGTGCTTCGATTCGCAACCCCACCGGCCTCTGGCCCAGTTGTCACGAGATCCACGAGGTCTTCAAGTGGAGAACGGCTACTGAGCGCGTCGGCCATAAGTTCAAGGCAAACAGACAGCGCATCTGAGGACATGCCAGACGCGGCGAGGCTGTCGAGCTTGCTCGATGCAGACCCCGCAGCATCCTGTCCGATGATCCGCTGGAGGCTCAATGCTGAGTACGGAGCCGAGAGGCGCCCCTTACGCACCGAAGTTGCAATTGCACGCAATTCAGACGGCGCCAACGACAGAAGTGGGTCCTTCACTTGTCACAAATCTCCGAAAAGAACGATCCCCCGAGGTCCTGCACGGTTGGGACCACCAATGCCCGATCAAGAAAGTCGTTTTGCTGCTCGCAACTCGTCTCTGAAATTAGCAAGCAACCGTGACACGCGGCACCATGCAAAAATCGTCGTTCATGCCGACTTGCAGCGTCATGCTGCGCACACACCGGATCGTTTGAACACAACATTCCCAAGTCTAATGCTGCCTTGACGGTCTCTTGTATTCTTCGACCCACCTGCACCAATCCACCGAGGGTCCCTTCGGCATCAGAAGTACCGGTGTAAAGCAAAATGCCATAACCGACATTCGGTATCGCGTACACGCGCTCTCGGATGGAACTCGCGGGATAACCACAACTGAGCGATAGCGCTGTAATGAGAAGATGAGAAAACGAATGCAGCATCAAATATGCGGCACCAGGAAACTCTCGTGTCGTCCCCTGATGTTCCTTGCGCCATTCCTCGAATCCCGCGCTCAGTTTAACTGCGCGTGCTTGAACCTCTGGTAGTCGCATCCAGTCCAAGACTGCTTTCGTTTTGAACTGCAGGAAGATGCCCTCGCCCTTGTTCTCGAACGCAGGAAGCCAGCTCACTTCGCGCGCAAGGGAGGCCCGGCGTACTCCGATGTCAAGCTCGCCTTCGATGTCTGGCGCAGCCGCCTCGAACCGCGTAAAAGCGACCTCAGCGACCACTTCCCGAAGACGATGTACAAGTACCACCCGTTCGATCTGCGCCATCCACGGGGACTCCCAGATCGCACGCGGCAAAGCACGCGCGTAAAACACTCCCTCTGGTCGATCCTCTCCTACCTCGTCTTTCGATGCCACCAACGTTTCCAGTTCGGCAATCTTTACTGGCTTGTCGATTTTCGAACCGCCAAGCCGCCGTAACTGGATTTCTGCAAATGCTTCATCGTCCGAAATATCTTCAAGCCCAGCTTTCACGGCTGCTTTCTTTCGTTCGTATTTGAGATCGTCCAAACCCTCGACCGCCTCGACATAAGACCATACGGCGTCAATCGCTTGCCGAACTGCGTCATCTCTGTCGGGAAGTGATATTACGCTCATAGTTTGTGGGAAGTACGCGTTGGAGGCAGAGCGGATCAGGAGTCTGCTCGGTTCCCCGCAAGACTCTTTGGTGTACGGACCAAGCCACGGCCTAGAGCCATCACACAATCCGAGCGCCCTATTCGCTAGAATCGCGGCTTGGGCCATGCTACGTTCGGCTTTGCCACACTCACAACGAATCCAGACTTCGGTCAGGTCGCCACTCGTTCCGCGTTCGTCAATGAACAATTGCCGACCCTGTTTCGCGCACTCAGACGGTCCATTGTGAGCAAAGGAGTACCAGTCGATGTCCGCGATGTGACCCGCACGGCACGCACGAACGAAGCGTACAGGAACCACTGATTTTTTCTTCTTGTCGCGATCAATATACTTTCCCTTCGTCAAGGCTTTGCGGTGTACTAAAAGCCGCGTTCGAACGGATGGGCCACCTTTAGAGTCTTCCAAACCCTGAGTGATGAACCATTCCGGAAACTGAAACCCGGTGATGCCGGTCGTCGCCGCCCCCGGATCATCGTTCGCCGCTGGGGGTGTCTTCAACTCCACGGAATTAACTTCGAGCACTCGTGCAAGCTTTCTGGACAACCTCGGTTCCGAAATAGTCTCTCCGCCGACCGACCAGAACTCCAGCCCTGCAACAAGGACGGAATAATTAGGTAAGTCGAGCATCGAACCCGGACCAAACGTTGTGATGAGCTGACTCTGTCGGATCTCGCCGTGAGGCTTTTTTGCCGGCTTCATATCTTCTCTTCCTCCAGTTCTTCGTCAGCCAGCGTTTTCACCCAGAGATTCACTTCAGCCTCGACATCGCGAAGTGACCGATTTGCCCGGAACTTCATTTGCCAACGATCCGGAGGAAGGTTCTTCACTTCCGGACTCAAGAAGTCATACAAGAGCTGCTTCGCGCCACCTGTCTCAGTCGGATTGTACTGAAGGCCCGTGCCAACACTCTGATAGTCCTGAGCAACCTTCGCCCAATCATCGAGCAAATCTTTCGCTCGCTCTTGAACGCGGAGCCTCAGTCTCTCCTTGTCGTCTGACGGCAGATCCTTCGCGTGAGCAAAAGCACGATCTGCAAGCGTCTTCACAACCGACTCCAACGACGCGCGCTGATTCAATATCTCCATTGCTCCGAGAGGCGGATTCATCACTTTGTATCCCTGTCGCGATAGGCCGACCAGCGTGGCAGCCAGACCCTTGTCGAGAGCACGCGGCGAGAATGGAGTAACGCTTGTCGCCTCGACACTCCTGTAAAAGGTTTGGTGATAGTAGCTGAATCTCTCGAAGTGGGACCGATCCCGCGGTTTGTGAACGTTGAAGATGGTAACGATCAATCCGGGACGCTCTGCGTCGCGTCCAACTCGGCTCGTCGCCTGAATGTATTCCGCACTCGCTTTTGGCTGACCGAATACAACCATCAGTCCAAGCCGAATGATGTCGAGACCAACGGAAATCATGTTGGTCGCAATGGCAACGTCCACGCGGCTCTCATCCGAGAACAAGAGCGATAGCCGTCGTTTCGCTGTCGAAACCTCAGCCGTACTCACGCGGCTTGTCAGCTCGACCGGCTCGTAGCCAATCTTCCTGTCGTCAAACAGACCTTCAGTTTCTCCAACGCGCTTTCGAGTCGCATACCCCGCCAAACGATTACGAACCTCATCCTCGATAAGTCGTCGTGCTCCTCCTAGTTCCCGCAGACTGTTAAAGTAGCCGACGAGCGTCATGTACGGATCGACAGCGTTCGACTTTTCGCCTTTCCTTTTCAGACTGTTGTGCCAGCGCTGCCCAGAGCCAAGCAGTGCCAGGTACACACGCAGCATTGCAACCTTCGGACTTCGCCCTTGCGCCGCCACTCCAACGTACAGACGAGCGTTCACGCTTGACGAAGGGAGAGTCACGGCGAAAAAAGAGTTCCGCCGGTCTGGCCCAGGTGGTGGGAAGATATCAACTGTTTGCCGATTGAAAAGCGCTCTGATCTGCGAGTCGGCGCGACGCACCGTTGCTGTCGATGCGATTATCTTCGGCCGGATTTTCTTGCCTTCGTTCTCTATGACGCAGAGTTCGTCCAGAGCTGTCTCGTACAAACCGACCATTGTTCCCAGCGGTCCCGAAATCAGATGCAGTTCATCTTGGATAATCAGGTCCGGAGGCAGGAGTCGCCCATTGGGAAGTTTCGACCCGGGCAACGGATCACATGGCCCGTAAAAACCTCCATTGTCGTGACGCTCCACTCGCCCGAAAAAGGCTCCCACTTCTCCCGTCCAAGGCAGTGCAGCAAACTTATCGACAGTGGCAATCATGAAACATGGAAGCCGCCGGTAGATCGGTTCGTCTACAGCTACGATTGGCAGCCATGAATTACCCGCAAACGAGCATTGCGGCCTCACACATTTGACCAAAAGATTTGTGGGATTGTCTGGATTCGGCGTCAGGCGGAAGGAGTTCCGCGTAAACTTCGTCCCGCACCACGGACACTCTTCGAGTGGAATTGGCGACGGATTCTTATCGCTGTCCCAGAACTTTCTCGTACGGGCGCGAGCGCTGTTCGGATCGTTGTCGCCTTTGCTGCCCATCCGGTTTGGCGTGGCCGCACGACCGACCCAAAGACCAATTTCGAACGGCCATTCTCCAAATTTGTCCACTTCGTTTCGACGCAAAAGTTCGAGAGCGCACATCAACGTCGCAGCGCGTCCAAGTTGGTCCAGAGTAAGCAGGCGGAGCGTGTAGCGCATGAGCACACTGAGGCCAGCCGATTGAATCCCCGGATTCCGAAGGCGGCGCAATACCAATGTGAAGGCTGCAAGGCCCAGATAGGCTTCAGTCTTACCGCCGCCCGTTGGGAAGAACAGAAGATCGACGGTCTCCCGATCATCGTCAGTTGGCGTGGCGATGGCCTTCAGATTCATGAGAATAAACGCCAACTGAAACGGGCGCCAGGTCGGATTTACGTCAGCCACCGGTTTCTGCAGCATCACGCCTTGCCGTTGCCGAGCTGCATCGGCCATGCACTTATTCGCAATCTGGAACGCATCGAGGCATTGAGGATCAGCCAGCAGATCAATACCAGCTTGGATACGATTCGCTGCAACCTTGGCACGGTTGAGCAATTCCTCGCCCGTGGCCTTACGCTTGGCTGGTGATGTGGGCGCGCTTGCCCCTTGCACTTTGATCCACTCGCGGTAGGCTGTCACGAGAGGATTCAGTTTCGCGTTCGCCTCAACTACGTCTTTCAGAGTCGCAAGAGCATCCATGCGCAACTCGACATCTTTAATCTGCGCGGGCTCCACGCGCTCCACTTCTCCCTGTGGGATCCAACAGGTTTGAACGACGTTGCAACATCTCTTTCCGTCGAGAACCGCTTCCGTCGCGACATTGTGCCCAACGGAATACTCGCCAATGTCCCGGTACTGGAGATCTGACACACGTTCGTCCCACTCCCCGCTGGCGAGGCTGCGCAAGTCCGGGCGAGGCAAAAAGTCCGTGTCGCCGGTGATCTCAAGCTGGACTTGGAAGGCGAACGCTTCGTCTTTCTTTACGTCCGGCTGTGGCGTCCGCCGGTTCACTAGGAACACCGAGACCGTTCGAGCATCAGCCGGAACGCCCGCATCAGCCGCAAGCATCCCAACTGCTCGCGCGAGATAGGCAATCTTGAGACCGTTGCTGTTGGGAATCTCTTTCTCAACTGGCTTCTCAGAGGCTTTCGACAGTTCAATCGGGACCGCCTCTTGTCGTGGAATGCGTTCCCATTGTTCAGGGGGCTCTGTGCGGAGGCGGTAATCGCCCCATGAAGCGCGTATCTTCAAAGTCTTTGCCGACGCAGGCACAAGCACGCTAACCCCGATGGAAGATGGAAAATACCGGGCGCGAGCCGCCGGTTTCTCCGGCACGTCATCGTCATCGCCGCCCCCCGGTTCACCTGCGTCATCGAGCTCATCATTGGCGGTTTCGTCGCTCTTGTCTTCCGGGGCTGCATCGAGCGGGACCAGAAACCCGGTCAAGTACCAACGCGAAGGCGACTGAGGCAGAGCCTCTTTGGCGTCGCCAAGAGTCTCGGATGGACCGACCAGATCAAGGCGCAGAGCATCAACTAGCTTGCTCCGGACTTCTACCGATTTCAGTTCTTCCGGCATCCCTTATGCCTCCTCCGGACCGACAGCGAACAAGCCCTCTGAGTCTTGACCTTTTCTTGGTTTGTGTTGTTGTTTTATTTCCTTCTGGGCCCTCGGACCCGACCCTGGAGCCGTTGTCCCTTCATTCAAAACGGGGTGGCCTTCTTCGAGCGCTCGCTGATGATTTAGGTCCAGCAAGAGCGCGAGCACCTCATCGTGAATATCGTCCGACCAGCGATATCGATACTTCCTCTTTCTCAAACGCCCGCTCTCTTCTTCTGCATCTTCGTCGTCAAATATAGGAAAGAATTCGCACTTTGGCATTAAATGAGTCCAACCGTAGGCGTCCAGCACACGACGATCCATCTCGTCGTGAAGGTTTCGCAACCGCATCATCTCAGGTGCATCGCAATCGGGATCATTAAAGTCGTTGTACAGCGACGTGAGACCAACATTCCGTTGCTGAAGAATCTGGGCGCGACAATCAAAATAGGACTCGCCTAGTTTCTGCGAGAGATCCGAACTTAACGGCAGCGGAAACGTCTCAAAACAATCTGAAGGCGTATACCGCAAGTCGTCCTTCATTGATGACGAGAAAAACCGTACCCAGACTTCATGTACCCTGCTCTGAAGGATGCAAAATGTCTCATAATCCTCCGCGGCGATAATTGCCAGTGAATGCGCATAAATGATCTTCGAGTCGAGGAAAGTAAAGGCCATGTGAGGAGTCGCTCCACAATTGACTGCGAGGACGCTCTTCAGCTTTCTTATTGCCTTCGTGAGACCAGGCCGCTTTTCCGCATACTGCCACCACCTCTCCCGATTAGCATCCCTCTTTTGAGTATCGCGCTCAGGTTTGACCTTTTCCCTCACTACCGCCAACAGATCAGGCCAATCGGCAGCAACCGGACCGGGGTAGTCCGGGGCGACGAGCCCTTCCCGCATCTGCGTTCTCTGCGTCTCATCCGTCAATCGAAACCAGCTGTGCCCCGTGCTCTTCCGCTGGAGAGGATAGTCCTCGAAACTGATTGCATAGCGATGAAATGCATGTCTCGGGTCGTTGTTGACTTCCTCGCCGCCTAGGTACGGGAGAATGCGTTCTCCATTGCGAGGGTCCTTGCGGACGAGCCTCTGCATCTCCGACAAAGATGATGCTGTGCCGTCCCGGTCAGTATCGTCGAACGTAAATCCCATTCCCAATAGGATGTACCCTTGAAAGCTCCTGTCTGCATTCGCTTCGAGGCGTGCCGGATCATCATTTCCGCCCGCGTGGAAGAGATACGCAGTTATCCGATTCACCTTACGCCTGTCCAATAAGAAGGGCGGCGGCATGACGCCTCGGCAGACATGAATAACGCTTACGATCACCGCCGCCTCGCCGGGCCACTTCAGTCGTTTGAGAGCGTGGTAGATCGTCCCACCGTTCTGACAAATCCATCGCAATCCTGTGGATCGAGTGTCACCTTGGCCGATGGTGTTGGTGGCAATCAGCCCCAAGCAACCGTCAGCCCGTACTAAATTGAATGCCCGTCGAAAGAAATGAGCCACCAAGTCCGCGTTTCCATGGGACCCTGGGTGTATTTCCTTCAGCCAATCAGGGAAAGCATCCGCGTGCGCGTTAATCAATGTGTTCTTGCCAGCGAAAGGCGGATTTCCAGCAATCACGTCGAATCCCCCCACGACTCGACCCTTCTCGTCTACCGTGAATACTTCGGGAAACTCGAGTTCCCAGTGAAATGGCACAATCCCTTTGCTACCCTTATTCAGCTTTTTAATCGCTAAGTCTAGTTCGCCGTCTATCGGAAGGAAGCCCCTCGTCTTCAAGTCACTCTCAACCAACGATTGCATTCGCCGGCGCACCTCTTCTCTCTGTTTAGGTTTGTCCCCTTCGAAGAATGCTGCGATGACCGCATCCCCAATCATCCGAGCCAGGTTCAATGCGCCATCGGCACTACTGAGTTCCTGGCTGAGCTGCGCATAGGATACGTTGTCGCGCGCATCGAGAATCCGCCTCCGATACTGCGTCGCTCGATCAATCCGTGTTCGTATTTCCGCTTCCAGAAAGCTCTGTTGCACCGCAGGCGCCCAGTCGAAGGAGGCAATTTGCTTTCGCGTGAGGCCCACCAGCGCGTCCCCGTGCCGCAGCGAGTGATCCAGAAACGTAAACGGATGGTCCTTCGCCAGCGTCGCCAGCCAAAGCGACAGCTTGGCGAGATCGGCGGCCATCTGGTTCTTGTCCAACCCGTACAGGCAGCGTTGGGCAATCAATCGTTGTGCATAGAGCGCTTCGTCCTCATCGAGCGGAATGCTGGGGACTTCACCGTGCGAATGCCACGCCTTGGAAAGAGCATCTCCAAGTTGCCGGCACGCTTCTACAAGGAACGCCGCCGATCCCATTGCTAGATCGCACACCTTCAAGTTGAGAATCTGTGCTGGCGTCGGAGTTGGACCCAGTTGCTTGAGAACGGGTGCGAGGGATGCTTCGACAATCGGCCCCGTCAGGCTGCTGGGTGTGTAATGCGAACCGCTCTTCCTACGTTCATCTGAGGGTTGGAAAATCATTGCGCCCTTGGGAACAGGCGTCGGGGTGACCGTGGTAGCGATTTTCCGCTGGAGCGCCGGCATAAGATCCTCGATAGTCTTGGCGGATTTCAGCGCATCCGCCGCCTGGCCCGTGAGCTTTTGATCTGTTTCGTCAATGAATCGCTTGAGGCGCTTATCGGCCGGAGTAGCGAGCAACTGCTCCAAATTCACTGTCGCTGGCGCGCCGTGCTTCTTGGCGGGCTTGATTGCTATCGACCGTCCCGTCGCGACCTGGAGGCTGAACCCCATAATCGCCTGATAAACGCTACCGATCTGTTCAACCGCTAGCGTTCGATAACTCAGCCGCTCTCCATCCAGCAACAACAATTTCGTCAGCACCCGATACACAACACCATCGGAGACGCGTGGAATCTCTGGCTTGTCTTTCTTGTCGTGACGCCCTTCGAGAAACAAATAACGCTCTGGATCGAACAGGTATCCTTCGCGCGCAGGGATCTTCATTGCGCCGTGGCTGCCACCGGAGTACATCAGTCCGAAAAGCGCAAGCAGTTGCGCCCAAGCACCGTACCGCTGATCCATCGTGTCCGGATAGCGACCAGCGTCCGCCCGCAACCGTTCGTAAAGACCTGTAATTGAGTAATAGTTCGAATAAATTGGATCCGTCGAAAGGAGGCCCCGGTCTTCAGCGAACAGCACGAAAACCAGTCGCAACAGTGTTGTCAGCAACCCGTGGTACACATGGTCCGGATCACGGGCCAACACATCACGCAACAGATCGCCCTTGCTCTGGTCATTCGCAGCCTGGAATCCGCGCAGCAGCTCATAGAGTGCCTCAAGCACCTGGGTTGCAAGTTGAGTCGAAACAACGTTTTGGTACTTGCGGCTATTTGCGAGAATCGCCGGCAGTCGTTCCTTATCAGCGACGCTGTAGAGTCTCTCTGCGCTGAGCAGCATCTGTAAAGCCGCAAAGATCGGGCGTCCCGCAACCTTAACCATGTCCGCAAGATTGAACGTGATATGACCGCTCAGTTCTTTCTCAGGTGCGTACACGAGTCGGATTTGACGCCCGTTCACAAGCAAACCGATGTGCACTCCGGTCTGACGTAGCAGACGCTCGAATCGCGCCTGCGGGCTTGCCTGCCAACCGCGATCGTGCGGCGCGTACGCAGTGTCGAGATCGGTTCCAGTTGGAAGCACTTCAACCAACAAGAGCCACTTGCCGTCGCCATTCAAACTGCGAAGCGCGTAAGTGGGACGCAGCGTTTCGTTGTAATTCTCAAGATTGACTTCGAGTTCAGGAGGAACAGGTTCTGCTCCTGGACTACCCAACACAAGCTCCGCATCCCAACCGAAAACGTCTTGCGCAAAACGAGCAAAGTCCGAAATTTCCGGAATCGGGGAACCATCGGAGTCTTGGGGAAGAGCCGCCAGGAGACGCTGGTGCTCCGGTCCGTAGTTCCTGTTCAGAAATGCGCTGGCATCAATCAACGAGGGAATGGAGACAACAAGCCCAGTCGGCTGCACATAGCCGAGCCACTCTTGATGCGCGAGGATCGCTGGGTCTCTAGGCATTGCTTATCTCGAAAGTGGCCACAGATAGACGAGGCCCACGGGCTCAATCCGTTGCGCGCAGACCTGATAAAGATTACGGATACGGTCAGGCTCGGTCTTCATCTCACCGTCAAGTTCAGACAGCCGCTTTGCCCAATAGCGCTTATTAGAATCCAACTGCCGGTGTTCCTGTTCATCAAACAGGTGAAGCTGATCTATCTTGTCGCTCTTCGCCATAGTCTCGACGAGGTGTTTCTTCTGGGACTCAAGAATCTCGCGCATCGCCTTCGATTCAATCTCAGATCGCTTCTCCAACTTGGCGATCGCATCGCGGGCATACTCTGCACCGCGGGCCTCCAGATGCGGAAGAAGATTTTTCACGTCATGCGGAGCGCTGTCCTGGAGTTGATGCAACACAACATCAGGAACAGGCTTGGCGTGCTTCTCGATTAGCGCTGCATCCAGCAGAGACATAGTCTTCGCCTCTGCTTCCCGGCTGTAGGGTGTCAGTTCTCCCTTCCGTACGGCCGGATCGATCCATCGAGCGGTCACAGGTATTAGCTCCTCGTGGAGTCGGGCCGCACCCGGACCATACAGAGCCAGCCGCCCAATGAGCAAAACTCTGGGAACCGCGTCCGTAGTTTGCGCCATGCACGCTCGCGACAGGTCGTGATGAACAAAGCCTTGAGCGGTGAAGCGCGACAGCAACCGCTGGACGACACGCTGCTCAAGATGCATCTGAACCACTTCCTCGGTGACGACTCCTGGATCTTCAAAGACCACGGGACGGATCGGAGAGGTGCGACGCCATTCCCAGAACTTCTGATCACGAGGACGCGGAGCTCGGAGACTGTCCATCGTTTCGGCCCACGAGGGATCGGCGCCAGGACGCTGATCGAGAGCTGGAAACACCGACCGCCCAGGATTCTTACCGTTAGGCTCAGGCTTAAGCGGGTCGGCGCCCATCACTTCTAATGAACAAGACAGAGCTGAACGGAAGTGTTCGGTTGAAAACGACAACGCCTCTTGAGATCGCTCCAGCATTGTGCTGAGGCGCTCGATTTGCGCGCGCAGCTCGACTTCCCGTTCTCGCGTTGCCTCCAGTTCTTCTTCCACGGTCTCCCGCTGACCGCCTTCCAGATCCGCCGCGTCGATTTGTTTTTTTAAATCATCGACCTCGGCTCGGCGTATGCCGTTTTTCATAAGCCCATCGAGTTTTGAATCAATGACCTGGGACAAGCTGCCCAATTCTTCGCGGATAGTCTTGGTTTTTCGAACCAGCGCGGCTAAGACCCGGTCTTCCGGACGTTGCGTATAGAAGAAGTAATGGCAATACACGACAGGATTTGGCTGGAGCTTTCGATCAATGCGGCCATTGCGCTGCTCCATCCTGCTCGGATTCCACGGCACGTCGAAGTGGAAGATGTTCCAACAGTGAGCTTGCAGGTTTAAGCCTTCACGCGCGGCATCTGTCGCAATCAGGATTCGTAGTGGATTCTGGGTGGGATCGGTGTTGAATGCCGTCTTGATGGCCTCCCGATCTTCTGAAGAAGTAGGGCCATGGAAAACTGCGATGCGTTCGTCCGCTCGATCTGAGTCGCTGATCGCTGCGGTTAGTTGCTGTACCAAATATCGCCGCGTGTCGTCCCACTCGGTAAAGATTATTACGCGGATATTGTTCCACTTTGCTCCCACAGCACCAATATCCGGACACATCTGGGATCTGATCCAATCAACCAGCTTCTTTACACGCGCGTCGGGCAGAGCGCGGCTGGATTCGGCAAGCTCCGTCATCTGATCGAGTAATTCTTGCTCCCGAACGAACAGCTCGCCCTCTGAGGCCTCTGTCGAGTTCCCCAGCGAAGCCTCAGACGCAGCAATAATCTGCGCTTCTTCTTCCGCAGCAAGTTCCTGTTCGCTCAGAAGTGCCCGATCATCGTCAGACGCAACGCTGCCAGTCAGCAGGTCACCTCGGATCATCGCTGTCGCCTCTTGCGCCAGTGCTGCTTCTCGTTGTCTCTTTACCGTGCGCCGGTGAACGTACAGCGTTTTCGAAAATGCCTCTACTGAGGACAACAGCCGCTGCTGAAGGCCACAAATAAGCAGCCCCGAAGCAGACTGCGTCCTCCGCGTTTCCCCGCTCAGTCGCAACTCACGCGTGCCCCGATATTCGTCTAGCAGAGCTGCCAAGCGGAGTTCGGGAGCATTCTCTGGCAGCATTTCAATGTTTTCTTGCAGTACCTTCCTCTCAGGGAATCCACCACAGATTTTCCTGAGATCATCTTTCAACCGACGCACCATCACATCTTCGAGCATCTTTTTGGGAACTTTCATTCCTCGAAAGAATCGCTGTGGGTCAAGAAGCTCAAGCAGCGCGGTAAAACTGTTGGAGTGGCCATTGTGAGGTGTGGCCGACAAAAATAGCCGATGTTCAAACTTAGGGGCCAGGTCGCGTACGGCACGAGTTATATGTGAGTCAATTGCGTAACGTTGACCACTCGAAGGGGCAGCGTGATGGGCTTCATCCAGAATGAGAAGACTGCCAGCGCGGAACGTTCCAAGCCAATCATGTAGCGGAGATGCATACGTTTCATCAATCAGAAGGCGATGCGAAACGAGGAACCGCGAGTGGGTCGTCCAGGGATTCACTCCAAATCCGCGTTCACGCCGAACCTTCTGCAGGTAGTCTTTATCCAGAATCTCGAAACGGAGGCCAAAGCGGGCATCTAACTCTTCTTTCCACTGAAGGAGCATAGAAGGAGGACAGGACACGACAATGTCCCGCACCTTCTTTCGCATGAGCAGTTCCCGAGCAATGAGGCCGGCTTCGATTGTCTTTCCCAACCCAACGTCGTCAGCAATAAACAGATTCACCCTCGGCAAACGCAGAGCCTTGCGCAGTGGTTCGAGCTGATACGCATCCAACCGTATTCCCGCGCGGAATGGTGATTGTAGGAGGTTAGGATCGGTTGACGTGACGCAGTTCCAGCGCAGTGTGTTCAGGTAGGCAGCGAATCGATCGGCAGGATCAAACCCTCGCTTTGCGATGGCGTCCCATGCTTCCCCGGTAATCACTTGCGCATCGAGTTCGCGATCCCAAAGAACATCCAGTGGCTGACCCTGCGCGTCGTCGTCCACGCATGACAGCCGGAGGAGAAGCGAGTCTGAAGCATTTGGAGGAGGAATTACGTGATCAACAAGATACAGCCGCTGGCGGACAGCGACAATTTGGCCAATTTCTGGAACCAGAGTTTCAGTATTCATTAGGCGCACGTCTGCCTGCATTCTGAACAAAATCTGCCAGACCCCGGGCCCGAACCGGATCACTATCCTAAGAAGCCCTGTTCATTTGGCACGAAGTCTAATGGGTTGCAGCCCTAGGGGAGAAACCCTGATTCTACAACGGGTTCAGGGGAATTACACCAACCTAGCAAACGAAGAGCGAGAGTCAGAGATCTCTGCGTTGAGAAGGTGCACATACGTTTCTAGTTTTCTAACACACGGATAAACTAGGTCATCCACCGAGGATTGCTGCCCTGGCTTTTTCACTGCGCCCTCTTCCGGGTGGACGCCGCTTAGCCGCGGCTCCGACGGGCGCTTCGGACTGCGCCGGTTTCGCGCCAAACCAAACCCAACTGCGTTTGGCACTCACCGCGCTTTCACTCACGCCCTGCCACCCTCCCTCGGCCTCCGTTCTGTCCCTTCGCCCGTGTCGTCTTGTTTTTCCTCGCTGCCGCTCTGGTGAAAGAAAAAACAAGCCGACACCGGCAGAAGGGAAAAAACATGAAATTAGATGAAGTCAACCTCAAAACCAAAGAAGCCGTCGATTATCTGGTGCAGTCACTGGAGTCCGGGCAGAGTGCGGTGCTTACGCAGTATCTCGGGGCGATGGCGAAGTTCCGCAACTACAGTTTCGGCAATATCATGCTGATTGCGAGGCAGAAGCCAGACGCTACTCACGTCGCCGGATACCGCACTTGGACTGCGCTTGGCCGCTTCGTCCGGCGTGGCGAAAAAGGCATTTTCATTCTCGCCCCAATGGTCGGCAATAAACGTAACAAAGACGAGAACGCGGAACAGAATACCGACGCCAAGGAGACTCAGCGCACGTTATACGGTTTCCGGGGCGTGTATGTTTTCGACGTTACTCAGACGGAAGGCAAAGAGCTTCCGACGCTGACCGAAGTCAACGGCGACGTGAGCGGATACCGCGAACGACTCTTCAAGTTCGTGGAAGCGCAAAGCGTCGAGCTTAGCTTCTCCGAAAGAATTGCTCCCGCCAAAGGTCTCTCGTATGGCGGGAAGATCACTCTGCTTTCCGGGATGCAACCCGCCGAGGAGTTTTCCACGCTCACGCACGAGATCGCCCACGAGATGTTGCACCGAGGCGACCGTCGCACCCTGACCACCAAGCAAGTCCGCGAGACCGAAGCCGAGGCTGTGGCCTTCATAGTCTGCCAAGCAATCGGGCTTGAGACCGGAACCGCATCCGCCGATTACATCCAGCTCTGGCATGGAGACGCCGATCTTCTCCGCGAGAGTTTGGAAGCCGTCCAACAGACCGCTGCTGTGATTCTCGGGGGCATTGCCCCCGAGCCAGCGGCGGTTGCCGCTTAAACCAACACAAATTTTCCAACTCAAGAACAAAGGTGCAGCCGTCACGCGCTATGTGAGACGGCCATAACCCAACCACAACGAGGAAAACACAATGAAAAGGAGAAAAGTCATGCAAGACGTGCAGAGCAAAACAACCAGCAGCGAATATCGCAGTGTTCCCATCAGCATATTGGTGGAGTCCGCTACCAACCCGCGCAAGCGATTCGACGATAAGAACCTCGAAGAACTGGCCGCCAGCATGAAAGCGCAAGGTATTCTCGCACCTCTTCTGGTGCGGGAATTAGAGGAAAGCAAGTACGAAGTTGTCGCTGGGGCACGTCGCCTCAGAGCAGCGAAGTTGGCGGACCTCGAAACCGTTCCCGTCCGCGTGGTCAAACTGACGGATGCGGAATCCATCGAGGCCCAGGTAGTCGAAAACCTGCAACGCGAGGACATCCACCCGCTTGAAGAGTCGCTCGGTTTCAAGTCGCTCTTGCAACTCGGAGAACCCACCTACACCATCGCCAGCATCGCGGCCCGAGCGGGTAAGAGTGAGGCTTATGTGCTTGGCCGCGTCAAGCTGGCCGATTTGATTCCATCAGTGGCCGACGCGTTCCTGAAAGACACAATTGCGATTGGCCACGCACTCTTAATCGCCAAACTGCCGGACTCGCAACAGCAGGAGGCCTTTGATGCGGCGTTTCGCGGCATGTGGACGACCGATGGCAACAGCCAAGTGCTCATCCCCGTGCGCGAACTGGCAGCATGGATCGAGTCCAACATTCTGCTACAACTCGCATCTGCATCGTTCGACAAACATGACGAGGCCCTCGTTCCCGCAGCAGGTTCGTGCAGCAATTGTCCCAAGCGGACAGGCTTCAACAAGCTGCTCTTTGCCGACGTGCGGAAAGACTCTTGCACTGACCCACAATGCTTCCGAGCCAAGATTGACGCGCATGTGTCAAAGACGCTCGAAACCAAGCCCCAACTGGTGCAGATTTCCTCCGCTTGGAGCACCCGAGAAGGCGCTCCGATCGGTAAGAACCGTTACGTGGAGCTTGAAATCAAAAAGGCCAAAACCAATGGCGCGGGTTCCAAGGTCGCTGCTCAACAGAAGCCGTGCCAGAAGATGACCGAAGCCGTCGTTATGGACGGCGGAAGACGCGGGGAATTGGTCAAAGTTTGCGCCGACCCCTCATGCCGGGTGCATTATCCCGATACACCCTCACCTGCGCAAGTTGCCAAGGAACGGTCTGAGGAACGTAAGCGCATTGAAAAGGAGAAACTGGCCATTACGACTCGCCATCGCGTTTTGGCTACGATCCTCCAGCGCGTATCGGCTCCGTTAAAGAAGGCCGACTTGCTGGCAGTGGGCCACTACCTGATCGGCCATCTCTCCTACAGCCAAGTGCCGAATCTGGCGAAGCGACACAAGGTGGAGGTAAAGGGGGACTCCGCATCCGCACAGGAACTTCTGGTCAAGCAAGTAGCCGCGTTTGATGAATCTGAACTCAGCAAGCTGCTTTTGGAAATCAGCCTTCTGGATTCGGCCTATCAGCGATCCACCACCAGCCGCGACGACGTTCTCACGGACGCCGCCAAACGCTACCGCGTGGATATTGAAAAACTTCACAAAGCTGTGGCGAAGGAATTCGCCACAAAACAAGACAAGAAAACAATCAAGCCGAAGACTCCCAAGACGGCGACGTGAGTCGATCAATTTGTGATTTCTGGCGGGGTGTCGATTCGCACTCCGCCTTTTTTCAGAGAAAGTACCGATTCACCGCTTAAGTAGTATTCAAACTACTTTGCGTAAATGTCGTCCTGTGTCAATCGTTCTCTCCTCTGACTGGGAGCAACCATCACTGGCATTTCCTCCGGCCTCACAATTTCGGGTACCGCGATCCCAATATTCGACAACCCATAGGCGACCGACAGAAAAGGCAAATCCGTTGATGTGGGCTTAAGCGTAAACTGACCGTTGCCGCTGCGAAGGATTGTCCTGACGGCACGTTCAAGCAAAGAAGGTTTGGGTTCTACTTTCGCTAGAAACAGGTCACCGGGCATTTCGAGCTGCTGAACGTGAAGCTGAGGCTTTCCACTATCGGAAGGATGAAACGGGATTCTAGATCGAACAGCGTTGATTAGATTGCCGCCGCCAACGAGTAGCACTTTATGATCGCGCCACGCATTGCACTCGGCGACGATAGTGCCGATCTTTCTGTAGGTGCCCTGCCAACTCTTTTCATAGCTTCTCCATATACTCTCCTTCACGAAACGGCTCACTTTCGATTGGAGCGAATAGGTATTGATGTATTGATCTTCACTTCCACGAATAGTGGATGGTCGCTGCGCGTTGGCCGGTAGGCTCTTATAAATCAGGTCATCAACAGCATCCATGCCGGAAGGTTCAGAACACGAATGAAAAAAACCCATGTTGGTTTTGACCCATTTACCATTTTCGAATTTGCCGCAAATCCTGAACAGGCTAGCGTTAGTGGTACCCGCTCCGACATCGATTTGAGCAAAGGGCCCATCCTTAACGCTCGGAGATTGGAACGCCCACCACATCGCAGCCTCAGACTCAGAACGCACCCAGTCTCGAATCTCTTCGTTTGTCATGCCAGAAACTTGCTCGTCCACCGACTTGTCGATCAGCCTGCGACTGTCCGTCAAAGTCAAATCCTCTGGCATCGAGCCCTCGCGTCTGAATAAACGCCACGCCGTCTTAGCAATTATCAAGAATTCTGCACGAATGAGTCGGTCAGAAACGAACGACATCGGTATTCCTAGGGTCATTCCAATTACGGGGTCGCCTCCTCCCGAATGAGCGAGCCGATGCTGAATGGCACGATGACCGGAGGAGATCAACCACCATACGGTAAGAATAGCCAATTCTCGCGCCCGGAACCCATTCGGAAAGTCGGGCTTGACACCATAATGAAACTTCTTGCCGTCCTTTGACGCTTCTTCGGCAACCCGCATTTTCACGCTGTCGTACAGAATGGCTCGTGAATCTTCAGCGAGCGAAAGTGCTGGCGAGCCAAGGACCAGCCGGTCACTTACAACTGCTACTGTTGAGGGAATACGAAACGTTTCGCCCTCGACCACGACAAATGCTTTTTCACCACCGGGTCCGCCATAATCGCGAAAAACGAGCTTCGATGTGCTGGTTCCGTAATCGATGCCGAGATGGAACCGTCTCTCAGCCATTCGACGACCTTGAGGTGGCAAGTAATAGCCCAACGGCAATCTCGCGTTGGGTGATCCCTCCCCAGGTTGAGCGCGTCGGAGAATTCACAACTTCTGCCTCTTCTCGCAGCGCTTTGGCAACCTTTCCTTGTTCCATACGAATGCGGAACTCGGCCGCGTTGGAACCCTGTAGATTCTGCAGACTCTGCTGAGCGCGCTTTCTCTTGAATTCAAGAACCGACAACTGTGCGTTGTGCAGCCGTTGCTGTCTAGCGCGGTCGAGGCTAGCCTCTCGTGACTCCCATTCCGTAATGAGATTTGTCAGGCCTTCGGTTAAACGATCCTTCAACTGCTGGGTCTCTTGCGGGGTTGGCTTTTCCTGGTAAATGTCCTCCCCTTCACGGAGTATCTCTACTAGGAGGGGGGTAGTCGTGTCTGGATCCATCCAGACTCTATTGCTGTCTCTGGAAGCACAAATACAGATCATGCGCGTATTCGATCGCTGTGAGTGAATGTCAGCGGAAGCAAGAAGAAATGCATACCTGCCAGGAGGGAGCAACTGAGTCTGGAGCGTCAGCGAAAAGGCAGAGTTATTGACGTCCGACTCTTGTCTCGTTCTGCTTACCGCAAAACGCGACAGTGGATGCTGGAGGTGAATCAATTCTGCGCGCGGCAGTCGATATGCAACTTCTCGGGATAAAGTAAGATCAACGGGACCGCCGGATAGTCTCTTCCCAAAACTGCTGACGTCCGATCCTAGTTCACGACCTGCCAGCTCCACGTCCAAAGCCAAACTCCCCGTGAGGTCGACAGACACCACGCTCTTGGCTGATTCCGACGGCAACTGACAGCCAGGGTAGAAGCGTTCTAGAAACCTATTGAGAAATAAAAGAACTTCTTCTTGCGATGGAAGTTGGCGATCTTCGGTCAAAGCAGAGATTTCGTCTACCAGAGCTTGATCGGCTGCAAGTAGTCCGTCAGCCTGAGACAGAATCTCGATTGCGTCGAGACGCGTTTTGTCTAAAATTGATGCTTGTTCTTCAATTCTTCGCTCGATTTCCTCATTCGACAGCTCACCTGTCAAAGCTTGAGTAGTGAGTTTTTCAATCTGCTCGCCAATAATAGGCTCCAAATCGCCGACGGTTTCTAAGAACACCGCAATCTTTGACAACAGTCGCGAAAGAACGCGCTCTTCGACCGACCCTTGAACCACGAGGTTGCGAATGATAATTTTCTTAGCCTCTTGGCCGATTCTGTCGATACGCCCGATCCGTTGTTCAACAACCATAGGGTTCCATGGAAGATCGTAATTAACGACGACTGACGCCTGAACTAAATCGATACCCTCGCCGCCAACCTCTGAAGTCAGGAGGACGGGGATTGTGTTCTTGCGAAGGAAGTCGTCAACTGCCTGCTCACGATCCGGAATGCTTACGCCTCCGTGAATCTTGCAGTTCTCAATTCCGCGACTTCTCAGTGTTCTAGCCAAATAGTTCAGTGTTCCCCTAAAGAATGAAAAAATCACAATCTTCCTGCGTGGGTGGGAGTTCGCGTCATCGTCCGCCCAAATGTCCCTTAGCGTTTCCAAGAGAGCCTTTAGTTTGGAGTCTGGAGGCTCAGCTGACTTATACAAATCAACGAGTTCCTTGAACCTAGAACGGAGACTCGATGACCATGCGGTTGGCTTGTCATCTTCATACGATTCCCCCTCTTCTTCAAAATCATCGAGTTCAACCGCTGAATTGGTCCTCAATTTGTCAGCAAAATAATCTATGGCTGCAGGTATGCAGCTCGCGGTCGCGCGATAAGCCATCAGCAAGCTCATCTCGAAGCCCCAGGGTGTGGTTCCACCCATTCGGGCTTCCCGGCACAGCGATTCGACACTCTGGTAGATCTCCCTTTCAACTTCGGTCAACTCCACCCGCTGCCAATGCGCGGACCTCTGTGGACGATCCGGAACTGCGTCAGCCTTACGTGTCCGCGAGACAACATGTCCTATGGGACTGAGCCTTCCGAGGTCGGACTGAAGCTCGATCATTTCTCGTTTCGAGTGCTTCGGGCTCCGCAGTCGCTCTTGAACCGATAACAAGAAATCATTTGCCGTGTGTGGACCATCAGTACTTGTAGCGAATCGCTCAATCTGCTTCTGTGCTTCTTCCCATCGCGGCGGCTGGATCGAGAGCGCGCGTTGGGCAGCAAGTATGAATTGATTAGAATGGATACGTCTTCTGAATACTTCCCAAAATGAAAATTCCTCTGGTGACAGGAGTTTTAGCAACTGCCAAAGGTCTTCCAGCTTGTTCATTACAGGCGTCGCGGAAAGGAAGATAGCAGCATCCGCGCACCTGCTCAGAACCGCTCCAATCTTGTGTTGCAAGGATTCCGAGTTTCGCATTCGGTGAGCTTCATCGGCAATCAAAATGTCTAGCGGCAGTTGTGCGGAATCCAGCGCGTTTCTTATTTCATCCGAGCGAACGCTCTCGTACGAGACGATCCAACGAAATGATTCAGGCTCTTGACCAGATGCAATCTTTCTTGCCTGATCCAAGAGATCCCGACCCTTGACCTTTTCGAACTGCTCATCAAATTTCGTATCAAGCTCTTTTTTCCATTTTGTGGCAAGACGAGCGGGCACCAGAACCAGAATTCGTTCCAGCTTCTTGTGAGCATCTAATTCACGCAAGATATACCCAGCCTCAATCGTTTTCCCGAGACCAACATCGTCTGCGATGAGGAGCCGTTTGCCTGGGTGGTCAAGAAACTTCAGGAGCGGTTTGAACTGGTATGGATAAAACCTCGTCTTCGCAGTAGCGAACGAGTTGGCAATTCTGGCAGGGGGATGCTCCAATCGTTCGAGGGTTAGACAGGAGATAAAGTGGTTTCTTCCAGAAAGCTGTCCTTCTTCGAGAGCCTGCCACGGGGAAATGATTGTGATGAGCGGTTGAAGCAATGCTTCCGGAATGCCAACCCGCTGGCTTCCGAACTGCACAATATGATCCCAACGCTCGACCTGCGAATTCCAACGGCTTTCACGCACGACCCCCGTCGACTCTGGTTGGTTCACGCGTTGGACAAGATCACCCGGTCTGAAACGCTGATCAACCATAGTGAATTTCGGGATTGTAGCACTTACTTCCAGCGTCGGAGTATCTCAACATCGCCGTGATATACCCTGCCATCGCTGCCTGGCAATCGCTTTCCATTTCGAAGGGCGCAGAAAGTTGGAGGTGCCACGATGCCCTTCAGATTCTAACTTTTAACTAGTAACGACCTTGAACGATCCCTGAATCGCCGCGAGTGGAGGCAAACGTAGGTCGGCATCGGTTCCCCTATACTCTCTCCATGTGCGGACGCTATCGTCTCGCCCGGAAAAAGGAAATTCTGGCCGAGGTCTTCGATGTGGGTGACGACGATGACTGGAGTCCTCGTTACAACATTGCGCCCAGCCAAAGGGTGCCCGTCGTCCGCCAGGACGCCACTCGCCCCGTCCGATCCTTTTCGCTGATCCGTTGGGGGCTAATCCCGTTCTGGGCGAAGGACGCCAAAGCTGGCTACAAAATGATTAACGCCAGGGCCGAGACGATTGCCGAGAAGCCTGCTTTCCGCGAATCTTTGCTGTCTCGCCGCTGCTTGATCCCCGCCGATGGATTTTACGAGTGGTCGAAATTCAGCAAGGCGAAGTCTCCCTTCTGCTTTACCCTCGCGGACGACTCGGTTTTTGCGTTCGCTGGAATCTGGGACCGATGGAAGAACCCGGAGCGGGAACTCGTCGAAACGTGTTCGATCATTACGACTTCGGCGAATTCACTGCTTTCCGATATTCATGACAGAATGCCGGTCATTCTCAGGAGTGAAGACCATGATCGGTGGCTTGATCCGGGATTGAAACAAGTTGATGACATACTCGATCTGCTCAAACCATACCGAGCAGATTCAATGCGCCGTTACCGCGTTAGTCCCCGAATCAACTCGGCACACAACGATGACCCAGCTTGCGCCGAGGAATACGCCCCTGACACTCTATTTTAGAATGTGACATCTAAAATGCCTTCCCCGAAAGCTCGGCTATTGTTTGCTCGTCCTCGTTGACTTCATTTCGCTGCACGCCTAAGATTGCAAAACTCCCCGGAAGCCGAATGTTTCTACTGAAGGTGGAATCCGTTGAACCGCAAGACTCTGGGACATGTCGCATCCAGCTGGGGACCTTCCGCCCTTCTTGCCAACGGCATTCTGCTGTACGTCATTTTGGCGTGGCTGGCTCGTTCCGCTCCTGATCCTTTCGACCGAACGTTGCTGCTTGCCATCGCGAATCTTGGCCTCGCTTGTGTCCTATTTGTACCCCAGTTCCGCAACGGACCATTGCTACTGAATCGGACAACAACGGCGGCGCTCTTTGGTTGGAGCATCGCATACTCAATCACCTACGGCGCTTTTGTGCGTTGGCCTGAACTGATTCCAGTCTGGGGTCTACTTGCAGCGCAGGCGTGTGCCCCCCTCGTCGCGGTCTTTGCGTCCGGCGACCACCGCCGTGATACCCGATCGTTTAAACGACGGATCATATTATCGTCGCCTATTGTTTTATTGCTGGGCATAGCGTTTCTGGAATGGAGACCATCAAGTCACTTTATAGTCGCACCCCTCGTCGCGATGACACTCGTCGTACTTTTCGCATTCTCTCAATCTTGTGCCCGCGTTGTCGCTAGAAACGCCCCCGGTGCTTTTTGGGGCCCGCCGAGACTCGCTTTCTTAAACGGCATGTTGCTATTGACGTTTTGGGCGGTTGTCGGACGAACCGGAGTACGTGGCAACGCGCCGGCGCTGCTACGCGGCGCACTTCTACTGTCCATAGGAATTCTTGCACTACAAGGCCTCTATCTTTACGCACTCGCCAATACTGCTCCATTCTTGTCCGCATTGCTCCTGAGTGCGCCGGTGCCGATTTCGGTCTTCGGTGACCGCCTCATGAAGATCGGGACTTCAAACAGCCCACTATTGATGTGGCTTTCTGTGGGATTTTGCTTGGCGACTGGTCTTGTGACTTGGGCTACATCAGTCAGGGTCAGTGGCGTGGAGGCGCCCACCACAACGTGAATCCACTTGATAGCCAAGTTGTGATTCGCCGTGCGGAGCGAAAAGATCTGACAGCCATCTGCAGTATTTGGATGCAAGGAGTGCGGCTTGCATTCGGCCTTCCGGCTCCCGCGCTTGAGGTGGCTGAGACCTACTTCGCCGACCGGATCACTAGTCTGACATCTCCGTTCGGAATCTGGGTTGCCGAGACCAATGGGGTTGTTCTTGGTTGGCAAAGCCTGCAACAATGCCGCCCTAATCCGATTTCGAAGATGGCTGAGGCGAGCACTTACATTTCTCCAAATGAATTGCGAAATGGCTTAGGCCGAAAGCTGCTGTCTTTCGCTCAGCAGCGCGGGATTGAATCCAGATTCCGACACATCGTCGCTTTCATTAAAACCGACAATCAATCTGCGATTCTTCTGTACGAATCGCTCGGCTGGAAGCGGGTAGGCGTCCTTCCGTATTGCGCAGAGCAGGTTGATCCTGAATGCGCGTATTACGCTTGGCCGGTTCCAGCGGGTATTAACGCGACGGCGAGCTGAGTGTGTTCTGCAGACAAGGCCACGTTGGTCAACGTCACGCCAAACGAAGAAGGACTTACAAGGGCAGGGTCTTACCAAGTGTCTTTGGTGTTAGATTCATGTCCGTTGACCTGGATTGTTGAATCGACAACGCGGCTGCCTATGGAGGCCGATTGAACGCGACGGCAAATCGGAACGTTTCAGCGAAGAAACACAACAGAGCCCCGGTGACGATTCGTTCGGCATCCATTGAAGACCTCCATGAAATTGCGATCATCTGGATAGACGGCCAGGTTGCGCAGGGTATCGAACCTCCGGATCTAGATTTAGTCCTCAATGCTTTTCGTGCGCGATTGGAGTCACAGGCGAGCGTTTACGGAGTCTGGGTAGCTGAGATCGACGGGGGGCTTGTCGGATGGCAGAGCTTACAACCTTGTCGTACCAATCCCCTTTACCACTGGGCCGAATCGAGCACCTACATTTCGCCGCGAAGCAGAGGGCGTGGTGTCGGAAGGAAGCTCCTGGCCTTCGCTACCGAGCACGCTAAAGCGGTGAATCTGTCTCACGTGGTGGGATTCATTCGAAAAGGCAATGAAGCGCCAATCAAAATCGTGGAATCTCTAGGGTGGCAGAAAGTTGGGAGTATCCCGCGCGCGAAAGCGAGTGATATCGAATGGCTTTACTACGTCTATGCGGTTCCGCACGAATGATGCGCGAGGTGCGGAGAATTCATCGAGATCATTGATGTGGGGAAAAATCATTTCGTCGTCCCCTGAGTGTGAAATGAGGAATATGAAGAGCGAGGATCTCTTAGAACAGCTCGCGCAGAGCGATTCTCCATTTGTACAGAACCGGAAAGAGAGCCTTCACTCTATGTTTCTGCAACTGTATGCGAACGTTGGATATGCACCGACAGATTCGGATCGAGAGGAATGGGAGCGTCAGACGGTGAACACGTGGAAACAAGTGGATCGCGCTGTGACCAATTCCTGCACCGGAGGATTTGCTGAAGGCAAGGCAATTTCCTCCTGCGGCACCCTTCCGTTCAGCCCAAAAGTTGTCTACGGCCACTCGTATTGCATGGAGAAGTCACTTCTGGCGGCAGCAACTCTATTCAAACAGTCGTTAGGGAGTCTGAGCTGGACTGAACGCGTGTCGGGTGTTGAGTTCTGGGCCGGATCGTACAAAACGAAGTCAGCATTCACAACGCGTTTTCAAGTTTTACGACCTGAGATCGACTGTCACCAACGCCGTATTTTCATGGTCCGATTCGATCCCGAGCCAGGTTCGAAATCGCCGAGTAATTCGCCCTTCGAGATAGAGGAACTGGTTCGCTTCGCGGACACTCGATGTACTGCTGCCTTCTCTTATCTCGACCCGCTGATTAGCGCTCCGCATTCATTAATGAAAGGTCTCCACTCGGTCCAGCATTTCGGGATCTTTGATCGAGGGAGTCGAGAGGCCACTGGTCACCTCGTCCTTCATGATTCTCTGCCAAATCTCACAGCCGCCAATGTATTTCGCTTCGCTTGGCTATTCTTGGAACGGTGGTCGGATGTCAGCCGTGTCGTCCCGTTTCTTCGCCAACTATCTGTCTTGTCGAATACCGGCATTCAGGTTGTCTGCGAAGAAGAAAACTTCAAGCAATTCGATCTGCCTGGGGAACATGCTGTGCCATCCTTCTGGGTCTTTACTCCCCGAGCGCTGGTGCCTCATCTCAGGGAGTCCTTTAAGAGCGCCTTTGGAACAGTGCTACAGAAGTACTCCAACGCTGAACTGGCTCATGCGACGCAGTTGCTCTTTAATGAAAACATCGCTCCACGTGGAAACGTTCCCGGCGGGACCGATGCCCTCTCTGGTCTCAATGCTAATCGCGAATGAGAATCAACGCTTGGCATGCACACAAGCACAACAAGGAGAATAATTCCCATGAAAACTACACTGGCAGTTGCACTCACCCTGCTGATTTCCTTTTTTCGCTAGCCGCCGCACAAGAGAACACCGGGAAAGCTTTTTAGCGATCTGGAAAGTCAGATAGCGTATGCGGTTATTGCCAAAGACGCCGGCCAATTGTACGGCTGACAGTCGATTTTTATCGTCCAGCTTTCGGTCCTCGCCAGAGTGCCCCATGGGCAGGCATTCTCGGGACAATTGCCTTCCACTATTTGCCAAGAACTGAGAAACTATCTGTAAGGTTTCGGGTTCAACTCCACAATCGCCATCGTCTTGCACCGCCTCGTCGCGACCGCATCGTAGATTCCACATTTGTGTGGTTTCCATATGGGCAGACGTGTCTCAGTGCGTGTGGCGCTTCCTACCGCTGTGATGGTAGTCCTCACTACTGCCTCATACTACGTCGTAACCGCACACCGTCGAGAGCCAACTCCGATTCGCCCTAACTCCGCTGATATGCAAAAGTCGGCAGACCCGGAGGTATTGCTCAAAATCGCGGATCGTTTCTATTTTTTGAATAACGGACCCGCAGCTGCCCCGCTCTATGCCAGAGCTGAAAAGCTCTTTTCAGATCGCGGCGATGCACCCAATGAAATTCACGCTAAGGTCGGCCGGCTTCGATCAGAAGCGGAAACGATGTCGTTCGTTGACCTTTCACGTTTCTTGAACGAGCAGCTCCAGAACCCCATCGTGCAGGCTGACAAGAAACTGCGGCTTTGGTGCTTGATCGCAAAGGGCTACACGGACATCGAGATCGACTACCGAGCCTCAAAGCGCGACTGGCTGGAAGCGCAGGACATCGCAAAGAGTTTGGGCGAGGATCAATGGGTCATAAGGGCATCTGGCGAATTAGGTCTAATTGGTTTCCTGGAAGGGAATCCCGGAAGGGCGGCCAGACTTCTGGGTGGTGCACTGCTTTCCACCATGGCGAATGGTGACACCGCTGGTCAGGTACGGTTTCTGGAACTACTTGGGATAGGGTTCGAAGAAGTCAGTCGCCACGCGGAAGCCTTGAAATTCTTCGAGAGGGCCATCAAGCTCGCCGAGGCCAATCCCGATTGTGGACTTCCATTCATGGGATATGAAGGGAAAGCTCAGGCACTAGTCTCTCTAGGCAGACCCGAAGAGGCGAAAGTGGTCCTTGAAAATGCACTCACCAAAGCCCGATCGCAAGAAAAGGAAGGCCATGAGGCTCAGCTGCTCATTCTTCTTGGAAAGCTGGATGAGAAAACAGGTAATCGGCAACAAGCAATGCGGTATTTGGAGGAGGCCGGCCAGTTTGCAACACTGCGGCAATACTACCGAATGGAAGCCGACGCCATGTTCGAACTAGCTACACTTTATCGCGACGGCGGGAACCTGGCGACTGCTGAAGCGCGTGTTACTCAGGGTCTCGCTGCAAGCCAACAAGTTGGTGATCGTTATTTTGTGCCTCGCAACCTGACAATGCTCGCTGATTTGAAGGCACGTCGTGGGAACTTTGCCGAAGCAAATGCTCTCTACGAACAGGCCGAAGATGTGATTGAGGGAATGCTCATCAGCGTCGATGAGCCATACTGGAACAGTTCCGCTGCCGCAGCGATGAGCGAGACCTACCTTAGACACTTTGAACTTGTCGCCAAGAATGGCGACATACCCGGAGCGTTCGCGGTTCTCGAACGTGTTCGAGGCCGAACTCTCGCATGGGCTCTTAAAGATAGAAAGGGACAGCCCGCAACGGAGTCAGATCAGACAGCCGCGCTGGAAGGCGATGTCGCAGGTCTCCAATCCCGACTCATGCAGACCAACAGCGCACTTGAACGAGAACAATTGCTGGACAACCTCGTTGAGTACGAGCGACGGCTAGGTCTCGCGTGGACCAGAGAAGATGTTCCCAACCGACTCCCCGTGCAGCCAGTAGCATTGACGACGGTAGAAAACGATCTGCATCCGGATGAAGTGCTCCTAGAATATGTGCTAGACGATCCCATTTCCTTCTGTATTTCGGTGACGCGCCGGGGCGCGCACGTTCAGGTGCTTCCGATTGGCCGCAAGGAAGTCGAAAAACTAGCGAAGCAATTTGTCGATGAGGTACGCGCTAAAGGTGCGGGGGTAGAAACCTCAAAACGTCTTTTCCAGACGCTTCTGGAACCGATCCCCGAAACAAAGACAGCAGCAAGACTCATCATTGCGCCGGACGGGGCCTTGAACCTGCTTCCGTTCGAAGCGCTGCGCGATAACCAAGGCGAGTATCTGTTGAAGTCTCGCGTGATAAGTTATGTGCCTTCCGGAACCATCCTTGATGTTTTGCGTCGGGCGGGTAAGAACGAAACCGCGGCGAGTCCGTTTCTCGGTGTAGGTGATGTTGCCTACGAGAATCAAGGCGGAGCGGGCAGGAGACTTCCGGCTCCGGGCACCCTCCGCGGACGGGTTCTTCGTGGCATGGCTGACCTCTCCGGGATGCAGCTTCAAGATCTTCCTCAAACTCGGGAAGAGGTCGAGGAAATCGGTAAAATTGTTGGACCGGAGGCGGTAATCTTGCTGGGTAAGGATGCCACGGAAACTGCATTCAAGAAGGAGCCGCTCGACCAGTTTCGTGTTTTGCACCTAGCGGTCCACGGGTTCGCAGATACGCAGTATCCGGAGCGTTCGGCTCTGATATTGGGGACAGACCCGAAGTCTGGTGATGATGGCTTGTTGCAGGTGCGCGAGATCATCAGATTACGACTGAATGCCGAACTGACTACGCTGTCCGCTTGCGATACCGGCGTGGGCAAACTACAGGGCCAAGAGGGCGTTAGCAGTCTGGTGGAAGCCTTCTTGGTAGCAGGTTCGAAGTCGGTCGTCGCAAGTTTATGGAGCGCCGACGACACTTTCGCGAGTGCCCTGATGGATCGCTTCTACTTGCGACTCGGTCAGGGCGAGGACACAGGTTCGGCTCTAAGGGACGCGAAGTTGGACTTGCTGGCAAAGTATGGTGAACAGGTGAGCCCGTTCTATTGGGCAGCATTCGTCGCTGTCGGGGAGACTTCAGCACCGATTGGGATCAAACAGCAATGAACTTGACTCTAGAAGAGCGCACAAAGATTTTCGGCAAGGTCTGCCGCTTGGTGGAAACCAAGCACTTCGATCCATCTATGAATGGAGTGGATTGGAACGCGCTGTCTAAAGACCGTCGGGATCAAATTCTGGCGTCAGCAGAACCCGAGACATTCGAGAAGGAAGTTCAGGGTCTCGTGGCTGAGCTTAAAACTAGCCACACAGGCTTCCGACATGCCGGAATGCGAAACATCCCGGCGCGGAACGCCATCAATGCAACCATGCAGCGCATCGCCGTTGACGGGAATGAGCGCTGGATGTTTCAGGATGTGCACCCAGGAGGCCCAGCCTATTCTGCGGGGATACGGCCTGGAGATTTGTTGCTCGGCGGCCGTGACCGGGACATTCGGCCTCCAGATGGGCTAACGTTTTCGGTCGGCGAGTCGGCGAGCCTACTGATCGAGAAGCTTCACGGAGGCCAGCAGACGGTTAAAGTCCAACTGCCCATCCCCAAGTCAAAGACACATCCGGTCACCGCGCCCGAAGCCGTTCAGGCTGAGAAGCTAAGCGATGAAATTGGCCTGCTCAAAGTCGCCATGTTCCCTGGAGTAATCGGGATTGACGTGGCGAAAGATATTGATCGTGCTATTGAGTCTCTGGATGGTTGTAACCGGCTCATCGTGGACCTTCGAGGAAATACCGGCGGAGGAATTGGCGGGCTACGCCTGATGAGCTATTTGACACCTGGAAAACTTGAGGTTGGCTACAGTCTCACGCGGAAACGTCGCGAGCGCGGCTATCGTCGTGAGGAACTGACCCGATTCGGACGGATTCCGTCCCACAAGGCAACTCTCATATGGCTAGCGGCTCGATATGCACTGGTTGAAAAATCTATCCTCGTAGTCACCGAAGGACTCGGCCAACGACGATTCCACGGTCGGGTCGTACTGTTAGTGAACGAGCACACCGCGAGCGCGGGCGAGATGGTCTCAGCTTTCGCGGAAGAAAATAATCTAGCAACTATCGTGGGAACGAAAACGCCTGGCCGGCTCCTGAGCGGCAGCGCATACAAGGTTGGACACGGATACATTCTTGGTCTACCAGTTGCCGCTTACCTAACTTGGCAAGGACGGATGATTGAGAACGATGGCATCGTCCCCGCTTTTTCGGCGGACCTTTCGCGAGACGCTTTGCGAGATGGCAAAGATACCCAACTGGAGAAGGCCGTCGATATCGTGGCAGGTCTCTAGGACCGTTAGCCACTAGTTTGAGCGTCGGGCTCCTGCAGCTTACGCGGTTTCCCGCTTCGACAATTTGTCCAATCCGCGCTCTCTAGTTTCAATTTCTCGGATCTTAAACTTCTGGATCTTCCCAGTTACCGTCATTGGGAACCCGTCCACAAAGCGGATATGCTGAGGAATCTTGAAGTATGCGATCTGGCCCTCGCAGAACTCAAGAATCTCGCCCTCCATCGCGCTCTCGCCTGCCTTAAGCCGTATCCACGCGACCACGACTTCACCCAGCCGTTCATGCGGAATCCCGATTACCTGTACCTCGGCTACTTTTGGATGTGTATACAAGAACTCTTCAACCTCCCGCGGATAAATATTCTCTCCACCGCGGATGATCATGTCCTTGGCGCGGCCGGTCAGGTGAATGTATCCGTCCTCACGCATCACGCCGACATCTCCCGTATGCAGCCAGCCGTCGCGGTCCACAGCAAGGGCCGTTGCGTCTGGTTCGTCGTCATATCCTTTCATCACTATGTATCCACGAGCACAAATCTCACCGCGCTCGCCGGTCGGTACAGTAGTATCATCGAGTGGCGACACGATCTTCATCTCGGTGCACGGCAGCGCCTTGCCACTCGTCGAGACACGGATGTGAACTGGATCGTCAACCGCCGACATCGTCAGCACTGGCGAGCTTTCCGTCTGCCCGTAGGCGATGGTCAGTTCCCGGCAATGCATCTCGCCCATGACACGCTTCATCACCTCCACCGGACATGGTGCTCCCGACATCATCCCAGTACGCAGACTTGTCAGGTCGAAATTCTTAAACTCCGGCACATCCAGTTCCGCAATAAACATAGCAGGCACGCCATAAAGCGATGTCGCACGCTCCAACTCTATGGCCTCAAGCGTCGCACGCGCGTCAAATGTCCAGTTAGAAAAGATAATCGCTGCCCCGCTCGCCAGCGCTGACATTGTTCCGATCACGCAGCCGAAACAATGGTACATGGGTACCGGGACACAGATACGATCTAGGTCCGTGTATTGCAAACCTTGCGCCAGAAATTTTCCGTTATTGACCTGATTATGATGCGTCAGCATCACGCCCTTTGGCATTCCCGTGGTTCCCGAGGTGTACTGAATGTTGGCGATGTGTGAGGACTGGATAGCAACACGCTCATTGCACCGCGCTCGGAGAAACTCTTCCCACTCTGCCGTCCCGAACAGAACAACATGTTCAAGAGGCAGAGTCTGACCGTAGCACGCCTCTTTGAGGATCTGGGCATATTCCGCACGATTGTCGCGTTCCCAAAGAAACAGGGCCTTCATCCGGGACTTGCGTAGAGTGAACGCAAGTTCGTGTGTACGATACGCTGGATTTACGTTAACCAGGATCGCTCCCGCCCGGGCGCAACCTAACTGAAGCATCACCCATTCCACGCAGTTGGTAGACCACAACCCAACCCGATCCCCGGGCCTGATCCCAAGAAACCACAATCCACGAGCAACGCAATCCGCCAGTTCGCGCAACTCGCGCCAGCTGTGCCGTTTCGATTGATGACGGGAAACCAGAGCGAGGGAATCGCCCCAGCGTTCAACTGTGTGATCGAGCACCTCCCCGATCGTCTTTTCCCACAGGGGGCAGTCTGGCCCACGCGAGTAGCTGAGCATCTTGTTCTCTAAACGCCTTTCACGAAATCTATATCTGCGACGTAACTTCGTCCTGCCACAAGGTCTCGCGCCGCACTCGCCGCTAACTAAGCTGCGGTGTGCCTTGGAGATCTGCACCTTCCTCCACGGCCAGGGAGTAATAGAAGTAAACCTTGGGCCGCGCCAGCGGGATAATGCCCACCTTGGTCCATCCCAGCGATTCCACCAGCCGTATGGAGGCTTGATTTTCACAGAGGATATGGCCGAACATATTCTCGATACCCGCGGTCTTCGCGTGCTCCATACCGAACTTGAGCAAGGCCCGTCCAATCCCTCGACCATGGTTCTTTTCGCGGATATACGTGCTCGATAGAGCGGATCGGAAAAACGGATTCGGATAGTGCTGCTGTAACCCTTGCCAGCCTAAGATCTCATCTCTTCTTGCTGCTACCCAAATTCCGTAAGGAAGTGCTGTAGCATCGAAGCGAGTGGAGAAAAATTCATGGACGACCGGGCGTTCCGGCGGATTTACTCCCCACGATTGAAATGCGCCATCGAGCCAAATATCCACGATATCGTCAAGATCGTCGCGGGCAGCGCGTCGTATTACAAAGGAATGCTCCTTCGACGAGCCTTCCTCAGACGGCGCGTTCCTCATGTCCGACTGTGAACCTAAGTTCATCGGCGATTCCTCCTAGAATTGCCTGACACTATAAACTAGATCATTCAAACGTGGCATTAAAAGGAGAGGCCAAGAATGAAATGATGGCCAACCTTCATATGCGCTGCCGCTAAGGAGACGGACGGGCGTCTTCGTCCCCGCGATCGTTGCCAGATTATTTCCCTTCACCAGCGCCAATACAATCTGGGCGGCGCTCGCCGGGTGCTCGTGCGACCAACAGACCGACAAGAGGTCGCAATGACGCGCCTAGTCGTTCTTCACCGGTTATCGAGGTGGCGCACACTTTGTAGTCCCGTGAAGCCGTTTACCTTCACAAATCGTGCTGACGTTACTACGTGGGTAGCCGGTTACCTAACTTGGCAAGGATGGATGACTGAGAACAATGGCGTCGTGCCAAAGTTCGCAATAGACCTTTCACGAGACGCCCTACGCGACGGAAGAGACACTCGGCTCGAAACGGACATCTGCGTGTTCCTGTTGATCAACCAACAGACAGTGGGCGCGCATAGCGAGTAATGCCGGTGAAACTCAGAAATTCCGATAGTAAATTGGCGTACAATCCGTCGGAATGGAGCCGTGTGTGTTTGCAAGACAACCCGCCCCCTCAAGGTCCGCAGTCAATGGCATTGTTGCTGGGGTCTTATCGTCCCTGAGCTACGGCCTGATGGCCTTTTTGGTCCATTTCAGTTCGGGTCGAGTACCGACTACTGAAGTTACCTTTGCTGTCGGCGTGGTGGGCTGTTTCTTGCTGCTGCCTCTCATATCAAGAGACCTTCCGATCCTTCTGCATCAAAAAGGTAAGTTCATATGGATGCGGAATGTTGCTGGTTCCATTTCTATTGTGTGCTTGGCATGGAATCTGCAACACGCGTCCGTCGCTATTGCAAACACTTTCTTTAACATCTCTCCGCTATTTGTGCTGGTTGGTGTGTGGTGCACGGGTGGACGCCGGCCTAGGTTACGACACTTCGCATTTTTGATACTTGTTGTCGCTGGTACCTCGATCTACTGGAACGGACATGGCGAGATTGGAATTGTCGTTTATATCGTTGGACTTTTGGGAGCCTTAGCGGCGTCTTGTTCGTATCTTGCATTAAAACGCGCCACAAAAAGTGGCGGTCCGTGGCTGATTGTTTGGGGCATTTGTTTCACCACCACCTTTGTTTCGATTCTTTCTAGTCGAGGCAAATGGGTGGTCCCGAGTTTCGTAGATGGGCTTGTCCTTTTTTCAATCGGACTCATAACTCTTATCGGTCAAATCTTTGTGACGCGGTCGTTTGCTCTGCTGAGTGCTTCAGCCGCCGCCGTGCTGGTGCCAAGTTCCATTGTTTGGGCGGTGCTTATCGACTCTCTCGTCAGCACAGGTGGAGCAGTAACACACGCTATTCTTGGATCGTTGATGTATGCAACAGGTACTGTTTTGGCGTTGTGGGAGGAGTTGTCTGAGATTTCCCGCCCAAACTCCTCCACGACGGAAATGGTAATGGTGAATAGCGGGCACGTCTGCCAACCCGATTGAGCAAGATGGAATTGACTACACCCAAATTTCAGATTGCAATCAATTGTCGAACGTGGTCAAAGGATGAGGACAGGAATCTATGAAAAGTGTTATCGCAATTGCTCTGACCCTGATCTCTGTTTCACTTGCCGTTGCGGAGGATACGCCCGATCAGGTCTTTCGTGATCTGGAAAACCGAATATCGCACGCCGTCATGACGAAAGATACCGCTGAAATGAACAGACTCTTTGCGAGCGATTACACCAGCGTCGGAGTTTCTGGGAAAATTCGCTCAAGGGCAGAAGTTATCGAAGCTTACTCCAGCGGAAAGTTGGCAATCGCCACCGCGCAGACTGGCAAAATAACGGTTCGCCAGTATGGCGATATGGCGATTGTAGTCGGTTTAATCACGGTGTCGGGCAAGGAAGGAAGCACGGACATCAGCGGACAGTACGCATTCACGCGGGTCTATAAACGAGACGCTGGTAAATGGCTCGCTGTCTCGTTCCAAGCGACACCTGTGAGATAGCAACGCGGAGAAGCGCCTAGCACTTGCAACCGATATAGCCAAAATGCTCTCGTCCGTCGTTGAGGAATACTTCGGGTAGCCCTGTGCGCGTATAGTACCAAGCTTTTTCGGTTTGGAATCCCGCAGCCTCGAACGCCTCGACCAGCGGCGGGCCGTCGAGGTAGTTCATGAAATCGGGGGTAGCCGCTCTGAATTCTGGAAGCACAAATTCTCGTGCACGATCCGTTTCCCCGGCCCACTTAACGCCCTTGCTCCGAACCTCTTCGAACTGGGGCAGCAACCGCTTGATGTGTCCCGCATAAACAGTGCCGACCTGAATGAAAACCTTGCCGCCGCTCTTCAGCCAAGAATGCATCCTTACGGCTCCATGAACGATCTCTTCGCCACACAGGAAGTGAAGCACGTTGGAGCAATGGATTGCGTCGAGTCCTTTGAAATCAAGGCCGTCTGGAAACCGAGCAAATACTGTTTCCAGACGGTCTCCGTACCCTAAGTCGCTGGCTTCTTTGCGAATCGCTTCGAGATGCCCACTCTCAATGTCGTTCGCACTGACTATAGCTCCCGTTTTCAGGGCTGGGATAGTGGCGACTCCGAAAGCAGCACCAACGTCGAGCACGCGCAGAGGTTGCCCTTGACTATCTCGAATGAAATCGAGCCACTCACAAGTAATCTGGTTTGGTACTGTCGAGGTCCACCCAAATTCGTTGTGTGTAGGCACAATCTCGGAATGCATCATCGAGTCCTGTCTGCCGAATCGAGTCTCAGATAACAAGGGCAAATCTCAACTGTCGGAGACCAACTAGGGTGTCCTAACCTCTCGAATGTGAACAGAAAACCTTGTGCTTCAAGCGAACGTATTCTGCTGCTTTGGGAATTCAGGGGCGTGACAATCATCGCCCGAGCACCGAAGGTTCTACCGTGCTGAATTCTGGTTTGGTCTAGTTCTTTGGCTATGCCCCGCCCACGGTGACTTTGTGTAACCACGAGGCGGTTCATGCTCGCTATCGGTGTCGGAATCTCAAGTCCAGCGAACAACTGTCCATCGGGGGCTTCTGCCAAAGTTTCATGGAGGCAAAGTCGGGCGGCTGCAACGAGCCGAGTTCCGTCGAATACACCCCAATGCATCGCATGATCGTCATGTGAGTCTGCAATTGTCCCCGCTTGTGGATTACTTATCTCGACACCCTCCGCCGACCAAATCTCGTATCGCAGGCGTTGGCACTCGGCGATCTCGGTCGCTGTGGTCAATGGTCGCACTTCTATCGTCTCGCTGAATGCAGTTGTCATCGGGCCGTTTGCAAGTTCAGAACCATCACAGGGAGCCAAAGATTCTCCATATAAATACTCTTACACTTACTGGATGTGAGCGAAAACCCCGCTTTCCCAAGAGCGCGAACACGCCGATCATCGGTGGGAGCGACCACGATGCAGGCGGCTCCCACACTTTTGGCCGCTTCGATACGTTGCAAATCCAGAGCCTGAGCGAGATTACGGTTTCTCGTAGATTGTTCGACAACCAGACGATTGATAGATGCCACAGGGTGGGGGAGTTGCAACTGGGTATAACAATCGGCCTCTGGGATGTCTCGTTCGCTTTCGTGTACGCAGAGCCTAGCGGAAGCAACCAGAATTCCTGTGTCCGAAAAAACTGCCCAGTGTCTCGCGTGGTCTTCGTGCTCATCGCAGATAAGACCCTTCCGCTGAAAGCTTTCGGGAAGCTGAACCTCTCTAGACCAAACGCGATAACGGAGTTCGTACGTCAACCGTACCCACTCTGTGCCTGTGACCTCTTCGACGCGGAACTCTTCTCCAAGAGATATAGGCGAAGACATCATCTGAGACTAATCCTGGCGACCGCGAAATCGGCGAAACTGCCGGCAAATCAGGTGCCATTCTTCAATAAACTTGGCAACGTGCTTTGGATAATAGCAAGTAGGTAAGAAGCGGGCAACAAGCCGGTTCTCGGCGATGGCTGATGTGATAACGCCTTGACTGACTCTAATGATGCGTATGTCCTATCGTCAAACGCCTGGCAACATTTTGCAATCGCGCAAGCAGGCCGCTCCGGGCAGACCTGGCTCCCTCTGTTCCCGTTCGGAGGGGCGGGAAATGCGTGGAGACGGTAAATCAAATTCTGAAAGTTTCCGTTGGATCGTCTCTTGAGAGCCGAAAGACTGTGGTTGACGGATTTGCCTAGACGAACCCGAGCGGTAAAATCTATTTAGGAGAACAAAAGGCGAATATGTTAGGCTCTCGTGTGTGGTTCTGAGAACATGCACAGTCACGGTAAAAGATCTTCGAGACGTTGAGCACTCCATAGCGGTGACCACGGAGACACTCTATGAAGCGATCGCTACCGCTCTCGCGGCATTGCAGCAGGACAACTGGGTAGGAGAGATCGGTCAGGGATTCACAACGGTGACTGTTGTTGTCCAACAGCCGCCCGTAAAACACGAAGTTAAAATGAAGGACTTTGTCTCATGGCTCGGACGCCAAGGACGTTCTCCCGCAGAGGTGATACTGAAACAAAAGCTAAAGAAAATATTGGGCAAGGCAAACCAGGCAAGACGGTGACGGCGAAGTCTACTCAAGCAAATTAGCAGAAAGAGATCTTTGAGGTCTCACTGACTCGGAGTCGGAGCCGTGTTGTCGGAGCGCTTTGGCTTTTGGCCCGTTTGCGCGGCACCCGCTTTCACTTTAGAGGGCTGCATGACGGTCGCACCTGGCGCGAAGGGGTCCTTTCCTTGAAGCACCGAAGACGCAACGAAACCAACAAATATCATCCCGCTCAGCAATCCCCACACGAGAACGACTGGCTTCCAGGGAACGATAATCCGCATGGTAAAACCTCCGGGGACGAAGAGCGGCTCACAATCACCCCTATTATACTGCGGACAAACTAGACATATTCGGTGAAATATCGTGCTCGTTGGAACTGCGAGGACGTTTTCTGCCAGAAAATCCTAGTCGTTGTGGAATGGGGCTTCAGAGCACGCGAACAGGAAATTGCATCCATTCCACGCCTGACTGGCGCAGGCCGAGAAAATACGATCCTGGAGAAAAACGGGCGAGGTCGACACCTACTCTCAGGACTACAATGTGGTCTTCGAGTTTAGCCGTGGCACTCGCGCGGAAAAGTTCAGTGCCACTCGGATTGACCAGTACTAGATCGTATGCCCCCTCATTGCTTCCGATCGGCAACTCTAAGTTCAGAGTCTTTGCGTTACGAGGAACCTCTAGTGGCAGCTGATTGATCTCGGGCGGGTTTTCTCCGCGAACCTTCGCGCGGCCGCGCAAATCTAGAACCACAACCGCCGCAGTCTGCACCGGCGGCTTCGTTCGTACCCAAAACCATCCCGCGATTGCGAAGATGAAAACCGCGGCCGCAGCTAGCCAAATCTGAGTATGCCGCCGAACCACTGCCTGCTTACGAAATCGCGTGAACTCTTGAAAGCACGGGCTGCAGGAGCTGAAGTGAGTGAGCCAACGATCCGCTTCTGATAGCGGCACTTTGTGAGCGGCTATTCCTCGGAGCACCGCAGAGTCGGGGCACCCGACACGTTGCGGGTTTGGAAAATCTCGGGATAAACCCCTCCCCAGTAGATCCAATATCCGCTTTTCTTCGCCGTTGAATTCTTCTTGTGCCTTCAGACCTTGCCTGCTTCCAGTTAAAGTCGTCTCACAAATGAAAAGCCAAGTCTAACGCGGCCAATCAATGCAAACCACCCCAGGCCGACGCAACAATCACGTAGAGCCACCCAGTCGAGCACGGAGCTTACCGATTGCATAACGAAATCGAAGTTTGGCCTGGGGTTCGGTCAGGCCGAGTTGGGTTGCGATCTCCTTCCACGAATATCCGTACTGTCGAGCTGCCCAGACCTTGCGGGTCCACTCATCCATGTTCCGAACGGCCTCTCTTAGCTGGATCGATTGCTCCAGATCGCGCACCGCCTTTAAATCGTGGGCCTGCCCCAAGCGCTCCAGATCAGGGCTCGTCGGAAGATGCTGTATCGTCTGTAGTCGTCTGCGCTCTTTCTTTAGAGCGCGGTTGAACCGGTGATGGAAAGCACCGAAGAGATAGGCTTCCATATCCCTTATTTTCCAGTTTCTCCCCTTGGACCGCTGAATCGTTCTCGCGACCGAGCGCAACACTCCCTCCCAGACCTCAGAAGCAAAATCAAGGGCTTCATCAGAGCTTTTCCCCGGCTGCTCTCTGAACGCATGAGCCTGAACGCTTGGCCACAAGCGCCTCGCGACGGCAATCAATTCGGTTATCTCGTGCTGGGGGGCCGCGATAGGGGGGATAAAACTCGAAAGAACCCATTCCGGGCTCAACTCGCGGCTGGACATCTGAGAGGGCCTCAACCCGACTCACAAATTAGATGGCCAGAGTCGAATCGTGTCATGCCGCCTGGTCAGTGTCAAGCATTCTCCTTGTCCAGCAGCCCTTTCGGCTGATTGGAGAAAATAAACTTTGTTTTGATACTTTTCCCGCGCTGCCGGTTCCTTGACTAGATGTAGGGCATTGACCAACCTCCGCCGATGAGGAAGGGAGCTGGAGAAGTGTTCCCCAGGGTTGAAGTACGTCATCTGCATGCGGTGGTTGTCTTGGCCGAAGAGCTGAACTTCACTCGGGCTGCCGACAGATTGAACATCACCCAATCTGGATTCAGCAAACAAATAAATGAAATTGAAGCCCTGCACAGATTTCATTTATTCATTCGGACGAACAAGAAGAATGTGGAACTCACCGAAGTGGGTCGCATCTTTGTCGAAGAGGCCCGTCTGGCTCTCTGGCATCTAGACCGAGCCGTTCATGCTGCTCGCGAGGGGAGCGATAGCATTTTGACCATTGGGCACTCACCTGACGCCGACCTAGCCTGGATTTCAGCGATTCTGGCAATTCGGCTTCCCATGTACCCTAAACTCCGCGTTCAGCTCATTAGCGAGTTTTCCAGCGAGTTGGTCCGACGCGTTATGGCAGGCGACTTGAATATGGCGTTGGTGACAGCACCGCCGGAAAGCTCTCGGATCACGGCTGCGGTATTCGCTCGAACGCATCTCTATGCCGCACTCCCGCAGGCCCACGCAGCTGCTCAAAAAGAAGAAATTGCTTTCCAAGATTTGGCAAAAGACGAATGGATTCTGTTTGCCCGGCGATCTCATCCGGCGGTTCGTGACGCAATCATGGAGGCGGCACAACGTCAGGGCATCGCTCCAAAGCACGCGCACGATATCCTTACCGCCCAAGAAGCAATTCACCTGGTATCTCAGCACGTTGGAGTGGCAATCGTGACCAAGCCTGCCTCCGTGGGCCCCAGCGTCGAAGGTGTTGTTATAAGACCGCTGTCGGATCCATCTTTGTCTTTCGAAACATGCTTGATTATGAGAGCCGACGAAGATTCGCGATTGGCGAACGATTTCGGCCGATCATTTCTCCGGAAATGTACACCGCGGCGTCCACCGCCGATGCAACTGACTCTACCGCTGCCTGCTTAGCTTCGGTACACAACACCGTCGAAGCTAAATGCCTACCCGCTTATGTTCCGTTCCACCAGAGAAACTTATCGAAGACCCTCTCGTGGAACCAGCGACTCCCGATTATGGCAATCAGGTGGTCGTCCGTCTCGTCGCTGGGCGAAAAGTCCTTTACCCGGACGAGCTGCGCGCATGCTTTTTGGATGTCCCGTTCGCTCTGATCGAACTGCTTAAGCCACTCAGAGCGGTACGTGGCGTATTTTCCATTCAGTTTCGCACCTAGCCGCATGAGGCACCGCTCGGCTCTACTATCGAAGATGACAACGGGTGTCTGTTGCCGCATCCACAGGAACTTTGACGACGCCGAAATCTCTTCCCCCCTGAAGACCTGTTTGAATACTTGAGCCAAAGCCGTCACGACCAGATCGACATTGTGGACTCCCAGGGGACCCATCAGCCCGAATGTCGCATCAATCAGATCGAGAACTTGCGGCATTGACCCCTTTGGAAACCGTCGAATGATGTTGTAGTAGTCCGCCGCCTCAGCCAGTCGGGAAGCACGGATACTTCTGTCGCGGCTCGGCGAAACCCCGGAAACGAAGGTGCGGTCGTACTGCCACCAGTCGTTCAGGTAGGCCAGAGCGAAGAAGTTGAAGTTGTCGTCCATTTGCTATTTTATCTTCGCCAAGAAAGGTTCCAACCTTGCGACGAGTTCTTGGAGTGGCAGCTTGTCGTCCTCGCCGACGCCACCCATCGTAAGTTCTTGAGGATAGCGAAGCTCCGAGAAGAACGGATTGAATACTTCGAATCCCTTCTCGACGGTCGGCACCCCAGTAAAATGCCAAGGGAGCAAGAGGGACATTTCCTCCGACAGGTCGAAGTCGGGTCGTCTCCCCGCCAATTGCTTTGCCAAGACTACCAAGTCGTGTCCCCACGCGCAGTCGGAGGGCTGGAGCTTCATCGACTTGTCTAGCTGCTTGATCTTCTTCGGGTCGTAGACCGTGCAACCCTCGCTGATGAGCGCAGCTTTCAGGTACATTTCGAGGCAATGGTGACCCAGTGTCGCGGCATTGAAGATCAAAAAAGGATTGTGGCTCTCGAAGAGATACAGAGACGCCGCATAGTTGTGGTCGGCGAATGCTTTCCATGCTTTCGGGTCGCGGGAGTACTTGTCGAGGTTCAAAAGGATTTTAGCCGCCATAAACTGCCGGACTTAACCAGCTCTTCGCGCGGTGATTGAAGTTTTGTGTCGTCACTTGCAATTCTCGAAGAGCGCCATATAACCGCTGTAGTTTTTGCTCGATGTCCATTTTCTCGTATCATCACAACAGTTGATCGTATGCTCCCGCATTCATCAGGCGCTTTAGTTCAGCTTTGAAGGCTTCGCCGTGATCGTCGTTAGGATTACCCTTCCCGGTAATATGGAGATTCGCATGAACCAACTCATGCAGGAGCGAAATCCTCAGACAGTTGCTGAACCGCAGAAGCTCGGAAGAGACCATGATCGAGCCGCCTTCTGGTGTTGGGCAAAAACAGGCGGTTGCTCTTAATTGTTTGTTCTGAGGTAAGTCGGCGACAACCGTGATCTTCAAATCCTCAAAATACTGCTCCTGGTATTCGCTCATCCACTGACACACATCTTCAATTCTCGCTGCTGACTTTACTAACACTCCCTCATCGTCCTCGAAATGAGTTCGCAGCACGGTTCCTCGAATGAGCGGTATATTCGATTCTGTTTGATTAGCAACTGATTCGAGCAGTGCGGCAAAATCTGTTGCCGGGTGCAGATGGTCCTTCAGCCAGTCTTCGATTTCCCAGCGCGTGAAATCTGCAATTTCGCTGAGAAACTGTGCACCGCCCTTCGACGTGGAAATGAAGGTCAACCGGAACTTCTCGTCGTCAAGCTTATAGATATGCGCTGAATTCCCCTGCTCTGCCATCCAGTTTTGTGTCTCCAAGCCAGACTTTACAGGGCAGGAACGCGAATCGTCTCCTGAAGTTTCCCCGAATTTGAGCAGTTCTGCATCGCCGCATTCCCAGGCGAACACTCAAGATTTCCTTGAGTCCTCTGCGTATGCCATTCCGCCACGCCTGCGCGCGGCTGCCTGACTGCGTTTCTATCATAGGGCAGATTCGCCGGGAATTGACACGTCCGTCACCCAGAGGGAGATATGGGAAGCTCCGGAAGTGTTCACAGGACACGGCATTGCGTGAAATCATCGCACTTGTTGAACGCGACATCCTTGTGCGAAATTCCTAAGCTGGGCACTGGGTATTCGGCTTCGGCTGGCAGCTTCTGCTTGGAACCCAAGACCGACCGCAAATTAAAGACATCCGGTCACTCCACGTGAATTACAGATTTTGGCGTAATCGCTCTGCATAGAACGAGGGACAAAGATGGCGGAACAACACACGATCCTTGGCGGAAAAGTTCAGATCTACAAGCGGCCGAACAGCAGCCGATGGCAATGCTCAAGCTTCTTCGCGGGCAAGAATCGTCGTACCAGCACGAAGGAAGAAAGCCTCGCCAAAGCCAAGGACGTCGCCGAGGACTGGTATCTACAGCTTCGGGGAAAACTTCTCACTGGAGAGCTCAAGGCCGAAAAGACCTTTCGCGAGGTGTCTGAACAATTTTTGCGCGAATGCGAGATCATGACGCGTGGAGAACGTAGCAAGCAATACGTGAAGGGCCAGTATTTGCGGTCGAGCGTTCACTTGGTGCCCTTCTTCGGAAACATGGAGATCTCAAAGATCACCACGGGAAAAATCGTGGATTATCGAGTTCACAGATACCAACAAGCAATTGCGAAACGCGGCAAGCCACCCGCACACAGCACCATGCACCACGAAATCGTGACGCTGCGCCAGACCTTGAAGACCGCGCTGTGCCACGGATGGCTCGACCGGCTTCCTGATTTCTCTGAGCCGTACCGGCGATCATCGAAAGTCTCCTACCGGGCATGGTTTTCGCCGGAAGAATACGAGAAACTCTGTGAAGCGACTCGAAAGCGCGCACTTGAGCCGAACAAAAAGGGCTTCAAATGGCAAGCGGAGCAACTGCATGATTATGTCCTCTTCGCGGGCAATACCGGACTGCGGCCCGATGAGGCACGGCGCCTTGAGTTCCGCGATGTCGAGATAGTTGACGACGAGCCTTCGGGCGAGACGATTCTTGAGATTGAAGTACGCGGAAAACGGGGATTCGGATATTGCAAGAGTCTGCCCGATGCAGTGAGTCCATTTGAGCGACTTAGAAGCAGGCTCCGTCCGAGGCGCGTTGAGGGCGTGCGTGCCCCCAGCGAAGTGTCCGACAATTCTGATGTCCTCGGGAAGGAATGGCGCACGCCCGAACCGACCGACCTCATCTTTCCCAAATGGCAGAGCGAGCTTTTCAAGACCATCACTGAGGAGGAGAATCTTCGATTCGACAGAGACGGCCGACCACGTACGGCATACAGCCTACGGCACACGTATATCAGCATGCGGTTGATGGAGGGAGCCAACATCTATCAAATCGCTAAGAACTGTCGCACGAGCGTCGGAATGATCGAGAAATATTACGGAGTGCATGTCAAAAACTCGCTCAACGCCGCTGCCATCAATGTGGTTCGCTCGGGTAAAGACGAGATGGCGGAACAATTCGAATACTTGACGGACGAAGAATGAGCATCCACGGTATAGCTATCGGCCGCTCTTCCAAAATCAGGCTTGCCTCGGTCCTGGGTATCGGTAGCCTAGTATAGTAGGTTATTTAGTTGTAAGCATCAAAATAACCTTATATACTAGGTTAATGTTACCTATGTCTGAACTGGGCGAGCAGATCGCCACAAAGCGCAAAACGCTCGGCCTGACGCAGCCCACGCTTGCAAAAAAAGCCAGGGTTGGACTCTCCACTCTCGACGCCCTGGAGAACGGACGGTTGGGCGAACTCGGTTATTCCAAGATTACAAATATTCTCACGGCGTTGGGGCTGGAGTTGAAGCTTCAGGAAGCAAGCGCGGGCCGGCCGACGCTTGAACAACTCATGGAAGAGGGACGGGATGATCAAAGTCTGGACCGACGCCGCTGAGGGGGGACTACTCGATCGTCACGGCGAGCGCGGCAGCACATTTGCTTACCTCGCCGGCGCTCCGTCCACGCGCGCGGTCTCGGTGACGATGCCTTTGAGGCTTGAGTCGTGGAGCGTGCCCTTTGGCCTACTTCCGGTTTTCGAGATGAACCTGCCCGAAGGCGCACTGCGCGAGCGGCTCCGCCTTGCCTTTGCGAAAGCCACCGGGACCTTCGACGAATTCGACCTGCTGGCCATTGTCGGCCGCTCGCAGATCGGACGCATCCGCTATACCGGCGACAAGGAACACCTGCAGGAGGACGTGCCCTTCCAGTCAGTGGACGAGATCCTCGAACGCAGGCGCGGCGGCGACCTCTTCCGCTACCTGCTGGAGAAATTCGCGTCCTTCTCCGGGATCAGCGGCGTACAGCCCAAAATCCTCGTGCGCGACGAAAAGGCTTTCGCCGAGATGGAGCATACTGGACACCGCCTCTCGCAGAGCTACAAAGGCGCGACCCACATTGTGAAGCTGTGGGAGCCCAACGAATATCCGCAACTGGCGGCCAACGAGTATTTTTGCCTCACCGTGGCGCGCAAATACGGACTTGATGTGCCCCCCTACCGCCTGGCCGAGGACGGCATGGCGCTGGTCATTGACCGTTTCGACCTGCGCCTGGACGGGACATATCGCGGAGTTGAGGATTTCTGCGTGCTGAACGGCCGCAGGACCGACGAGAAATATCGCGGCAGCTACGAGACCTCGGTCATGAAGCGATTCGGACAGTTTGCAAACTCGACACATGTGGGCGAAGACATGGAAAAGCTGTTCGCCCTGATTGCCCTGAATTGCGCGCTTCGCAATGGCGACGCGCATCTGAAGAACTTTGGGATTGTTTACGACGACGTTCACGGAGAAGCGAGACTCGCGCCCGTCTATGATCTTGTGACCACCTCCGTCTATCTGCCGAAGGACAGCATGGCGCTGACCCTAAACGGCACAACAAAATGGGCGAGCGCGAAGGAATTGCAGCGGCTGGGCGAGACGCGGATGGAAGGAACTCCTTCACGCGTCCGGCAGATACTCGAACGCATAGAAGCTGCGATTGCGGACACCTCAAAGGAACTGCACGCCTACATTAATGCGCACGCGGAATTCAGTGAGATAGGCAATCGCATGCTCCAGCAATGGGAGGAAGGTGTCGTGCTCTCGCTTAACGCGGTCTGAGCAAACCTTCCGCTCTTCCGGAGCAGTGCAAGAGTAGAATCGCGCGGACTTCTTCCGCACCATCACACAAACGCGCGGGGCCTGGAAGTCCCGCATCGGCGGGTTCCCAAAGAATCGCTTGTACTCCCGATGGAACTGGCTCGGGCTTTCGTAGTCAACCCCGAAGGCTGCACTCGCGACATCGAGTTCCTCTGTGAGCATTCTGCCGCGCTGTATGAAGCCGAAGCTGCTTTTGAAACTGGAGCGGGCTCATTGCGGTTAGAACCGCGGAAGTGATGATGCAGAGTCGATCTGCTCATTCCTGCCAAGGATGCAAGTTCATCCACGTCGAGCGTTTTCTAAAAGTTTTCGCGCACAGCCAGTGGGTGGCCGAGGGAGGTAAGGGGCATGAGCGCCTCATCCGATTCGTGGTTCACCGTGGCCTCCTATCCAAAGCTCAGCTCGACTGAGGAGCAAATGCATGGCGAAGAGAGTTATGCTGGCATCTCCAACAGTTAGCGATACGTGCGTCAATAGTCAATATCCATGCATCTATTGCAAACTATCGCTAATGCAAAGTATCGCGAGACTAATCTTATAATCGTAAGCAATTGAAAGTACATATGTTGTGTACAAATTGTGGATAAGATGTGGACGTGTGTGGTTAACAGTAGATAAATAATCGCGCGACACTACAGTGTAAATAGCTGACAACACAATGTCATATGGGCGAACGAAAGGCGTTGTATGAAATTAGTTGCTAAATGTCAAATCTAGCTCCATAAAGGTTGTGATATGCTGGTTGCGTAGGCGGGCCGAACCGCGGACGGGAGACCAAGGTGAATCACGAATCGGATAAGGCACTGATAGACGAATTGAGTTTCATTCGCAGACTTTTGGCGCTGTCGTTGATTGAAGGGAAGAAGCGAAAAGAGCAAATCAGGTTGTTGGCGTCGGCTGGATTAGGGCGGCACGAAATCGCAGAACTGCTCGCGACCTCGCCGGGAGCCATAAGCGTAGAAATCTCGAATCTTCGTAAGCAAGGAGTGCTGCATGTCAGAAAACCTTAATGAAAGCGCATTGGAGAAGACTCTGCGGGCGCTCCTGTTGATCAAGATGGATTCTATGAAACAGCGCGAGCAGATTGCATTGTTAGACAAAGCGGGATTTGGTCAATCAGAAATCGCGCGATGTGTTGGATCCACACCGGGAGCCGTAAGTGTTCGGCTCGCGGAAATTAGGAAAAAGCCGCGGACCAGTCGGGGTCGCAATTCGAAGTGAGCAAGGGAGGTCTTCAGTGTCCGATCAAGAGGTGTATCAAAAGTGGGTCCCGGTTATCGCTCGCTCTCTCGCCTACCTTTGCGTTCAGGTGGGAGAGCTAAAAGACAAGGGTCTCACAGAGCAAGCAGCATTCTTGGAAGCGGCGGGCGTTGATCGTAAGGACGTCGCGGCTATGCTTGGCACGACCTACGGTTCTATCAGCGTACTGCTGAGCAATGTAAAGCGCGGCAAGAAAGGAGACAAGAAGAAAAATGCCAAAAGGAAAGGGCGGTAAAACCTCGGAGGCGGTGGAGCCAGTATCGGCGCAGGACAAGATTGCTCGGATGCTCGGCATTCTAGCTGTAAAAGACAAAACGGAACCAGCTGATCAGGTGGTCCTCCTGCAAGGAGCGGGCTTTGAAAAGGCAGAGATCGCCTCAATGCTCGGTATAAGCGAGAACAACGTCAGCGTCATCAACTATCGTCTACGCAACAAAAAGAAACGTGGCAAGAAGCATTAAAAGTATGCCCAAAATCAATCAACAATTGCTCGACAGATTGATGTCGGTTCTGTCGGTGAGCAGCCCGCGAATTTACCAGATCATCGCTGGAAAGGCATCCGACACCTTGCTCGATCGGCATCTTGCGGCTTTGGTGGTCGCCTCCGAGAACGGCATCAACATCCAGAAATATTCAACTGCGGACGAAAGAGCACAGATCAGAGGGAGCCTTCGTCCGGGCGGTGGATCGGATGCGCCGCAGCAAAGCCAAACAACCGACGGGCCAGAGCCACGAGCTAGGAAACAAGTCCGGGTGAAACGAATCCCGAAAGTGGCGAAGGCAAAAGACAATTCCGTGTTCGTAGTGCATGGGCGAAACGACAAGCTCCGACGTGCGCTTTTTGATTTTCTGCGCGCCCTAGGACTCAAGCCACTTGAGTGGGAAAAGGTGGTGCTCATGACCAAGAAAACCAATCCGTATATCGGAGACATTCTGGACAACACGATGGCGAAGGTACAGGCCGTCGTTGTTTTGTTTTCGCCTGACGACGAGGCAAAGTTGCGGGCAGAATTCATTACGCGGAGCGACGGACCCGGTGAGAAAAAACTGCGCGGTCAGCCGAGACCGAATGTTCTCTTCGAAGCAGGTCTTGCATTGGGAAGGCACCCGGACAAGACGATATTGGTCGAAGTGGGCAAGCTGCGAAAGTTCAGTGACATTGCGGGTCGGCACGTTGTCAGACTTTCCAACGAATACTCCAAACGGAACGACCTCGCCAATCGGCTTGAGAATCTCGGTTGCAATGTAGACAAGCAGGGCACGGACTGGACGAAGGCGGGTGATTTCACGGTTCCTTAACGGACTGGGAAGGTAACCCTTTGATGGCTATTCATGAGGTGATGTAATGAAGACAATTCCATTATCCGCAAAAGGATTCGCGGAGTTCGTTTTGGCCGGACCGAGCAAGAAGGCAACAATTGTTCGCAACATTCTCAAACCGAAATCGACTGAAGCGCAGGTCATTGTTCTCTACTATGCGCGAGCGATTCGGATCATCCGGCTCTACCACACTAAGGGGAATGATCGTGAATATTTGAAACACGAGATTCATGGACTGGAGAAAAAGCTGGACGCGGCTACGACCAATCAAGCCCGAGCCGGACTTAGGAACAACCTCCGCGCAATTCGCAGCTACATGGACATCTACGGACTTAGGAAAAGAAAGATTGTTCCGCGCCCAAGGATCTATTACACGCACGGGAACGTGCGTCTTTCCGCAAGTCCCGATCTCGCGGTACAGGAAGACGGCAGACTGAAGTTGGTCAAGCTGGGAACTACGAAAAAGGGTGCCAGCCCTGAGCTTGTTAGAATCATGCTTCGCGTGATGTATCAGGCCGCAAGCGCAGAGTACGAAGTACAGCCGCATGATGTCGTTTACTTCGACGTCACGAATGCTGTTCGCATGAGGAGCAGTGTTGAAGACTCCGACCTCGCGGTAACAATCGATAACGGATGTGACACACTCGCCGGCATGGTCTGACGGTTAGCCCTTCCCACCGAAAACACCATCGATGTGCCGCATGATTCGCTCCTCCCAAGGCACCACCCTGGAAAGACTACGAGATACGAAAAGGGCTTAAGAGAGAATCACAAAGGGACGAACTCACGCCGCGGAAGTTTTGGTTTCGCACTAGTAGCATTGGCACTCGTGGGCCACATCCACGGTGCGGAGCCCGCACTCCAGGCGAGGCGGGATCAGTCCTCTCTCGACATAATAAGATAAAACTGGTACAACTTAATAGGATAATAACAATACAACGTAATAGTATAAAAACGGCGCAACGCAATCGGATATAGAAACGCGAAGCCTGAAGGAAACCGACCATGGCCAGACCCCCTGAAAAACTCGCGCAGTCCCTCGAAGTCCTGCGGAAACTCCAGACCGCGGAAGGGGCGGGGGCGATCCGGGCGCGCGACCTGTCACGCACGCACCGGGAGCGCCTCCTGCGCAACGGCTTCCTGCAGGAAGTCATCAAGGGTTGGTATGTCCCGAGCCGCCCGGACGAAATGAAAGGCGAGAGCACGGCCTGGTACGCATCGTTCTGGCGTTTCTGCGGCGCGTATCTGGAAGCGCGTTTCGGCGTTCGGTGGTGCCTTTCACCGGAACAATCGCTTTCGCTTCATGCCGGCAACTGGACCGTGCCCGGCCAGCTCGCGGCGCGGTCGCCGCGCGCGGGCAACAAGGTCACCAAACTCCCGCATGGCACGTCCCTGCTGGAGCTTCGTATCGCGCTACCCGGAGTGGCGGACCGGAAGGAAGAAGCCGGCCTGCGGCTGTTCTCGGTGGAATCTGCCCTGATCGCGTGCTCCCCCAACTATTTTTCAAACAACGCGACGGATGTCCGCGCGCTGTTGCTGGCGATACGGGACGCATCCGGTCTCCTCCGCCGACTCCTTGAGGGCGGTCACACTGTGATCGCCGGACGTTTGGCCGGGGCCTTCCGCAACATCGGCCTCAACCGCACCGCGGACGATATCGTGAAGACGATGGCGGCGGCCGACTACGCCGTCCGGGAGAATGATCCCTTCACGGACAAGCCCTCGCTGGTCATAGGGGCCCGCGAAACCTCTCCTTACGTCAACAGACTGCGGCTGCTGTGGCAGAAAATGCGCGAACAGGTCATCGAACGCTTCCCGAAAGCGCCGGGCTCGCCGCGCAATATCGACGCATACCTCAAGCGTGTCAACGACGCTTACGTCACGGACGCCTATCATTCATTGTCGATCGAGGGCTACCGCGTCACGCCTGCTCTCATCGAACGCGTCCGCAGCGGCACCTGGAATCCCGAAGCCGACGAGAGCGACCGCGAACAGCGGAACGCCATGGCGGCGCGCGGCTACTGGCAGGCCTTTCAGGCCGTGCAGAAAAGCCTCGGAAAAATTCTGAAGGGGGAAAATCCGGGAGAGGTCGCGGACGCGGACCACGGCACGTGGTACCGGCAGTTGTTCGCGCCGAGCGTCACCGTCGGCCTGCTGAAGCCCGCCGATCTCGCGGGCTATCGCAACGGCCAGGTCTACATCCGCAAGTCGATGCATGTGCCGCTGAACCGGGACGCGCTGAGGGACGCCATGCCGGCATTCTTCGACCTCCTGCGGGAAGAGCCGCATCCAGCCGTCCGAGTAGTGCTCGGGCACTTCATCTTCGTCTACATCCATCCTTATATGGATGGCAACGGCCGCGTCGGGCGCTTCCTGATGAACACCATGATGGCGTCGGGTGGATATCCGTGGACGGTCATTCCGGTAACCGCCCGCAACACCTACGTGAATGCTCTCGAAAAAGCGAGTGTCGGCGAGGACATTGCGCCTTTCGCGGACTTCCTCGCCGGGCTGGTGAAAAAACGACTAGCGGGCGAGCCCTTGCCAGCGGTGCCGAAAGCTTCGCCCGTAGACGAACACTTAAACAACTCCCGATCCTAAAGGAGGTGCGCATGTACGAGTTGCCGAGTACGATTCCAGATGTGAAGATGCTGCTGGCGCAGGCGCGCCCGAAGATCAGGAATCAACGATCCTGAAGAAACGGAGCGAGGCAACGCTTCACACGGGCAATTTGCAGAAAGAACTGTGGGGGTTTTTCATGTCCGGCCAGCTTTTTCCAGACTTTTGGTTCAAGACTCGCGGTACAAGAACGGTACAATGAAAGCTCGTTCTTTAGGATTCCCAGCTGTTCCTTACAGGGCGTTGCGTTGCGACCGCTGCCTTGTAATTGCAACGTGATCCAGTTTGTTTGCGCCCTTTCACGGCGGTAACACGGGTTCAAATCCCGTCGGGGACGCCAACCTTATCAACCACTTGCAAATCCCCTCCAGAATTTTGTACGTCCGTTAACGTCCGATAAGCCTCGGTGCTTGGTTTTTCTTCGTTTTTGTCGAGCAACAAGCTCACAACTCGGCTCTGCGCATCTCGCTTGGTTTGCGTGATCGCTTGCGCGTAAATGTTCAGAGTGACCGAGATGTTTGCGTGCCGCATTAGCTCTTGCACAACCTTCACGTCTTCGCCGTTCCCTTTGAGGAGCGTCGCATACGTATGCCGGAACGTATGCCAACCGAAATGGCCTACGATTCCTATTTCCTTGGCCGCCGGTTCCAAGTGCGCCTTGTAAAGCGAACCTGGCCAGTACGGCAATTTCCCTTTGCTGTGTGGACTCGCGAATACCCAGTCCTCATCGATTGGATATGGACTCAGTAGCCGCCAGTTCCAAAGGACCTTAGACAATCGCAAATCGAGCGGAACCGGTTTGCGAGAGGCCTCGGTCTTACAGTCGCCCACGTGTTGCATGACGATCGAGCGGATGACATGGACTTCCATCTTCTGAAAATCGATGTCCTTCCACTTGAGGCCCAGCAACTCTCCAACCCGAAGGCCCGTGAACACGGCGAGAAATACCATCGTGTACGTGGGTTCCTTCAGGGTGCGAAGCAGTGCCGCAATCTGCTCGATGGAAAGCACAATGGGCATCCTGGTCCGCTTGGCGCTTTGACGCACCATGCGTATGGGATTCACACCGAGCCATTCCCACCTGACAGCGTGATTGAACACGGCACTCATGATGTTTCGAGCTTTGGCTTTGCTTCCATTCGCATACTTGAGCGACCGAAGCCACTGCTCGACAGCGACTGCCTTGACCTCGGTGACGCGATAGCTTCCCCAGCGAGGCAGGATCCACTTGTTGAAATAGCCTTCATAGGTGACCTGCGTCTTCCGTGTTTTGCTGCAATTCGCGCCCAGCTCCTTTTCCCGGTAGTGTTCGATAAGCGTTTGAACACTGATCGGAGTCAGGCTGGTGCGCGGACTCTCAGCGTTGATGTCTGCCCGAAGTGCGGCTACGGCCTTCTGCGCCGACGCCTCATTCGGATATTGTTCGACCGAACCAACGATCAGACAGCGTCGCTTGCGGGAGCCGTCTGCTTGGA
>Ga0302319_10001075_pt1 | contig 61314 bp, 69 predicted proteins | sample Bog_T0_2_FD_203319 | JGI IMG/M metagenome (GOLD analysis project Ga0302319, IMG submission 203319) | Peat permafrost microbial communities from Stordalen Mire near Abisko, Sweden - Bog_T0_2 | ecosystem: Environmental > Terrestrial > Soil > Wetlands > Peat | place: Sweden: Abisko, Stordalen Mire...
CGTATAGTCAGATATACAAAAACATTCCGGGATAGCTCAGCGGTAGAGCAGTCGCCTGTTAAGCGATTGGTCGCAGGTTCGATCCCTGCTCCCGGAGCCGTCTAGTGAGCCCTTACCGAGAAGGGTTAAGATGCTAATTTTCTGTGCATGGTTAGTCTAGAGTATTATCACTCGAGTGATCTCTAAACCCGACGTAAAACGGACCGCTTCGGCATACGCAAACATTTGTTCCTTGATCAACAATAAAACACTCGTTCGAGGAGATCGGCCGACAACTTGGCGGATGGAAAAAAGGCCTGCAAAAGAAAACTTCTGCCAAAGCAGAAGAAAGATAACAGTTTCGAGAGAACACCTGATTGCCATCGTTCCACCTGTTCGGGTTCTCGACGGAGTTCGCGTTCACGTTCCAACCGTCGTCGTTCCAGTTCACGTTCACGGTACGAAGCACACCAGCGTTGTCGTACATGGGATCATCTGCATCACCGCCCGCCAAACCATGACAGGCTGAATTGTATTCGGGACATCGAAGTCCCCCAATCTCATGTACCAATTCTTTTTCTTTTTTTGAGGAGACTTTTCCCACTCTCGCGCGAGACGTACCCGGCGCGACTCTCGGGAAAAATATCCTAAGACCATGACGTGGAAGCCTCATTCAGCAGAATGACCTACTGGGATGACCGCCGCGTACCGCATGATTTCGGAAATAGTATAACAGATTTAAATATGTAAAAAAAATTGACCCTCAATCCGCCGAAGCAGACTGAGGGTCAGAGGGTCCAAGGGACAAAGGATCAGGCTTGCGCCGGAACCGAAGTTTCCGAGGATTCGAGCACAGAATTGCGAGAGAACACCCGACGGCCACCGCCCCACCTGTCCGGGTTCTCGACGGAGTCCGCGTTCACGCGCCAACCGTCGCCGCCCCAGCTCACGCGCACGGTACGAAGCACACCACTTTGGTCCTTGACGTAGAAGAGGTTGGCCCAACCATTGTTGAGCAAAACACCTTCTTCGCCAGTAGCTTGCTTTTCCATGAGGGAGAAGACTTCGGTCAAAGTGGTTTCAGCTTTCGCTTCGCCACCAAGTTCGGTGATGATGGGAGCGTCCACCGAGGACTTGCGCAACTTGCCGTAGCGGAGGGTCTGTTCGGTGATAGGCTCTTCGGTCTTGCCGTCATCCGAAAGAAACCATGCGGTGAAGTTGTCGCCGAGGTAGCTGATCTTGACCTTGGCTTTACGGCCAGTGTCCTGAATGAACTTCTCTTTGGCGACGAACGTGCCGGTGGTTGCGGGAATGACAATCGTCGAGACGGGCTCGAGGAGATTGGTTCGAGGCTTCGGTGTGGGCGTTTGCGCGACCTCGCCGTTGCTCCAACAAGACTCTTTGCGGAGAAACCGCTTGAGTGGTTCTTCCCATTAGGCACCATCACCGTTGGACAGCTTGAGGGCCACATCTTGCACTAAACCGAGCCGGTCTTCCGGGACGGTTATCAGAACTCGCACGAGCGAGCCGAGAATGTCTTTTGACATAGTCTTATTCCTTTCATTACGTTGTTTATTGATGCGTGGGTACTACATTTCGCCACAGCGGAGAATGGCCTATAGTTAAGCCGCTTTCTGCTGTGGCGAATCTCGCAATTTTCAAGGTACTATTACTCCTGTATTCTATCACTGATAATATGACTTGTCAAATTAGAATTTATGCATTCTAATTTGAAACGCAATATTACCCTTATTTTGCTTGGTATTTTAGCGAATTGGACTCCAAAAACAGCATTATGGAAACCCCGAGAAAAGGGTCCAAAATGTCCCATTTGCTTTTTCGTACCCCAACCGAGAGGCATCACTCTGCCCTGCCAGGAATCGTCAAAGAAGCCTTATGGTGCTTGGCCTCAAAATTCCGGTACCGAGACGGGGAGCATAGTAGAGCAGAGAGGTTTAGAATCATCTTTCTGTCCCTCAGTAGAGGCTTTTTCTTCAAGTTCGAAAGTGTTATTTAAGGTAGGTACCCATTCCTTCAAAAACTCAAAGGCTAAAGTATAATTCGGCCTTATGTTTCCTGCCTTAAATGACAAGTCCGAAAATACATAACTCAAAAGCAGACGCCTGTCTTCTACAGTCGCTTTTTCTGATTTATAAATCGCTGTCGCCTTTGAAGGGGCGGCTGGAGCGGCCAGCTTGCAAAACAAAACTCCCCTGCCAAAGCAGGAGAGAAATGAGAGAGTTGCGAAGGCCAGCGAACCACCAGTTGTCATTCCAGTCGTTGTCGTTACGGTTGACGTTCACGTTACGCTCCTCGTTCCGGCGGTTGAACGTGGCGAATTGTACAGAGTGCCTCCTATGCCACCACCCCTCGAAAATCTCGTGATAATCTTGAAGCTGAATCGTATTCGGCATCGTAATGCCCTAGCACTCTGTACCAAGTATCTTCATTTTTTTGTGAAGTGTCTGCATACGCCACTCTATCCGAAACCTTAGTCGCGGATACACTCGGCCCATGGATACTAGTTTCGGTAGCGGAAAACCGTGGTTTTCCGCATATGCACCTACAGCCGCAAACATTGTATCATCGTTTATATATAAAAAAATTGACCCCATGCAAAATGCACGGGGGCAGAGGACTAAGGTCAAAGGGTCTAAAAGAACAGAATGACCAGAGTACCAAGAACTACTTGCGAAGGCCAGCGAACCACCAGTCGCCACGCCAGCCGAGGTCGACACGGTAAACGAACACGTAACGCTCCTCGTCCCAGCGGCCGAACGAGGCGAAGAAACAATTGCCCTTGTCATCCTTCCAATGCGTCCCGTTGGGATGTTCATCGGCGAATGCGGGGTCGGCTTCGTTCACAGCGGCTTGGGAGTAGGGGTCTGCGGGTTTAAAACCGCGCAGGGCGTATTCTTTTTCCAAGTCATCGTCGCTGATATTGCGACCGAGCTTGAAGAAGTAAACGTCCGTTTCATCCCCTTCGCCCGAGGGCATTCCTTTCACGACGTCGCCCTCGGTGTATTGGGCTCGGCCCGTTGCGTCGAGGACTTTCTTCGGGGTGCGGCTTCGGTCAACGCGGACGTGTCGGACCAAGATGTTACTCTGGGCTTCGACACGGGCACAGAAGAGCTGGAATTGCTCGTCGGCAAGCTCGGATTGTCCGAGCACCAACTGCACAGTTTCGGAATCAAATTCCTTGCTGTGCTTTTCGAGAAGCGCTCGGTAGAGACCGACGGCTTTGTCAATTTGTCCTGCGGTAGTGGTCTTTGTTTCAGTTTCAGATGGGCTCATGGTTTGTATGGCGTCATCCTTTCATATACGTTGTTTTGTTTTTGCTGGACTCTTCGCCACAGCGGAGAATGCCCTAGTAATAAGGCGCTTTCTGCTATGGCAAAGACAAGTAATCAAAGAGCTTACGGCACAATTGTACTACTATTGGGTATATATGTCAATATATATACCTATTTGTGGACATGTAAATAATATAGTGAACCCTACCGAAGGTAAGTTAACTTCCCTATCTTTTCCATACTCATTTTGACTAACGGATATATTCTATACAGTTCGGCAAAGATGTAATCTGGGGAGCTAGTGAATAAAGACCCATTTATAAGGGTCTTTTTTCGTACCTAAGATAGAATTCGAACCTATACTTACAATACTATTCTGGAAAAAGCAAAAAGTATTTTATAGCTTTATTTATTTAATTCACTTAACAAACTATCAATATCAAGCGACTCCGTGACCATTTCAACTTCACCGTCATTTTTTACCTTCCATGTATTTCGAGGACGATCAACATACAGCTCTACACCATTGCCATCCGGATCATTAAGATAAATTGCCTCAGAAACACCATGATCCGCGGCGCCCGTAAGAGGATATTTTTCATCAATAAGACGACTTACAATTCTAGCCAGTTCCTTACGAATAGGATATAAAATAGCGAAATGATATAAACCGCTGTGGCCTTTTGGTGCTGGCGTAGCACCTTCACCAGCCCAGGTATTCAATCCAATATGATGATGATACCCACCTGCCGATAAAAATACTGCTAATTTTCCATACCGAGTCGTTACTTCAAACCCTAACAAATCACGATAAAAAGAAAGAGAACGCTCGAGATCAGCGACTGTTAGATGAACATGGCCAATGGTTACTTCGGGATGAATCTTCATAAAAGAAAGTATATCATTCCATTTGCTAGGTTGTTACATCAGAGCCCCCTTCTTGGTTTCGTTCGACGGCAAGCCTGATCATTTCTATAAGTTCAGCTGAGGGCGCGTCGGTATCATATTCTACATTCAAATCTTCCGCGATTGCCTTTAATTTTTCAATTGATTCCTCATCATTTTCTGATGCCAGCGAAAGGAGATACTGGAAGGACGGCGAACCGTGCTCATTCCTATAATCTTCGACTTTATGCATTTCATTTTTATTGTTTTTTGTCATATTTTTATTTTTTTAATTCCGGCGCTGCGCCATATTTCATTTCATGCATAAAATAACGTTTTTTAAGCGCAGCCTCATCGCCATATTTAACAAATGATTTCTCGTGTTCCGAAGGAATATATCCGCGAGTCTCCAAGTGGGCAATGTGACAAAAATAATTTTCAGTTCTTCCTGCGATTACGGAGGCGTAATGCAACCAGCCGTTGACGTAACCACAATAAGCGCAGTTAATCTTCTCAATCAATGATAAATACGGAAGTTTTTCTCGATCTACTATTCGTATATATTCAGATCGTTTAACTTTTTTTATTCCTAAAATCGGAAAGGCAACATGGTGATATAGCCCGACAAAAACATCGGCAATGACAATTGGAATTATCATCAACCAAATTAAAGGCGCAGCCACGCAATAGCGCAAGATTGGATTTTTCGAGCCGCGTTGTTGTACTAAATACATTTTTATTAAACTTATAAATTAGAATTTTGGCTCGGCATTTTTCTATACGCCCTCAGAGTTATATAAAGTGTAATAAAGAAAAGGATTGCCAGAAGTTGGTTGAACAAAAAATAACCGGTGTAGTCAGAATTGCCTGAATAAAAAGTCATTGCGGCTGTTATCTCAAAATAGACAATACCGACAAACGAAATACACGCATCAAAAAAAATAATTCCCTTTCGACGATAATTGGTCATACCTGCAAAAAAATCTATTACGAGAATTCCAAGCACCGCAACAGTCATGCCGGTATTAATCTCTTTAATAAAAAGGGGCAGACCGACGAGCATGATTATTCCAATTGCAAAAAATAAAATGCGGACATAATCACTCTTATAAAGAGGTTTTAAATCGGGATTAGAATCAATCATACAAGTTACGACGTAATAACCCCATAATTATTACGATTACTTAAATGATGCTATAATGTCAATATGTCGAACAAAAAACCCTTATACGTATATATAATCGGAGTTATCGTCGTCTGGGCTATCATTCTCACGCTCTCTTGGCTTGGAATCGTCTGGACGCCCTACCATGACGTCGTCACGGTGTGCGGAGGCTTCTGGATTGGGATGCTCGCCATGTACATTGCGGTGCACCTGTATAAGTGGAAATAATTACAATTTACTTACCTAAGATACGCGAGTCTCCCCATCTTTTCCGTACTCATTTTGACTAACGGATATATTCTATACAGTTCGGTAAATATGTAATCTGGGGAGCAAGGCTGGAATGACCGAGGCAAAAACCTCGGTTTCTCCTTTATTTGCTTGATACTTTTTAGGTTCGAACGCCCTGTTTTTTGACTTCGCCTCAAGAAGGCCTTTTTGGATGACCGAGAAGATTTCTGCGTTGATAACATTGAGTTTTTTGTCTTTTAGGGTAATGTTCGAACCTAATACCGACAAGGCCTCTTGTTTCTCCTCAAAGGTCCCGTTTTTGAATGTTTTCGATATACCGATCACCAGATTGAATGCCTTCTTTGCCTCCTCAATCCTCTTGGCTGACGATCCGCCCATGTCAGCGAGTGTCGCATCGATGTGGGCCATGTCGGCCTTCATCCTTGCCGTAGAAGAAGCCTGCGTAGAACGGATCGGCGATGACACGACCAAATTCAATGAAACGATGAAGGTGTATTTGGAGTTCTACAACACCAAACGAGTGCATTGCGCGTTTAACAACAAACAAGTGCCGCTTGAGGTCTTAACGGCTTCCAAGTATTATGTATCTAAATTACCAGCAGAGTGCAGAAATGGGTGGGGTTATTCACTTACTTGACAATTAGTCTTAATAGGTGTATTATTGTAGTAGTAAGCTCTTTGATACGACATGCGAGTGGTCATAGCCAAAAGATGCTGATCTATCGGCATTTCCTGGCTATGACCACGACAGCTCATAGTTCCTCCTCGGATTAGAGGAAAACTCAACGCGCAAATAAGCGCAAGGAGATAATCAATGAATACTGAATTCGCATCTGCTAGTTTAACTGCCGGTCAACTGAACGCCATTGTCAATAAGCTCGGCGGAGAAGATATGGCACTCCGTTTCCTCCGCGGTGAGCTGACGGTTTCTGAACCGACTCACAACTGGCGCGAACAAGATGGTGTCATCTACTTCTCGGTCACTTCCGACGGCACAACCGGTCCCGAATGGATCGACCGCCTCGAGAAGAAAGGCTTCCGAGTCGGTGATTACGCCAAAAGCGTGCTCCGCTCGAAAGACTTCAAGCCGACGAAAGGTGTCACGACTGAAATCGCTATACTCAAGGGTATGCTCTTCGAAGACATTAATCGGATCACGAAGAACATTCGTGCCGAGGCCGACAAGCGCAAGTTTACCATCCCGAATGCCGAAGTGGCTTGCCTCATCCGTGGAATGTTTACGGACAAGGAGATCGAAACCATGGGTCTGATCTGGATCATCGCCATGCACGAACCCATCAAGGATTCCGATGACGATCCGGGCCTCCTCCACGTTGACCGCGATGACGGTGGCCGGTGGTTGCTCACGACCTACGGCAGCCCCGACCACAGGTGGCCTCGCGAGGTCGGTTTCGTGTTCGCTGTCTCGCAAGTCCCTCAGAACTAAGTCCTTTGAACCTTGTTCTCTGCACTTAGTCCTTAGCCCTGTTCCGATTTCGGAATGGGGCTAAATTTTTTGTTCAAATATAAAAATGACATACTAGTTTTGGTAGTAGGCGAATCATGCGGGCGGTCAAGGCTTCCCGCGGCCGAATCCAGTATCCATACGCTGAGAGCGAGAGCGGTCAAGGCTTCTCTCGGAGGGTGTATGCAGACACTTCAAAAAATAGCAATCTCCGGTACAATTCATGCTGTCATTATCAGCTAATCAATTACCGAAGGACTGCAAAAGTGGGTGGCCTCATACAATGACTATCTAATAATCTTAATAAGCGTATACTTATCTTATGAATAATTTTTACTCAAACAATGGAATAGGCTTAGGGGCATCGACATGGATTCACGGACATGGGCTCGTTGTACTACTCATAATAGTGTGGAGTCTTTTCTGGAAAGGGCTTGCACTTTGGCATTCGGGACGACGGGGCCAGCCATGGTGGTTTGTGATACTTCTCATTGTCAACACTTTCGGTATTCTTGAAATCATCTATCTTTTTGCTGTTCTCAAGCTAAAACCTTCGAAACTTTTTAGCAAATAAAGATCTATGTCAAATGGGACACAGGTCTTGGTACTGTCCCATTTGCTTTTTCATACCCCAACCGAGAGACATCAATCTACCCGGTAGACCCAAACGGGGTTCAGGTCTAAAAAAAATTGACCCCGCATAAAATGCACGGGGTCAAGGGCAAAGGTCAAAGTGTCCAAAGGACACAGTAACCAAGTCCCGAGTACTAACTTGCGGACACCGCGGCAGGGTCATCGTCGCACCAGCCAATGCCGAGCCAGTCGTCGCTCCAGCTCCACGCGCCATCGTTCCAGCTGAGGTAACGAACGCAGAGGTCGCCGTCAGAGTAGCGGTAAACAGTACCCCAGAAGAAGATGTAGCGGGTGTTACCCTGCTCATCCTGTTTCCACGCATCGGGAATGAGTTGCGGATGCTCGCGGAGGTAGTCGAGAACGTTGGCATTCAAGACTGGCTGTTTGGCGAGTTCCTTGCGAAGGTCGTTGCCTTCGATGCTTCCGCCCTTCTGCTTCTTCGACAAGTAGAACTCAATCTTCTTGCCGTCGAGGTAGAGGTCATCGCCTTTGCGTTCGAGCTTGACCACTTTTCCCTTCTGATGTTCTTCCACTTTCCAACCGTCAGGCAGGAAGGGGTCGGCACCAAGGTCAATGGCGTGTTCGACGGGTTTGATTTCGGCAACGCCCCGTTGGACATTCCGCACGCGGCCGAGGAAATCCCCGACAGTGAGAGCTTTGACTTCTTCCAGTGATTGGAAGCCATTGCGGTTGAGTGCATGTTCGATTTCTTGAGCCAAACCGACACCGAGCGTTAACTTGTTATTATCCATAACGTGTTCTTTCTCTGTTTCGTGGACATGTTCTTTTCGGGAACTGGTCCAAGCTGTTGGGCTCGCAGTATAGCTTTGCCACAGCAGAGAATGGCCTTGTATAAAGCCGCTGTCTGCTGTGGCAAATGCAAGTTAGCGTATCAAAGAGCTTGAGTTCCTATTATAATACTAATGAATATATATGTCAATATGCCTTATTTGTGAACATGTAAACTTCATGAACATCATCTACGGATATATCCTATACAGTTCGGTAAATATGTAATCCGGGGAGCATCAATTCGCCAAAAAATGTTTAAAATGTTATAGTCTTCAATGGAACAGATCTTCGCCAATTTCGCACAAACCTTGTGATGAAAGTAAACAAAGGGAGAATAAATACTGATAATAGATGGCTAATTATGGACATAATCCCACAATGGTATAAACGACGAGGTGCCAAAGTTCATGCCAAATGTTTTGGATATCCAGATGAACGCCTAAAAAGCGACATCTGTCATATCGGAGAATACATGGCTGTGAACCATTCGAGACTCGATTCTGAAGTAAAAACTGAAGATTCTGGGTCAGTTTGTACAGATCCTCTGTCAAACAACTAACACGCTCACTTTAAGTGAGAGAATGAAAAATCGGCTTGTGCATTATACATGCTCAAGGTTTGAGAAAAAATAAACTGCAAAATTAAAAAATAATAGTTTATGAGCTCAAATTCATAACAGAAACCGCTGAGAAAATTAAATCGGCGGTTTTTCTATTATCTGATACTTACGATACTATGTATCTATACCTTTTGATTCTCCCATATGAAACTTGTGGAGAAACCGATGGATAGCTGGCAAAAAAATGATTCCGAGTATCGTAATAAAAGTTAGTCCACTGAATCACGACATGCTCTCAAAGAAATGATAGCCGACCATTCCGATGACGAGGGCGACCATAGTGATCAGAAAACACAAGGCAAAACCCCACGCCACACGCTTATAATAAAATACGCGTAGTGGATCATTTCTCATGACGTGAGTGATAGTTTTTTTGTCCCGGAGCGGCCTGCGCCTTACGGGCGAGATTCCCAATGACACCTCCCGGCACTCCACGAGCCTTGAGTTGTGCCGCTCGACCGCCGTGGCCAAGCTTATTGCTTTTACCCTGAAATGTCCCCGATTTCTCTATTTTTCCTTCTTCAGTCATATGTATATTAGGATGTAGCTTTGTCAGCTATTTTTTGGGAAGTTGCGGCCGCCTCTCTTGATTCATCTGCCACAATCTTGTCGGCATCCGCTCGTGCCTGTTTTGCCTCTGCTTCAGCCGTAGTTACTTTTTCTTCGGCTTTCTGTACGTCATTATTAGTAGTCATAATTTTTATTTGAATTATCTTGTCTCGACTTTTAGTATTGCCGTATCACTTCATGGCTTATTACATATCTGCACCCAATTCCCTCCTCATTTGAATCAACGTCTTCACTCGATCATCCATCGTGTGAGAAACAAGTTTAGTAAAAATTGACACTACAGCCATAGTATAGTAAGATAGTCGGCGGTTAATTTGATTGATTCGGAAGGAACTTTCTCCCTACGTTGGGAATGGAAGTCATAAAACAATACAGCCTTTTGTAATTAATCAAGGGTACATACATAAATAAAATGAAAAGAGCGAGTAGGAATGGAAGACCTGTAAGTCACTACCAACATAGCCGGCCGCGTGAATCGGAAATAAGGCCGGGATCAGAACAAGGAACCCAGACATTTTTTGCTCCCGGTACATTTACGACGGCCGCACATGGGGACGCTCAATTTAGTGGCGTCCGAGATCGCATCGTTTTGAGGACAACCAGTTCTCCTGCCATTCGCGTTTAGTCTGTTTACCAGTGAAGACGATAACTTCGTATCATTGGGGAAGCCGGGGCAAAGTTGTCTCGGTTTTTTTATTTGAGCAAATACGTTCTGACTTCGAAACTAGATATTCCTATATTTTTCTTGAATAAAAAGAAGCTCCCTTTCGGAAACCTCTTGTGGAAAACTTTTGGTAATAAAATGAATACAGACAGAAAACAATAAAGTCTAATGGCGATATGTGGTACACTATAGTCCTATGGATTCCACGGGTAAAGCTCTTATTGTCCTTTCGGCTTTAACTGTAGCGGCTCTGACATGGTATGTCGGAGAACGTTGGGTTGCCGTTCCACCAGTCGGAACAAATCAGTCTGTCATTGGTCAGAGTTCAGCCAATCCAGCCCAAACTTCGGCTGACTTGGCTTCTGCTAGAAACAAAGAAGATAGCGATACCATCAAACTCCAAGCTCTGCTCAAAGGTCAAAGTGCCGCCGCGCTGGCCGCGGCAGAAGCGGCGGCGAGTAGTGCCAACAGTGCTCTTGATTCGGCATGGGCCGATGAATATAGTCAGGTCTACGATGCTATTTATAATAAAACTGATACTCTTTTTAAAAATGCTTCGACCACTCCGGATTTTGTGCTGCCAAACCAAAGCAGCGCTATCGAATCGACCATAGACGCCAAACGTCAGGATATCGGTACGTTGCTTGCTGACTGGAAACCGGCTTCAACACCTATTGTCGCCGCATATTTAGCTCAACTTGAAACTATTGTCGAAGGTTTAACCTCGGAAAATTCCGGTCTGACTCAAACGCAAATCAATGCATACTCAGTTTTAGTCACAACGGCCGAGGAACAAGTAAACAATGCCATCACCAATGTCGCGACGGCGCAAGCCGCCGCCAATCTCGCCAACGATGAGCTGGCAGTACAACATGCCGCAGGTAATCTTGAGGCTATCGCCGCCGCGGAACAAGCGGTCAATAACGATCAGCAAAGCGTTGCTGAGCTTGAGGCCGAGCTTGCCGCAGAACAAGCGGCAGAGGACAGCGGTAATAGCGGAGCTTCGACGAGCGATACCACCGACAATGGCAATGGCGGTACATCCAACAGTGGCAACAATCCGGGTAATGGGAATAATGGCGGCTATTTTTATAATTCGAATGACATACAAGAACAGCAAGCTGAATTTCAGCAAGTTCTAAAAAATAATCCGCCAGAATTGCTCAATTTTTAAGCCTAATATCATGGCTATTTTCACCAGCTTTCTCTAAAAAAAAGTTATCCACAGTTATCCTATTGCACGATACTTGACTGGTGAACGAACGTTCACGTATACTGTAGGCATGAGCAAATATAGATTAAGCAAAATTATTCAGGCCGAGATCAACAAGCTCAATGAAGAGATTGATCTCAAAATCATTCGCGGCATGCCGTATCGGCATCTAGCTCGCCGGCACAAGTTTCTCGTCCGACAGTTCGAGGAACTGACGCGTCGAGATACATATCGAGCAGATGTGCCGCGCGGGCGCTGGTTCACCAAGTCGTTGGTGTCATCGTTATCGAGTGTTTTTTTATGATTACTGAATATAAAAATAAAATCGACAGTATCATCGGCTTTTACCGTAATCATAAGCGTATGCCAAGCTATGCAGAGATTATGGCTTTGGTTGGTTTCAAGTCGAAGAATGCGGTTTATAAGCTTGTGAACAAGCTGGTTGCGGAGGATATTATCAGTAAGGATTCAAGCGGTCGTTTGATTCCTAAGAGCCTCGCCGGTATGGGGGGCTTCAGCATGGACAATGAAGTACCACTTCTCGGTCTCGTCGAAGCAGGTTTTCCTTCGGCCGCCGAGGAGATGTCATTTGATACGTTGAATATTGACGAATACTTGATCGGTGGTAAAAGTGTCGGCTCAACCTATCTTCTTGAGGTTAAAGGCGATTCAATGATAGACGAAGGCATTCACGAAGGTGATTTGGTTGTGGCGGAGCGTACCGATAATGTCAATCCAAAAGATGGTGATATTGTCATCGCCAATATTGACGGGGGCTGGACAATGAAATATTTCCGAAAGCGCCTCATATCAGGCGGCCGCCGCGGCACAGCTGGCACAGAAATCATATATCTCGAAGCGGCCAACAAAAAATACAAGCCCATATATCCCCAAGAAAGCCTCAAAATTGCCGCCATCGTCAAGGGAGTGATACGGAAGTACTAGTGTCGATTTAGAGACAAATCAAGCTCGCCAGACTATCACCATCGCGAAGCTTCATGACGCGGACGCCTTGGGTGGAACGGCCAAGAGTTGGGATTTCTTTGATGTCAACGCGGATGACTTGGGATTTCTTGGACATAGCCACAATTTCCTCGTCATCATCAGTGACAACTTTCGCGGCCATGAGGGCGCCGGTTTTCGGCGTGACGTTCATAGTGAGAATGCCGGAGCCGCCGCGATTCTGGATTTTATATTCAGAAAGGTCGGTCTTTTTGCCATAGCCGTGCTCGCCCATGACGAAGAGGGCTGGATTTTTAGCATCTTTGGTAACGACATCAGCGCTAATGACGGCGTCGGCTGGGATCGCCGGGTTTTTTCCTTTGGCAGGAGCGGCCTCAGTGAGTCGGATCACACGCACACCCGCCGCACCGCGGCCCATTTCGCGTACATCAGATTCATCGAAACGGATGGACTGACCGTCTTTTGTGGCGATGACGACAGTGTCATTTTTCGAAACAAACGAAACAGAGATGAGCTCGTCGCCCGGATCGAGCGTAATAGCGATAAGACCGCTTCGACGCACTTCCTGGAAATGTTTGGCGGCCGTTTTCTTGCCGGTGCCATTTTTCGTCACCATCATGAGGGAGAGGCCGTCGCCGTCCGTACCTGCAGTGCCATCTTTGCTGCCATTTTTGCCGTCCTTTCCGCTTATTTTTTTATCCTTCGGCATCGGCAAAATCGAGGTGATTTTCTCGCCTTCGCTCAGGGACAGGAAATTCATCACTGACTTGCCCTTAGTCGCGCGCTTGCCCTCGGGAATATCGTACATTTTTATCTGATAGGCCTTGCCTTTGTCGGTAAAGAAAAGCAGGTCGTTGTGCGTCGTGGCAAAAACGAGGTGCGAGATGAAGTCCTCCTCCTTTGTATCGAGGTCCACCACGCCGACGCCGCCGCGCTTCTGCTTGCGGTATTCGTCGGGATTCGTGCGCTTGACATAGCCGCCTTTGGTCAGCACAAGCACGGACTCTTCATCGGCGATGAGGTCTTCGGGATTGAAATCCTTGAGACCATGACGGACGAGCTTGGTGCGACGCTCGTCGCCGTAGCGGGCGCGGATGTCGGTGAGCTCGGTTTTGATGATACCCCGCACCTTTTTTTCGCTCGCGAGGATACTCTTGAGCTCTTCGATGAGAGCCTGGACTTCTTTGAGCTCGTCGAGAATCTTCTGTCGCTCGAGACCGGCGAGTTTCTGGAGGCGCATTTCGAGGATGGCATTAGCCTGGAGGTCGGAGAATTTAAATTTCTTCATAAGGCCTTCCTTCGCCTCGGGCACGTCTTTGGCGGCGCGAATGAGCTTGATGATCTCATCTATATGGTCGAGGGCCTTTTTCAAACCGAGCAGAATATGCTCGCGCGCCTCTGCGGCATTGAGGTCGAACTGGGTGCGGCGGCGGATGACTTCGACGCGATGGATGATGAATTCCTCGAGAATGGACTTGAGCGACAGCGTCTGCGGCACGCCGTTCACCAGTGCCACCGTGTTCACATGGAAGGTATCCTCGAGCTGGGTGTGTTTGTATATAAAGTTGAGCACTTTCTCCGGATGGGCGCCCTGCTTGAGCTCGATGACGATGCGGAGGTCTTTGTCGGACTCGTCACGCAGTCCCCGGATGCCCTCGAGGGTCTTCTCGCGGACAAGGTCGGCGATCTTCATGATGAGCTCGGCTTTGTTGACGCGGTACGGGATGGAGGAAATAATGATTTGATATTGGCCCTTTTTGTCCTCGACGATCTCGGCCTCACCGCGCACGACGATGCCGCCGCGGCCGGTCGAATATGCATGCTGAATGTCTTTTTCGCCGTACATGATGGCGCCGGTCGGGAAATCGGGGCCTTTGATGAAGCGGAGCAGGTCCTCGGTCGTGGCGTCCTTATTCTCGAGGAGATGCTGAGTCGCGTCCACCACTTCGCCGAGATTGTGCGGCGCGATGTTCGTGGCCATACCGACGGCGATGCCGAGCGTTCCGTTGAGAAGGAGGTTCGGCACGGCAGTCGGCAAGACGATCGGCTCCTTTCTCGTGCCGTCATAGTTCGGACGGAAATTCACCGTGTCTTTTTCGATATCTTTGAGAAGCTCCGCCGAAAGCCGTGACATTTTTGCCTCGGTATATCGCATGGCGGCCGCGCTGTCGCCGTCAATGTTGCCGAAGTTTCCCTGCCCCGCGATGAGCGGATAGCGCATCTTGAAATCCTGGGCCATGACGACCATGGAGTCGTAGACGGCCACATCGCCGTGCGGATGATAGTTACCGAGGACGTCTCCGACGACGACGGCGGACTTGCGGAATTTGGCCGAGGCGGTCAGGCCCTTCTCATGCATGGCATAGAGGATGCGGCGATGGACGGGCTTGAGACCGTCGCGCACGTCCGGCAATGCCCGGGCGGTAATGACCGACATGGCATAGTCAAGATACGACTCGCGCATCTCGGTGGTGATGTTTCGCGCAACGATGCCGAGGGCCGGGTCTCGTGGCTCTGTTGGGGCGTTTTCTGGGGGTTTTTTAGGGGTGGCGGCGGGCATAAGGGGTGTTTTTTACAGGGATTTGTCGGGTAATTATAGCAGAAAAGGGGGAGGGATGCGAGTTGTCGTTTATTAAATTTAGATAGTAAATAATTTAGAAAGCATTGTAATATTCATTATCGCTATCGTTCCATTCGAGCTGTTGCTGTTTAAAAATCATGTCCTTAATTTGCAATTGTGTTTGTATAGCTGAATAACTTCCACTTTCATTTGATCCCGAGCTTGCGTTCGTCGGAACACTATTAAACCAATTAGCACCTTCTTGCGCCGTTATAAGTATGTAACGTACTTCTTCTTCCTTTGTAAAAGAATTTCTAAAGGAAATTCTAAAACAGTAATAAATATTATTTTCTGTTGCAATGGTATTGGAACCATAAGTTTCAAAAAAATGTGGAATAACAGAAGGACTTGAGGCTATATCCGCGGCGGATGCTTTTGTAAGATTATTATTCCTGTCATAAAATATAAAGAAACTACTATTATCTAAATTCAGATTTTTACTTTCATTCATACCAAGCCTACTAGCAGAGGCTAATGCTTGATTGAAAAAGAAAACTTTAGTGCTCGATGAAGCAAAATCTTCTGGAGATTTTGTTATGTAGATAGTCGGATATATATTTACATCCTCGATTGGTATCGACCCCTTATTTGTTATTGATAAAATTTCAGTAGTCGGATCTATTTGTATATCTACAACTAGTTTCGAATTAAGTATTTGAGTAATTGATTGTTGAATTATAAAAATAAAAGCAAAAACAACAATTGCTTCGAGAAGAGTACCCCAAAATAGACATTTACCCTGATACTTTTTCGCAAATGCATACAAAATGGCCGCTATTGCACTAGATATCCAAAACCATAATGGAATTGTCTCTAAATTCATAATGTGAAAAACATTATATATTGCGAATAATATCCAAATATTCCGCCACCGAAATACCGAGCACCCGCAAGTTGTTGCGTATAACAAATACCGGGATTGTCGAACTCTTTGGAATGACTACCGGCCGACGAAGACCCGTCCTGGCCCAAACACGATGATCGCCCTTTTCGCGAACGAGGGTGCATCCGACAAATTTGAGAAATTTCTCGAACCGCTTCCAATCTGTCTGGATGAGTCCCGGCATCGTTTACGCCATTTACACCATCATTGGCACGCTTACTTTTTGCACATCCTGTCCTACGACTACCGGAGGATTCCAACTGCCACTGCCTTTCTTGCCGTTTTTGTCTTTACTTTTTTCCCAGCCGAGATCAGTGAGCACACTATCAAGCGTCCCCATCGAGAGACATTCTTCAAAAAAAATTTGCACGATTTCGCCAAAGCGCTTTTTTGCTTGTTCAAACGTATCACCAGTTGTAGAGAGATCGAGCCCGGGAGTATACGCCACGAATTGATCACCTTCGCGGAGAAATGTCACCGGCAATGAAGCTTGAAAATTGAGCTTTTTCATAGGGTTATAGTAGCAAAAAAAAGAGACGAATGCAAGACCAATATATTACTTTAAAGTTTTTTAGATATACCAATGACTAGGATATTAATTCAGAATATGTAATGAGGCTAACTTCTATTTTATCCACGCTTTTCTATTATATCAGCCACCTTCCCCGGCACCTCAACAAAACCTTTTTCCGCCTGCATATCTCCCGTAATCGCCTCCAACGTTGACCCGTACAACAGTCCGATAGTTATCTCGATTTCTTCCGGCGTTGATTCATAGCGCTTTCCTTTGAACGTAATCGGAAATCCGTTATTGATCAGGGTGAGATTATCCCAGACTGCGTCTCCATGAATTTCCGCAGGAGTAATTCCGTTTTTTCTAATGTACGTCGTCGGAAATTCACGGTCTGCGGACGACATGCTGATAAGATAGAGCTTGTAGTTCAGCATGTCTTTGATTTCCTTGAGCTGTTTCTCGTCCAGGATATTTGCTCCGGTCGCTCCGATAATTATATTTATGGCATTGTCGTTAGGCATCTTTCATGGCCATACGTTAGCACTTTTCGATTAAAAAAACCCGAGCAATAAGCGCGGGCTTGAATCGAACGGCCTGACGGCCTGACTGACTGATAAACTTATTCTATTTCTTCTTCGAACTGATGATCGGCAAGCCATTGCTTCGCTTCCACAACTCCACAAGCACAGTTACCGGCGCCCGTAGCGGCGGGACAATCGGAAGCGTGACCAAGATTAGCCAGGTAAGTCAATTGATCGTGGAAATACGACTGATCAAGTCCCTTCTTTTCCGCACCGTCAAGGAACTCACGCGTAGTGGTCAATCTGCCGGAAGACTCGAGCGGCCTGTTTTCAAGTCTCCCATTAATACAGAAGACTTTCTCGCAAGAGGGGTTCTGCACCGGTTTGCCGCTCTCAAGCCAGTGGAGACGTCCACATACCGGACACATGGCGGACAAGGATGACCCTGTACAACTTGTCTGAATTGGAATACTAAATCGGCGGTCGTTCGTTATGATACCGATACACCCTGTTTCACTGCAGAAAAAGCCGACTGGTTTGAAAGGCAGAGTTAGACCCTTGACTTCGGTTGGGTCGAGCTTATCTCCATCTCCATGGGGATGGAGAATTATCAATTCACCGACGATGGAAGAAGTGAGATACAACCTCATACTCTTGCCACTTTCATCGCCATGACCGGTAGAGCTGACAATACAGTTTCCCATGCGCACCACATAACCAAGACGGCTATCGACCACCCACCTCGTAGGCGGGTAATCTTCACCTGTCGCCATCCAGTCAAGGGTGATGCAAACTTTGTTGTTTTTGACTTCGGCGGTTTTGATTTGTCAGCGATAGGTATAGGCTTCATTGTCGTTCTGAACTTCAATCTGGCCACCAGTGTAGGTGTCGAGCATTGACGATGTTAATGTCATAGAACAATTCTTTCTGTTGTGTTGGTGCTTACCAACGGTTAAACTCTGGCTGGAAATATAGTATAAATGTATTGCTATGTCAAGATAATCTTAGGCACCTATTTTTGCGAAATCGAGTTACCAACAGCTTGATAGATAAGAAAAAATATGAAAAAAGAAGGCCCATCCTGATGGATGGGCCAAAACTCGAATACAAGTATCAAATGAAAGGATTCAAAAGACTCAAGGATTCGAGGTGCTAGGATCAGGATATTGCGGGGAGAAGCCGGAGGCAGCGCCATAGCGGTCATCGGCAAGGTCAACGCTGACCGTGACGAACCCGAGCCGGCCGCCGCGGAAGTTGAAGAACGGGGCGTCCGAGAAATCGCCAGCGGCGTCTGGAGACCATTCATCACCGGCACAATCAATCCAAAGATCATTGTAGTGCTGGAGACGGATTGGATGGGTGAGGATCATGATACCGATAACGAAAGCACCAAGGCCGACTTCACCGGGTGTGTCTTCCATGACTACGCGAGCGCGACGAACTGAACGGCCGCGATGACGGATACCGAACTGGGCGGCGATAATAAGGATGTCGGCATCGCCTTGCGATTTCGCCAGCTCATTCCAGAATTTCTCGGAACGGACTGACTGACGCAGGTGTTCTTCGTCCACTTGACCGTCGCGATAGTTGTAGAACGCGCCGTCGCGAGCTTTCTTGTTGGCGTCGAGTACGGTTTGCACCGCCTGGCTGTAGGTCGAACCGAAGATTTTCGGATTCTTCTTCCAGTTCGGGATGGCAAACCATCCTTCGGCGTTTCGCGGCAGTTTGACCTCACCCTTCTCGATCCGCGCAAGCAGATCTTGATTGGCGTAGCCGATGCCCGGAAACAGGATACGAAGCTGATTGCATTGTGCGTTCAGATCCGCAGGCTTTTTGTAGCCGGAGAGATAGCCGCAGTTTGATTTGACTTCCTCATTCTTGAACTCCTCGCGAACCCGATTCTCGGCAATGAAGCCGGTAACGAGATCGGAGAGACCAGCGGTATCATTCACGCGCTGAGCTTCTACTTCGGACAGTCCCGCCTTGTCGTAAGCGGCGGCGATAATGTGTCCATGAATTTGCGACCTTTCGGATCGCGGCTGGTGACGGTAGCTGACGGAGCCAATGTATTTGTATTTTTCATCGGAGCCATCCTTTCTTTTTATGTGCCAGATTCGCTCCGGCAGGTTGCGGCCTTTTCTCGTATGAGATGAGCTTTCTACACCCATCGAGGTGCACAAAGCTCATCTCATACGCAATATCTTGTTGTCAATTTTCTATATGTATTGTAACACAGATGGTGATATAAAGTCAAATGTGCGTAACGACTGAAGATTTTCTAAAAATTTCATTTATATTTTAATCTTTCTTTATTGGGATTTTATCGTCATTGTGTATAGTAAAGTAATGGAAAATTTTGAAAATGAGATTCTAGAAAATCTGTCGCCAACCCAAACGCAAATCTTGCCGCATGGTATCCGCCTGCTTCTGCCGACCGACCCTGGCTTTCCCTACCTGCTTACCCAGCTTGCCGGCGTTTTGTCGCCGCATGAAATGCCCAAGCGACTTTTCGTCGAAGGTACTTTGCCGCCATGCGACCGCACCGCTGTGGCACGCGACGACCGGCGCACCGAGATGAAATACCTCTGCGTCGTCGGCGCCCGCCGGCACAGCTCGTACGGCCGCGAAGTATGCGAGCGGCTCATCGCGGGGCTTGCCGGCTACAATATATGTATCGTTTCTGGGCTGGCGCTCGGCATTGACAGTATTGCTCACGAAGCGGCACTTGATGCGGGATTGCCGACCATCGCTTTCCCCGGCTCTGGTCTCAATCGCGACGTCATTTATCCGGCGAAAAGTCAGCGACTGGCGCGAAGGATTGTCGAGGCGGGCACTGACAGTGGTGATAGCGGCGACGGCGGCGACAAAAACGTAATGCCGGACCACTTCGGCGCCCTCGTTTCCGAATTCGACATGGATTTCCACGCCACCGACTGGAGTTTTCCTCAGCGGAATCGCCTGATGGCTGGCATTTCCCATGCCACCCTCGTCATCGAAGCCAAGCTCAAATCCGGCACTTTGATCACAGCGCGGATGGCGAATGATTATGATCGCGACGTTTTTGCCGTGCCCGGTTCCATTTTCTCATCGCTTTCCGACGGGCCGAATTGGCTTATCCACACCAGTCGAGCCGCTATTGTTCGGTCGAGCGAGGATATTTTGATAAAACTCGGATTGAAAGAAGAAAAAGAGCTGGATAAAAACGGAAATGAAATAAACGGATGTGAAATGGGCGATGAAGATAATGACGAAAACGAGGGCAAAAATGCCAACAAGCAAAAAGAAAATAATGCCATCGCGTGCACCGATGAGGAAAAGAAAATCCTCGACATCCTTAACGAGCCTATGGAAAAAGACCAGCTGATCCGTGAAATCGCCGCCACTCTCGGCAAAAGCGTTTCTGAGACGAATGCGACGTTATCAATGATGGAAATTTCGGGGATGATTGTTGAAGAAGGCGGGGCGATTCGTGCTTGCTGATACACGTTTGATTTGCATATTTTTTTGTTTCCGTGTAATACTTAGCTGAACAGAATAAAAATTGCGCGCCGAATAAAAAATTATTTATACAAATTATGAAACTCCTCATCGTCGAGTCGCCGGCAAAAGCCAAAACGATTTCCAAATATTTGGATGGCAAATACCGCGTGGTCGCTTCGATCGGTCACATTCGCGATTTGCCGAAAAGCAATAAGAAAGCGATTGACATCGCCGGCGGTTTCGTGCCGCATTATGAGATCAGCCCCGGCAAGGAAAAAGTGGTGGCCGAAATCCGCGCTCTTGCGGCTAAAGCCGATGAGATAGTGCTCGCTACCGACCCCGACCGCGAAGGTGAGGCTATTGCCTGGCATATTGCCGAAGCGACGGGACTTGATGATCCGGCAAATGGCTTACCAGTGCCGAAGCGCGTGGTTTTTCATGAGATTACCAAAGACGCCGTGCAGTCAGCCATCGAACACCCGCGCGAGATTGATCAGAATTTGCGCCGCGCCCAGGAGGCGCGGCGCGTCCTCGACCGGCTCGTCGGCTATGATTTGTCGGGCTTGATTTGGAAAAAAGTGCGCTACGGTCTGTCGGCTGGTCGGGTGCAGTCCCCTGCCTTGCGCATCGTCATGGAGCGCGAACGGGAAATTCGGGCTTTCAAGTCACATAAGTTTTGGGTTATTGAGGCGGATGTGAAAGCGGCGAAAGCCGGCGCGGCGGAAAAAAATAAGAACGCAGGAACGACAAAAGCAACCGACGAAAAATTCACCGTGACCTGCACCGAAGAACCCACCGATTTTAAACAAGTCGAAAAGATTCTTGACATCGCTCGGTGCAAGAGCGGCACGAATGGCGCCAAATGGCATGTCGTATCCGTCGAGGAAAGCGAAGTTGGCCGTTCGCCTCGGGCGCCGTTCATCACTTCGACCCTTCAACAGACGGCTTCGTCGCGGTTGGGCTTCGCTCCATCGCGCACCATGTCCATCGCCCAGCGACTCTACGAAGCTGGTCTCATTACTTACATGAGAACCGACAGCACCAATTTGAGCAAAGTCGCTCTGGCTCAAGCCGCCACAATCATCGAGAAAAATTACGGTAAGAATTATCATCAATTTCGCACGTATGCTTCAAAAAGTAAGAATGCTCAAGAAGCTCACGAGGCCATCCGGCCGACGAACCTTTCGACGCAGAATGCTGGTCATAATGACGAGCAGAAAAAATTGTATCGCTTGATCTGGCAAAGGACGCTTGCCTGCCAGATGGCGGAGGCACGAATGTTGCGGACAAGAATTTTGGCTAATGTTGTCTCAAATATTTCGAAAAACGGCGTAGCTGATTCTGTTGAAAAAATCCCTGACTTCGCCGCCAATGGTTCCCGCACTATTTTCGATGGCTGGCTTGCCGCCGATCCAGAGGCTCGCGGCGATGATGTGGAACTGCCGAAAGTGGCGGCGAATGATCCGCTTGTACTCGTTTCAATTTCGACTAACGGCGCACCTGCCAATCCCACCGACGCCGTGCGGAGCATCGAAAAAGAAACCCAGCCGCCTCCCCGCTACACTGAAGCAGGACTGGTCAAAGAGCTCGAGAAGCGCGGCATCGGCAGGCCTTCAACGTATGCGTCTATTATTCGCACCATCGAGGATCGCGGTTATGTCGAGAAGGAAAATAAAGCTTTGAAGCCGACCGACACCGGTGACGTCGTCTCTTCTTTTCTTGAGGAAAATTTCATGAAATACATCAACGATTCCTTCACCGCGGAGATGGAGGACTCGCTTGACGATATCGCTCTCGGCAAACGCGATTATATCAAGACTCTTAAAGATTTCTATACACCCTTCGCCCGCGAAGTCAAGGAAAAAGAAAAAACCGCCAAGCTCACCACCCTCGGCGACGCCGATGCTAAATATGTCTGTCCGAAATGCGGTTCGACGATGATCATCAAACTCGGCCGCGGCGGTAAATTCCTCTCCTGCTCGCGCTATCCCGATTGCGACGGGGCGCTCATGATGGACGGCATGGAAATCAAGAAAACCGTGCCGATCGGTCACGATCCTGTGAGTGGCCTTCCTATATATGTACTTGTCGGCCGTTTCGGACCGTATGTTCAGCTTGGAGAAAAGGTGCCGAAGGTGAAGAAGGTTAAGAAGCCGCGAATAAAAAAGGCAAAGAAAATTAAAAAAGTAGATACAAAAGACGAAAAAAAAGATACATCAGAAGTCACAGAAAAATCAGAAACGAAAATAGCGGAGCCTGCCGAAATACTCGCCGAGCCCGCCGCCAAACCCCGCATGTCCTCCATTCCCAAAGGCACCAATTTGAGCACAATCACCGTCGCCGACGCCCTGCGCTATTTGAGTTTGCCGCGGCTTCTCGGTAATCATCCGACTGACAGCAAACCGATCACCGCTTCCGCCGGCCGCTTCGGGCCGTACATTGTCCATGACAGCGATTTCCGTTCGCTCAAAAAGCCCGATGATGTCTATACCGTCACTCTCGCCCGCGCTCTGGAAATCCTCGCTCAACCAAAAGCTACCCGAAAAGGCGCTCCCGTCAAAGTGCGTGTCATTGGCGAGCACCCCAAAACCGGCAAGGACATCGTCCTCTACCGCAAAGCTTCCGCCCCCGCCGACAGCACCGATTCCCTTTTCTTCAAGCGCGGTTTCCAGCAAATTTTTGTTCCGCGAGATATTGATCCAGAAAAGATGACGGTGGAGCAGGCGGTGGAAATTTTGGGGAAGAAATAAAATTCCAATCTAAATATATAAAATATATATATGAAACCAGTTTCTCATAAAAATTTTATTTGTATTGATTGTAAGAAAGATACATGGAATGAATACTATATGCTTTATGCCAAATTATGGAAAAAGATAAATCCACATGAAAAAGGTATGCTTTGTATTGGTTGTGCTGAAGCAAGATTAGGAAGAAAATTGAATAAAAATGATTTTACCAAAGTTCCGATCAATACAATTGAAACTTCACGGACAGTGAGATTGCAAAATAGGCTAAAATCCTAGTATTTGCATTTATAAAATAACTGATGTATCGTTTCGGAAAGATATGAAAATCGCCACTATTTGTTTCCTCATGAAAGGCGATACCGTCGCCCTTTCCATGAAAAAGAAAAGTTTCGGCAAAGGCTTTTTGAACGGCTACGGCGGTAAAGTTTAGGAAAATGAGACGCCGGAGATGGCGGCTGTTCGCGAGCTTGCCGAAGAAGGCGGCGTAACAGTCGCTCCGGCAAACCTTGAAAAAGTGGCCATCATTGATTTCTTTGATGGAGAAAATCCCCTATTCAAATGCCATGTCTTTTTTGTCACAGCTTGGCAGGGCGATCTTGTCGAATCGGACGAAATGGCACTCCCCGAATGGTTCGCGCTGACGTCAATTCCCTACGACCGTATGTGGAAAGCTGACCGGCAATGGCTACCTCTCATTTTTTCCGGCAAGAAAATTTACGGTAAAGCCTATTACCAGCCGGGCATGAATGAAGTGGATCATTTCGAGTATATGCCACTGTAGTCAAGAATCCTAAAAGAAAGGGTTCTTTTTTTATTTCAATAGTATATATAATTTTTCGCTACGTCCGTAGCTATTTACATTTTCTCAAAAGTGTCTTTGAACTACGGATTTTATGAAAATTTTAACTTTTCTTTATGGGGATTTTATCTCGTTCTGATACAGTCATTAAGTCCTTGCAAAAGGACATGCCGGCGGCTGGCGCGCTACATGACTTGGTAGTCAATGTAGCGAGGGTTCGATTCCCTCCGCCGGCTTTACGAAAGTAAAGAATATTGTTGAATGCATAATTTGATTTGACAAAAAAATTACATTTGGTAAACTTTTCGACGAGACTACCAAGTCATGTAGCGTAACGATGAAAATCGTATGACGAACCATCACAGCAGAGAAAGACCGCCGCGAGGCGGTTTTTCTCTATTTATTTTCTCATCCCTTGCAATAAGTATTAGAGACTATATAATGCCTTTACGGTCTCGACCAGCCTCCCCGCTTTTCTTCAGATTGGCGTCGTTGGAAAGTATGGGAGACGGTCGAGCCGTATTGATTTTAGATCTTTAAAAGTATCCTTGTTATGGAAAAAGATATTCATATTTCTCAATGGGAATGTTTGTTCAGTAGGCTCAAAATAGCCTATCGAAAAAGATCAACGGGGGCCCTCTATGCACTATGCCCATTTCACAGAGAAAAAACTGCCTCTCTTCGTGTATGGCCTGACTCCTGCAAATTCCTTTGCTTCGGCTGTCATACTGATGGATCGATCACAGACTTCATTGCCGAATATTATAACCAGTCTGGCGATTCTACAAAAATTGAAGAATGGGCGCTGGAAATCGTTCCGGAATATATCTCACACGAAATTGACCAATTTCTGTTTCCTTTCATGATACATATTCCCGGTATCCACCAATCAAAGCTCGCCGCGTAGGCGGGTTTTTTATTTTAAACCGTAAAATTCTTCACCGAATACAAATCATCACCGTCCCCGCCGGGGATTTCTATGGTTTCGCTTTTTTTTATTTCTTCTTTGGTACGATCGTCGTGAGCGATAGTGTCGGCGGCATGGATGATATCTTGCGCAATATTGTCGCTTCCCATTTCAGGATTTTCAATTTTCTTTATGAATCTCTCCATCTTATCCGCCGGCACACCCAGCCCGCCGCTGATGCCGTCCGTCGCATTCGTCGTCACCCGATCGAGAATGTCGCGTAAATCATCCGCCGAGAAAAAGTCAATGGTCAACTTGCCGCCGTTATCGCGGCGCTCGATGTGGACGCGGGTACCGAGAGATTCTTTGAATTTTTCTTCGAGAGCCACGAGCTCCGGGTCGAAAGCGCGCTCTTTCTTGCGCACTTTGTCATAAGCCACCCGGCGGGCTACCGCTTCGGTCTCGCGGACGGTTAGCTTTTTGAACATAATTTCCTTGAACAATGTCATCTGCTCCTCCGGCCGGTCGGTAAGCATGAGAAGCGGGCGGGTATGACCATCGGTAACTTTGCCTTCGGAAACGGCGGCGAGGATTTCGACAGGCAAAAGCAAAATGCGCAGAGTGTTGGAAACATACTCTCGGCTCTTGCCCACTTTTTCGGCGATCTGGGAATGCTTGAAACCGAACTCCTTAAGCAGACGATCGAAAGCCCGCGCCCGATCAACGGCGTTCAAGTCTTCGCGCTGAAGATTCTCGATGATAGCAAGCTCGAGCTTGATCCGGTCGTCCTCCTCGCCGCTTCGGATGAGCGCCGGCACCTGGGAAAGGCCGGCAAGCTTCGACGCCCGCAGACGCCGCTCGCCGCTGATAAGCTCGTACTCGGCGATGAGACCCTCGACACTGCCGTCGCCGCTTTCTTTGACCACTTCGCGGCGGGTGACGACAAGCGGCTGAAGAACGCCGTACATGCGAATGGACTCCGCCAAGTCGCGCAATCGGTCATCGTCAAATTCCCGCCGCGGCTGGAAGGGGTTCGGCTTGACTTTCTCCACGTCAATCCAAAAAATGGAGTCGCCGTAGAATTGGGATTTGGATTTTTCGAGTGGGTCGGGGTTGTTGGGCATATGGTTATATTATAAATCGTGTTCGTCGTGGTATTAGTGTAGCAAATTTTGCGATTTTTTAGTAGACTGTGGAAAGTAGGAAATCGCGAAGAAAGCGAGAAAATGCCAGAGTGGTGAAACTGGATATACACGCACGACTCAAAATCGTGTGCCGTAAGGCGTGAGGGTTCAACTCCCTCCTCTGGCACTAAATATCGGTTGATACATTTTAGTACATTATGGATAAACCACGAAGATACAAATCTAAGAGGATTTTTGATTTTACTTGGTCACCCAACCTTGCGTATGCTGTTGGATTGATTACGACTGATGGTTGTCTGTCAAATGATAGACGTCATGTTATTTTTACTTCACAAGACCTTGAAATGATTAGAAATATGAAATTAATTTTGAGAAATACCGATAAGGTTTGTCTTACAAAAAATAGTCGGAGTGAAGCTTATCGAATTCAGCCAAGCAATGTCCAGCTCTATGACTGGCTTTTTAGCATTGGCCTCACTCCGCATAAGTCCCTCACCATTGGAGCTATTGATGTACCAGACAGATATTTTGTTGATTTTTTGAGAGGTCATTTGGATGGAGATGGATCAATACAAACATATACTGATTTTTACAATACAACTAAAAATCCAAAATATGTATACGAAAGAATTTTTGTTAAATTTATTTCTGCTAGCAAAAATCATATCGTCTGGCTTCATGAAAAAATTGTAAAAAATCTTGGCGTTCATGGAGCGGTACATATGACCAAGGAAAAAGACCCGAAGAAAAACCCAATGCATATTATTAAATTTTCCAAGAAAGAATCCTTGAAACTTTTACCGCAATTGTATTATTCGGATTCTGTGCCATGTTTATCTCGTAAGAAAATACTCTATACTGACTTCTTAAAAAAATATATAAGGATCTCTTATAAAGATAATTATTTCATCAGTAAGTACATCAGTCGGTGACAATATGTCACCAACTTAAAATACAAAAATCTTGCTAGAAAGCAAACAAGGTGGTTACATTATGTAACCACCTCAAAATACGATACTTTTCTCAAGTATAATCAAATGGTTACAAAATGTAACCATTTGAAAGTGGATGAAATGAAGTGTCCGAAAAAATCGTACATAGGCAATAAATTACATGAAAAATAATCACATAAATAGAACCAAACCTATTTCCCCACCTATTCCCCTCCTCATCATCGTCGGCCCTACCGCTTCCGGTAAAAGTGACTTGGCGGTCAATCTAGCGCGACTTTTGGTGGATAAAAATGGTAAAAATAAGACCGGTCGGGCAAATAAAATCGCCGCCGAAATCATCTCCGCCGATTCGCGACAGGTCTATAAAGGCCTCGACATCGGCACCGGCAAGATCACCAAGAGCGAGATGAGAGGTGTGCCACATCATCTTCTCGACGTAGCCGACCCACGGGTGCCGGCCAATTCGCCGCGGCATTTCACGGTGGAAAAGTGGCGAGAATTGGCGGAACAAGCCATAGCCGATATCCACGCTCGCGGCCGATTGCCAATAGTCTGCGGTGGCACCGGCTTTTATATTTCGGCTTTGGTGGATGGGGTGACTTTTCCTGATGTGCCACCCAACGAGCGCCTGCGGAAACGGCTGGCGAAAAAGACTACAGAGGAACTCTTCGGACAGTTGAAAAAACTTGACCCACGGCGAGCACACGATATGCAGACGAATGGTGATTTGAAGAATCAGCAACGACTCATCCGCGCTATTGAGATCGCTATAGTGCTTGGTAAAGTGCCACCCTTGAAGAAAAAAATTTCGACACAAAATAAAAAAACAAAAAAATATAACCCCATTTTTATCGGTATTGCCCTACCGCCGGATGTCTTGAGAAGACGCATCGAAAGACGTCTGCACAGCCGCTGTCGTCACGGTTTGATTGCCGAAGTGAAAAATCTGCACATGCCACCACCGCAAGGTCTCGGTTTGTCATGGAAGCGCATGGATGAGCTTGGGCTCGAGTATCGCTTTATTAGCCGCTATCTTCGCGAACTGCAAAAGCAAACACGAGCACAAATGACTATCCGTAAGGAAGCCATGATGACCGAACTCTCGACAGCAATCTGGCATTATGCCAAGCGGCAGATGACCTGGTGGAAACGCGACAGACGCATTATATGGATGACGCCGCCCGAATGTGCAAGTTACTGTCATCGTCTTATCAAGAAAAAGGTGTCTGGGAGGTCTCATTGATACCGATGGTTGTATGCATGTTGACAAACATACAATTAAACATAGAATATATAAGAATATTGGATTAAATTTCACCAATTATTCGGTTCCTTTGCTTGATTTCGTCTATGAAAGTCTGAAAAGCTGTGGCTTTCACCCGACGAGAAATACTTCTCACTCGGTCTGTCTGAGGAAAGAAAAAGAAATCGTTCAGTATATGGAATGTGTCGGCACTTCGAATGAAAAGATCCGGCTGATTTTTCAGGGATATGTGCAGGAAAAATCGGAACAAAAATCAAAGCGAAAATCAAGACTGGAATTAAAACAAGGAAGAGTACCAAAGCGGTCATAATGGCACCGACTCGAAATCGGATGAGGGCGAAAGCCCTACGTGGGTTCGAATCCCACCTCTTCCGCAAAATTTAAAATAGTATGGCTTCAGCCATACTATTTTAAATTTTGCGCTGAAATAGGAGGTGATGAGAAAGCCGGAGTGCGACGGCGCGAGGCGGGGTCGCGAGATTTTTCACCAGAAAAATACCCGTGACCGAATCATCCTATATTTTTCATTGCAAAACATCCGACATATTTGCTATTATTTTGATATGAATATCACAGGAAAAATCGCCGTTGTTACCGGAGCTTCGTCGGGCATCGGTTTGGCCACCGCGCGGCTCTTGACCCAAAAAGGTGCGAGGGTGGCTCTCGTGGCACAGACTCAAAGCGAACTCGACGCATTGGCAAAGGATATGCCTGACTCGTTGCCGATCGCGGCCGATCTGCGCCAAGAAAAAGAAGTGCGAAATATGATTAAAAAAGTTCTTGATCATTACGACGGAAAAATTGATATTCTCGTCAATAATGCCGGCCGGAATTATGCTTCTACCGTCGAGAAAATTGAGACGGATAAAATCCGTGAAATCTTTGAACTGAATATCCTCACGCCGGTCGCATTGATGCAAGAAGTCACTCCGATCATGCGCAAAGAAGGCGGCGGTGTCATCGTCAATATCAGTTCCGGCACGATTCTCATGCAACCGTTCCCGGGCATGGCCACGTATGTGGCATCGAAGCACGCACTCGCAACTTTCAGCTTGGTGACGCGGGAAGAATTGAAAAAAGACAACATTGTCGTCTCTGTAGTCTACCCATACATCACCGCTACGAATTTTTATAAAGACACCTTGAATGCCGGCACCAATACCGACATACCGCAAGGCAACGGCAAAATACCGCCTGCCGATACGCCTGAACATGTCGCCAATATTATTCTTCATGCCATAGAAAGCGGCGAAGCAGAAGTTTATGCTCACGATTGGATGAAACAATCATATGTCAAAAAAAATCAATAAAGCCGGCCGAAAAATCGTTGCCGTTTCGGGTGGCTTCGACCCAGTTCATATCGGACATAGCCGTATGTTCGAAGCGGCCAAGAAAATGGGTAATCACCTTGTTGTCATCCTCAATAACGATAATTGGCTGAAAAAGAAAAAAAGGTATGTCTTTATGCCTGAACATGAACGAAAAGAAGTTCTTGAAGGGTTCCGTGTCGTTGATGAAGTATTGCTTACTGCACACGGAGAAGATCCGGCGGATATGAGCGTATGTGCCGAACTGCGATCTTTGAAACCGCACATTTTCGCTAATGGCGGAGATCGCGTACATAAAAATGTTCCCGAGGTATCCATGTGCAGAGAAATAGGCACTGAAATGATCTTTGGTGTTGGACATGGCGGAAAGATTCAATCAAGTTCCTTGCTTGTCGCTAAGCTGACAAAAAGAAACGTAAAGAAAAAATCACCCTAGTTTATCTTCTACAACCGTTATCTCCTCAGTTTTCCTCACTACACCGATGCGTGGAAATATCTTGGTAACGGTGAATGCATGTTCTTCCGCCGACATGGCAGACATTGCGTCTTCAACAAAGATTTGATTGTATCCATATTCATACGCACAGCGAGCGGTACTTTCAACACCGATATGCGTGGCAATGCCGCAAAGAACGATAGTCGTGATACCGCGCCGGCGCAACTGCAGATCAAGTTCCGTACCATAGAAAGCTCCCCACTGATGCTTGGTAATGACAAAATCACCATCTTTCGGTCCTAATTCTGGAACTATATCCGCCCAATCAGATGAAGGAGGTTGATTCCATGTCATTGGCGTATCGGTAATAGGATGTAGAGCATCTTTTTTATCCGGAGACGAAGTGACCCTGATCAAGAAAACAGGCATACCATTTTTCCTAAAAGCTCCAGCAAGAATAGCCGCGTTTTTTACCACTACATCGGATGCGTAAGGAGCAGTCGGTCTTCCTACGATACCCTTTTGTAGGTCTATAACTACAAGGGCTGTTTTTAATGTGTCGATTAATGATTTTTTCATTCTTTTTATCAGCGTCTTTTAAGCCGGTATACTACATCCCCGAGCTTCTACTATACCTTTGAGAAGATTGTACCACTTCCATTGTCTTGGCATATTGAACTCCAATGTAAAAAGTAAGAGTGGGTAATACGAGTAAAAATAAAATAATCGCGGCTAACTTGGAATACCAAGTTACTACATTCCATTCAATCTTTTTCATTGCAATATTATACCATAGGTGGCTCTAAAAAGTTCGAGTCCCCTCAAGGGTCAACCTGTTTTTGCGGAAAATGTGATTTTTAGAAGACAAAAAACCAAGCAAATGCTTGGTTTTTTGGAAAGTTCGAGAAAACTATCTATTGTGACCCTACAGAGAATCGAACTCTGGTTTCGGCCTTGAGAAGGCCACGTCCTAGCCGCTAGACGATAGGGCCGTTCGTAACACACGTAACACTTATAACACATTTCCACTTTACCCTTAAAATAACACCTTCGCAAGGTCACTTCTAAGGTTATGCTAAGGTCATATCTCACGCTTGTCACATCACGCTATGGCAAGCCATTCTGTTTCTTGACGAACGAGAAGCTTGGCGGCCAGCTCAGCGGAAGCGGATTTACCATCGGGACCGGCAAGAAGTACCCGAGTGACGCGCTCCATGCGAGGAGATTGAGAACCTTTGATGAGGATAACGTCGCAAGTATTTCTCATATTTCCCTGTCCGTTTGTTCCACCTGTTTTTCCTATGATCGTCTTTATATATTCTGCCGCCGCGGCTGATGAATCAAAACTGTGTATAGCTTCCTTCGGCATACCGGCGGCTATAGCAGAGAGAGCGATATCGCGGGCGCGAATGCCGACGGTAACGAGAAGATTTTCGACAGGAGCTGAAAGAGACATGAGAGCATGGGCCGCAATCTCACCAATCTTCTTATGCTCCTCAAGAGAAAATGCACCGAGCTCCATCATGTCTCCGAGGATGGCGATTTTACGGACGGGGAGGCCAACAGACGACATATCACTGCTTGAAGGATTGACATCGCATAGCACTGCAAGAGCTTCTCTGACCGCATCAGGAGAAGCATTGTATGAATCATCAATAAGTATAGAGCCATCAATACCTGTAAGTACATTCATCCTGCCGACAGGAGCATGATGATGAGGAATGGCGATAGTGATGCTATCGAAGCGTTGACCATATGCCAGAGCCGCTCCGACTGCGGCTACCATAGCATAGATATGTTGGAGACCAACTATTCCGCTCAGCGAAACAGGAACGCTGTTGCCGGCATAATTGAGCCTGAAAGACATGCCGATAGGCTTGCCTTTTTCTATTCCCTCGTGTCCATAAGATATTTTTACATCTGTTGCGGTGATGTCGCCGGATGAATTTATGGCAAAAGTGAGACACTTTACACCAACAAGAGCTGTATCTTTACGGACGGCGAGAATATCGTCATCAGCCGCGGGTAGAATGAGGGTGCCGTTCGGCTTGACAGCCTTAGCTAAAGCAAGCTTTTCTTCGAGTACTGCGGCAGGCGAAGAGAAAAATTCGACGTGCACCGGCACTTTCGACACAGCCGTGATAATGACAATATCAGGATGAAACCATCGGCCGAGTTTCTTGATATCACCCGGGTGATCGGCCCCAACTTCGAGAACGAGACACTTCGGATAGTCGCTTTTGTACATGATAAGCGATAGCCCACGAGTGATATTACCAAACCATGCCAAAGGATCACTCCATGCATTGTTACAGCCAAGAATAGTTAAGGGTAAACCGATTTCGCTATTGAAACTTTTTTCACTTTTTCTGACAAAAACGGACGGCGACAACAGGCTGTATATCGCATCCTTCGTCGAAGTCTTACCAACACTCCCCGTTACTGCGATGATGTCGGGCTTGTACTTTTTTAATACGAGTCGCGCTTCCCACGTCAGGATAACTACTATTATTTTTTTAAAAAATGATTTCATAACATATATACTATAACAGCTATATTATCTATCTGGTGGAATCGTATAATAATTAATTAAAAATTTCGTAATATCGAAAACGGGATCAGTTAAGGTAGCTGACGCATATTCCGCCCCTTTCGGATAGACTTGATACATAAAAACAAGGTAGCGCGGATTGGAAGCTGGAAAATAGGTAAAAAAAGAATGGAGATACCTGTCCGTATAATACCCTCCGCCGGCAGGATTGGCAATCTGGGCGGTGCCGGTTTTCGAAGCGATGCTATAGTGCGGCACGATCGTCTCAGGTCTGGCGGGATTCATCACTTGATCAACGACGTTCACAAGCATTTGAGTGACAATTTTGGTGGTAGAGGTTTTCAAAACACGCGGAAACGTCGAAGGGTTCGGTGCAACATCTTTCGACCCACCGACTGCATAGTCAATCTGGCTCACCACATACGGCGTCGGCAGAACTCCGCCGTTGGCTAAAGCTGAAAGTGCCCGCACTGTTTCTATGGGCGACATAGCGATACCCTGACCGAACGCCGCCTCATCATGTTCAAGCTGACGGTTGACGTCAAGATTGACAATATCGCCATGAGCCTCATTCGGCAAATCAATTCCCGTAGTCGAGCCGAGACCATAGCTTCTGAAGTATTTGTTCTGAGTGGTAATGCCCATGGTCGTGGCCACCCACGAAGCACCGACGTTGAGCGACTGCGAGAGAATTTGTTGCATGGGAATGACGTTGCGGGCTTTACCGTCATAGTTGCAGATTTTGCTTCCGTTCACCGTGATACAACCGGTATCATCATACGTTGTCTCAGCAGTAATGGCACCAGAATCAATGCCTGCAGACATGGTCAAGGGCTTGATGATCGAACCCATTTCATAAATATTTTCGACGAGCGGATTGGAAAAGACCGATGGATCGGTAATATCGCTCGTATCGTTGCCGTTGAAATCCGGCCAATGACCCATAGCCACGATAGCGCCGGTATTCGGATCAATGATAATACCGCCGACTTCGTCTGATTTCCAGACACCTTCAGTCTTGACGATCTCTTGTTCAAGATAATTCTGCACCGTCGGGTCAATAGTCGAGACGACATCGCCTTGGAGCGGCTGATTTTCGAAAACGGTACTTTTTATATTGGAAAAAAGCTGAGCAAAAAAATTGACATAGAGAGAGTTGGCATCGCGACTGAGAACATTGTCATATGACCGCTCGATGCCGTATTGTCCGGAAATGATCGGAGCCGTGGCGGTGACCGTAGATGTAGAAGTTGTATCTTGAGAAGACGCTGACGGCTCCGTTTCCCCCGTCAAACCAATGACCTGCGACGCCATACTATCTCCGGGATAATATCGCCAGTCGTCTTCATAGACAGAAACACCGGGGATAGCCAAAGCAGAAACGGCGGTACCGATATTTGTATCAACCTTTGTGGATATTTCCTGAAAAGAAGTATTCTGATTGGCGGCTTTGGTCAGGAAATTAGCTTTTGAAATAAGGATGGATGGTGGCGTGGAAGTCGAAGCTCCGAAAATTTTTGCTATGGTGTCATAGGTGCCGGAAGGATTTGTCAGAAGTTTAGGATTTATGGAAATGGCAAAGCCATCCTTGACCGTCGCTACAGCAAGTTTGGTGCCGTCTTTTGATTGAAAATAAATACTGCCGCGATCAAAAATAACCGTATCGGGACGGACATATTGGCGATTGGCAATTTGACTATATGTTTTGCTTTGCAAAATTTGCACATCATAGAGCTTGACCGCCAAAACAAGAGCGGCAATGACAATACAGCCAAGAATGATGCGTATGCGCGTGGTCTGATTAGATTTCATCGTTTGATGAAAGAGCTACGATCGGCGATGCCGGAATAAAGGCGGAAACAGTTGTCGGTGCGAAACCAAGTGAAGTGGCCGTATCCATAGTGATCGAACTTTTCAGAGTGAAATACTGATTTTCAAGACTGCTGACGGCGGTGGAATCAGTTTGAATCTGCTTGGCAACAGTCTCGCGTGCCACAATATTCATAATGGCCTCTTTGACAAGAAAGACATACGACCCGATGAAAAAAAGAACCAACATTGCAAGTGAGATAACAATACGCTCGCGATAGCGGAGAGCTTTGTTGACATTGTATGCAATTGCATGTACTGTTTGGGTCATTGTGTTGTGATAAAGTTTTGCTAAATTTTCTAAAAGTTTTAAAGTTTTTCTAAAATGCGTAATTTGGCACTACGGGAACGGGGATTTTCGGCGATTTCCTGTTCGGAAGGGGTGATCGGCTTTTTGGTTAGGATCTTAGCTGATGATTCTCCGCCTTCTTTCACTTCCGCCGCTTTTGCTTTATAAAAATGTTTGACGATGCGATCCTCGATACTGTGGAATGAGATGATTGCCATCCGCCCGCCCGGTGCCAATCGTTCCCAACCTTTGACTAAGCCTTCACGAAGAACATTGATTTCATCGTTGACGGTGATACGGAGAGCCTGAAATGTTCGCGTCGCCGGATGGATTTTGCCGTGATGATAGCGGGCCGGCGTAGAGCGTTCAATGATGGCGACAAGGTCGGACGTGGTCTCAATAAGTTTCTCGGCGCGAGCGGCGATGATACCAGCGGCGATTTTGCGCGAATATTTTTCTTCGCCATAACCGTATATGATGTCAGCAATGTTTGCTTCGTCCCATGTGTTGACGATGTGGCGGGCGGTGAGTTCGGCATTTTTGCCGAACGTCATGAGGAGCGGCTCGTCTTTCTTGAATGAAAATCCCCTACCCGAAGTTTCGAACTGGTCTGATGAGAGGCCAAGGTCAAGAAGGATGCGGTTCACTTGTGCGATGCCGATGGAATCAAGTACGTGGTCGAGATGACGAAAATTTTCTTTGATTAAAAATAATTTTGCGTCATTATCGTCCTTCAACTGTCCGATTTTTCCGACTGCTCTCTCGAGTCGCACTTTCGCCCTCGCGAGCGCGTCTTCATCTTCGTCGAGACCAACTATGGTAACTTTCGGACAGTTGTCGGGACTATCGGCAAATAATTGCGCGACATATTCCGCATGCCCTGCACCTCCAAGCGTACCATCGAGATAGACGTCGCCCGGCTGTATGCCGAGACCATCAATTGACTCATGTAAAAGAACGGTTGCGTGAACAGTTTCGCCCGGCATACATTTATATGATGCCCGCCGCGACCATTTTCTCGGCGATGGCGTCGGTCTTCTTGCCGTACTCGGTGCGGTATGCTTCCCACGCCTCCGCCGACCAGATCTCGACCCTGTTCAACACGCCGATGATCGAGGCTTTACTACCGGCGAGTCCTGCGTGCTGGCGCAGGTGCTCGGGTACGAGCATGCGACCGACGCCGTCCACATCCACTTCCACTGCGCGACCGATGATGAGGCGGTTGAAGTTCCTGCTGTCCGTGCGCATGAGAGACAGCGAGTCGGGCGATGCGAGACGGTCAGTGAACTGCTTCCAACCTTTCATGGTGAACACGAACAGACAATTGTCTATGCCGGGTGCGATGACGACTTTGAGTCCCATTTCCTTGCGGAATTTCGCCGGCAAAGATATGCGGCTCTTATCGTCGAAATTGTGGGAGTATTCGCCGATAAGCATGTGTTCGGAATATTTTTTCGCTACTTCGCGGAAAGGGACGTTGCAGATTCAAAATTTTTCCAGAATTATGATTTGCTACTTCTTCCCACTTGTCTACCATTTTCCCCCACTCTTCCTATTTTTGCAAGGGCTTTATAAGGGGAAAAGCTGTGGATAACTTGGGGATGCCCCACTTAATCATTTAATCACAAGACTACGACGAAACAGATAAAGATGAAAATCTTATTTTATAGAATATCCTCAAAAAATTATTTCAATTTCGATAATTTTATTCTCTCTATTTCTTCAGAAAAAAATCTGAATAATTTTATTTTTTTAAAAATTTTTATAATACGATCAGGTGTAGAAAATAAGGGTAATAATTGCAAAAGATATGATATTAATATTAATGTTATACCATTGCTAAAACGAGATTGAATTACTTCTCCTACTGGCAGATGACCAATTCTCAAACTGTATGTTGGAACAATTGAATATGCAAGATAAAGTGCTCCAGAAGCACCAAAAAAAATTATAAGAATATCCCAAAGCGTTTTTCGGTTAAATATAAACCAAAATATAATGCTATCAATATATTCATCTTGTGCCTTAAGTATTTCTTCATCATTTTCCTCATTATAATCTAGATTCATAGAAAATTAGATTCCATTATTACTTTAGTGTAGGTAATAAATTATTTCGGCCGCATGAGCGGGAACATCTGCACTTCGCGGAGGGTCTTGTCGGCAAAAAAGGCAAAGAGACGCTCGCCGAAACCGAAGCCGCAGGCGGGCGGCATGGCATGCTCGAGCATTTCGACGAATTCGCGGTCGGACATCATGGCTTCGGCGTCGCCGGATTTGATGAGATTTTCCTGGAGGGCGAAGCGCGCGGCCTGGTCTACAGGATCATTGAGCTCGCTGTAGCCGCGGCCGACTTCACTGCCGGCGATGATGGGCTGAAACATTTGGACGACGGCGCGAGACGGATCTGCGGATTTTTGCTTGCCCCCTTTGCCGGTAACGGACTTTGCCAGAGGCGCAACAAGCGCAGGATGGTTAATGAGAAAAGCCGGACCGGCAATGTTCTTGCGGCAATATTTCCAGAGCGTGTCAGTGAGACGCTCGCGATTTTCGCCTTCGTATCGCACGCCGAGTTCGTCGAGTTTTGTTTTCATTTCGGCTTCGCTTGCTTTCGTTACGTCAATATGCGTCTGGTTTTTTATTTCTTCGACATAGTCTATCTTTTTCCAGTCATCGGCGAGATCGAACGTATGTCCATGCGTGGTGAACTTCGTCGTGCCGAAAACTTTTTCGGCGAGTGTGCGATAGAGTTTCGTCACGAGCTTCATGCCGTCTTTGTAGTCGGCATAGGCCCAGTAGAATTCCATATTGGTAAACTCCTGCGCGTGCTCGGGACTCGAGCCTTCGTTGCGATAGACGCGGCCGATCTCGAACGTCTTCTGGAAACCGGCGGCCATGAGCCTCTTTTGCCAGAGTTCGCCGACCGAAATGCGCAAATAGACAGGCAAATCATAGTCGTTGTGATGCGTTTTGAATGGCGTGGCTTCGGCACCGCCGGTCGTGACTTCGAGGGTCGGCGTTTCTACTTCGAGAAAGCCCTGCTTTTTCATAAATTCGCGCGTGACATCCCAAAATTTCGCCTTTTTCTTAAAAATCTCGCGTAAATCTGGATTCATAATGAAATCAAGATAGCGCTTGCGGAAACGTTCATCCACATCAGTGAGACCATGCCATTTTTCAGGCAAAGGCAGGAGGGATTTCGACGCCATCATCCAGCTCTTGACCAGAATGCTCTCCTCGCCGCGATCAGTTTTAAAAAATGTACCAGTGACGGAGATGAAGTCGCCGATGTCCACCGCGTCGCCGAAAAGTTTGAAAAGTTCTGGACCATTCAGACTGGATTTCCCTTTTTCTGTTTTTTCGTCTGTTTCTTTTGCGAACTCATCTTTTTTGAAAACGGCCTGAAACTTACCCTTCCCGTCATCGAGCACGACGAAAAGTATCGCACCCTGCCCGCGAATAGCCATGATACGACCGGCAAGCGAGACTTCCTCGCCCGCTTTTTTACCCACACCGCCGGTCATATACTCAGCAAAATTCCCTCGCGCATCAAAAAGACAAAAATCCCGCGGTACCTTCGCCGGATACGGATCCATGCCCGCTTTTTTCAAAAGCTCGATTTTGGCCAATCTTGTTGTGCGAATTTCTTCAAGTGAAGCCATATGATTGGCGATATTATAGCGCGATATTGGAGCTGAAGCTATTCGGCTATCGGCTATTTTTCAATACTGATCAATTTGTACCCAATCTTGCCCTTTGGTGTACTGATGATGAAAGCTTCGCCGGCCCGCTTGCCAAGAAGCGCTGAACCAAGCGGTGAAAGATTCGACACTTTATTATGGATCATATCAGCTTCTTCTGATCCGACAATCTTGTAAACCTGTTCCCCAGTGGTGGAATTAGCAGAATTCATATCAGAACTTGCATGCGTCGCATCCTTAACCACTTTGACTTTCGAACCGATACCAACCGTATCGCTATGACGACTGTCAACGATGACGGCAGTCTTGATCACCTGCTCGAGGTGTCTAATGCGGTCTTCCAGAGCGGCCTGCTCTTCGCGAGCCTGCTGATATTCGGCGTTCTCGGAAAGGTCACCCAACTTCTTGGCATATTCGAGATTTTCAGCTACTTCCTTGCGGCGTCCCGTTTGTAATGTCTCAAGCTCCTTCTTGAATTCCTGAAACTTCTCCTGTGTCAAATATTGTTTTTCTTCGGCCATGTGATTATGAATGAAATTTAATTAATGAGAGGTGAATAAAAAGTGGATAAAAACAGCAGATAAAAAAATAAAAAACGAACACTAAAAGCACTGCTCTACAGCATCATGGTTTCATAGTTCCATCATACCGTAAAAGCTGTAGGAAGTAAATAGTGCTCGGCAATGTTGCACAGAATATTGACTAAATGATAATAAAGTTGTACCCTAGTATTAGAAAACCGCACAAGCATGTTGTGCTTGAAGTACTGCGGTTAAGTCAAGTGGACTAAAAACACAAGAAAGGATAAAGGTAGATATGAATGATTCATTGACAGAAAGTGTGGCACGCCTTCACCGTGCAGGATCGGAGGACTCCCATCAAACCCAAAAGCTCCGGAACGCAGTTGACAACCTGCTCACATGGATGATACAAAATCTGCCGACAGGTTTCACACTGCCGTATGACTGCACGTTGTACCCAAACGGCAATTTTGTACGGGTAGAATTAACAAATGCGCCATTCGACACCAGCTTCCGCACGGTGTTCAACATTTCTATCGGTAAAGAATATTCGAGAGAGGAATTGTTTCATTTTTCAGAACTCATCGCCAATGGGTTCTTTAAGAAATTGATCGATAAACTCGCTACGGAATCGGCAGAATTTGAAAAGACGGTCGAGCAAACCGAGTCCTTTCTTGAGACAGTTGCCCCGACACCGCTATTACTGCACTTTTCCAGTTATTGGAGTGATTTGGAACAATTGGCGCGTGAAAGGAAACTGCCGCGAGATTTGGTCGACTGCCTCATGGCGCTTATCAATTCTCACAATCACAACACTATTGGGCCGGAAGCAAAACCGCACCTTATCGGAGAAGCCAAAAAATATTTACAAGGCGGCATTCTTCTGATTCGCATTAACGAAGAAATGTTCTACGATGTCATGGTCTTCGTTCCGAATAAAAACCAAGAGGTCACCAAACGCTTCTTCTTCAAGCTCATGCCTAAATGTAAAGGCGGCCAATTCCGGCATCTGAAGGAACTTTAATCGAAACCCGAAAGACGACAGACAGATCTACAACCCCAAAAAGTTGTAGGTCTTTTTATTATTTAAAATACTCCGGCGTCGTCGAATTCATTTCCTTCAGCGTCTCCACCATGGCCGCCGCCGCACCGATCGTCTCATGTACCGAGCCATTCTCGAGAGTGACGGCAAAAGCGTATTGAGGATCCTCCGACGGCCAGAAACCGGTGATCCATGAATTGACATGGGTACGAGCTTCACCGAGCTCGGCAGTACCAGACTTGGCGGCGATGTCAACGAAAGGTAAATTGAGAACTTTGGCTACGCCCGCCACAGCACCGAGGCGCATGCCTTGCCGCACGATATCAAAGTCTGCTTCGGGAATGTTGACATTTCCAAAAATATCTCCCTGTCCGCCCTTTATAATAGTCGGATCTATAAGCGTACCGCCGTTAGCTATGGAAGCGACTGCCCGTATCATTTGCACCGGCGAGACTTGCCAACCGTATTGACCGATAGACGTATGATAGGTGTCGCCAAGATACCATTCTTCACCGCTAAAGTTCACCGCTTTCCACGCAGGCGACGGAACCGTACCGGCCACACCGCTAAAAAACGGATCAGTTGTCGAAGAAATAGCCTGACCGAAACCAAAAAGATTCATGTATTTATCAATACGAGCTATACCAAGCCCTTGTTGATTCTGATACCCTCCTCCGACGATATAGAAATAATAATCCGACGACATTTCGATAGCTCGCTCCATATTTTCCGGTCCTTGAGCTTGCCAATCATGAAACAGCGTGAATTTCGTCGGGTCATATGGATCGGGAATGGAAAGATAGGCTTGCCCGTCAATGACTTTGTTCGGATCAATAGTGCCTTCGTTCAAAGCGGCCAAAGCCATATACGGCTTGACGATGGAACCCGGCGTATAGAGGCCATCAGTCACTCTGTCAAGAAATGGTTTCTCCGGATTATTCAAATATGATTGGATGAGAGCAGTATCTGTCTTTTCCGACATGACCGTCGGATCATATTCCGGATAACTGACATCAGCAATGACTTCGCCGGTATGAACATCCATGATGATACCGGCGCCACCGGTAAAACCTGTGCGGTTGGCTACATCGGCAATGGAATCATACAAAGCTTTGTCAACTCGTGAATCTATGGAAAGTGTGACGTTCTGACCGTCTGTCGGCGGCTGTACAATGTTCTGCGACTGGACACTGCCACGAGCATCCACTTCGACAATTTTTGAGCCGTTCTCGCCTTCCAAATCCGCATTGAAAAACTGCTCCGCTCCGGCAAGCCCCTCGAAATCCTGCTCATAATAAAAGCCGTTGGAGTCCTTTGATGGATATTCAACATAACCCACCGTATGAGCGATGCCCGGAATGTTGGCATAATCACGGACCGGGATCAGTTCGCTGCTTTGATCCTCATTGAGATTAGCCAGAGCGGAGGAAGAAGCAGGGAATGTTAGCGATGTCGAAGCAAGCGACGGCGGTGCATTCCACGCAAGCTCGACGCCATTCCTATCATATATGATGCCGCGAGAAGCAAAAATAGGCGTCGTGCGCAAACTGTTATCTTGGCTCAAATTGAGATAACTTTGGCCATGAACAATTTGTAAAACAGACAGACGCGAAATAAAAGTCAGAGAAATGATGATAAAAAATATACCCACAGCCAACAGGCTCCAACGCGAGATCGGCTTGTCGAGTCTGCCTTCGAATTGGGTTGTGTCGAATGCCGGCAAATTTTCTGCATCGAGAAATATCTCGTCGGGATCTATCTCCTTGTTGTGTATCTTATTATTTTTTGTATCCTTGTATTTTTTAAACATTTTTTATATTTCCTCAATATCATATATCCTTTCTTAAGAATAGAACGCCAACCGCTTTTTCAAAAAAATCGCAAGGAACAGAAGGACTATGGAAATCAACGTAGCGAAATAACTCATACTGAAAAGCTGAAACAATCTCGGTGAAAAGCTCGGCGGCAATCCATACAGAGCATCACAACTTATACCCCACAGGATTATCTCATAATATGTGTCATAGAGAAAAAGAAAAACAACCGCCGCAGCAAGAATCATCCACCAATTGCCCCACGCGATGAGGGCAATCATAAACACTGCGGCAAGAATGCGAAGAAAAGTGTGCATTTTTATTTTTCAGCTATTTATTTTATTTACCAACTGCCTGCGCATCCTCTACGAGTATCCAGCGCAGTTCATATATATTGACCGGCTCTTGGAAAAGCACGTTCATATAGGGCTCGGTGGGATCATTAACGATGGCACCGACCGTACCAAAGGTCAAAGTCTCAATATCGGGAATGGTGATGGCATCGCCAACATTAATATCAGCTCCTTGAGCCAATTGCGCCTCGAAAATTCCCCCACCCTGGGCTCGTGCCGTCGCTGGAATATGATCCTGACCAATCTCGACCGAATATTTCGTGCCTGGCGACGAAAAGAGAACAACTTTCGAACTCGCCGGGGAGGTTTCCGAAATAGTGCCGATGGGGATCAGAACTTCAGTGGTACTTGTCGAAGAGACTGGCGAAGACGTCGCCAGAGTGCTCGATGCAATAACTGGATCCGTAGCTAGAGCGAAAATCCTGTCACCCACTTTTACATCTTCATCAGAACCAAGATCTATGACAAGGCTATCATACGCGGAAAGTGGCGGAACCTTGAGAACAGCAGCGAGGACGAATTTATCGGACGGCGCTCGTCCGAGGAGAGATTTTAATTCAACATTTTCCTGTTCGAGAAGAGTGACGTCAGCGATGGAATTCTGCGGTAATGTAAAAGTTGAAATATCAACACCGCTAACAGCTCTCTCTATCCGCCAGATCGGACTAAAGAAGAAAGTAAAAAAAGAATCAAATTGGCTTGGTATAACCAGTCGCAGAAATATGAGGACAGCGACGATAATGATCGTGATCTGCAGTGGTTTTTTGTAGCGATTACCGCGACCATTGCGGCTCGCGCCGCCAAAATTATTTTTGGGCTGGTAATTCATCTTCGTTTTGGATGAGCACTTCGGCATATTTCTCCAAATCTTCGAGGATGATGCCGGTGCCGCGGGCAATGGCGGTCAAGGGATCCTCGGCAATATAGACGGGAATTTTCAGAGCATCAGAAATGAGAAAGTCGAGGCCTTTTATAAGCGCCCCGCCACCGACCAAGTGGACGCCGCGGTGCATGACGTCGGAGAGAATTTCCGGCGGGGTCGTCTCGAGGACTTCTTTGGCCGCATCAACAAGAATACTGACCGATTGAGCCATGGCTTCGCGAATATCAGAATCGGTAATAATCACTTCACGCGGCAGGCCAGTAATAAGGTCACGACCGCGGATGGTCGTCTCGAGCGGCTCACCTTCCGCCACTTGACCGATGGCGATTTTCACTTGCTCGGCCGTTTTCTCACCGATCAAAATTTTAAATTCATTGCGAATATAGGAAATAATGTCATTGTTGAGGCGGTCACCAGCGATTTTCAAATTTTTCGAACGGACGATACCGCCGAGCGAAATGACGGCGATGTCCGTGGTACCGCCGCCGATGTCGATGACCATCGAACCGACCGGCTCATGCACCGGCAGACGAATACCAATCGCTCCAGCCATCGGCTCTTCGACAATGAAAACTTCACGGGCGCCGGCATTCCTCGTGGCATCACGCACCGCGCGAATCTCGACATTGGTCACACCCGATGGTACACCGACGACAACGCGCGGACCAAGCATTTTCTTCGAATAGGTTTCGGCCTTTTTAACTAGATAGGCAATCATCTGCTCCGTCACTTCGAAGTCCGAAATAACGCCGTCCACAAGCGGCCGCACCGCGACGATATGGCCCGGTGTGCGGCCAACCATGTTTTTGGCTTCAGTGCCGATGGCGACGACCCGACCGGTCTTCTGGTTCACCGCCACCACCGATGGCTCATTGACTACGATGCCGTGCCCGCGCAAATAGACCAAGGTATTGGCCGTACCGAGATCAATGCCAATGTCGTTCGACAAATAGTTATAGATTTTTTCTTTGTAGGTTTTAGCCATAGTCGCACATTTTTCCTCTATACCGCCATACTACAGCGAAAACGTCTAAAAAAATACTTGACAGAGTATAGAAAATAATCTTTGAATTTAAAATAAAAACGAGCCGACCATTTCTGGTAAGGCTCGATGTTTCACCTGAAGTCCGACAATTACTTCGTCGGAAGAAGATACAGAATATCCTTCAACTCATAAATACCATTTTTTAAAGGTTCCTGCTGATCAGCAAGAGCTTGCGCCAAGGTAAGCGCACCTTCGGCGTATGTCGCCCGACCCCGAATCTTCGTCGAGATTTTGATTTCAACCCCCTGACCGGTAAAGATGAAATCGTGGTAGGCATGACCATCGAGATGCTCTTCCGGCACACCAAGCGATAGCTGAATATCCGGATCACGGACTGATTTGATTGTAGATTCGGCAACACCGAGAGTTTTTGCAACCGCCCGAGCGGTTCCCGAGGTGTCGGCTTTTTTGCTTTGGTGAGACTCAACGATTCTTACTGACATGCCGATGTTGATCGCCGCCGCGAATGCCGGAAATGCGGACACGAACCGAATCATCGGAAGAGAGAGATTCGGCGCCTTGATAATGACCACCCTCCGATCACTTGGAATCGACACAGTAAGTTTCGTCGAACCTTGGATAATCGGCACCCTTATCCTCTCACACAAATCGATGAGTTCAGGAAGTTGCCTCCCTGACCCGAAATGAATCGCGACCGGTTTGCCATAGTAAGGATTGGAATAATCAAGATCCATCCCAAACTTTGTGACTTGAATTCCGCGAGAGGTACAGACTGACTCAACTGCAGTGGTCATTTTGCCTTGACCAGCAAGTAGAATATGCATAATTTGTCTCCTATTTTTTTTGATGACTATCTGGATTGTAGACTATCAAAAACAATCAAAATTGCAAGGAAATTTGACCAGCTTTCTTTCAAAAGCCGGCGAGGCATGTATCAATCTCATATTGAAAGATACCGCGCACTATCGCGGGAAAAATTATGATAACTTCGACTTGATATGCTTTATGAAATTTGCGGCGGAAGAATAGGTCTTGCCTTTTCCGTTTTTGATTTCTAGTTCAGACTGAAGCACTTCCAGCTCAAGGAGCTTTCTATTGGCTTTTTTTATAAAACTGCCAAGTTCATCAGCATTTTTTTGTAAGATGAGAGTGTTCATTGGCTTTATTTTTGCATGATGCGATTTTTTACGCAAGATTGACATGGTAGTACAAAATATATTTCTATGTATTTTATTTCATCTTTATTTATTCTCCAGCATTTTGAAAAGCTCCGCGTCTGAAATTTTCTTTACCTCCCCACTTTGCCGATATTTTATCTCGACAATACCTTCAGCGAGATTTTTCTCACTGACGATAACCCGCAAAGGAATACCGATGAGATCGCTGTCGGCAAATTTCTCGCCGGCTCGCACGTCGCGGTCGTCGTAGAGGACTTCGATGTTTTTGCCATTTTTGCCACTGCCTAATTTTGTCAACTTTTCATACAGCGCACCAGTTGCCGCTCTGACTTTTCCCTCTTTATCGAGAAGCCCAATAAGATGCACCTGAAAGGGCGCGATACTTTCTGGCCAAACAATACCGTCCTTATCAGAAAATTTTTCGACAATAACTCCCATAAGCCGCGTAATGCCAATGCCATAAGAACCGAGCCAGACTGGTATTTTCTTACCTTCAGAATCAGTATAGAAAAGACCGAGTTGTTCGCATTTCTTGGTGCCAATATTGAAAATGTTGCCAACTTCCGATGTTGCCACTTTTTCAAAATCTTCTTTTTTCAATTTTTTGCCGGCCTTTGTGCCGTCTTTGCCGCCATCCTTATTGCCGTCCTCGCCGATTTTCTCCAATGTTTCTTCATTAAAAACTTCTTCATTGACTGCAATATTCTTTTCGCGATTGATATAAATAGAATCCTCGCCGCCATCAGTGATAGTTTGGAATTCATGACTAAACTGGGTAAAAGCGCCGCCGGAAGCAAAGGTGATGAAAGTATCAGCGCCGATGCCCACCCGATGAAAGACATTCATGTAAGCTTTGATAGCTTTATCATAAAAATCCTGATGGCTTTTTTCATCAAGAGAATACGAATACAGATCTTTCATCATAAACTCACGACCACGCATGATGCCACTTTTTGCCCGGAGCTCATTACGTAATTTTGTCTGAAACTGATAGACATATATCGGCAAATCGCGGAAACTAGATACATAGTCGCGCATCATATCGGTAATTGGCTCTTCATGAGACCAGCCGAAACCGATCTCCGTGTCATTTTTTAATTTTGACTTGAACCAAACATCTACATTTGTGTCACTCCAACGATCAGTCTTTTCCCATAATTCTTTCCTTTGAAGAGCCGTCATGATGAGCTCTTCCCCACCGATGGCGTTCATTTCCTCGCGAATAATAGTTTTGATATTCTCAACTACCCGTAGCCCAAGCGGCAAAAAAGAATAAACCCCTGCCATTTCCTTGTGGATAAAGCCGGCACGGATAAGAAGTTGGGCATTCTTCGACACTTCGTCGGCGGGTGCTTCTTTGCGAGTCTTGGTGAACAGATTGGATTGTTTCATGACAGTGGATTTTATTTTATCTTTATCTTTTCACTCCTAGATGAGCTTTATAATATCATGATATGTCACAACAAGCATAAGCAAGATGAGCAGAGCGAAGCCGACAGTATTGACGGCATTGGTTATTTTGGCTTTGATTGGCCGGCGGATGATAGCCTCAATAACCACAAAAAGAATTCGACCGCCATCGAGAGCAGGAAATGGGAGAAGATTCAAGACGCCGAGATTGATAGAAATAACAGCGGTCAGGAGGATGAGATTAGTAAAACCATTCTGCACCGCTTGACCAACGAGACTAGCAATACCGACGGGGCCGGAGACTTGCGAAAGGATGGCACTGTTGTGCTGAAAAGCGGCGGCGATAAGACCACCGACGCCGAAAACGGTGGCCTCGATGGCATTCCATGTATAGCGTGCACCTTCTTTCACGGCGAGAAACGGCGGCAGTGAAAGAGTGGCCGCATTGTCCATAGCGATACCGATAGCATAACCTCCGACAGGAATATCTGCGATGCCTTCGACCGGAATTAGAATAGCAGTTTTTATTTCTGCAGAATTCTTACTGATGTCATCCGTTGAAATGCCAGCGGGAATATAACCGATGGTTACTGGCATGCCCGCGCTTTGATCGACGACTGATTTTATTTCAGCAATGGAAATCGAGGCACCGGAATATGAAAGGGTTGAATTTGTCTTTGAATTCGTCGTTGAATTTGTGTTCGAAATAGAAACGATTGTCTCGCCCGCGAGGAGTCCCGCTGCTGCTGCCGGCGAACCTGGTGAGACGTCGACGATGAGCACGCGTTCATCGCGAAAACGAGTCGAGTATTGCGAATAATCCTCCGCCGATACCGGCAGACCAGCCATAAAAGCACCCGAAAGAATGATCCATGCGAAAAGAAAATTAAAAAGAATGCCGGCAAAAAGAACGGCGGCTTGGATGTAGCGAGGCGAGCTCACAAAACTGCGAGAACGGGAAAAAATAGGCGACGTTGACTGGTCTTTATCATTGTCACCTTTATTTTCAGCGTCGTCCCCGTTCTCGCCAAAAATTTTGACATAACCACCAAACGGAATGGCATTTATAGAATACGTCGTCTCGCCATGTTTGACGCTCGTCACTTTCTTACTCCACAAGCTCGGACCGAAACCGATTGCGAATGCATCCACTCTGATACCCGCCCATCGGGCAAACAGAAAATGCCCGAGCTCATGAACAAAGATGAGCACGGCGATAACGACGATAAATACGATAATAGTTTCAATCATACAATAAAAAAATATCGTGGTATCAGCTTAGCTCAAGATTTCCTTCTCTTTTTTCGTGGCTATGTCCTCGAGCTTTTTATTCGTTTCGTCGACGATCTTCTGGGCTTCATTCTTGAGGCGAAATATATCATCTTTACCGAGGCCGCCGGATTTTTCACGAACGGCGAGGTCTTTCATAACAATATCGCGCTCGGAGCGGACAGTTTTCTTTGCTTCTTCGAGCTTTTCTTTGGCTATCTTGATGATCGCTATGCGGCGTTCTGCGGTAAGCTCCGGCACATTGATGCGCAAGCCTTTGTCATCCACAACTACCGAGACACCGAGCGATGCTATAGTGATGGCTTTCTCAATATCTTTGACATGGTTCGCCTCCCACGGCATGATACGAACTGTCCGTGGTCCTTCAGTAGTAACACTGGCAAGCTGGGAAATCGGTACCACAGCCCCATACGACTCAACTTTGACGCTATCGAGAAGTGCCGGCGTAGCTTGACCGGTACGCAAAGATGTCAGCTCTTTCTTGAGCCAATCTTCCACAGCGGCTGATTTTTTCTTAAATGGTAAGAAGTCGTACATATTTTTTAAATCAATGCGTCAAGTATACCCCGCCTAGACGTTCAAAGCAACATACTCGAGAAGCATTTTGACCGATGGAGCGCGGTCGTTCATATAGGAGCGAGCGCGGGCGATAGCTGAAAAGGTCGCAACATTTCCGACAAGATCTTTTTGAGCGTAGAGCGTTGACTCGAGCCTATTCAAGAAATCAACAGTTTCATGCTTGGCTGTCGTACCTTCGCTTACGGCGGCGGCCATAGCATCAACGAAAACAATCTTATCTTTATAGGATTTTTTAATGAAATCAGTCGAAATGCCATCAAATTGAGATTCTGATTGATGTGATGATTCTGATCTGACGATATTCAGCCTCGATCGAAGCGTCGGCAAAAGCAGATCAAATGAAGGCATAACCAGAAAAAAATGATTGCCGGGTTGTGGTTCTTCGATAATTTTTAGTAGAGCATTTTGAGCTTCGCGGGTAATGCCATAAAAAGCTATGAGGAAAATCCGCGGCCTGTCACTAGAAAAAGGCTTGCTTGCATGGATGTCCTGTATACGTCGAGCATCTTCTATTGTCAAAGTCTCAAACGTCTCACAGAAAAAATCAGGGTTGCCGACGGTGGCAACACCGAGATTTTTTGAGATCATTTCTTTAAGCTCAGAAACTGCAACATTAACATCACCCGCAATGCCATAGGCATGACGAAGTTTCTTATTCTCTAAATTAGGATAAATAAACATTGCTATTTACTCGCTATAATACAGACACTATCTTCTTTTGGCAATAATTGACTTCTTATATGTATCGAGATGTTCGAGAGCGATGCCGGTGCCTTTAGCTACACAAAAAAGAGCATCATCGGCGAGGACGGCTTTTACACCCGTGCGGCGCAGGACGAGCTCGGGTAGGTTACGGAGCATAGATGAACCGCCGGTCATGATGATACCTTGATCAATAATATCGGCTGAAAGCTCGGGCGGCGTTTCTTGGAGGACGTCTTTCATAGCTTTGATCATATCGCGAAGGTCGCGGCTGATAGCTTTGACCATTTCGTTTGTCTTGATTTCGGTTGAGCGCGGCAAGCCGGTAATGAAGTCGCGGCCTTTGACGAGCATGGAAAGCTCTTCTTCAAGCGGAATGGCGGAGCCGATGGTGATTTTTATATCCTCGGCGGTTTTGTCGCCGATGGCAAGATTAAAAGTCTTCTTTATATAATCGGCAATGGATGCGTCTATTTTATTTCCGGCACATTTGACCGACATGGATGCCACGATGCCCCCGAGAGAAATGACCGCCACGTCAGTGGTACCGCCGCCGATGTCCACGACCATGTGACCGCGCGCTTCATGAATGGGAATACCGGCACCGATAGCGGCAAGGATAGGCTCTTTGACAACGTAAGCGTTTTTTGCACCAGCTTTTATGGTCGCTTCGATGACGGCGCGACGCTCGGTGGAAGTGATGCCAGCAGGCACGGAAACCATGACCTCTGGTTTAAAAATATTCCATTTGCCGAGAGCTTTGTTGATAAAATAACGGAGCATCGCTTCAGTTACCCGATAGTCAGCAATGACGCCGTCTTTCATCGGCCGATAGGCGATGATGTTGTCGGGAGTGCGGCCAATCATGTCTTTGGCTTCAGCACCGACAGCAAGGACTTTGTGATCCTGCTCGGAAACAGCTACCACTGAAGGCTCGTTGAGCACGATACCCTTACCCGGCAGAAAAACGAGCGTATTCGCCGTGCCGAGATCAATGCCGAGTTTGGGGGAGAAGAAGGACATTTTTGTGCGTAAAATATATAAGCGCATTATACGCAGTTTGGTAGTTTTTACAAATTTTTGAATTGTCCTTTTCTTCTCTTTATCGTAGTACGAAAATATATGTAATAATCGCTGCCGCAACAAAATCAAAAACAACCAAGCCGATGATAACCTTTTTAGCCTGCGATAAATTCTTGATGACGGCTTTTCTGACAAGCCATGAAGCCATGACAGGAATCTGTTTTTCGCTGAAGATAGCTCGCGAGGTGAAAGAATGCTTTTGCAAAGATGTCTGATGGTTTTCGTTCATAATGATGATGATTTAATTATAGCATACTGTTACGGTGAATTACGAAACACTCAATCTGTTGATAACTTTTCCCTTCCATGTCAATTTGAAAAAATCATAGCATATATGCTATGATTCTACCATGTTAAGAAAGACCAAAAATACTTCCCTCGCTCATATCGGCTCGCTTATCACCAAGCTCCGTGAAGATCGAGGACTTACCCAAGCGGAGCTCGGTACAAAGATCGGCTCAACTCAGAGCGTTATCGCCCGCATCGAAAAGGGCGAGCAGAATCTCTCGACGAAGACCCTCGCCAGCTTGAGTAAGGCTTTGAACCGCGAAATCGTTAGCCTTGCAAAGGGTGGTGGTATCAATTTTCGGATCGAAGGCGGCCGCAAGCTTAAGGGTGAAATTACCGTGCGCACGTCGAAAAATGGTGCTCTCGGCGTGATGTGCGCTTCCCTTTTGAATAAAGGCGCGACGACTATCAAGAATGCACCGCGTATCGAAGAAGTTTTTCGCATGATCGAGACGCTCCGATCTATCGGTGTTTCAGCAGAGTGGAAAAAAAGTGACCTCGTCATCCAACCGCCCGCGAAATTCGACCTTTCTCGCGGTGACTATTATTCTGCACCGCGCACTCGCGGCGACATTATGCTTATCGGTCCGCTCATCCATGCTTTCAAAAATTTCAAAGTCAATCAACCCGACGGCTGTCGTCTCGGAAGCCGCACGGTCAAACCTTATTTCTATGCATTGGAGAAGCTTGGAATAAAAATAGAGACGAGCTCAAAACATTATTATATCAGCCGGGGCAACAGCAGAAAAAGCGATCTCGGCTTAAAGAAAAACCGCACTATCATCATGTACGAGGCTGGCGACACCGTTACCGAGACTATCCTTATGACCGCCGCTTTGATCCCCGGCACGACCACCATCAAGTTCGCTTCGGCTAATTATCAGGTACAGGATGTCTGTTTTTTCCTCGAACAGGCCGGAGTAAAAATCGAAGGTATTGGTACATCTACGATGATCGTGCATGGTATCGAAAAAATTGTTGGCCGCACCATTGAATACGCTCTCGGAGAAGACCCCATAGAAGCCATGTCGCTCATTACTGCGGCTATCGTAACAAAGTCATCCATCACCATCAAGCGTTGTCCAATTGATTTTCTCGAACTGGAACTACTCAAGCTTGAAAAAATGGGCTTTAAATATAAAATCCTCAAAAAATACAAAGGTGAAAACGGTCGCGTCAATTTGGCAGACATCAAAACCTTCCCTTCGCGACTAGTCGCTCTTGAAGAAAAAATCCACGCCCAGCCATATCCTGGTATCAACATGGACAACTTGCCTTTCTTCGCTTTGATCGGCGCTTTCGCTCGCGGCGAAACATTCATCCATGATTGGACATATGAAGAACGCGCCATTTATTACAAGGAGCTTGATCGGCTCGGCATCCAGTCAATTCTCGCCGACCCGCACCGCTTCTATGTCAAAGGTCCCGCCACACTCAAAGCCGCCGAAATCATCTGCCCGCCGGCTTTGCGCCCGTCAGTCATCATTATGCTCGGTATGCTCGCCGCTCCCGGCATCTCCATCCTGCGTAATGTCTACAATATCAACCGCGGTTATGAGGATCTCGCTCTACGCCTCAACGCCATCGGGACAAAGATAGAGACGTTTCGGGATTTATAAGTTTTTGATACCAATGAAGATGCCACACACGTGGTAAAATCCAAAAAAGTGCTATACTCTTGAGTCATGAATATCATCGAAGTCATACCGGTGGCTAAAGGTCTAAAAACCGAAACGCTGTCGTATTTTGGGCCGGAAACATTGGCGGTAGGCTCGGTGGTATCGGTACCTTTGCGCAAGAAAACCGTTCAAGGCATCGTTACAGCAGTCCGACCGGCCCGCGAAATAAAAAGCGACATTAAGCAGGCGGATTTTTCTCTGAAGAAAATTACCGTGAACGGTAGAAACAATCACCCATTTTTCCTCAAAGAATTCATCGAAACTGCCCAGTCGACGGCGATTTATTATGCCGCTTCGACCGGCAGTGTTCTTGATATCTTGGTACCTGATGTCATTTTGAAAAAATCGGCTGGTTTTACAGTGCCGCATAGTGCGATAGCTGTTACGAACATTTCCAAAGATACTGCGACAAAAAATATACCAAAAAATCTCCATGAGATCCGCGTCGTTCAAGGTGACGACGAAGAACGCTATAGTGCCTATCGCAGTTTGATCCGCCAAGAATTTGCTCAGAAAAAATCCGTACTCATTCTTCTGCCGACCACCGAAGATGCATTGCGAGCATTTAGCCTCCTTGAAAAAGGTATCGAGGACTACGCTTTTCTCCTCTACAATTCCCTGCCGGTTAAAAAACTCATTGAAATATGGAATAAAACCCTGACACACGAACATCCGGTCGTCATTATTGCGACTGGATCGTTCTTATGTATTCCCCGATTTGATATCGGCACGGTGGTGGTGGAAAAAGAATCCTCCCGTGGCTGGAAAAGTCGAGGGCGACCATATCTCGACATCCGAACTGTCGCTGAATTGTTCACCCGCAAGTATGGCATACCGCTCATTATGGGTGATACTCTCCTGCGCACCGAGACTTTATGGCGCGAAGCGGAAGGAGAAATTCTGCAATCGGCACCCTTCAAATTCCGTTCGCTTTCGACAGCAACAGAAACCATCGTCGATATGCGTCAGTATAAGACCGCCGAAGATCCGGCTGATCGCTTCCGCGTGCTTTCCAATGAAGTAGAAAAGCTTATCCGCCACAACAAAGAAAATAATCAATTCATGATCATTTTGGCCACTCGTCGCGGCATATCTCCGTCGGTCATTTGCGCCGATTGCCAAAGCATCGTTACCTGTAAAAATTGCAGTGCTCCGGTTGTCCTTCACAAAGCGCCAGCAACTGTTTCTGCTCCAGGAAATACCGGTAAAAATATCATCAGCCCCAAGAATTTCTTCATGTGCCATCGTTGCGGTGCTCGCCGACCGGCGGATGAAAACTGTGCAACCTGCGGCGGCTGGCGGTTGACCGCTATCGGCATCGGTATTGATCTCGTGGCAGAAAAAATCCATGAGAAATTCCCTGATATTATTGTTAGTCGAATAGATTCCGACACGACAAAAACGGAAAAGCAAGCCCGCGCCGCTATTGACCATTTCAAAACTCATCCCGGCAGTATCCTCCTCGGCACCGAAATGATGCTCCTCTACGCCAATAAAAAAGTAGACAATGCTGCCGTCATTTCCCTCGATTCCCTTTTTTCTATTCCCGATTTTCGCATTCAGGAAAAAATCATCCATACTCTGCTCTCCGTCCGCTCGCTTGCCTTGCGTGAGATCATCATCCAAACGCGACGAGCCGAAGAGAAAATCTTCGATGATGCCCTCAAAGGCAATCTCAACGATTTCTACCGCAGTTCCATTGAAGAGCGCAAAATGTGGAATTATCCGCCGTTTACCACCCTGATAAAAATCACCCTCGAAGGCAATAAAGAAGACATCATAGCCGAAATGAGCCTCATCCAGAAAAATCTCGAACCGCAGACCGTTGATATTTTCCCCGCGTTTACTCATACAATCAAAGGCAAATACATTCTTCACGGCTTGATGCGCATTCCTTCCGGTCGCTGGCCTGACCGAGAGCTTTCCGACAAACTCCGGGCTTTGCCACCGCACGTTCGCGTCAACATTGATCCAGACAATCTTTTGTAATATAGTGAGATCATTCAAAAAAACGCATATGAGCAAGAAAAACCCCACAATACAATCGCTCGGAAAACAGCCTCCAAAAATCGTTCAGAACGGCAATCCTGTCCTGCGTCATATAGCTGAGACTGTGCTCATCAAAGACATCACCACGCCACATATCCAAAAGCTTATCGCCGACATGAAGAGTGCCCTCGACCCGGAGAAAGACGGTGTAGCATTGGCCGCACCGCAGATTGGGGTAGCTCTGCGAATATTTATTGTTTCTGGACTTATTTTGGCCGCCGCAGATGAAAAATATGCCCCCAAAAATCCACCCAACGGAACGAGACATGGCGCGAATGACATGGTCTTCATCAATCCCGAGATCATCAAAGTTTCCCGAGAGAAAGAAGACGTCGAAGAGGGTTGTTTGTCGGTGCGGTATCTGTACGGTACAATTTCGCGATCAAAGAAAGTGACCCTCCGAGCGTATGATGAGTATGGCCAGAAAATCGAGCGCGGTGCGAGTGGCCTTCTTGCCCAAATTTTCCAACATGAGACCGACCATTTGAACGGTGTGTTGTTCATCGATCGGGCCAGAGATATTCAAGAAATCCTTCCTGAAGAAATGGAACGACGAAAATAACATGAAGAGGTACTCCTATATTCCATATGTTTTTTTTGGCAGTGCCACATTTTCGCTGTATGTTCTTGATGAGCTTGAGAAAGCTGGCATATCGCCGACTATCATTGTTACTACACCCGACAAACCTGTCGGCCGTGGCCTTACCGTGACACCGACTGCCGTCAAGATTTGGGCTCAAAAGCGAAGTATTCCCGTTTTCAGTCCGATCAAACTTGACTCCGACTTCGTGGAAAACATAAAAAAGGAAATCAAGAAAAAAAATATTGGAAAAAAAGAAAAAGACGCTCTGGAAATACCCTATTTCGTCGTAGCCGCATATGGAAAAATCATTCCTCAAGCTGTCCTTGACATTCCGCTGTGCGGTACCTTGAACGTCCATCCATCACTTCTCCCCCGTTATCGCGGTGCCACGCCCATCCAATCAGCCATGCTTGACGACGTCAAAAAAACCGGCGTGACGATTATGCGAGTAGATGCTCTCATGGATCATGGACCGATTGTCGCCCAAAAAGCAATTACCGTAGATGAATGGCCTATTTATGAAGTACTGGAAGAAACTCTCGCCCGCGAAGGCGGACGCCTGCTCACGACTATTCTACCAAATTGGTTAGCTGGCACTATAATAGAAAAGGAACAGGATCACACCATTGCTACCTTCACTAAAAAGATTATCAAAGAGGATGGGCTTATTATTAACACGGAAACATTTTTCCTTGATCAAAGCACAGTCTCTTCACAGGAGCAGTATGATATTTTTCGTAGGATTCAGGCATACCATCAGTGGCCGACAGTATATTTTTTCTGGGAAAACAATAAAAAAATCAGGATAAAAATCACTTCCGCTGAATGGCACGACAATCACCTCATCATTAAAAAAGTCATTCCTGAAGGAAAAAAAGAAATAAATTTCGATTTATTTATGAGAGACCATCGGAATATATGAACTAGCCCAATTTTTACCGATAACCTCCGCCTGGGCCGAAAGATAATAGAGCACCACCCAAAACGTCAGAAGAGAGATAAGAGCTATACACAAAAATGAATTAACTTTCTGCCGAAAGAACTCTGCAACAGTATGTGAAGTTCCATGCATGTGATGTTATTCGTCACTTATATCAGGACTTGTATTGTGGTCACCAGCATCCTTCTTGCCCCGCCCTCGCCATATGAAACCTTTGAGAATATTCTTCACCCTCGCTCCGCTACGACGCATCAGACTGGTATTCTTGGCTTTCTTGGAGGTGATGCTCCGGAAGACTTCATCGCGAGCAGCATCGATGGCTACATATAGATCCTCGCGATCAGCACTGGCATATATATCGCTTTCCTTGCCCGCGATTTTTCCCACAATATGAATTTCTGCCGAGAAAATCTCGCCATGCTTAACCCGTTCAGTGGTCTTGCCAAGCTCTACTACTACGAATGAGGCCGGATCATGCTCGAGAAATCGAGCAAACGTCTGGCATCGTTTATTGATATAATCGCGTATGGTTGGTGTCATAGTAAAACTTTCTCCTGCACTGCCTTTGATTTTGATTTGAATATCCATGATTTGTTTATGTTTATAATTTCACTATTGATACACATTATATATGAAATTATTTCTTTAAGCCAATAATAATCGGTGTATCTTATAGACCTCTCTATGGATATGGTATTATAATCTCAACATCATATAACTATATGCGCCACCACAACAGCATCAAGATACCAACAGGCCGACACACTTCAAGCATCGTCTATAGCATCCTCGTCATCGGCTTCATTTATACCCTGCATCTTGTCTTGCCGGTCTATGTTACATCGAGCTTCCTAGCCACCTTCACCGATGAGCGGACAGTCGGCATCCTTTATACGGTTGGATCGATCGTCACCATACTCGGGCTATTTTCCATCGAGAAAATTCTCCAGCGTTTCGGTAATTATCGCACATCAATCACACTCGTCTTCATCCAGATGGTTCTTTTCTACGGCTTCATCACCGCCAATTCTTTCCTGATGATTTCCATTATTTTCGTCCTGTCAAGTGCGGTGGTGGCGCTCATCGGCTTCAATCTCGATGTATATCTCGAAACCTACACCGATGTGCAACATACTGGTGGCGTCCGTGGTCTCTATATGGCTATCAACAACAGCGCTTGGATACTGGCGCCGCTCATCGGAGCAATATTGGTGGCTGGAGGAACAATAGTGAGCGTGACCGGCGGTTTAGGAGCGGTAGGAGCAATGTCAACGGCAGTTGCGACCGTTGTGACTGGTGCCAATTATCGCAATGTGTACATCGCCGCTCTTGCCATCCTTTTCATTCTACTTTTCTTGATGTACAAAAATCTCCGCCATTTTAAAGATCCGCTCTACAATCATGACTCGCTTCGCACCACCCTATTACGCGTTTTTAAAAATGACGACCTTTCGAAACTTTTCGCCGCCAATCTCATCCTCAACACTTTCTACGACTGGATGATCATATACATGCCGATCTATTTGCATCAGACCATCGGTTTCGGTTGGGATCAGATTGGTATTATCCTTACCATCATGCTTCTGCCCTTCGTTATCTTCCAATTTCCTGCCGGCAAACTTGCCGACAGCGGCTGGGGTGAGAAGAAAATCATGAGCCTCGGCTTTCTTATTCTCGGTTTGACAACATGCGCTTTGGCTTTCATAAGCGGAGCGAACCTCATTATCTGGGCGGTTGCCCTTTTCGCCACCCGCATCGGTGCCTCCATCGCCGAAGTAATGATCGAAGCCTATTTTTTCAAAAAGGTACCACCCGCCGACGCCGACCTACTCGGCTCGTTCCGTATCACCCGTTACGGTGCCTACATCATCGCGCCGATCATTACGGCTATCGGATTGGCGTATACGACGAGTGCGAATTTGTTTATCATTCTCGGGCTAATTGTGTTGTGGGCGCTCCGGTATAGTCTGACGATAACGGATGTGGTCTAGGTTTTAAAAAAATTTAAAATAGATGTTAAAAATAAAATTTTATCCAGAAAGCAATCTAAAAGATTTTACTGAGGCTATTATTATTTTTGAAAAAATATGGTCAGTGGATGGCGAAAAGATTATTAATAAATGGGAAAAAATAACTGGATTAAAGTTTATTGAAACAGAGATAAACGCAATTGTTGCAGATTTAAAAAGTTGTTCGCATCCTCTTACATTGAGATATAATAATGACTTAGATATTAAAAAATCTACACTAGTACACGAGCTTGGACATAGAATTCTATATAAACGGAAAAGTAGTACAACAAATAAAACAACACTTGAAAGACACAAATTTTTATTCCTTGTGCTCTATGATGTTTTTATTGAACTATACGGCAAAGAGTTTACAAACAAAATTATTGCTTGGGACAGTCAATTAGGTAAAGGCAAAGGTCAATCGATATATGAGGATTCTTGGAACTGGGCACTGCAATATAAAACCAAAAATGAGAGGCAGAAAATATTCAAGGATATTCTATCAGGTCAATATGATTTCTAAGTACAAATATCTTTATTATTTTTTTTAGTTTTGCTAGAACCCTCCGACACCCTTCCCCTTCAAATACGCCGCCACGGCATTCCTATCGCTGTCAGCAATAATCTCCCCATCAATATCGAGTGTCGGCGTTTTGTCCTGACCGGACTTGGCCACGAGCTCCGCCATGTAGGCAGGATTGCTGCGCACTTCGCGCTCTTCGTATTTCACGCCCTTTTCGGCAAAGAGGTCAAGGACGCCTTTACACCACGGACAGCCGGTTTTGGTATAGAGGATGATGTTCATGGGAGAAGTATAACACAAAATAATTTTTTTGGCTTGTTTTTTTAGTTCATGTTACCTTTTACCTCTATTTTGTGAGCTTTTTCTAAATGAGAATGAAACAACTTTTTTATCAAAAATATGGCTAACATTCGTCAGCCAAAAGTCTTCTATTCTCATTTAGAAAAAGTGCCTAAAATCGGCATAGGTATAGACATAATATACGTGAGATCTGACGAAAATAATCGAGCATTCTAAAACTTCTTCGCCTCAATCATGAGAAACATCGGAATTTCTTTTCTTCGTCAAGTTTACGGCGCTTGGCGGCTTTTCCCCTGTTCCAACCACCCGCAGTACCATCTGAACGAATGACCCGATGGCATGGTATGTCCGGATCGTAATTTGTATTTAAAATGTTGCCGATTGCCCGATACGCCCGCGGCCTGCCGGCGCGACGGGCTACTTCTTGGTAGGTCAATGTCTTCCCGCGAGGAATTCGCCTGACAATGTCGAAAATTTTTGTACTGAAAGAATTTTTTGGGTCGGTTTTTTTCATTATTTAATATAACCCAAAAGCACTCTTGCCAACCGGATGTCTTTGAAGGAAATGTTCGGGCCGAGCTTGGACTTGACCGGCGAAAGAAACGGCGGCTTGCCGACGAGGTCGCTGACGCCACTCTTAGTATTTTCTGTCATTTGCGCATCATAGACTTCTTCGAGTGCTTTTTCTATTTTACCGAAATATTGCGGCGAAATTTCATGTTTCAAATAAGCGATGTCGGCGGCGGCGAGCTTTTCGGATTCGTTTTTTTTCTCTGACCCAGCAGAGCCACCGTCTGTGCCAATAAGATATTCGATATGAGCGATGACCGTCTCGACTGTCACTTCCCTACTCTTGGCGATTTCTTTGAGCGACTCGCCGCGAAGGATGAGTTCGGCTGTTTTTTCAAAAGTGGAAATTTTTCGCTCTTTCCGCTCGCGAGAAAGCTTGGAGAGTTTGTGGAGTGGCGCCACTTTTGCCAAAAATTGAGCGTGTTTGTTTGCGATGTCTTTATTATCCTCTGCCCCAAGCTGACCGCGGGAACTTTCGGACAGTTGACGCAAATGGCGATCGTGCTCAAGAACTTCGGGATGGACTTGGAGTGCCATTTCATTCATGCCAAGAATGGTAAGCCCTGCGAGTGTCCTCACCCGCGACAGCGCCACGTAGCCCATGCCTGGCTCGAACGATTGCGACAAATCAACTTCCGCCGCATCAAGACTCATGCCCTGACTTTTGTGGACCGTGATTGCCCAGGCCAAGCGCAAAGGATATTGCTGGATTTCGGCGAGGACTTTACCGTCATCCTCAATCGTCCAGCTGGCCCGCTCGATGGTAATGGTTTTTTGACCTTCCTGCCCTACTCCATTTTTTCCAGCTACCCGTTGTCCCGGCCGACCAACTGTCTGGACGACCGGATCTACTCCCGGTCCGCATGAGACGACCGTGCCAAGGGTGCCATTGACATAGCCATCTTCAAAATTATTTTTGACGCACATGACGCGGGCACCTTTACGCAGGCGCAAGCGTTCCGGGGCGAGGCAGTTTTTCTTCAATGTTTCAACAAGGGGCTTGCGACCTCGCGAAATCATTTCGTACGTACACTCGGGACCGGGAATTTTCGAGAGCTCAGCGTCGTTGACTGTATCAACACTGATGTTATGGGTAAAAAGGCGCGTCAGCGACGCAGTAGAGTTTGAACTGTCCGAATTTTTCGAAGTATCATCTGCACGACTATCGCCACCCCGCTCGCGATACCTACTCCGCAAATGTTCCCGCGCTTCGTCCGAAACTTCGCCACTTCTGATTTCATTTAAAATGGAAAGCGAAATATCATCTACCTGGCGATAATTTTCCGAAAGATAGCAGACGGTGAATTGACCTTCGCCTTCATTACTTCCTCGCCAAGCCCGCGAATGATAGACAAATTTCGGTTCCGGTTCGCCGTAGCGCGACACCGGCGGTAATTGGAAAAAATCGCCGCAGAGCACGACCTGCAAACCGCCGAAGGGCAATTCGGCCAGATGTTGTTTGCCGGACATCCTGCCACGCACATACCGTAAAACATCATCCACCAAGTCCAGCCGGAAATGATGCAACATTGACACTTCGTCAATAACGAGTACAGCCGCCTCTTCGATACGCCGCCGCATCTGTGATTTTTTAACAATGGCGTCGAGATCATCTTCCGAAAGCGAGTTCTTCACCCCAATGCCCGACCATGCATGGATGGTCATGCCGCCGAGGTGAGTAGCGGCAATGCCGGTCGACGCGGTGATGCCGACGGGCACATGATGCTCGCGCAAATAGGCGATGTATTCATTGACGACATACGTCTTGCCGCTACCGGCGGGGCCGGTGATGAAGACGTTCGCGCCAGTTTTGAGAATGGTGAGAGCTTCTGATTGGGTCATGGAAATGATTGTACCATGCTACATTGATTAAATGACAGTAGAATATAATATAAAAAAAATAAATGACCTCCTCCCCGCACTCCGCTGAGTACAGCTGCGTACGGGGTTTCCTCCGGGTCTCATGAGAATCCGAAGCGCATGGTGGTACCTCGGTCTTTTTTACCT
>Ga0302319_10001077_pt1 | contig 61226 bp, 57 predicted proteins | sample Bog_T0_2_FD_203319 | JGI IMG/M metagenome (GOLD analysis project Ga0302319, IMG submission 203319) | Peat permafrost microbial communities from Stordalen Mire near Abisko, Sweden - Bog_T0_2 | ecosystem: Environmental > Terrestrial > Soil > Wetlands > Peat | place: Sweden: Abisko, Stordalen Mire...
CATCAGCAAGGAGTGTGTAGGGGAGGTCATATTTGGCGCGGAATTTCGCCTGGGCCTTGGGCGTGTCGCGGCTGATGCCAAGCACCACCGCGCCCGCCGCCTGCATCTTTTTAAAAGTGTCGCGGAAGCCGCAGGCTTCAATTGTGCAGCCAGGAGTGTCCGCTCTGGGGTAAAAGAAGAGTACGACGGGCTTTCCGGCATAGTCTGACAGGCTCGCCGTCTTGTCCTCGTCGGTCTGCAGGGTAAAGTCGGCGACTTTCTCGTTGAGTTCCATGGGCATATTCCCCGTATTTTAGATGGAGGGCCAAGGTTGGCCATCAGGTTTCATTATTCCCGAGGGGTGCGGTACATGTCATTGCGCAGCTTCAGCGGCTTCTTAACAAGGCAAACGGCGATAAGAATCCCCGCATCGTGCGCGATGCTGATCTGCGCCCTTTCAGCAACCGCGCAGTATCCCGGCCAGATCAGCAAATCCGACAAGGACAAGCCGGAACTGCGCTCAATAGCCGTCCTGGAGTGGACCGGCAATCCCGGCAAACCCAAGGCCAGCCGTCTCGTCCCCGTCACGGTACTCGACGGTGGGGAACTGCGGGACGGCGGCATCTACCTTGCACGCCCCCAGCCCCTGGCCCTTGCCGGTGAAGTTGAATACGAGTTGCAAACGAACGGCAAGCCCCTTGGACTCTTCGATATTGAGAACTCTGGCCAGGAACAGGGCTCCTGGGTTGGCTATGGATCGTGGAAGCCGATGCCCAAAGCCAAACCCGCGTCCCCACCCCACCTCGACAAAGTAGACGACGACGCGCAAAGCGATGAGCCGGTTCTGCATCGCAAGCATCGCTCCGGCGACGCCCCCGCCAGCGGAAAGGACAGTGGTTCCGGCAGCAGCAATTCCGGCAGTGGCGACAGCTCCAGCTCAGCCGGCGCTCCGGCCGCCGATCCCGACCGCCCCACCCTGCACAAGGGAGGCGGCGCCGCAGACAGCTCGAACACCACCGCCACAACGTCCACGCCCTCTTCCGATCCCGACCAGCCCACCCTCCACCGGCACACCGGCAGCTCTTCAAGCGGCACCGGAAACTCAACCGCATCCTCAGACGACCCCGACCGCCCTGTGCTCAAGAAGACGAAGAAAAAAGCTGAGGACGTCGGTCGCGTCGACACCGTGCAGGACACCACCGATCCTGACCGCCCTCGTCTGAAACGCGGCAAGTCCGATGACTATGTCCTCAACGTTGTACCCAGCCTGTTAGGCCTTCCCCCGGACATGCAGCAAGCCGTCGCCGTCTCCGATGCCAAAAATCGTCCGGAGCATCCGTGGGCCTATACGTGGTCCAACCCCGACGACGAAGCGAAGATGAAGTCGGCTCTCGAGGACATCGCACGCAACGCCCTCGGCCTGAACCCACCGCCCGCTCCCTCTCCCAAAAAGACCGCTACAAAGACTGCTGCAAAAACCGCCACCCACAAGGCCGCCAAACCTGTTCCCCCACCCCCGCCCGCGGAGTTGGAGGGCGAGCAGTTTCGCGTCTTTGAGCTCTCCTACGGCTCGGGCGCAACCCTGGTCTTGCAGGCGCACACAGCCGGCCCGCTGTCTCAGGAGAAGTTCGTCACCATCGTCGCTCAACCGGATCTCTACGGCAACGTGCTCGTCCTGCTCAAGAGCGTGACCGACGGTGCACACCTTGACGACACGCCCCGCATGCGTCTGGTGGACGCCGTGGATGCCATGGCCGATAACCGTGGAGAGTTGTTGTTTGAACTCCGCGGCGCCACCCAGCGCCAGTTCGCCCTCTATCGCGTCCTCCGCGGCCAGGCGGAGAAGCTCTTTGTCACCGGAGGCGGCGAGTTCGGCGTCGAAGCTGCGAACTAGAAGTAAGCACGTGAGCAATACCGCTCACTTTAGTACGATTTCTTGCAACTTTAGCGGCAAGAATGTTTGGCCGCCCAAAGCCGCAGTCACATCTCCCTATACAATCGAACTAGAGTGGGCATATTGCCACTCTCCGAGGAATTTCCCCAAGTATGGCATCAATCGTAGCCGCTCCAACGCCTGAGAGCGTTATCGCTGTCCCTGACCTCCCGCTCGCTGAGGCTCTCGCTTCCACCCCCATTCACGCCGTTCCCGCACGGGAAGAAATTCGCATGGGCAAGGCCGCGACCGTCGGCGATGGAATCAACTGGCTCACGCTTGGAGTGGTTGCCGCCTTTCACGTCGGCGCGCTGGCTTCTCTGTTCTTCTTCAGTTGGCAACGGCTTGGCGTCATGCTGGTCATGTACGTGGTGGCCATCAACATCGGCATCGGCATGTGCTACCACCGCCTTCTCACTCACCGCGGCTACCAGGTTCCCAAGTGGCTTGAATACGTGATGACCATCTGCGCCACGTTGGCCCTTGAGGGCGGCCCGATGTTCTGGGTCTCTACCCATCGCGTCCATCACCAGCTCAGCGACCACGAAGGCGACCCCCATACCCCGCGCGAGGGTGGATGGTGGGCCCACACCGGCTGGCTTCTCTTCGGCAACGCGCTGCACTCGCAAACTGAAGTCCTCAATCGCTACTCGCCGGACCTCGGCCGCGACCGCTTCCACGTCTGGCTCAGCAAGTATCACTGGATCCCCCTCACAGCCAGCGGCATAGTCCTCTTCGCTGCCGGATGGCTCCTGGGTGGACCCATCAACGCCGTCGGCTGGTTGCTATGGGGAGTTTTCCTCCGCGTAACGCTTGGCCTCCACGCTACGTGGTTTGTCAATTCCGCCACGCATCTCTGGGGTTCGCGCCGCTTTGAAACCCGAGACGACTCCCGCAACAACTGGTGGGTCGCCCTGGTAAGCGGTGGCGAAGGCTGGCACAACAACCACCACGCCCATCCCGTATCAGCCCGCCACGGCTTCCGCTGGTACGAAGTCGATCCCAACTACTACGGCATCTGGCTGCTCTCCAAGGTCGGCCTCGCCAAGAAGATCAAGCTCGCCAAATACGACCGCGAAAACCCCAAGCCAGCCTAAGTCAAAAATGGCACCGTCCGCGCAGTGCTGCGGTCAGAATGCAATAGAAAAGCGGCCATCCCACAAGGGACTGGCCGCTTTTTGCTGCTTCTTCTGCACTCAATACCCTGAGCCGATAAATATGCTTCTGTCCTTTCGGGCAACTAAGAACTAAGAACTAAGAACTCCGAACTAAGAACTCAGACCCCTCGCGTCTTAGCCCGAAACCACAACACCCCAAAATAAGGCACCGCCACCACCAGCATCAACACCCCCAGCGGAAAACCCACATAGAGATAGGTGTCCGCGTAATTCACCGTGTGATGCCCAATCTGATTCCACCCCAGCAGCGCAAAAATCGCAATGCACGTTGAGGCGAAGAACGTGAAAAACGCCGCCGCCAAAGACAGCAAAAGACTCTGGAAGAATCCGAACCCCTCAAGCGGAAATCCAAGAACCGTTCCGCCGCCTTTACTTTGCCGCATTGCCGATTCCTTCATCTCCGGGACCCCTGTCGTCTAGAATACAAGTTCAATGAGTGCAGGCGCACAAATCGAACTTTGGCACGCGGAAAAGGTGGCCACACAGGCCCCAGTGGTCGCAGCCCCAAACGGCCTTCACTACGCAGCGTGGGGTGAAAACCGCATCTCCGACGCCGACATCGAGCGCCTCGTGGGCGCCGTGCCCGCCACGCTCGCCGCCGCCCTCAAGCGCCGCGCCTACTACTTCGTTCCTCTCGCCATCGCCGACACCGGCGACGTCATGGTTGCCCCCTCCTACACCGTCGATCTTGGTGACCGCGCCATCTGTCATCGCAACGCGGCCTTTGGCGATACCGAGGGAGTCTTCATCTCCACCCGCCTCGTCGAAGACCGCTTCGGCCTCGCCTTCGAGCTCTTCATCAACGTGGCCCACAACTTTGTCGAAGCCGCAGGCGTGCCTGAAAGCTTTTCCTCCCTCGTCTGGTCGCAGGCTGAGGCCCAGGTCCGCGGCGAAACGAGCCAGGACGCCTGGGAGACCCGCCGCAAGGCGCAGGACAGCCGCAGCACCGAAGGCCGCGCCGGCCAGAAGATCATCGACGAGCGCGCCCGCACCAGCTACTACGAGTCCGCATTCTCTGACGCCCTTGCCGTCTACATGCTCTCGCTGGCCGTCGACTTCGACTACCACGACCTCCGCGAGCGCGAGTACCCACTACTCGCCGCCCCGGCCCTCGCCGAGCGCCTCCGCCGCGTAGCAGCCCTCTTCCCCACCAACCCAAACTACGACTTCCAAATCCTCTACCGCCGCAAGGGTTAGGACAAAGGATTATTTCCGGATAGCCAGCGATACGCCCGGAACCCAAGGATCTCACTCTCGCGTTATGGATTCGCGCTCCGGCGATTGAACGGCAGTTGAGAACGGTTTCAGATCACTCTTCTAGGCTCTACTTGTCGATGATAAATACCAGCGTCCCTATGACTCCAGACACGCTTTACAGGCTTGCGCCACCGCTGATTGCTCTGCAGTTCGCCGCATTTGGATGGCGCGTGAATCGGGAGATTAACCTTGCTGCCGCTGAAAGGCAGACCTATATACCCATACCGGACTGCCTCAACATTGTGAGCCTGTTCGCAACTGTCATTTGCCTTATCGTAATTCCAATTACGACTGACGCGTATCTGTGGCTCTCAAGAATGGTATTAGCAATCGGTTATGTGTTGATAGCCTTCCATCCATTCACCACGGCGGCCCATGACCGCCTCTGGAGCAGAGGTGGTAGAAGCAAATACGTCGCCGCCGGAAAAGATTATCCCTATGCGACGGGTGAAGAACTGGTCCTGTCTTCGCTTTCCGTTGTCGTCGCGATCTTGGCGGCCCTGTATATTGGGACGCATTGAACGTCCAGAGTTTCGCACCATGGGCAGCGTGCCCAGTCATCCCAGGAACGGTGCACCATTCCTGATCGCGGCTTTATTATCGCGATGAATGGGCTGTATTGTCCCCAATCCAGAGGTTACCAATCACTCAGCTTTCAGCCTCCGGCTTGCTCAGCACCGCGTACCCCAACTCGCCGGAGTTCCAATCGATAGCCGCATGCAACACGATCGCCGGCCACAGCGATCCGGAAAAGTAAGCCAGCAATGCAAGAACCAGCCCCATAAAGAATCCCCTCGGCACATGGGCCACACCGAGATACACATCCGATAGAGTGGCCGCAGAGAGGCGAATGATATGAAACCGCATATCAGTCGTATTCTGAATTCCATATTATCGCGCTCGGTTTTTGGCCATTCACAAGCAAAACCAGCATTTTGTGAGGGTTATAGTTTGGCGCGCAACGTGCACTAATACCAGCAATCGCGTGCGTTGAGGATTCCACCGATTCTTGGGAGGCACCCAGGAGCGGGGAAAAACTCATGCTGGCGTGATCGAGACGTCTAGGGACAAAGCCACATGAATCACGTCAATTATGCCTCACTATTTGTTCAATGTTTCCTTCAGGCTTGTTGCCCCAGTCGATAATCCGGTAATTTTATCTCCCTTCTGACGCATAGCCCTGCCCGCCCCTCCCCACGAGGGGTGAAATTGGGAGTTTATACACCTGAGGTGGTTTGCAATCCCACCCTCGACATCTCGCTCTTCCGGTAACGGAGAGATCGAGAACTCACAGAGAGAGAAAATACGAATGAGCCAAAGATTTTTGTCTTTCCTTTTAGTAATTGGACTGGTTCTTTTCAGCGCGAATCTCGCGTTGGGCCAGGCCACAGCAACCGCCACCATTGTTGGCACCGTCACCGATTCGACGGGATCGGTTGTGGTGGGAGCCAACGTGACCGCTACCAACAAGGCCACCGGGGCGAGTCGCACCGCGATCACCGGCAACACCGGAGACTTCCGCTTCGACCAGGTTGTTCCCAGCTCCTATGCCATCAAGGTCAGCAAAGGCGGATACGCTTCGTTCGCACAGACCATTGATCTGTTGATCGGGCAAACCGCCACTGTGGCCGCCGCTCTGAAAGTGGGCCAGACCAGCGAAGTAGTCGAGGTCAAAGCTACCGAAGTTCTGGTCGATCTGGCGAAAACCGAGATCGCGCAACAGATTTCGCCCGAAGAAGTAGACCAACTGCCGATGCTGGGCCGTGACTCAGCCAACCTGGCTTACCTTGTTCCGGGCGTAAAAGCCGCCGACTCCTTCGATCCCACCAAGAATCGTTCTGCCGCTCTTTCTGTAAACGGCGCCAGCGGGCGCAACGTAAACGTTACCGTCAATGGCGTGGACAACAAGGACAACACAGTGGGCGGCACGGTGATGCAGGTTCCGCTGGAGGCTGTCGAAGAGTACAACATCAGCACGCAGCGCTTCTCCGCGGCCAATGGCCGTTCGGAAGGTGCCGTAATCAACCTGATTACCAAGAGCGGGGGCAACAAGGTCCATGGCTCGCTGTTCTCCTTTTTCCGCGACCAGGCTCTCAACGCTGACCAGAAGACGGCCAATGGCGATGGAACCTACACACTGAACAATTCTCCGTATGCCCGTCAGCAGTTTGGCGGCAGCGTGGGTGGTGCGGCAATCAAGGACAAGCTGTTCCTCTTCTTTGCCTATGAGCGCCAGCGCGAACACACCTCCCTGACCGATGGCGCCAGCTATGTGTCTGAGATCGATCTGTTGACCGACCTTGGCGCTGTGCCGGCCACGGTGATTCCCACGCCGTTCTTTGACACCCGTTACAACGGCCGTATGGACTATCACATCAACGGGGCTAACACGGCCTCTTTGAGCTACACATCGCAGGGCAACAATTCCCAGAACGACCAGTCCTCGGGCATCGGTGACTTGACGAGCGGCAATACCACAACCAACCAACTGCAGCTAGCCAGCTTCAACCTGAGTTCGACCATCTCCCCGACCCTGGTGAACCAGTTCACAGCCGGCTATCAGTATTGGAATAACAAGATTCTTGCCACATCCAGCCTTCCCAACCTGAACTTTGCCAGCGGTGAAACCATCGGCACAAACGGCAACGTGCCGCAGCAGAGCTTCCAGCGGAAATGGCAGTACCGTGACGACGTGAGCAAGGTGCTTGGCAAACACACCCTGTCGGTCGGTTTCGATTTCATCAGGGAACAGGCCCTGGGCGGATATTTTGAATTCAACACGCCCATCGAAGTGGACTTCGGTATCGATCCTTCGGCCTATGGGACCACACCTGCCGCCGTTGCCGCCGCGTTTGCAAACACCCCCGGGCTGGTCAACGACATCATCTTTGCCACCGGCGACCCTGCCACCAACGTCCCTAACGGCACCAAGCAATTGGGCCTTTACGTCCAGGATGACTGGAAAGCCACCCGCCGCCTGACCGTGAACCTGGGCCTGCGCTATGACCGCGACTTCAACATGGTTGAAGCCAACGCCATTGGCACCAGCCGCACCTACCAGGAACTCAAAGCGGCTTCAGCCTTCGACTCAGCGCTGGCGCCCTTCGTCAACAAGATCGCTTCCGACGATACGGCGGACGTTAGCCCGCGCGTGGGCTTTGCGTACGATGTATTCGGCAAGGGCAAGGATGTAATCCGCGGCGGTTTTGGCTTGTACTACGGTGACATCTTCCAAAACATTCCCATCTTCATGGAGCAGCAGCACAACCCCTTTATCTACCAGGCCTATGAGTATGACGCCGGCGATGGCCAGGTGCTGCCTGGTACCGACACTACGGTCGACAACTTTACCTACACCAAGGCCAACATTGACCAGGTGCTGGCCAACCTGCCCGCACCTTCCAAGGTTCTGGAGCCGGGCTCGACAGGCTTCTACATCGATCCCAACTACAAGAACCCGATCACCGAAGAGTTCAACGTCGGCTGGGCGCATTCGCTCAACGACGCCTCCTCGCTGGAAGTTGACTACGTTCACGTCTTGGGCCTGCACGAGAACAAGACACGCTTGATCAACCCCAAACTGCCCCTTGTGAACACCGACGGCAGCATTGACTACACCCAGAGCTATCGACCGCTGACGGCAGCATTTGAGGCTGCGGGCGTTCCTGTACTCGGTTCGGTACGCGATGAGAGTTCGATTGGCCGTTCACACTACGATGGCCTGAACTTCGTATACAAGAAGCGCCTCTCGCATCGCTTCAGCGTCAATGCCAGCTACACTCTGGCTTGGGCGAACGGCTACGCCATTAATCCCTACCATAGCTACGCCAAGGATCCTTTAAAGCAGCTCAACCCGCAAGACTTCGGTCCGAACCCGAACGACGAGCGCCACCATATCACCGTCAGCGGCCTGATCAAACTGCCCTATGGCTTCGATTTCGCGCCAATCCTCCAGTTCGGCTCGGCGCGTCCGTATGACATCACCTCTCCACACGACTACATCGGCTTTGGCAACGGCTCGGCTAACTATGGCGTGCTGGTGCCAGTGGGCGACCAAAAGAACTACACCTATGCACTGACCTCGGGGATGACTAGTGCTCAGTTGCGGGAAGCCTACTTCACGGGCGCGCTAACCACGGCGAAGTTCGATGCTCTACGCGGCGACCCAACATTCAACCTGGATACCCGCCTGGCCAAGAACATCAAGCTGTGGAGGGAGGGCCTGAACCTGCAGTTGATTGCCCAGGCCTTTGACCTGACCAACCGCGCCAACTACGGCCCTGACTTCGGCAAAAACATCAGCTCCAGCACCTACAAGCAGCCGGTGGGCTGGATCAACCCGTCTAGTTCCATCACTCCGCGCTCGCTGATCGGTGAGTTCGGTTTCCGCCTGAGTTTCTAACTCAATCGCGCTGCGGCGCCTGACACAAGGGGCTGGCTTCGGCCAGCCCCTTGTCTTTTGTTCCTCATTTCAGTTCATGGAGCGTTTTCGTTGATCGGTCGGGGCATAAATCTCGATATGCACGAACCGCCCATGCGACCTTCCCGATCTGGCTTCTGCCCCACTGCAGGGGTTTTGCCGATAATTAGCTCTCTCCGGCGCACACTATTTGCAGGAGAATCTACAATGCCGAAGAAACCACTCATGGAATACGCTCTCAGAACAGCGATTGAATTTATTCCGCCAAACACTTCCCTCGTGTCTATCCCCTCCCGCTATCCCGCTGGAACCCAGGCCGCCCTCCGCCGCTGCTGCGCTGCCTGGAAGCGCGCTTTCAACGCCTATATGGACAAGGACCCCGACGACAACGGGGGAGAACTCTGGGCAGCCAAGGAAGCGGGCATAGCCTATCGCAACGCGATGCCCCTGCTCGTCGGGTACGAGGGGGCCCGCGACTATATCGCTTGCGCTGCCCACGGCATCCTCATCGGCGCCATCCCCAAGGAAGACAGCGGACAGGTTCTCTACGCCGCCCAGGTCGCCCTCAGCATCGCCCAGTCCCAGAGTCGGCTGCCCAAAATCCCCACCTCCCGCGCGCCCAAATCGCCCTCAAAAACGGCTCCAAAACCGGCTTCCGAACACGCTACCCCACCCCTCCCCCTCCCAAAAGCCCCCAACCGGGTTGGAAGAAAACGAAGAAGTAGTTGGGAATCAGTGGCTTAAGAATTCACCCCATGTACTCATCGGTAAACTTTACCCCTTGATTTTGGCCAGTTTTTCGCGAAAAAATGCCTGTTTTGGTATCAAAGACCGGCATTTCTTAGTGGTCTTCGACCTGATAAAAAACCACCATTCTGAGCATCTTGACTCGCGTTGCAAGTTACGCCCGAGTTGAACAATTCATAGCGAAGAGCGCCCCGGAGGGGCTGCAGGAGAATAGCCCAGGACAAGCGAAGCGCCGTCCTGGGTACCAAGGCAAAATCAGCCTCGCGCCCCGGAGGCGGCGCCGCGAAATAGACTGTGCTCATCAGGAACGAACCGGAGTCCCGAACGTCATTCAATCCCGAGCCCCCGCAGACAGGTCTTCGTCTGCGGCGTGGAATTCGGGGCGGTGAGTCGAAGAATCTGCTTTTGCTCTTCCGGGCGTTCGTCATTCGCCGCTGTAAGCGATGCGTCCTTCGCTGATGGTCCAGCGAACCTTCCCCTGCATCGTCCATCCATCGAACGGCGTATTGCGCGCCTTCGACTTCGTGTCTCGCGCACGGAAGATCCACTCGGCCTTCGGGTCGAACACCACCACATCGCCATAGCTTCCGACAGTCAGCGTGCCGCGTCCCTTCAGGTTCAGCAGCGCTGCAGGCTGCGCGCTCAGCAGGCTCAGCACGCGCCCAATGGGCATCTTCCACTCCTTGTGCAGCCACCGCAGACTCAGCCCTAAGGCAGTCTCCAGTCCGGTGATGCCGTTCGGAGCATGCTCGAACTCCACTTCCTTCTCGTGGATCGCGTGCGGCGCGTGGTCAGTGGCGATTGCGTCAACCACTCCATCCAGAATGGCCTCGATCATCGCATTCCGATCGACAGCGGACCGTAGCGGCGGATTCATCTTGGCATTGGTGTTGTACATGCCGACATGCTCTTCCGTCAGCAGAAAGTGATGCGGCGCTACTTCGCATGTAACACGCAGTCCACTGCGGCGTGCCTGCCGCACAGCAGCCAGCGCGGCAGCAGTTGAGGTATGCGCCACATGCAGGTGAACGCGGGCGTCACGCAACTCCGTAACCAGCCGGATATCGCGCTCCACCAAACCCGACTCAGCTTCCGTCGGCATTCCACGCAACCCCAGCCGAAACGCCATCGCCCCTGCGTTCATACTGGCGCCCACCGTCATCCGCGTATCCTCAGCATGCTGGATCACCGTGATCCCAACACGCGCAGCGGCGGCTAAGGTCTCGCGCATCACATTGTCTTTGAGGATGGGGTGACCGTCGTCAGTCACCGCCACCGCGCCGGCGGACTTCAGCGCAGCGAAGTCGTTCAGCGCCTCGCCCTTCGATCCGCGCGTAGCTGCGCCAATGGGAAACACGCGAATGGCCGCGCCGCGTTCCGGCGCCTGCATCCAGCGTGTGATCTCCGCCGAGTCGTTCACCGGGATGGTGTTGGGCATTGCAGCAACGGATGTAAAGCCTCCGGCGGCTGCCGCCGCCGTGCCCGTCGCGATGGTCTCCTTGTACCCCTGCCCGGGCTCCCGCAGGTGTACATGGATGTCGACCAGCCCCGGCGCAACGATGAGCCCGGTCGCATCCAGCACCTGCGCTCCGTTGGCAAGCTTCAGCTTCCCGGGTCCCGCAATCTCCGCCACCCGCCCATCCTTGATCAGGATGTCCTTGAGCCCATCCACCCCCGCCCCCGGATCGATCAAATGCCCGCCACGAATCGCAATCGCCGTCATGCGCGGCCTCCCTGGGTTGCCGTCAGCGCCCGCTCCACCACCGCCATCCGAATCGCGACGCCGTTCTTCACCTGTTCCAGGATCACCGACTGCGGTCCGTCGGCCACGCCTGCAGTCAACTCCAGCCCGCGGATGATGGGACCCGGATGCAAGACAATCGCGGCGGGCGCATGATCAGCCAGCCTCTGCCCGGTGAGCTGATAGCCCTTCTTGTACTCTTCGAGGTTCAGTTGCTGGCCGGCCAACCGCTCGGCCTGAATGCGCAGCATCATCACAGCCTGCGATTGGCGCAGCGCAGCATCAAAGTCCCGCTCTATGGCAATCCCGGGTCCCGCCTGTGCTGCTATCTCCGGCAGCAGTTCCTTGGGCCCGCAGACCAGCACACGCGCCCCCAGCCGGGGCAAAAGCAGCATGTTCGAGCGGGCAACGCGGCTATGCAGAATGTCGCCCACGATGGTCACCGTAACTCCGGCCAGCGTTTCGGCATCTACCTTTTTCACTCCGGGCTTCAGGTGTGTAAGGATCGTACGCAGATCGAGCAGCGCCTGTGTTGGGTGCTCGTGCATCCCGTCGCCCGCGTTCAGCACCGGCAGGTGCGTCTCGGCCTCCAGCAGCCACGGAGCGCCCGACGAATTGTGGCGCAGGATAATCGCTTCCGCACCCAACGCACGCAAAGTGAGGCCGGTATCTTTGAGCGTCTCGCCTTTTTCAATGCTCGAGGAAAGGCTTGAGACCAGCGTGGTGTCCGCGCCAAGCCCCTTGGCGGCGAGTTCGAAGCTGGTTCGCGTGCGCGTTGAGGACTCGTAAAAGAGGAGCGCCACGCGGCGTTTGGCTAGGTTGCGATCCCTCACCAGCGGGTCCTGATTTTCGAGGAACGTCGCGCGAGCGAGAATGTGGCTGATTTCGTCCAGGCTCAGGTCGCTCGCAGAAAGCAACGATCCGGGATTGTACGGGAACGGCGATGCGGGCACTGGCGGGGGATGAAGCTGGCGGCGTGCTGGTGCGGCAGTTGGGTTCATACAGTTCAGCTTCCAGCTCTTAGCCTTCAGCCCTTGGCATCAAGCCTGGAGCGGGCGGCTGGAAGCTGCCTTTCTTTTCTATTCCACGCGTTCGACAAGGAGAACTTGTTCATCATTGTCGACTTCGCGGAACTTTACTTCAATGATCTCGCGGCTGCTGGTAGGAACATGCTTGCCGATGTAGGTGGCTTCAATGGGTAGTTCGCGATGGCCGCGATCGATCAGCACCGCAAGCTGCACGCGCCGTGGGCGGCCGTAATCGAAGAGCGCATCCAGTGCGGCGCGAATGGTGCGGCCGGTGTAGAGCACATCGTCGCAAAGCACCACGTCGCGGCCCTCCACATCGAAGCCGAGCGCTCCCTTGGTGACAACTGGACGCGCGCCCGCCGTGGACAGATCGTCGCGGTAGAACTGAATGTCAAGGACACCTGTATTCACTGCGCGCTTCTCGATGCCGGAAATCAGCTTGCCGAGCCGCTCGGCCAACGGAACGCCGCGGCGCTTGATTCCCACCAGGGCAAGGTTCTCGCTGCCGTTGCTCTTTTCAACAATCTCGTGGGCCAGGCGGACCAGGGTGCGCTCAATCTCCGACGCGGACATCAGCCTGCCCTTCACACGCAGGCTGGGATTGCTTTTGTCTTCACTCATGGTTAGTCTCTCGCCACTTCTCTGTTGAGGCTTGTCTCTCGACGGATAATACGAGGCGTTGCCGCTCTGGAGCAAGTTGTGGACAAGTGGAAAGGATTCGGCTGTCCGCCAGGGGTGATAAAACAAGAACCAGTTCCGTGCGACGAATATGCGAGAAGAACGGCAAAGCTGGCCTAAACTTCGGGCCGGCGGGTGCGGGCAAGAATCCGGGCTCCGATTGCGCCCCCGGCAACGGCAAAGAAGAGCAGGAACGTCGAATTGAAAGCAAACCCCCAGGCCCACATGCCGGCATGGCCCTCCGGTGAACCAAGCCAAGTCTGGAGTTGCGCCCATTGCGGCTGAGCCTGAGCTGCATCCGCAGGCTCCATGGATGCGAGGGACTGTTGAAATTTCTCTTGAAATGGTTGATAGAACGAGGACTGATAGAGCTCGTCGATCTGGCTTGATTGGTGCAGCACGAACCGCTCCACAAAGAGCGCTCCGCCACTGGCGCTAAATGCCATCCAGCCACCCAGCAAACCGGTCACTAAACCGATGCGAGCGCCTGCTCCGATGGTGATCCAGGCGGCCCGCTGGCTTCGAACATAGAGCGTGACCGTCCAGGCTGCGGCGGCGGCCATCCAAAACAGCCCCAGAAAGCCCACAGGCGACCTCACGCTGGAGAGCAGCCCTGCTGGAATAGCGAACATCAGGGATGCCCGTAGAGCAGGTTTCCAATCGACGCTGCCCGCATCGCGAACCGCATCATTCCAACGTTCGGGTTGCGCCAGGCCGGATGCCGGATCGGCTGCGTACAACAGCTGCGGGAGACCGCATGTGGGACAGTAGCAGCTATCGGCTTCGACGGCCTGGTGGCAGCGCGTGCAGGTGATTTCCATACTTATAAGAGCCTATAGCATTTTGCAGGGGACGGCTGTCTGGTATGCACGAGGGCTGGCAGAGCCGCCCCGAACTTCCGATTCACTGGGCTTTTGCTGAAGTCAGCGAGTCGATCTCGTCCAATTTCGAGGTTACAATTGCTTCTGCCTGCTGCACAGCCTGTTCAAGTGTCATGTGGGTTGAATCCAGAAGGACAGCATCGGGTGCTGGCTTCAGTGGCGAATCCAGGCGATTGCGGTCGCGTTCATCGCGGGCACGCAGATCCCGGATCACCTCTTCGGGCTGCTGGGCCGGCTCGGGCCCTAACTGGTCGTAACGGCGCAGACCGCGTACTTCAGGGGCCGCGTCGAGAAAAATCTTAACCTGAGCTTCAGGAAACACGACTGTGCCGATATCCCGGCCCTCCATCACCACTCCGCCCCCAGCGCCAACCTGCTGCTGCAGGCGCACCATCCATGCCCGAATGGCGGGGAAGACGCTGACTTTGGATGCCGCTTCAGTTACGGTTTGGTTGCGGAGTAGACCGGTTACGTCCTCACCATCGAGCAGGACGCGGTTTTCCCGCTCGCCCGGGACGAGTTCGATGGTGGTTTTAGTTGCAAGCTGTTCAAGCGCGGCGTTCTCGTCCAGGCCGATCTCTGCCCGCAGAGCCTTGAGAGCGAAGGCGCGATACATTGCGCCTGTCTCCAGATTCAGCAGGCCAAAATGGCGAGCCAGATGCCGTGCGATGGTACTCTTTCCCGCGCCTGCAGGTCCGTCAATGGCGACGATAAGCTTGGTGGCGGAGTTGGCGGATCGAAAGGAATTTTGATCCGCACTCATCCGCGTTTCTTCGTCTCCCGCTTGGGCCGTGCGGAAAAGCCAAATCGCGTGCTGTTGCCCACCTTAGTCCCCGCAGTCAATGCCGGTTTGCGGGTCGTGCGCGAGGATCGGGTATCGGGCCGAACGTCTTTTCTTGGAGCAGCGCCGTTACGGGTTGCGCTGGAACCCCGCACAAGGCTGCCGCTGCGCGCTGAAGGACCAGGCTTCGCCGTAGATTTAGCACCGTTGGCATGGCCGTTGCGCTGACCCCACGTAGGAGCTGGAGCCTTCGCACTGCGTGTGCCTGAAGTGCTATTTGCACGATGAGGAGCGGCGCCATTGGAGCCATTGCTCCGAGCACCGCTCTTTGACGCCGGGCTGCTGCCGTTCCGGCTGCCATTTGCGTTCGCAGGAGCCTTTGCGCTCCACGCTGCACCTGTCGGCCGAGCCTTGGATGGGCGTGTTTCAGATGTAGCTGGCCGGCGCACCGGACGCCCGGCTGGACGAGTACTCGTCCGGCTGCCGTTTGACGGTTGACTCGGCTTGCGGTCCCGTACATGGGTTGCGGGGCGGCTGAAGTGAGGACGTGTAGCAGCAGGAGCAACGCCGTTGGAAGGAGCCTTGTGCGGCTCGCTCACTTTGGCAGGAGCAGGAGCAGCCTGACTCGGCGCCTCAAATTCCAGAGCCTCCTCCTCCTGCTCCCGCGAACGGAGGAAGTAGGTGGAGGACATGGAAGAACTGGCGTAAAGAGTCGAAGGCACCGCGAACTCGGGCAATGTGCCGGCGACGTAAAAGTGCGGCGCGTGCCCCAGGGAGATGGTATGCACCTGCCGAGTAGCAACCAGGCCGCGAAGAACTTCGCGCACCTTGCTGCGTGCCGTTAGAGGGGCCAGGAACAATTCCACATCTTCCATGCTGGCCGCGATAACGGCCTGCAGATAGATCGAGGCGAGTACCGAAATCGCTGTAACCTGCGAGGTGGATGCGCCTTCGGCAATTGCCTTTTGGTAGCGATTCCGCAGAAGCTGCCAGTGCGCCGGCTGCCCCGCAGCTGAGAATACCGGAATAATGCGCAGTTGCTGCCAGAGTTCTGTAATGGCGCGCAGCACGGCCACTTCGGTTACTTCACGGCCAAGCGTGTGTTTGAGTGTGGCGATGGTCGAATCGCCTTCTTCCAACAGTTTGTAAGCCTGTATGGCGAGTTGCGAAACCTGGCGCGAACCGGTCAGTTGCGGGCTTCGCCGCCAATCCCGGTCCCCGCGGAGGGCGTACACGTAGGGCAGAACCCAGCTGGCTACTACAAAGTCAGGTTGCTCGCCGGGCTGTCCCAGCAGGTTCAGCCGTACGGCGACGCCGTCGATTTCCAGCCTGACCAGCAATTCTTCGGCCAAGGCGATGTGAGTGTGATCCGGGGTCGCGTCTCGCTTTCCAGCGATGGCTTCGACAAACGAAGGAGCGACTGTTGAGGAAAATGGCCGCTTCGGCAAGAAGAGACACAATCCGGTTTCCTCAATCCAAGTCCGGGCGTCCTCCAGTGTGAGTGCCCCGTGTCCGTTCTGGCGCATCCTTTCGGAGCGCGATGCTTCCAATTGCTCTGCTGTCAAAGAAAAACCTCACTTCCAGGCTGACGAAAATTGCAAACCAAAGATTGCGCGTCCTTTTAAGGCCTGTCCAAAGGTCTCCGCCCGTGCTCGGCGTCGACTCAAGTATTGCGGCTGCGGGACGTACCCCCCATGGTGGTGCTCATGGCGCCTGACAACCCCGACTCCTGGGAGTCTTGGATTGCCACCTTCTCTATGTTACCTGTCTTCTAGATGCGATGGAAGGCCCGCTGAATCTCCTTCCAAGAATACAGCAAAGCTATTGGACGTCCATGCGGGCAACTTGTTGGGTGGCTTGTTTTTGCCAGCTCCAACAGTAACCACTCCATTCGAAGCGGGTCAAGAGCGGTATTGACCTTGATTGCGGAATGGCACGCGATGGACGCCGCAATCCGCGAGCGCAGCGTGCTAAGGTCTTGATTATGTTGGGATTCCCCGGAATCGGCGCTGGATTGCTCAATGACTTCGGCGAGCATTCGTTCCAGTTCCGTTCCTTCCAGCCCCACCGGCGCCGCTTTCACCGCAAGTGTATGCGGCCCAAAGGGTTCCACTTCAAAGCCATTTCTTTCCAGCTCTTCGGCGATGCGTGCAAAGACAACCATTTGCCATGGTCTAAGTTCCACCAGAAGGGGCATTAGTAACCGCTGGCGCTGCACCTTTTCCACCTGCCGGTCACGAAGAATTTTTTCAAAAAGAACCCGCTCATGTGCCACATGCTGGTCGATTATCCACAGGCCATCATCCCCGGACGCCAAAATAAAAGATTCACGCAACTGCGCCAAGGGCTTCAACGAGCCCAGATGGTTCAGGTTGGCGGCGGCTTGATCGGCCTCAATCTGAGCGGTGGAGGTTGCAACCTCGGCCGAATATCCTCCCCCGCCAGCCGAGTTTGCGTAGTTTTGCGAACCATTTTCGGAGGGAGGCGCTGGGCTCTGCCCGAACAGTGCCGCTGCGGCTTCTCCCCACGCTTGTTGGGACTCCGCAGCACCTGCCCAGCCGCAGGAATGTTCGATCGGAGCTCCGAACGGCAGTTTTCCTGGAACCGGGGTAGGTTGTCGTGGGGTCAGCTGGAAAGGCGCTGCGTTTGACGGGGCACTCTCCTGAGATTCGGGATCGGAATCAACGATCACGGGACCGCCGGGCAATCCCGGCAAATGCGATGCAGCGGGAGGCATCAGCGACGGGCTGGCGGCGGGTGAGTTGTCGAGCGCAGCCAGAAACGCGGCAGCGGGACGTGCCTGGATCAGGGCGGTCCGCAGGCTGTCGCGGACAAAGTCGTGGATCAGGCTTTGCTGGCGGAAACGGACCTCTGTCTTGGCGGGATGCACGTTCACGTCTACCTCCTCGGGCGGCATCTCGAGGAAGAGAAGCACAACCGGAAAACTGGTGGGAGGAATGACGTTGCGATAGGCCTCAGTAATCGCATGCATTAATAGACGGTCGCGGATAATCCGTTTGTTGATAAATATATAGATCGAGTTGCGATTGAGTTTCTGCAGCTCCGGTTTGGAGTAAAAGCCGGACAGGCGCATGTGGCCGGGATCGCGGGCCGGTTCTTCGGGATCGCGCTTCCAGGGCGGAGGTTCGGGCAAGCCGGCGCGCAGCAGCGGGATTTCCGCTGCCACGGGCATGAGCTGTGAGAGAGTGTCCTTGCCGAAGATCTGGTAAATCCGCTCGGCGGTTCGCGTCACGGGCGGGGCTGAGATGATGTTGTGCGATGCCGACGACAGCTCAAAGTGTTTCTCAGGATGAGCCAAGGCATAGTGAGTGACCAGCGCCGTTACGTGCGCCAATTCGGTCGACTCGGCACGGAGGAACTTGCGCCGGGCCGGCGTATTGAAGAACAGATCGGCGACGACCAGGGTGGTTCCGCGGGGCAAGGCTGCGTCGTCGACGTGAAGGATTTTGCCGCCGGCAATCTCCATGCGCGTGCCCACAACAGGCTCATTTCCTGAGACTTCCGTCAATTGTCCGGGACAGGTCTCAAGGGTCACTCGTGCAACGGAAGCAATGGAGGGCAGAGCCTCCCCGCGAAAGCCAAGCGTCGAAATGGAGAGCAAGTCATCGGCGGAGTGGAGCTTGGATGTGGCATGCCGTTCGAAGGCGAGCAGGGCGTCGTCGCGGTTCATGCCATGCCCGTCATCGGTGATGCGAATGAGCCTGCGGCCACCGGCCTCGACCACAATCGAAATGCGATTGGCCCCAGCGTCGAGCGAGTTCTCCAGCAGTTCCTTCACCACGGAGGCAGGCCGGTCAACGACCTCGCCAGCGGCGATTTGATTGGCAACCTGATCGGAGAGGATGCGGATGCGGCCCATAAGCCCCTAGCTTAACGCAGGCGGGGCAGTGGAAAGCCGTGGATGCGACGTATTTTGATATAAGTTGTTTATTATAAGTTGTTTACAGTCAACTTTTGTTTCAGGAAGGATGCTTTCGCAGTTTGCCCATAAGGTTAGGTTTTTCAGCAGCTGTTTCTAATTTATCGTTTATTGCCAATTCCAGGCGAGCCCTGCACGACTCAATTCCGATTATGCGCTGGGGATCGGGAATTTTCCGCAAAGGCGAAGGTTTCAGGTTGGGATCGTTTGTGGGCCAAAAGTGAAATGCCGCCCAAAATGCGGCATTTTCCAGAAGCATGATTAATGCTGGGGGCTTAGGTGCCCATCCCAAACTCGCTGGCGGAATGTTCGCCTGCGTTGGAGTAGAAGTCGTAGGGGGTGCGCCTGCCAAACTTGTAACGGCTCCTCACTTCATAGCCGAGATAGATGCTGAGAGCGGCGACAACCATGCCAATGGAGAACCAGCCGATTACCTGCAGGGTGTTGGATTCATTCGCTTCATCTGCTTCGACCAAGGGCGCAAGTTCTTCGGGTTCGGTAGACATGAACTGGTTCCTCCTGCTGGCTTATGATACCGCAGTTCTGGTTTGACTGGCTGTATTGGGGTAAGTGAGCGTACCACTATTGTTCACTAAATGGATTCAATTTGGGCCAAGAAGGTTGTCTTTTCCTCTTCGGGAAGGAAGCTGGCATGAATGGAGTTAGCTGCGAGCTGGCGCAGTTCCTCCCGAGTGAATCCCTGTTCGGTGTGGGCCAGCAGGTATTCATTGGCGAGGTCCGAACCGAAGAAGGCGGGATCGTCAGAGTTGAGCGTAACCAGCAGGCCTGCATCGAAATAGCGTCGGAGGGGATGACCGGAAAACGACGGGCAGACCCCAGTGCGGACATTCGATGTGGGGTTCAACTCGAGCGCCGTGCCGCGGGCTTTCAGCTCCTCAATCAACGCGGGGTCGTGAATGGCGGAGAGCACGTGGCCGATGCGCTCGGAGCCGATGGCCAGGGCTTCCCAGATGGCCTCAGGTCCGGTGGTTTCGCCGGCGTGGTTGGTCAGGCGCAGACCGGAAGCGCGGGCCTTGTCGTAGAGCTCATGAAAAGGCTTTGAGCCCCGCTGACGCTCGTCCCCTCCCAGGCCGATGCCAATGATTGAGGGGTACAAGTGCTGCATTTGAGCGGCTTTGCGGAAGACGACTGCGGCCTCGTCGACGGTGAAGTGGCGGACGGCGTCGAAGATCCAGTAGAGGGAGAGACCGAGTTCGCGCTGGGCGCGTTCGCGGGCGCGCTCGAGGCCGGCGAAGATGGGCTCGAAGGCCTTGGGATCGTGGTTGCGCCACATGTAGATGACGCCGACGGAGATGTAGACCTCGGCGTGCACCACGCCCTGTGCGGCGAGGCGCTGCATCATGCGCCAGGCCACAAGCTCGTAGTCGTCTGGGCCGACGAGGCGTTTTGTGACGGCTTTGAAAGCCTCAATAAAGCCCGTGAAATCAGTGAATTGGTAGAGGTCTTCGGCTTGCGGCAGGGTGATGGGATTGGCGTCGTGGCGGGCGCTCAGATCGGCCAGGGTCTGCGGGGTAATGGTTCCTTCGAGGTGCAGATGGAGCTCGGCTTTGGGAAGCTGGCGGATGAAATCTTCGATGCCCGACATCAATTCAGTTTACCGGGTCGAAAGCGCGGGGGCGCGAACTGGGTCTGAAAGGTTCAATCGGAAGGTTGCGCTACATAGCCTGAAAGGCTGCTCAGGTGGTTACAAAACATGCGAAAGGGTTGAACCTGTGGTTGCGACTCGTGGAGACCTGTACCTTGCGGGCAGCCTTTTTGAGATGTTTCGGTTGCTGAGAGTTTAATTCAACGAGGGAAAGGGTTGTTTGGAATTAGCTGCGTTTTTGGAAAATGCGCTGTTTTTGCACCAGATAACGGCGTAACCTGCTGATAATGAGTTATTTATTTCATTTTTCTTTTCTGTGCAATTGCATTCGGGAATGGTCTCTTCCGGCGGCTAAGAGCGGGCAATGGCTGCATCCCAATCCCGGGTCCCAACAGCGATGAACCGGGGGCACCCCTCATTGTGGTTCGGAGGGAGCGTTGGAACGGGCCTCCCGCCAACACGTACGCCGAGAACTCGCCGGAGCGGCAAGCCGCCGACATTCTGTATCTGTGGGTAACCGATTGAACTCCGAAACGGTGTTCCACTTCACGGACTGCGAGTATATTCATCACAGAAAATCGCAAAGCCGCAGAAGTTAATAAGGCTCTTTCGTTTCTGAGCACAGGGTCCAGAAAGTGTTATTTACTACACTCTGAGATTCATAGTCTTATTATGTGGACGAATACATCGATCTATTTGGCAAAGTCAGCGCTTCCGAGTCTTATGCTTTTCCATCCACGAGACCTGATATGGAGAAGCGAGGCCGTTCAGGACTGAGCATGTACGGAAATGGTGAAGTGTTGAGCATGGAAAGAGCTGTTCCTCACCCGGATTTGATAACCGAATCCCCTTCGGAGACGATGCCCTCGGGACTCTTCTCTCGCAGGCGTCCGCTGCGAAATATGCTCGTGATTGTTTTCGCGATCTCTATGTTCTCCAGTGCAGCCTTGTTGTTTCTTGTGGAGCCGATGGTTGCCAAGCTGCTGCTGCCCATGCTGGGTGGCACTCCGGCGGTCTGGAACACATGCCTGGTATTTTTTCAGGCGGTACTGCTGGCGGCGTACTTGTATGCGCACCTGGCGACCAAGTGGCTACCCCGAAGGGCACAGATTGCGGTACACCTCGCTGTGATCCTTCTCCCTCTCTTGATTGTGGGTCTCCTGCCTGTGCATCTTACGGCCGGCTGGCAACCCCCGGCTGACAGCAACCCTGTGCCCTGGATCATGGCCATGCTGCTGGCCGCCGTCGGACTCCCCTTCTTCGCCCTTTCTTCAACGACCCCCATCATGCAGAGGTGGTTTGCGGATTCAGGGCACAAGCATGCAGCCGACCCTTACTTCCTCTACGCGGCAAGCAATGCAGGGAGTCTAGTCGGGCTGTTGGCCTATCCGCTGCTTCTGGAGCCTCTGCTTCGCCTCAGTGAACAGGACCGACTATGGAGCTACGCCTACGCCCTCTTTGCAGCAATGACAATCGCCTGTGGGCTTTCGGTTTGGAGGAAGCGTGGGGCATCCTCCATTTCTCCACCCGAAATCGCTGAGAATACCACCGCAAAAGACACATGGAAGGAGCGCCTGCGTTGGGTCGCGCTGGCCTTCGTCCCTTCAAGCCTGATGCTTGGCGTCACCACGGCACTCACCACGGACGTGCCTGCGATTCCCCTTTTCTGGGTGTTGCCCCTCGCGCTTTACCTGGCCAGCTTCGTGCTGGTGTTTGGCAAGCGGCCACTCATTTCGCACGCATGGCTGACAAAATGGTTTCCGGTGCTGATTCTCCTCGGACTCTTTCCCACCGTATCGCGGACGAAGGTTTCGTTCGCTCCACTGATGTTGCTTTATCTGCTGCTTCTATTTGGGGTCGCCATGTTCTGCCACGGGGAGTTGGCGAGAAGCAGGCCTCGAGTCAGCCGGCTGACCGAGTTCTATCTTTGGGTTTCAGTTGGTGGAGTGCTCGGCGGCATCTTCAACTCTCTTGTTGCCCCTGTAATATTCCGGTCCGCGATTGAGTTTCCGCTGGTCTTGATCTTCGCGGCCTTGCTGCGGCCGCGGCACAACCCAAAGCTGTTGTCCCCCACGGAAGTGGGCAGGGCGCTGCGCAAAGACTGGCTGCTTCCGTTAGCGCTCGGGCTGTGCATGCTGACTGTAATTCTGGTTGCGGGCCATTCAAAAGCAATCCAGCCCGGGTCATTGCCAGCGGTCGTCTTCTTTGGCTGGTCGATGCTGTGGTGCATCAGCTTCCACAAGCGGAGACTTCGGTTTGCCCTTGGGGTGACTGCGCTCATTGTCGCCAGTTCGTTTTATACAGGGGCCTATGGCCGGATTCTAGACACCGAGCGCAACTTCTTCGGTGTTGTTCGCGTGACAGATGAACCGGAAGGAAAATATCGGTTTTTCATCCACAGCGGCACCCTTCACGGCATGCAGAGTCTTGACCCGGCGCGCAGCCGCGAGCCTCTCTCTTATTACTTCAAAAGCGGACCTGCCGGCCAGATCTTCCACGCGCTGCAACCAGGGACGCCCCACAGCGACTTGGCCATCGTCGGGTTGGGCGCCGGCGCAATGGCATGTTACCTGCAGCCAGATCAGTCCCTGACCTATTACGAAATTGATCCATTGGTCGTACGTATCGCGAAAGACCCGCGCTACTTCACTTTCCTTAGTCAGTGCGCACCGCATGCAAATATTGTGATGGGCGACGCAAGATTGAAACTCCGCGATGCGCCTGACGCTCACTATTCACTCATCGTTCTCGACGCATTTAGCGGCGACTCCATCCCCATGCACCTGTTGACCCGGGAAGCGCTCGCGCTCTACCTCAGAAAGTTGGCGCCTGGCGGCGTCCTTGCATTTCACATCTCCAGTCTCTATCTGCAATTGACCCCAAGGTTGGGGAACCTGGCTTCGGATGCTCATCTCGCCTGCCTCGCTGAAGACGATACTGTTGTCACGCAGTTGGAGAGCGAAGAGGGTAAAACTGCTTCCACGTGGGTTGTCATGGCGCGCAGCCGGTCTGACTTGTCTTCCCTTGCTGCCGACACAGGCGATCATGCACCATGGCTTCCCGTGCAGAGCCGTCCTGACCTGCGAGTATGGACCGATGATTACTCAAACCTGCTTAGCGCAATCAGGTGGACGTGGGGTAAGCATTAGGGCGACTGGCGTAGAGGTTAGACGTGGAACTGCTCTACGGCTTGCTTGACGCGGTCGACCATGGGAGCGAGGTTGCCGATGAGTTGCGTGGTTTCCTTTGCCAGACCAGCATTTTTCCCGGTCATTGCGGCAACGTGCGAAATGTTGGAGCTGATTTCGCTCATGGCTTCCGCTTGCTGAGAAGATGCGGTAGCGATCTCTGAAACGCGGCGGACTGCATCCGTCATGAGATTGTTTATGCCGCTGAGAACAGATTGGGCTTCCTGGACGAGCGCCACGCCGGTGGTGACCTGAGTTGCTCCGGCGCGCATTCCGGCGATTGCGCGGTCGCTATCCCCCTTGATGGTTCCGATGAGTGCGTCGATCTCGGCTGTCGCCTTCATGGTGCGGTCCGCGAGGGAGCGGACTTCATTGGCAACGACGGAGAAACCACGTCCGGCTTCACCGGCTCTTGCCGCCTCGATGGAAGCATTGAGGGCGAGGAGGTTTGTCTGGTTGGCGATTTCGCGGATGACGCGGGCGATGGCTCCCACTTCCGCGGAACTTGTACCAAGAGTCTCGACTTCAGCGGAGGCGATTTTGACGACGGAGGCCAGTTCCTGGATTTGTTCCGTAGCGCGGTCGGAGACTTTCGCGCCGTCTGTGGCACGACGGCCTGATTCCTGGACGGCGGCCTCTGTGGACTGGAGGTTCTGCGTGACTTCGCGGATAGTGAGGTCGAGTTCGGTTGTAGCAGCGGCTACAGATTCGGTGGCGGTGTTCTGATCGGCCGAGGCTTGATCAATTCCTTCGACGAGGACCCGGATCTGATCCGTTCCTACTTCGACAGGGACGACGGCGTCTTGAATGCACTGGAATGTGGACTGGACCCAGCCGGTGAGCAAAGCAAGCTTGCGCGCGATTCTTGCGGAGCGGCCTCGTTGATGGAGATGGAGGGAGGCGGTGAAGTCGCCGGTGCAGAGCAGTTGGTCGATGTAGGCTTCGATCTGGTCCAGATCGCGCAGCAGATTGGGGAGGGTGCTGAAGAGGATGAACAGGGCGCCGAGGGCTCCCAATGCGAATGTGGCCGTACAGGCGGCGCGGACCAGCGGGAAGCGAGCGGCTCCGAATTCCAGGGAGAACCCGGCCAGGGATGCGGCGAGGCCGAAGCTGGCGCCCAACGCGAAACGGAAGTCTGGGCGGCTGAGCGAGCGGACCAGGGGCGAAGGATTGGGGAGGGCGCGGCCCTCTTCGATAAAAAGGGACCTATCGCCATGTTGAATGCGGCAATAAGCATCCGAGGCGTCTTTGACCTGTTCGCGGGAGGGTCTTCTGCGCAGGGATTGAAAACCGACGACGTTGCCCCCTTCCGCCCGCACCGGCGAGACCGTGGCCAGCACCCAGTAGAATCCGCCATCTTTTCGCCGGTTCTTAACGACGCCCTGCCAGGGGCGGCCGGCTTTGAGCGAGTGCCACATGTCGGCGAAAGCCTCTTTGGGCATGTCGGGGTGGCGCACCAGATTGTGCGGCTTGCCGATCATCTCTTCGATGGAGTAGCCGCTGAGATCGGCGAATGCCTGGTTGGCCTCTGTGATGCGGCCTCTCGGATCGGTCCGCGAGTAGATGAACACGTTCTCCGGGACCAGGGTTTCTCTATCGACGGTATGTGCGATGGCTGCCATGAGGAATCTCCCAGAAGCTGAAAGATCGGGGTCTGGCGGACAATTTGCGCAGATTGCTGCAGAGCGGCATGTCGGGCAGGCTCGATATGCTCTCTTATCGGCTTGAATCTGAAATTGCTTAGAGCGGCTTCCGCAGCGCGGCAAACGCACGCTACTCGCGGGCACAGGCTTTGTTGCGGTGATTTGTGGTGGGGCGCCCGGCTGTGGGAGGGTAGATGAAGATTAGGCCGGCGACTTAAGCGCATAGACTTCGGAAGTGTTCGCGGAGTCAGGTGCGAAGCTGGATTTGTGGACCTGCTGCCACTGCTCCACATTGGCGGCGGAGAGCGGCTGGCTGAAGTAGTAGCCCTGCACCTCGTTACATCCTCTGGTGCGCAGGAATTCCATTTGCGCCTCGGTTTCGACGCATTCGGCGATCACTTTGAGGTTCAACGCCTTGCTCATATCGATCATCGCGGTGGTAATGGCCGCGTCGTCGGGATTGGTGGCAACGTCGCGGATGAATGACCCGTCGATCTTGAGTTTGCTCACGGGGAACTGCCTCAAATAGCTGAGGCTGGAGTAGCCGGTTCCGAAGTCGTCGATGGCGAGGTTGACTCCCATTCTCTTCAGTTCTTCGAGAAGGGAAAAGATGGAATCGCCGGTAGACAACAAAAGGCTTTCGGTAATTTCGAGCTCAAGACAGCGTGGAGGCAGCGCGGTATCGTGCAGGACGGACTTGACCACTTCGCAAAAGCCCTCCTGCTGAAACTGAATGGCTGAGACATTGACCGCGATCGTCGGCACCTGAATCCCGGCATCCATCCATTTCCTTGCCTGGACGCACGCGGTCCGGAGCACCCACTCTCCGATGGGAACAATCAATCCGCTGCTCTCGGCTATGGGAATAAATCTTGTGGGCGGCACCAAACCCATCTCGGGATGCTCCCAGCGCAACAGAGCCTCAAATCCCGTGGTCTTCCCGTTAAGCAAACTGACTTGTGGCTGATAGACCAGGAACAGCTTCTGTTTTTCGAGCGCCTCGCGGAGGTCGTGTTCGAGTGTGAGCCGTTCCACGACCTGGGCGCTCATTTCCTCGGTGAAGAAGCGGAATGTGTAGCGCCCGCTTTCCTTGGCGGAATACATGGCCGCATCGGCATTCTTGATGAGCGTTTCGCCGTCCTTGCCGTGCTCGGGAAAGATGCTGATGCCAATGCTGCAGGTGACCTTGAACGAGCGCCCCTCGATGATGAATTCCTGATCCATGCCCCGGGCGATGCGTTCGGCGGTGACAGCCGCATCCACTGACTCGTGGATGGAAGGGAGCACAACAAGAAACTCGTCGCCGCCGATGCGGGCCACCGTATCTTCTTCGCGCGAAAGTGACTTCAGCCTTGTTGCAACTTCCTTGAGAAGCAGGTCGCCGATGGAGTGACCGAGCGAATCGTTGATGATCTTGAAACGGTCGAGATCGAGGAACAGGACCGCCGCCTTTTCTTTGTGACGGCGTGCTGCGGCGAGCGCGCTACGTAGCCGATCATTGAGCAGGCTGCGATTGGGCAGGCCGGTAAGCGAATCGTAGTAGGCCAGGTATTGCACCTGGCTCTCCGCAGCCTTGCGATCCGTGATATCGACTAGTCCGCCTTCGATGATTGCGGGAGCACTTTCCGACGGTTGGATGCTTCTGACATTGGCAAGCGCCCACTTCCAGCTGCCGTCCGGGCACTGAAACCGGTATTCGGCGTTGACGATCTGGCCTTCGCTTCCAGCGGATTTGTCGTAAAGATGCTTGTGGAACTGCGCAGTGATTAATTCCACACTGGCGCGGTCTTCAAGCATGGCGACGCGGTCTGCGTAGCCGAGAATTCGGGCGCAGGCATCATTGCAGTCGATCATGCTCCCGTCCGACGAGGTGAGATAGAGTCCCGTGAGATTGCGCTGAAACATGCGCCGGTAGCGCTCTTCCAGGGCGACTTCGTTCTCGAGGCGTATTTTGATGAGCTTCGTTTGGCCGCGCACCTGTCGGCGCAGGAAAAGCACCCAACCGAACACGGCAGCCGTGATAATTCCGACAGCGGAGATAATGCGAACTGCGCGGCCACCGGTCAGCCAGGGGGGCGATGAAAGCAGGGCGATGTCGGCAGGCGACCGGAGGACGATTTCGAACGCGATGGGATTGCCGTTCTCGTCCGTTTTGATGGAACAGATACCGGTGAGAGCAAGTCTGCTGTCTTTAGTGGGCGGGGCCGACTTAAGGTTGGGACGGACGGCAAAGCGAGCTGTGAAGTTGACGTGGTCGTCCGACTGAAGGACGAGGTTGTAGGCCCCGGGGAGAGGGTTGGCTGCCTGAACCGTTCCCGCGATGGTTACGAGGCGAGCGTCATAGCCGCCCTGAAGGGCCCTCTTTCCGTCAATGCCGGCAGGGAGAATGGACTGATGCTTACCGGTTGGTTCGAAGCTGGCAGATTTCAGAATGGTGCTGTAATTGCCGATAGCGGGAAAGCCTATGACCTCGACTTCGTCTCCGGCGCCCCCAGTATAGCCATCCTGACTCTCGGCGTAGACACCACCCGAAGAATCCATCAGGAACAGACCACGACCGGGAAACAGTGCAGTAATTATGCCCTGCACCTTGACCCGGTGAACGTCGGCCGACTGCACTGAGAATCGGCCGATCTGGTCGATTCTCTGGGTGGGGATCGCAAATGGGTCCGGCGCGGCATCTTGAATCACTTTGGTATTTTCGAGTCTCGGCACCATCATATGGATGGCAATAAGCTGCTTCCTGCGGTTGAACGCAGAGGCGCAAACACCCCGGAACTGCACCTTGGCATCGACTAGCTGGGTCGGAAACGCCGCATGGTAATCCGGCACCCGTACTTTAAATGTCCCGGTGGGCGTGGCCACGTCAATGACAAGGACATTGCCCTCTGCCTGCAAGGCGAAGGAACGGACGATCCCTTCCATTTGCGACCACTGGCTGTCAAAGCGGCCGGTGGCTGCCTGCTCGTAGCTCAGCACCACTGGTTTTGGAAACGGAGCGGAACCGAGAACCTTCCATTTAGGGCTGGCAAGGTCAGGGGAGAAGCCGGGACCAACTACACCGGTGATGTCGAGTAGCTGGCCTGGACTGGGGGGCGGGTCTTTGAGCCCCCTGATGTCGACCCAAACGCCTCCCGTGGAGTCCTGTACGAACAGGTTGGGCGCCACCGAATCGTAGTAGGTGACAACGCCGCGGACGTGCACAGGGATCGGAGCGCTGGAGGAATCCGCCTTGGATTGGCGAATTTTGTCGATTGAAGTGATTACATGGGCTGCGGAGGAGGGCCGAGGCTGGCAGATTGAGGCGTTGAGGCAGAAAGCAAGAATGGCCAGCGTCAGTATTCTCCTCATGATCGCGCACTTTCTCTAACGCCAGAACACTCCCGCAGGAATTGAAGCTGGTTCACTGGATGTCTATCGGCATTTCTTCCGTATATCTATAGTAAACGGCTGCAAGGAATGAAGTTTCTGGTGGTTGGCGGGTGAGGGTTCTGAGGGTAAAGGTAGCTACTTCAAGGTCTCAAGGTCTAGGTCGTCTGGCGGATTTGGCGAGCAGAAGGTGAAGGACAGACTCAGTTCTTGTGGAATGTCACGGTCTCCTCGACCTCTGCAACGACGGGGTCGGAGCCGCACATTGCCGGGGCGTACTTCAACTTCCTGAACATCCCCAACACGACTTGGCGGATTGCGGCATTGCTTGCGCTCATGATCTGAACGTCACCGACGGAGCCATCTGCAAGCACCGTTATCTCAGCGGAGGCGGAGCCATCTTCTTCCCTTTGTTGGTAAAAGACAGGCTCGGGTCGTTTGACCCAATGCGGTGGCGTTATGCCGGGACACTTGCGGCGTTCGATTGCGCCTTTCGGAGGAACCAGCAGCGCCGAATCAAAAGCGGCACTTTCGAGCGTGGCTACGCTTGCAGAGATGCTCTGTTTGCCGTTCCTCAGCAGCTCAAGCTTCTTCGGATAACGGGTTTCACCGATGTCAGAGTAGCCGCGAAATGTCTCGATGTCCTGTTCGTCAGGCCCTGCCTGCCAGCCAACGCTCTGCACTTCATGGGAGGCTGTGGCGAGGCATATCTCGCGGTTGCCTTTGGAACCCACTATGTCAGCCCCAATACAGGAGACGGAGACGCCGTCTTCGACCCTATTCTTAAGGCGCGTTGCATTGTACAAATCGGCGTCCACGTTGAATTGAAGGAGACGAAACACATCCCGGACCATGGTGGGCGTAAAGGGGAAGTTCCGAACGGTGTATTGTTCTTCACCGACCTGAATTGTGGTTTGTTCAAAGCCGCCGACTTCGACCTTGCTCCACCAATGGTCGCTCGACTGAAACTTGATGGAAAGATGGCCGGGCAGGGGTCCGGAGGATTCGACGGTGAAATCGATTTCGAGATGAAAGGGATTGGCGTTGCTCTGAAACAGGTCTAACGGACTTCGGGCGCTATCGAGAAGCTGCTGTTCGGCGTGCTGATCTGCGGCGAGAAGCGGGCAGGCAGCCGCAATGAGAATTGCAGCGGTAACGACAAGACATTTCATGATTGCTCAACAGGATAGCAGGAACAGGATCAGCGGGGCTTGGCGAACTCCGACCGGTGGCGGCTGTAGAGGAAGTAGATGACCAGGCCGATGGCCAGCCAGATAAGGAAGCGGAACCAGGTGATGATGGGGAGTCCTGCCATGAGGAGGAAGCAGAAGATCACGCTGAGGACGGGGATCACCGGGCCGAAAGGTACGACGAAGCCACGGCGGCGTTCGGGCTCGCGATAACGGAGGACGATGACGCCGATGGAGACCAGGACAAAGGCAAACAGGGTTCCAATGTTGGAGAGATCGGCGAGGGTGCCGATGTCAAAAAGGCCGGAAGGGATCGCGACCACGATTCCGGCGACCCAGGTGGAGAAAGCCGGGGTGCGGAACACGGGATGCACGTCGCTGAAGATCTTGGGAAGCAGGCCGTCGCGGGACATGGAGAACCAGACGCGCGATTGGCCGAGCTGGTAAACCAGGATGGACGACAGCATGCCCATGATGGCGCCGAAGAGGACAACGAGGCGGATCCAGTGGAGCGGGTGTCCGCCCGGAAGGACGGACAGTTTCTTTAGGGCGTTGACCACCGGTGCGGCGTCGCCCACCATCGATTGCCACGGCACCAGGCCGGTGAGGCAGACTGCCACGGCGACGTAAAGCACTGTGCAGACGAGCAGCGTGGCGATGATGCCGATGGGCAGGTCGCGTTGCGGGTTGCGGCACTCTTCCGCGGCCGTCGAAACCGAGTCGAAGCCGATGTAAGTGAAGAAGATGATCGATCCGCCGGTGAGCACGCCGCCCCATCCGTTCGGCATGAAAGGGTGCCAGTTGGCCGGATGGATGAAGCCGATGACCGCGATGACGAAGATGACAATGGCGATCAGCTTGATGGTCACCATCATGTTGTTGGTGCTGGCCGACTCGCGGATGCCGCGGACCAGGATGACGGTGAGGACGAGAACGATGAGGAAGGCGGGAATGTTGAAGCCGAAATGCCAGCCGGGATGATAAATCCAGTTGCCGGCGAGGTCCTGCAGGCCTTCGGGAAGGTAGGCGGGCGAGATCCAGGTGGCGGCGGGATGGAGGCCGAACCAGTCGAGCAGGTCGACGACGTGGGCGGCAAAGCCGACGCTGACCGTCATGTTGGAGCCGGCGTATTCCAGGATCAGGTCCCAGCCGATGATCCAGGCGATGAGTTCGCCCATGGTGGCATAGGTGTAGGTGTAGGCCGAGCCGGCGATGGGGATCATGGAGGCCAGTTCGGCATAACAGAGGCCGGTGAGGGCGCAGACGATGGCGACCAGGATGAGGGACAGCGCGATTGCCGGACCGGCGCCGGGACGGCCGGCAAGCGCGGTGTGGGTGATGATGTAGTCGGCCAGCGGGGTGTTGACGAAGCTGGAGGTATCGAACTGCTCGCCGGAGATGGCAGTGCCGATGACGGTAAAAATGCCCGACCCGATGACTGCCCCGATGCCAAGCGCCGTCAGCGACCAGGGCCCAAGTGTCTTCCTGAGCCTGTGCTCGGGGTCTTCCGATTCCCGGATCAGCTTATCAATCGACTTGCGGGCAAGCAGTTGGCTGGGCAGCGCAGTTCTCCTCAATCCGTCAGGTGGGGCCTGTCAAACCTCAGTTACGGCGGGGCTGTGCATACTGCGGGGTTCCAGAATGGCTTTCGCCGGGCCGGAACCCTTCTTACTGCTGGGAACGGAGCCTTAACGCTTGGAGACGCCGCGTGCCGCCTTCTTCAGCTTCTTCTTGTTTTCGCCACGGGGCCCGGTCCGCTTCGCCTTGGGGGCGGCCTTTTTGCGGGCGGTGCGCTTTACCTTCTTGCGTTCCAGCTTGTCTTCAATCTTGGTGGTATCTGCCACGTATAACCTCTTTCGCTGCAATCTCTTCAGGGTGTCCCGCACATCGGCCCGATCATCGGCCCGCAGTTCTACAGGGAGTGAAGTCTATGTTAACAGGGAATTGACTTGGGGCCAATGCGGATGCGGTTCCGGCGCTGATTCGGCGAGGGCTCGATTCGGGGCCGCAATCAACGATTTCCAAGGTACAATGAGAACAGACTAGATTTTCCCGCCTGCTCGGCTCCGGCCTCCGTATCGCTTCTGACGAGCCCCGCAACCCACGCACCACCTACCGCGTTGACCGGAGTTCGTTTATGCGTTCTGACAAGATTCACCGCGCTCTTGCGCAGGGAATGAACCGATTTGAAGTGTGCCAGCTTGTAGCGAAGGGCGTAAAAGCCACGCACAAGACGGGCGCACGTTTTGAAGATTCAATTAACGACGTTTTGCAATATATAGGCACGCACGAATCCCGTTTGGAGAATCGTCACCCGGCCGCTCCGCAGGTGAGCGTGAAGAGCTTGAAGCCCGCAGCGTAAAAGCAGTTTTCAGTGGTCAGTTATCAGTAAAAACCTGGAGACTGCCGGGATTGGAAGCAAGGACGGCGCTTAAGTCCAAGGTTTTGAAAGCAGACGCAAAAAGAGGGACGGCCGTTTGCCGTCCCTCTTTTGTTTGGTTCGAATCCGGGTGCTAAGCGGTTAACTTAGACAACCTGAACGTTCTCTGCCTGCCAGCCCTTGGGGCCCTTGGTGACGTTGAACTGAACGCGCTGTCCCTCTTGCAAGGAACGGAAGCCGTTGGACTGGATTGCGGTGTGATGAACGAAGACGTCCTCGCCATTTTCACGGCTCAAAAATCCAAAACCCTTGGCGTCGTTAAACCACTTGACTGTGCCTGTTTCCATTGTGATGCTCCTTCGATACTGATTTACCGCGAACGCAATGTGGAAGTTTGCGAGTAGGCGGTAACCGGAACAGGCAAAAACTTCAGATCGAATTCTACGATTCAATTGAGTGTAGCACGGATTCGGCAAGTGAGATGACCTGATTTGTTCTTTGGCAAGAGGGCGCGGCCGGTTTCGCTCAGTTTTTGACAAGCGGTGGGAGGCTCAAGTACCGTTGCGGCGCAGTTTACAGCGAGAATGTGTTGTTTGCGAATGCGCTAAGTAAAAGGAGACAAACGGGATGAAACTGAAGCGGGTGGTTGTATTGATGATGATCATGGCCGGACTGGCCGTGTCCGCATTTGCGGGGCCGATCGACGGACAATGGACAGCAACATTCGACACGCAGATTGGCGAACAGCACTATACGTACACATTCAAAGCCGATGGCGAAAAGCTGACCGGCACGGCCAAGAATGATCGCGGATCGACGGAGATAACAGCCGGCACAATCAAAGGCGATGCGGTCTCGTTTACCGAAAATCTGGATTTCAACGGCAACCCGCTGGTGATTACGTACACGGGAAAGATCTCCGGCGACGAAATCAAGTTCACGCGGAAGGTCGGAGATTTTGCGACAGAGGAAATTTCGGCAAAGCGGGTGAAGGGAGCCTGACGCCGGGGATTAAAGTTTCCTGAGGTTCGCAAACTTTTCCATCAGCTTCTTCATCCCGTGCCGATTGAACATGACGGTGAGTTTGGCGTCTTCGCCGTCGCCTTCGCGCATGAGGATGGTTCCTTCTCCGTACTTGGAGTGGACGACCCGCTGGCCTTTTTTCAGGTTGGCAGCGCCGGTGGGGGCAGGGATATCCATGGTGGGGCGTGCGAAGCCCCCGCTGCTGATTTTGCCGGCACCGGCCTTGCCGCCGAAGAAGCGGGCGATGTTGTCGATGGACTGCGGAGCTTCCGGCTCCAGCGGTTCGGCGCTTTCGGCGGATGGGCTGGCCGGCTGGCTTGACGCGGCGGGTTTCGGCTTGGCCGTCATCCAGGAAGCGACGAAGGGCTTGCCGGGCGAGGGCTTGGTTCCGGTTGCGCTGGTGCGCGCTTCCTGGCTTTCGTCCTCATAGTTGTAGTGCTGGTCGGCGAAATCATTCGACTGCGCGGCACCTCGGCCAGCTCCAAATCGGGAGCCCGGATAGGTATTGGGGTAGCCGGGCGTGGCCCAGGCGGCGGCTTGAATCATGCCTCGGCCGCCGAGGTTTTCAACCAACTGGCTGGGGACTTCCTCAAGGAAGCGCGAGGGCACAGACATCTCCGGGGCGTCGTTGCCGTAGCGGCGGCGATAGTGCGCGCGTGTCAGGATCAGCGTGTTCATGGCGCGGGTCATGCCGACGTAGCAGAGGCGGCGTTCTTCTTCGAGCTCGTCTGGGCTGTTGAGTGTCCGCGAGTGGGGAAACAGGCCTTCCTCGAGGCCGGCCAGAAACACAAGCGGGAACTCGAGGCCCTTGGCGGCGTGCAGGGTCATCAAGGTCACGCGTGCTTCGGGGTCGAACTGATCGGTGTCTGACGCAAGGGCCGCGTGGTCAAGGAAATCGGCAAGGGTCTCACCGCGGACTTCGGCGTCGTGAGCGGCGTTGGCCAGTTCCTTCAGGTTTTCAATGCGGCTGAAGGCTTCAGGGGAGCCTTCGGTTTCAAGCACCTTGATGTAACTCGTGCGGTCGATGATGAAGCGGATTAATTCGGGGAGGGTGGCCGCGTCGCCGGGGGAGCGGAAGGCGGGTGTTTCAGTTTCGGAATTATGTTGGGGATCGGCTCCATCGTTCCCCGGTCCCCAAGTGCGAGGGACCGGGGGCACCCGATCATCTTTGTCGGATGGGCTCTTGGGCATTTTCAGGAAGGGACGCTTGGGCTTTTCGGCGAAGGGGTTGAAGTCCGCGGCGTTGAGGAGCGAAAGCTGGTCTTCGTTGCCGCCGAAGTCGAAGGATGTGGCGGAGTCGGCGCTCGCCGAGTCCGCGCTTCCCGAGTCTGCCGCGCCGAATTCAAAGCCAGTGTCCGCGTCGTCCGATTCCGCAGCAGCCACGTCAGCGGATAGCTTGCCGGCGAAGTCGGGGTCCATCATGGCTTGCGCGTCAAGGATGAGCTGCCGGAAGGAATCGAGAGCCATGAGTGCGCGGGTGGGAATGAGCTTGCCCTTCAGCGCCGCAGCCAGAGCGTCCCATGTGGACTGGCCGGTTTCAAGAGCGAGCCGCTCGAGAGTCTCAAGTGTGGTTTTGCCGATGCCGCGGACGGGCGTGTTGATCACGCGGTTCAGGGCCATGGAGTCGTGCGGGTTGCGGATCAGGCGCAGGTAGGCGAGCAGGTCCTTGATCTCGGCACGCTCGTAAAAGCTGAAGCCGCCCACCATGGTGTAGCGGATGTTGTAGCGGCGCAGCGCCTCCTCAACCAGGCGGGATTGGGAGTTGGTGCGGTAGAGGACGGCGCAGTGAGCTTCGTCGCCCTCTGCGCCGGCTTCGCGGAGGAATTTCTGGATGCGGTCGGCGATGAAGAGTGCTTCGCTTTCGCCGTCGGGTGCCTCGTAGTAGCCAATCTGCGAGCCGCCCTGGCGGTCGGTCCAGAGCTTTTTGCCTTTGCGGCGCAGGTTGTTGGAGACGACGGCGCCGGCGGCTTCAAGGATGATCTGCGTGGAGCGGTAGTTCTGCTCCAGGCGAATGATCTTGGCGTTGGGGAATTCCTTCTCGAAGTCGAGAATGTTCTTGATATCGGCGCCGCGCCAGGAGTAGATGCTTTGATCCTCGTCGCCGACCGCGCAGACGTTCTGGGCTGTGCCGGCGAGGAGCTTCATGAGTTCGTACTGGGGGCGGTTGGTGTCCTGATATTCGTCGACGAGGAGGTAGCGGTAGCGGTGCTGGTAGCGCTCGCGGACTTCAGCGGAGACCTTGAGCAGACGGACGGCTTCAAGGAGGAGATCGTCGAAGTCGAGGGCGTTGTTCTTGCGCAGCTCGGCTTTGTAGCTCTGGTAGATGTGGGCGATGCGCTCGCTGTTGGGATCCTTGCTGGCCAGGTAGTACTCCTGGGGATCGACCATGTGGTTTTTGGCCCAGGAGATGCGCCCGAGGACGGTGCGCGGCGTGAGCTGCTTGGTGTCGAGGCCCATGCGGCGCATGACGGCCTTGACGATGGCCTGCTGATCGTTCTCGTCGTAAATGGCGAAGGAACGCGTCAGGCCTTCGCCGTTGACCTTGAGGGCCTCAATGTCGCGCCGCAGCATGCGCACGCACATGGAGTGGAAGGTGGCAATCAGGGGCTTGGCCAGGGAGGAATGGCCGAGCAGCTTGTCGACGCGGGCGCCCATCTCTTTGGCGGCCTTGTTGGTGAAGGTGACGGCCAGGATGGAGTCAGGCGCGACGCCTTTTTCCTGGATGAGCCAGGCAATGCGGGCGGTGATGACGCGGGTTTTGCCGGAGCCCGCGCCGGCCAGGATGAGCAGGGGTCCTTCAGTGGCCTCAACTGCGGCTCTCTGTTCGGGATTCAGGTTGTCTGTGAGCGGGTGCAAGGCGGTATCCGGCGGGAAGGTTCCTGTATCAGTGTAATGGGCGGAGCGTTGAATGGATATGTTGGGCTGCTTTAGACGGGGAGTTGGAGCAGTGCGGGTTGAATACAGGCGTCAACCATCTACTTTGTCTATTTTGAATAATTTGACCAAAATAGACATTTAGATTATTCTCTGTGTATGGCTATCGTTTCCGCAACCCGAGCGAAGCAGAATTTTGCGGCGATTCTCGATCAGGCGCAACGCGAACCGGTGCGGATTCAGCGCCATGAGCGCGACGTGGCCGTCCTGGTGTCCGCCGAAGAGTACGAAAATATCCGTCGGCTGCGCGCGCAGGAACTCATCCGGTTGTCTGACGAGATGGGCCGTTATGCGGAGTCGCAGGGCATGACCGATGATCTGCTTGAGCAGCTTCTGGCCGATGAGGGATGATCCAGCGGGTTGTCATCGATACCAACGTATTTATCAGCCGGGCATTACGCGTCGGTTCAAATCCGGGAATGGCCGTGGACAAGGCCTGGCTTGAGGCTACAACGCTTTTCTCGGCAGCCACGTGGGCTGAACTGAACGTTGTGCTGAGACGCGCGAAGTTTGCCCCGTATATCCAACCAGCAACCTTGGGACCGTATCTTGAGAAGATACGGTCCTTTGCGACGTTCATCCAGACTCCCACTCCCATCCACGCATGCCGTGATCCCAAGGACGATAAGTTTCTCGAAATCGCAGTGCATGGCCGAGCCGATGCGATTGTGACCGGGGACAGCGATCTGCTTGATCTGCACCCTTTTCGCGGAATCGCGATTGTGACGCCGGCCGATTACATCGCTTTGAAATAGTCTGCCGTTCCCGATTTATTCTGAGGGCACTATGAGATTGAATAGCAAGGCCGTGCGCCGGGTGGCAGTTTATTGCGGGTCCGCAAACGGGAACGATCTGGCGTTTCTGGCCGAGGCGCAGGCACTGGGGACGGCGATTGCCGCGGCGGGATTGGGGCTGGTGTATGGCGGGGCAAGCGTGGGGCTGATGGGCGCGGTGGCCGACGCGGCTCTGGCTGGTGGGTCCGAGGTGATTGGCGTTCTGCCGGATGTGCTGGCGGGGAAAGAGATTGCGCACGCTGGGCTTACGCGGCTGGAACTGGTTTCCACCATGCATGAGCGGAAGGCGCGCATGGCTGAGCTGGCGGATGGGTTTCTGGTTCTGCCGGGCGGGTACGGCACGCTGGAAGAGCTGCTGGAGGTGGTGACCTGGGCGCAGTTGGGGCTGCATGCCAAACCGGTGGTTCTTGTCAATACGGTGGGGTATTGGGATGGGTTGCTGGCGTTCTTGGATGGGGCGGTGGAGGCGGGGTTTTTGAAGCCGAAGAATCGGGCGCTGATGATGGTGGCGGGGAGTGCGGGGGAGGCAGTGGGGATGGTTGCTGGCGGGTGACGCGGGCCTACTCAACGGTCAGGTTTTGCAGGAAGAAATCGTAGTCCTTCATGGCAGGCTCTTCAATAGATGCTGCCGTGTCGAGCAAGACGAGGTAATAAAGCTTGCCTGGAATGCGCTGATGGATTTGGCCTGGGTGGAATGCCTGGGGGCCTTCGTTAACACCCAACTTGGGCAATGCATGGGACAGCTCAAAGAGAAGCCCTGGGAATTCCGGCTGATCCCGCTCGAAAATTACGATTCTGCCGTGTCCGTCTCCGTCCCCCTTGTACATTCCCACCGTATCCTCTTTCAGTGCGATGCAGGGATCAGCGGGGCACCGGGTGGGCGTGTACGGCGTAAACGTTCCATCTTTCAGAAACTTGGTGGAAAATTGCTGCATAGTCTCGCTTGCTGTGGGTTGCTGGATGAGCAGAAGGATATTGGGGGTCCTGCTACTTACGGTGCCTTTGTAAGGACCTGTTCTGAAGAGGCCAACGCAGGAGCCCTTGGTGACTTCCAGGCGCTCAACGTGCCAGTCACTGCGGGCGAGAAAACGCACTCCACAGGTGGTGCTGGTGAACTGAATATCGTCGCCGATTTTCACGCCTTGCCAAACTTCCCTGGGGTCATATTGTTTATTCGGGTCGAAAGCGTCATAGCGTTTACGGGTGCTCTCGGTGACCGCAGAGCGGAGATCTGAGTTTGGTGCTTGCAGCTTATCGAGATGATCGGCCGCGCGGAGTACATGCGCCGGCATGTTGGCAATCGTGGCGCACTCGAGGTAATCGCTCCAGAATGCGACCGAAAGTTGATTCCAGGGGTGATTGTCTTCGATGCTGAGCATCTCGTCGGCGCCGGCCTCTGACTGGTTGGTCTGGCAGAGCAGAGTGGCGTGAAACCATGGCACCCGCACGTCGGATGGAGCAGTCTTCTGAGCTTGATCCAGCACTCGAACGGCAGTATCGTGCGACCCCTCCACGTCGAGGTTGTAGGCGTAGCGCGCGACCAGGCCAGTCAGGAGAAGCAGTTCGCTATTCTCCGGATGATTCTTCGCAGCGAGGCTGAGGAAGCCGAGGTCTTGGCCGAGTCGAGTGGCTACGTCCGCTTTGGGGATGGGGTAATTCCAGGCGTTGCTCCAGGAATGGCTATAAGGCTCGAGCTGTTTGGCGTCATCGAGGGCGGCCAGGACGGCTGTTTCCTGGGGAAGCTTATCAGCGTGAATGGCTGCGAGGTCAGCGAAGGCCCGTGGAAGTGAAATGACGAGAAGTGAGGATAACAGTGCAAGAGACTTGAACATCTGAGCCTCGCGATGCGGAACGTGAGGATCAGTTTAGCGGACGACGCTGAAACGAGATGTGACGTCTCAAGAATATTGCGCTAGTTGGGTGTACCCGGGGTTTCTTCGGCGGCCCAAGTGCATTCGCGGCACTGGCAGACGCGGCGTAAATAATCCCAGGAGTAGATCCCGGCGGTATGACCGTCCTGCCAATTGAACTGGAGGGCGTAGCGGCCTACGGCGTGGGCGCTGGCGGGCTTGGGCGGCGGGGTGTACATCTGAAGTGGGTTGGCAGTCTTGGATTTGGGCTGGCCGGGTTTGCGGTTCTGCTGCGCGCGCTCCTCATTGCAGGTGGCGCAGGGGCAGGCGTCGCGAAGCCAGGCGAAGGTCCAGGCGCTGCGATGGCCGTCCTGCCAGTCGATCTCCAGGCCCTTGCCCTCGGTCAGCAGCACGCGCACTTTCTCCGGGGTGACGGCGATGCGGGGCAAGGGACGATTTTCCTCTGACTCGCGCATCGCGTGTTCCTTATCGACAAAGCGGATGCCTTCGTGGCTCATGAATACAGATTACAGGTTACAGATGACAGGTTGCAGTTCTGAGTTCCGAGTTCTAAGTTCCCAGTGGTCAGTGGTCGGCGGACCAGAGGGCGCTAGGCTTCGACGGGCTGTTTTGACTGTCATCTGTAATCTGTCACCTGCCCTCATCGGGTGCTCCAGAAAAACCAGGCGGCCATGGAAAAGCCGATGAAGATCACCAGCCCGCGCAACACGGCCTGCGGAATCATGCGCGCGAACCGCGCCGAGGTGTATCCCCCCACCGCGCAGGTGACCATGGCCAGCAAGCAGTAGCGCCACACCACCTGGCCGTTGCACACAAAGATGATGAAGGCGATGCCGTTGGCCATGGTGGTTGAGACCACTTTGAGAGCGTTGATCTCATTCAGGTTTTGAAAGCCGAAGAGCGAGAGCAGAGTGATGATGAGGAACCCAGCGCCCGCGCCGAAGTAGCCGATGTAAAAGCAAACCACGATGGTGCAGAGAAAGACGGGCAGACGGCGGCCCGGACCTTGAGCGGCTGGGTTTGCGCCTTTGCGGCGGTCATTGAATCGAGTGAGCCAGCGGGACACGGGGCCGCTGGCAGCAAAGATGGTGGCGGCGACGAGGAGCAGCCAGGGAACGAGATGGAGGAAGGTGGTCTGCGGGGTAATCAGCAGGACGACGGCTCCGGCGGTCCCACCGAGAAGACCCGCAAGCCCCATCGGCAAGGCGAGGTGGAGATTCTTGAGGATGTCGTCGCGGTAGGCGGCGATGGAGGTGAGCTGGCCGGGCCACAGCGCTACAGTGTTGGTGGCGTTGGCTTGAACCGGGAGCATCTTCATGCCGAGCATTGCGGGAAAGAGCAGGAACGATCCGCCTCCGGCAACGGCATTCAGAACGCCGGCAATAAATGCGGCGACAGAGAGCCAAACCCAATGCCAATCGAGTAGAAATCCCATCTGCTCATTATTGTAGGGGGATAAGACGCATGGCGAAGATACGCGCGGCGTGACAGGCAGTAAGTCGCGAACCATCTTGGGATTCACTAAGTTACTGACTTTGAAAATCGTTTAAGTAGGCCGCATTTTGAAGGTCGGGTTTGTCCGCGAATACTCTTTGCTTGACGACTTGACAGTGAAATGGGCATACTCGCCACTTGTACGAAGCTGGAACCTTTTTTCCCCTACGCCAGCGGGAGTTGGTCCTTAATGGATATCATTGTCCTTCGTTTTCTTCTTGTGGCCCTTTTTGCCGGGGTCTGCTACTTCCTTCATCCATTCGGCCTTTCAGAGTGGGTGAGTGCGGGCCTTGGGGTTGGCGCGGCCGGCGCAGTCATCGCCTTCGAATTACGGGTGCGAGCCCTGAGCCTGCGGCGTCTTATCGGCGCGGTCACGGGCAGCATCCTGGGCATCCTCGGCGCTGCGCTGTTCTGTCTTGTGCTGCGCTCAGCCCTCGTCCCAGGGACGACTTCGGCCATGCTGCAACTCTTCGTGTTGCTGCTTATGACCTATATCGGCCTGCTGGTCGGCGCCAACAAGGGGGACCTGCTGAACCCTGCGGCGCTGGGCACGATTTTCAGCGGTGAGCGGCCCTCGCGCCGGAGCGCCAAAGTGCTGGACACGAGCGTGATTATCGATGGGCGGATCGCAGACATTGCCGAGGCCGGCTTTATCGACGGCATGATGGTGGTGCCTGAGTTTGTGCTGCGTGAACTGCAGATTGTTGCCGACTCCACAGACGGGTCGAAGCGGCAGCGCGGGCGCCGCGGGCTGGACATGCTGCAGCGTATGCAGTCGAACACAAACATCCAGGTGCAGATCGTGCCGGACGACTTTCCTTCCATCCGCGAGGTCGACTTGAAGCTGCTGGAGCTGGCGAAGAAGTGGGAAGCGAAGGTGGTTACCAACGACTTCAACCTGAACAAGGTAGCGCATCTGCATCATGTGGAAGTGCTGAACATCAACGACCTGGCCAACGCATTGAAGCCCGTGGTGCTGCCCGGCGAGAAGATGAATGTGCTCATCCTGAAGGAAGGGAAAGAGTACAACCAGGGCGTGGGCTACCTGGACGACGGGACCATGGTGGTGGTGGATCACGCGCGGCGGATGATCGGCAAACCGGTGGAGATTTCCGTAACCAGCGTGCTGCAGACGGCCAGTGGCAAAATGATCTTCGGCAAGCTTGAAGAAGCTCCCAAGCCCGGCGAAGTGCCGCGACCGATTGAGATGACGCACTAACCACCTGCGGTGGGGCAGACGCTCGCGTGAGGTTCGCACGGGCGTACTGCGCCCCGATTGCGCACGGCAATCTATTGCTCGATTCGGATTTCGCTGATCTGGACGACGGGCTCGATATCGGTGTAATTCGGGATATCGCCTTGCAGTTCCTTGAGGTGGGGCATCACGGCTTCATTGAATGCCTGCACGGATTCAAAGTCGAATGCGCAGATCGCAGCGTTCGGCGGCGGCTGGTCCGGCATGGCGGCGCTGATGCCGATTTCCGCGGAGACATGCTTGAGGGCGGGCCCGAGCAGCCGGATGGCGAGCGGCATGTGGACGTTGATGTAGTAATCAGCGTCGAACCGGCTGCCCGGCTTGTTGGGGTAGAAGAACCTGACCCTGATCATGATGGCTCCTGCGCTCAATTCAAATCAGGCCGATCCAGCGCTGCTTAGTACTTCTGCACGGACGGATCGACCTCGTCGCTCCAGGCCAGGATGCCGCCGGCAAGGTTGACGACGTTGTTGTAGCCAGCCTGCTTGAGCACCTCGGCAATGCGCTGCGAGCGCGCGCCGGAACGGCACTGGACAACGATTTCGCGGTCGCGGGGGATTTCGGCCAGACGATTGGGCACTTCGCCCTGCGGGATCAGCGTTCCACCGATCTGGGCAATCTGGTATTCGTAGGGTTCGCGAACGTCGAGGAGGAAGAAGTCTTCGCCTGCATCGCGACGGGCTTTCAGTTCTTTTACGGAGATTTGGGGGATTCCATTCTTCACGTTTTTCTCCTGCTGAGTCTCCGGCACGATGCCGCAGAAATGCTGATAGTCGATGAGCTGAGTCACTGTGGGATTCTCGCCGCAGACGGGGCACTCGGGATTCTTGCGCAGCTTCAGTTCGCGGAAGCGCATGCTGAGCGCGTCGACGAGGAGCAGGCGGCCGATAAGCGGCTCGCCCTTGCCGAGAATCAGCTTGATGACTTCGGTAGCCTGAATGACGCCGACCAGTCCGGGCAGAATGCCAAGCACGCCGCCTTCCGCGCAACTGGGAACCAATCCCGGTGGTGGCGGCTCCGGATAAAGGCAGCGATAGCAGGGGCCCGTCTCCGTTGCGAACACGCTGGCCTGGCCCTCAAAGCGGAAGATCGACCCGTAGGCATTGGGCTTCTTGAGGATCACGCAGGCATCGTTGACCAGGTACCGGGTGGGGAAATTATCCGTCCCGTCGGCGACGATGTCGTAGTCCTTTATGATGTCGAGGGCGTTGGCGCTGGTCAGCATGGTTTCGTGCTTGACGATGTTGATAGACGGATTCAGCGCCTTGAGCTTCTCTTCGGCGGAATCGATCTTTTTGCGGCCAATGTCCTTGGTGGAGTGGATGATCTGGCGCTGCAGGTTGCTCGAGTCAACGACATCGAAATCCACCAGGCCCAGCGTGCCGATGCCGGCTGCGGTCAGGTAGAGGGCGAGCGGCGATCCCAGCCCGCCGGTGCCAACGCAGAGTACGCGCGCGGCCTTCAGCTTTTGCTGGCCCTCCATGCCCACTTCAGGCAGGATGAGGTGGCGGGAGTAGCGGGAGAGATCGTCGGTGGTGAGCTCGGGCAGTGCGGTAGGTTCAGAAATCGTCGGCATGTTAAGTCCAGTGAACAGTGGTTAGTGGTTAGTGATTAGTTCGCGAGCTGCGACGGGCGGCAATCAATTGCGGCGAAAGCCGCGTTCGCCTGGACGGCTAGTCCCGGCTAGGACCCGCCGGCGATGGAAGGGATAATCGAAAGCGTGTCGGCGGCGGTAATGGCTGTGGCTTCTTTGGCGGGGAGGTAGCGCACATCCTCGTCGTTCAAATAGAGGTTAACAAAGGCGCGCAGTTTACCCTCGCCGGTGAACAGGTGCTTGCGGAGATCGGGATGCGCCTGGGTCAGCGAATCGAGCGCGGCCGCGATGGTGGCGGCTTCCACCTCTATGGCATCTTTGCCGGCAACGAACGGCCGCAATGGTGTGGGGATGAAGATGGTCATGCGTTCTTAATTCCTCGCGTGCATTCCTAGTAGATTCAACTCCAACGACATTCGAATCAAATTCGATTCCTGCCTAGGGCCGCTCCGCGCTTTCCTCGTCAATCACAATCGTATCCTGTTCGAAGGCCTTGTCTTCCTCTGTCGCGCCGGCCAGACGGAAAGAGTTGGTCACCGCAGCCTTGCCCTGTGCCACGGCAGTGATGACATAGCAGCAGCCGAGCCAATGCGCTTCCGCCAGATCGGTCGTCGACCATTGAGCTGGGTGGTCTGGGTGCGAGTGATAAAAACCGGCGATGCCCAGACCCTGTCGACGCGCGTCGCGCTCAATCTTCACCAGCTCCAGGGGGGAGATGTTGTAGCGGTTGTGGGCGGAGTCAGTGCGGGTGTTCCCGGCACGGACAGCGGCAACCACGTTCCAGTCATCCCCCATGGTGATGTTTGGAATGGCGGTTCCGAGTAGCGCACCGCAGCACTCGTAAGGATAAGTCTCCTCGCCGTGAGCGCGGATTTCGTCGTAAACCGCTCGACTTAAATGGAGTACGCCCATCCGTCCTCCTCCCAGAACCGCTCAGACAGGTACTTGTCGGCCGAATCTGGCAGCACTGTCACAATAACGGCTTCGCGTCCGGCCGTGCTTTCTTCTTCCGCAATTTTTAAGCAGGCCACCACAGCCGCCGCTGCGGAAATGCCCACCAGAATTCCTTCATCGCGCGCCAGCCGCTTGGCCATGTCGTAGGCCGCCTCGGTGTCCACTTCGAGTTCGCGGTCGGCGAGGTGCGGGTTGTAAATAGCCGGAACAATCGACGAGCCCATGAACTTGAGCCCCTCAAGGCCGTGGAAGGGGGAATCGGGCTGAAAACTGATGGCCTGAATGGCGGAATTGAACTCCTTGAGCCGCCGTGTCGTGCCCATGAAGGTGCCTGAGGTTCCAAGGCCAGCCACAAAATGAGTCACCCGCCCTGCAGTCTGCTCCCAGATCTCAGCCCCGGTGGTGCGGTAGTGGGCCAGCCAGTTGGCGTCGTTCGAGTATTGGTCGGCGTAGAAAAAGCGGTCGGGATCATTCCCAGCCAGCTCGCGTGCCCGGCGAATGGCTCCATCGGAGCCCTGATCGGGATCGGTCCAGTCCATTTTGGCGCCATACGCGCGAAGTATTCGCTTTCTTTCCGGGGAGACGTTGGTGGGCATGGCGAGATGGACAGGGAACCCGAGGGCCGCACCCAGCATGGCAAAGGCAATTCCCGTGTTCCCGCTGGACGCATCGAGGAGGGTTTTCCCCGCTGGCAGCAGGCCGCGAGTGCGTGCGTCGGCGACCATCGAAGCGGCTGCACGGTCTTTGACGCTGCCGCCGGGGTTGGCCCACTCGGCCTTAGCCAGCAGGGTGATCCCCGCAAGGTGGCGAACTGGCCCGTCAAGCCGGATCAGCGGCGTCGAACCGATGCGTTCGGGGAGGGCGGAACCGAGAGATGCGCCCAGCGGTGCGCCGGACCGGGGAAGTGGGTTACCTATTTTCATGAGAAATTGCAGCCTGCGTTCCAGATATGCGAGATTGAGTATGCGACGTTGTTGCTCCGCTGCATTGCGCCAACCTCTATTTCAACATCCTCGCAGACTGGAACGCGAACATGGCTCGAAAATCCCGCAATCCGAATTTTGATCAGTCCCTTGAACTCCTCCGTACCCATGGATTCGAAGTCCAACCCTTCCCGGCAATTGCGGGCGGCGTGTTGGTGAGCAAGCATGGCGCGGGCGCGGTCCTGGTTCCAGCGCAGCCGGTGAAGCCTGTGGAGGGTAACGGGGCGGTTGCGTTTGCGGAGCGTCCGGGAGCATTGGTAGGCGGGGAAGTAGCGCGTTTGCTGGATCGGGGCTACCAGAAGTTCATTAAGACTTCCAAATTTGAGCTGCCCGCATCGGCCCTTCAGTTGCAAGCAATCCACCTGTTCAGCGAGGAGCTGAGCCAGTTGACGGGGGCAATCAGCCTCTACAACGAATCGTTGGGAACCACCAGCGATGTGTATCAATACGATCGATTGAAGGGCCGAGAACAGGTGCGGCCTGCGCTACAACGGCCCTGGGATCCGGCAGCGGGGCACTAAGCGGCGCTGGCTGATGCGGAGTCAGCCATGGAAGCGAATGAGAGGGCGGAGGGTCAGGCGGCGGCTGGAATGCCGGAGCGCCGCGCGCATCGTCGATATCCCGTAGACGAGAGCGCCACTCTGCTGCTGCTGAGCCACGGATCGTGCATCGCCGGCCGGATAATCGACCTGAGCGAGGATGGGTGCCGGTTGCGTACCCCGGCGCACTTTTCGGGAGGAGTGAAGACCCGCATCGAGATATCTTTCCGCATTCACGGAATTTCCTTCCGCTTCGGAGGCGTGGTGGAGTGGACCAATGCCGGCAATTTTGTTGGAGTGCGATTTGTAGACGTGCCATCGCGCAACCGGGTTGAGCTGTGTGACGTGCTTTTGGAAGCCGAAGCCGACATGGCGGCCAAAGAGGCAGCCAAACCCGTTCGAGCGGCCCTTCCGAACCAATCGCGTCCCCGCGAAGACGCGACGCCGGGCCAGGCGCAGGCTGAGCAGCGGAGACCTTTTCAGCCTTTTGCCCCTGTGCCGCGGTCCGAAAGCTCGCTGCCCTCCCTCGCCGCCCAGCCTCAAATCAGCTCCAGGCAACCGGAGCCCGAAGTGCTGCCCATGCAGCCATCGAAACCTCCTCCTTCGCGACAAGGCTCGCAGCAGGCCGCACGTCACACTGGGCGCGATCGCCGGGCGCAGTCGCGCCTGCCCATTGATACCTCGGCCGACATTCTTCTTATCAACATTGGCAGCCGGGTGCGGGGCAGGATTCAGGATTTGAGCGTGGGCGGCTGCCGGATTCATACCGACGAGCGCTTTCCGGTGGGAATTTACACGCGAGTCGAGACGGAGTTCCGGCTGCAGGGATTGCCGTTCCGGCTCAGCGGTGTGATTCAGGCCGTGCATGACCAGCAGCGGCAACTTGTGGGGATTCGCTTCCTGGATATAAGCGCCCGCAAGCGGGATCAGGTGGAGCAGCTAATCAAGGAGATTGAAGAGGAGCACAAGCACCAAAGCGAGTCATAAGCCGGGAATAGTGAAGAAAACAACGGGGGCTACGGGAGATAGCCTTTCCGCTGTTCTCAATTTGGAAGCCGTGTCACAGAGCGCGTCGACCGCTGACCAGGTTGATGATCAGGACAATGACTGCAACAACGATCAGAATGTGGATCAGACCACCGCCGATATGCAGGGAAAAGCCCAAAAGCCAGAGTACGACGAGAATGACAAAAATTGTCCAAAGCATAGCGATCTCCTGAGGATGAAGGGTGCGCGAAACCCGGAGAAGTTTGCACACACCCTCGAATCCCATCTATTGGTGGTTAGTTGGCAGCAACAGCCTGGTGCTTTGCATCTCTGACAGCGTCGATGAAGCTGTGAGCCGCCTCAGGCATGGCGACTTCGCCCTTCAGAATGCGGCGGGTTGAGGCGTCGTGACCATAGATTGCCTCGGTTGCGTCTTCATCGCGGCGGATGGACGACCCTGCCAGCGAGATGCCGGCGAAGAGGCCTTTGGCGCGCGAATAGGTGAGGACTTCGGTGCTCATGTCCCACGCCGTGTCCGCTGAGGCATGACGGCCAACCGGACCGGCTGCTACTGAAGCGTCGGCACCGAGCTGAAAGTGGCTGGCAAGCAACCGCTCCATGCCCTTGTCGTTCTGGATGATCATGACCAGATCGACGCCTTCAATGCCGATCTGCAGTCCCCAGCTGGCGCCCGTGATGTCAAAGAACGCGGGTGCGCTCCAGCCTTCGGCGGTGCGGCAGGTGGCAACCCCCTTGCCGTTGTCAGCGCCAAATACAAAGCCGGCCTTCAGCATGCGGGGGACCACGGCGATGCAACGCGCGTGCTCCAACACTTCTTCCGGAATACCCCTGTCGGGTGCTGACATTACTTCATGAATGACTGCGCCTGCGTTATCCAGACGTTCCTGGACGCGTTCGCGTGTGCCTGCCCAGGCTGAGCCAGTCAACCCAACGATTGCAACTAATGTCAAAAGCTTCTTCATGCAACTCACCTTTTTTCTACCCGGCGCGGCATCCGCTTGCTTTTACGCGCATATGAGGCGCACGAGGTAACTTCAACGTAGCGGCATCGTGGAGTGCAGTCTGATCAATTGGGACCAGAGTACCTGGAATGGCTCCTTCGCATTCCGAGGGCAATCACAATCAGAAAGTGGTCATCCTGAGCTAAAGGGGCACCAACCGTTTTTCAGCCCCCGGGGCCCCTGCAGACAGGTCTTTCGGCTGCGGGGTGGAGGTTGGGGGTGGTGAGTCGAAGGACCTGCAGTTGTCCTTTCGCGATTTTCGCAAGAGACTTCAGACACTATGCCGAGCGTCAGGATTCGGTACCATGCAAGGCGGTTGCCGGCAAGATGGTTGTATCCTCAATGGAATCAGATATGATAGAGTCAGCCGCTGACATAGGCGGCACGACGCTGTTCGAATTTTTCCCGCTGAAGTGATCAGAATTGATCAGCTTCCTGCTTTCCCTGATGCGATGCTGTGTCAGCATGCGGGTTTAAGTGTCCCTGGGTTTTCTGTCGATCGTGCTGCGCGCGAGGATGCAAAGGGTCATACTTGGAACGGCGTATGCGTTTGGCAGGTAGCCCGAAGCCTGCTATGCGTTGCGACCGTTTTCGCATGTGCATTGGGTAAACCAGAATCGTACTTTCGGGGAAAGGCTTTTTCCGATGATTGAGCTAGGCAAGTCGGAATTCGATGTTGCAGCATTCCTGACGAGCGCCGGGCTGGGACGGAGAATCGTTCAACTTGCGCCCAAGATGGCCTTTTTTACTCAGGGAGACCCGGCTGACTCAGTTTTCTACCTTCAGAAGGGCCGGGCCAAGGTGACAGTTGTTTCCTCTGCCGGCAAGGAAGCCACAATCACAATTGTCGCTGCGGGCGAGTTTGTGGGTGAGGGCGCACTCGCGTCCGTTGCGGAACGCCGTTTGTCCACCGCAACAGCCATCACGGGTTGCACTGCGCTCAAAATAGGCCGGGAAGAGATGATCCGGGTAATGCATGAGGAGCACAGCTTCTCTGACATGTTTTTGAAGTTCTTACTGGAGCGCAGCATGCGCATTCAGGCCGACCTAGTGGATCAACTCTTCAACTCCAGCGAGAAGCGGCTGGCCCGGATTCTGCTTCTGATGGCGGAGTTTGGCAGGCCCGGCGAACCGGAGCAATACATCCCCAAGATTTCGCAGGAGACCCTGGCGGAGATGATTGGAACCACGCGCTCGCGTGTCAGCTACTTCATGAATCGTTTCCGCAAGCTCGGTTTCATTGAATACAACGGCCGCATCAAGGTGCACAAGTCGCTGCTGGACGTGGTTTTGCACGATCATCTGCCGGATGACAACGCTCACAAACCGCGAATCCGCAACATTCCGACAAAGTAGGAAAGCCCAGGAGCGAAATCTCCAGGGGCCAGCGGAAATCCCTGTTCAAGATTGACCAGAAATGCTTTTCGGTTTTTGGGAAACTCACTTCATCCCATTGAACGGTGGGCTGGGTGGAGTCAGGTATGTCCAATGGCAAGGCACGAATACTGGTCGTGGACGACGAGTCCTCCATTCGAACGTCGCTATCGCTGCTCCTTGATGAGATCGGCTATTCGGTAACCACTGCCGAGGACGGATTCTCCGCGCTGGCGAGTCTTCGGAGCGAAATCCCAGACATTCTCATTTCCGATCTGTATATGCCGGGCATGACGGGTTTTGAGTTGACATCCGTCGTGCGCTGCCGTTTCCCCCAGGTGCGGACGATCGCCATGAGCGGCGCGTACCGCGACGACGAAGTACCTCACGGCATAGCCGCGGATGCATTTTTTCAGAAGGGCAGCAATGTGGGCCCGTTGCTGAACATTCTGCAATCTCTGGCATTCGAAGGCGGCGAGGGGCGCAGCCGTGTGTCATCGGTTGACACTCCAATTTGGATTCAGCCCGGCGGACTCGACAGATCCGGGCATGCGCAGATTGCAATCTGTTGCCCGGAGTGCCTTCGGGCATTTTTCGAGTCGAGTGAAGGGCCGGGAGGCGAAATACGCGAAGCAAAGTGCGTCCATTGCCGAAGCCGGATTCGTTATTCAATTGTGCCGGCTGTGGACGATCCCTCCGCTCAGGTTCTTCAAAGGGGCCGAAGCAGAGGATTGTTCAGGATGGCCGAAGCACCGCAGTTCGAATACTGAAAAACAACGCTGAAAGGAAGAGGTACTCTCGATGCGCACCATTGCTGAATTGAACCTGCTTTTGCATACAACCGCTGAGTTGCCCACGGGGCTGAAACTGACGACGGAAGAGTTCGACGAGGGATGGAGCTTTGTCCGTCGCGTAGATGCGCGGCGGCTGGAAAAAAGGATTCACACGCGGGGATGGAATTTCATCCGGTTTGCTGCTGGATCGCTGCGGAGCGGAATTGGCGATACATCGCAGGAAGCCATTGCGAGCGCACTCAAGCTGGCTCTTCGCCGGGTGAGCAATCACTCGAATGCGGTGGAGGTGGAACACATCGAATTGACTCGTTATCCCTGGTTCTTCCTGGCGAGGGTTCGGGTCTATCCATATCGGATTCAGGAGAGTTCCGCTATCGAGATGCCCGAGGGCGGAGTCGAGGCGATCGCCGCGGATTCTTCGGATTTGCAGACTGAAGAGCATCTCCCGATTATGGGTAGCGCTATGCCGATGCTTAAAGAACTGTTGGTTGGATCGAAAATATCCGAATCCCGAGCCGCCTGAAGCTCCATTGCCGAAAAAACGCTGCAGGGGGCAACCCACTTTGCGTCGTCCGCATCCACCTTTTCTATCGGGGCCCTCGCTTCAATTTCTGCACTAAATCACCCTATGAGGTGAAGGATGACGCAATCAAAGGTGAAACTCCTCATCGTCGACGACGAGCATTCCATTCGGACGTCCATGTCGCAAGTGCTGACCGCGGTTGGCTACCAGGTACGAATCGCGGAGGACGGCCTTTCCGCCCTGGTTGAAATGCGGAATGAGATTCCGGACATTCTGCTGGCTGACCTGATCATGCCCGGTATGTCCGGACACGAATTACTGTCGGTCGTGCGACGGCGTTTCCCTTCCATCCAGGTAATTGCCATGAGCGGGGCATTTTCAGGCGACGAGGTGCCTTCCGGAGTTGCCGCCCACGCCTTCTATCAGAAGGGGAGCAGCCTGGGAAGTCTGCTGAAAATTTTGAGTTCGTTCCCCAGGCCAAAGCGACAGGTTCCCGCGCAGCGGTCAAGCGCAACGTCGCCCATCTGGATTCAGTGGAGCGGACAAGGTGCAGGTCCGGATACACCGGTGACGATCTGCTGCCCTGAGTGCCTCAGGACATTCCAACATCCGTTAGGCAGCTCAATCAGCATGGTGCTTGAGGTGGATTGCGTCTACTGCCGGAGCCATATCCACTATGCGCTGGTTAGACCCGCGCCGCGCCAACCGATGCAGGTTCTGAAGCAGACCCGGAGTGAGGAAATATCCCCTGCCACCGCTCAACCGCAGTTCTATTATTAGGCGACTCAATTCTTTAGCGGTAAGAGCGATCTGAAGACGTCTCAGCGGCCGGGACGCTTTGCTTTTTCGCGCTGCAACTCGCGATACAGATCGCTCTTGGATGTCCCGAGTTCGCGGGCCAGCCGTTTCAGCGCTTCCTTCTCATCGATTCCAGCCTCAGCCTGGAGACGGGCAACGCGCACGGCAATCTTTTCAGCGCCTGCGTCCGAAGACCGAGTTGCGGCTCGTCCGGGCGCCTCGATGATGAGCGTAATTTCTCCACGCACGCGATCGCGGGCGGCTAAATTCTGACGCACATCGGCTGCGGTGCCCCGCAAAAACTCTTCATGAATCTTCGTCAATTCCCGCGCCACCACCACGCGCAGCGCCGCTCCCCACACAGCTTCACAATCCGCCAGGGTTTCGAGAATCCGATGCGGCGCCTCGTAGAGGATGAGCGTACGCGGGGACTCTTGGGCGGCCGCTTCCTCTGCCAGAGCTTCCAGACGGCTGCGGCGCGCACCGGCTTTCTCCGGCAGAAACCCGATAAATTGGAATTCGCTGGTGGAAAGGCCCGAAGCAACAAGAGCGCTCAAAGCCGCATTGGCTCCGGGGATGGGGATGACCGTGATTCCGGCGGCGATGGCTTCGGCGGCCAGCCAGGTTCCGGGATCGCTGATGCCCGGCATGCCTGCATCGGAGACCAGCGCAATGCGGCCTCCTGCTTTCAGCGCGTCGATCAACTCAGTGGCGCGGTGGCGCTCGTTGTGCTGATGGCAGCTAACGGTGGGGGTGGCGATGGCGAAGTGGTTCAGCAGCTTTTGCGTCTGCCGCGTGTCTTCGCAGGCAATCCGATCCACCCTCTTCAGCACGTCCAGTGCGCGGATCGTGATATCGCCAAGGTTCCCGATTGGAGTTGCTACAAGATAGAGTCCCGGTGCAAGCGGGTTGAGGTCATCGGAGCCGTCTTCGATGCGCACGGCTTAGCCAGCTTCCTCACGCTCAATGCGGCGCTGCTCGGCGAGCAGTGACATGGAACTCATCAGGTTCTGCACGCTCACTATGCCCACCACACGCCCGCTTTCAGTAACAGGAATCAAGGCGAGCCCGCGGCCTGCGGTAAGTCGGCGAATGGTGGTGCCGAGAGTGTCTTCTGGCCGTGCAACCTGGAACGCTCGCGACATCACGGACTGCACGTAGCCATTGCCGTCGTTGCGCAAAGCGTCCACAATGCGCTGGCGCGAAACAATGCCTACCAACTGAGGCCCTCGCACCACGGGAAAGTCTTCCTGCAGGGAGTGGACGCAGCGGACAAGGGCGTCAGCCAGCGTGTCAGAGGGCGAGAGCGTCGCGAAATCGGTGAGCATCACTTCGCGCATCATTACGGTGTCAACGACGGACTGGAAGAAGACCCCCTGGTCTTCAATCTGCGCGCCAATCATGATGAAAAAGCCGGCAATGATGAGCCAGTAATTGTGCAGGAGCATGCCGGCGATCATCGCGGTCAATGCCAGAATCTGGCTCAGGCCGGTGGCGGCACGGCCGGTTGGCGAAAAGCCGTGTCTGCGGGCGAAGCTGGCGCGAATGAATCGGCCCAGGTCAAGCGGATAGGCGGGAACGAGATGCAGCAGGGCGAGCCCGGCCTGCATCCACACCATGCTGCGCAGCAAATACGCAGCAGTGATGAGCGGCTGGCCAAGCAGCTTGACGTCGCCCCCTGCGCCGAGAAAGGTGGCAGCCAGCATCAGGGCTGTCGCTCCATTGGCAACCGGGCCGGCAAATGCGATGGCAAACTGATCTGCGCCCTGGTTGGCTTTCTCCTGGCTCTCGGGATCGGCGTAGGCAAACAGGCCGCCGATGGGCAGCAGGAGAACGGCGCGCAGACGCAGACCAAGCCACGCCGCGACCATCAGCCGGGCGGTTTCCCGCACAATCACAGCACCGGTAAGCACGAGGAACAGGCCAAGGCCGCGCAGTATGCCGTCATTGGCACTGAGCACCAGGCACACCACCGCAAGCAACGGAAAAAAGGCGTGGACGCGCAACTCAACACCCATCCATCGGCCCAGGGGGACTGACCAGCCTCGCATATCTGGATTGTAGTGGGTCGCGGGCATGTGGCGCTTCCGCTATGCTGATTTGCGATGCGCATTATCGCCGGAACGTTTCGCTCACGCACGCTGCAGGCTCCGGCCGGCATGGCCATTCGTCCCACCAGCGACCGGCTCCGGGAGACGCTTTTCAATGTTCTTGCGCCGCGGATTGAGAGCGCGGCATTTCTTGATTTGTATGCGGGCTCCGGGGCGGTGGGGATCGAGGCGTTGAGCCGGGGCGCGGCGCGTGTTGAGTTTGTCGAGCGGGCTCCGGCAGCGCTGGCGGTGCTGCGCGGCAACCTGGCGAAGCTGGGGCTGACTACGGGATTTCGGATTCATGAGGCCAGCGTTGGGACTGCGCTGCGGCGAATGAAGCCCACTGCCGGAACAGCTTTCAACCTTATCTTTCTCGATCCGCCCTACGACGCGGCCGAGGAATACGCCGCGACCCTCAATATGCTCGGCGGCCCTCAAGCCGGCCTTCTCGCTCCCGGCGCGATGCTCATCGCCGAACACCGGAAGAAAGAACGGCTGGAGGATAAGTACGGAGCGCTGGGACGCATGCGGTTGCTGGAGCAAGGGGATGCGGCGTTGAGCTTTTACGCGATTGCGATGGAACCATAAGCTCAGGCTAAAAGTTAGAAGTGGTCATTCTGAGCACCTTGAGTTGCCTTAGCAAGTTACGGCTGAGTTGAAAATTCCGTAGCGAAAGGCGCCCCGAAGGGGCAGCAGGAGAATAGCCCAGGATAAGCGCAGGGCAGTCCTGGGTACCAAGGCAAAATCAGCCTCGCGCCCCGGAGGCGGCGCTGCGAATAGGCAGTTCATCAGGAGCGAAAGGGGGCCTCCAACGCTTTTCAGTTCCGGGATCCTCAGAGAGCGGTCTTTGCTCTTTGGGGTGGAGTTTGGGGGTGGTGAGTCGAAGGACCTGCATTTTCTTTTCGCGGTCCTCGAAAGGAAATCGCGCGTTTCGTGCCTTAAAAAACGCAAAAAACAGCCCGAATTCGTTCGATTTTCAGCCGTATGGCCCCTTTCAAACCCCACATCCTTCCTCATTTCGTCTCCCTCCAACCGGACGTTTTCGCCTCACCGGGTTTTGTTTTCTGCATTTGTGGCGCTTCGAGGCGTTTCCCGAAGCAAATTTGTCCCCATCCGGCAGCACATGTTTTTCAGTTTTTTCAACATCCGGGTTCCTTCGAACAAACCTGTGTTCTGACTCCCTCGTTCCTCAGTCTCCTGCGGAGCCGGGTCAACACCCGACCGGTTGCCTGCCGGCCCGTTTAGAGTGTTGTGCATGAAGAATTCCCATTATGTTCTCATCGTGTCTGCACTGGCGTTGGGGACCGCAGCGCTCTCCTGCGCTCAGAACACTCAGCCGTGGGTGATTGGGCCTTTCACGCGCCCGGCGAACGGAAATCCGGTGATTGCGCCTCGACCGGAGTCCACTTTTCTTGACCTGATTTTGAAGACGGCGGCGCACTGGGAGGCGTTGCATACGTTTAATCCGGCGGCGGTTGTGCGCAACGGCAAGGTTGAAGTGCTTTATCGCGCTGAAGACGATTCGGGGAGCATGGAGATCGGCGGGCATACCTCGCGGCTGGGACTGGCGGAGAGCGACGACGGGATCCACTTCACGCGGCGTGCCGATCCCGTTTTCTTTCCGGCTGTGGACACGGAGGAATCGCGCGAATGGCCCGGTGGAGTGGAGGATCCGCGCATTGTGGAAGCGCCCGACGGCACGTATGTTTTGACCTATACGCAGTGGAACCGGAAGACTTATTCGGTGGGCATTGCCACCTCGCCTGACCTCACCCATTGGACCAAGCATGGGCCGGCGTTTTTCTCGGCGGCTGGCGGCAAGTATGCGCAGCTTCAGTACAAATCAGCGGGGATTGTAACCAAGCTCGACAAGGCCAAAGGGCGCCTGATCGCGACGAAGATTGAAGGCAAATATTGGATGTACTGGGGAGAAGGGGCCATCCGGCTGGCTACTTCAACGGACCTGATTCACTGGACGCCGGTGGAAGACGCGCAGGGCGCTCCGATCGAATTGCTGCGGCCACGGCCGGGGCATTTCGACAGCACGTTTCCTGAGACGGGGCCTCCACCGATCGATACCGGTGCGGGAATCGTTGTTCTTTATAACGGTAAAAATGCGGAGGACGCGGGTGATCCTGAGTTGGGCGCGCATGCGTATGCGGCGGGGGAAGCGCTGTTCGATGCGAAGAACCCAGCGCACCTGATTTCACAGACGGAGCATCCCGTGCTGAAGCCGGAATTGCCTTACGAAAAGACGGGGCAATATGTTGCGGGGACAACATTTGCGGAGGGGTTGGTTTACTTCCACGATCGCTGGTTTCTTTACTACGGCTGCGCCGACTCTCTCGTGGCAGTGGCGACTGCGCCGAAGCAATAGCCGGCTGGTCCGTTTACAGTGTTGTGCATGAAGAATTTGCGAATTGTTCTGTCGGTAGCTGCACTGGCCCTTGGGGCGGCCGTGATTTCTGGCGCATGCGGACATGCGGCGCCGGGCGGCGTGCAGTCCGCAGCCACGACCCAGGCAAGTCCTGAATCGCAACCTCAACTGGTCCTCCTCGATACCGACATCGGCGACGACATCGACGACGCCTTCGCGCTGGCACTGGTGCTGAGAAGCCCGGAGATGAAGCTGCTGGGGATTGCAACGGCATATGGAGACACGGAGCTGCGGGCCCACCTGTTGGACCGTTATTTGGCGGCTCTAGGCCGCGGTGATATTCCGGTGCTTACCGGAGTTCCTACTCCGCACAGCAACGTCTTTACGCAATCTGCGTATGCGTCGCAACCTTCCGGCCTACGCGATGCTTTGCATCCCGACGGAGTCCAGTTTCTGCTGGACCAGATCAAGGCGCATCCGGGCCAGATCACGCTGATTGCGATTGGACCGCTCTTCAATGTCGAGGCGGCGATTAAGAAGGACCCGGAGACATTTCGCAAACTCAAGCGCGTGGTGCTGATGGGCGGAAGCATTCACCGCGGCTATGACAATATCCTCAACTCAAACCTGCCCGCGGCGATGCGTACACCCAGTTCGGAGTGGAATATCAACCGCGACCCGGCCGGGCTGAGAGCCTTGCTGGCATCGGGAGTTCCGGTTTTCATGATGCCGCTGGATTCGACGCAGATCCACCTGCAGGCGCCGGAGCGGGAGAAGATTTTTGCGCACGGCTCCGCGCTGACTGACCAGTTGACGCTTCTCTACCATCAGTGGTCGGCCGGCAGCGAGGGCCACCCCGACACGCCGACACTGTTCGACCCGGTGGCCGTCGCCTACGCCATTCGTCCTGATCTGTGTCCCGCAACGCCCATGCGCCTGGAGGTGGACGACAAGGGCTTCACGAAGCCGGTGGACGGAAGCCCCAACGCGCAGGTTTGTCTCAAATCCGACGAGAAGGGGTTTCTGGACCTCCTGCTGAGCCGCATCACCTCCGATACCGCCCATTGAGGCGGGCAAAAAACCCCTGTGCGCGCGGTCACTTGCATTTCCATTGACAGTGGGAAAGAGTAGGTGAAAAATGGCGGGTCGATTCAACTCGACCCGCTTTGTGCGGTGTAAGGAGAGAAAATGCGAATTGCACGAACTTTGCAGGCTCTGGGAACTTTGGCATTACTTGCTGCGGGAACGCTGGTAACCGGATGCAAATCAACGCTGGAATTGACTTCAACCCAGGCGCAGGCGCTCATTCAGGCAAGCTACGACCAGGCGACGCCAACGAACGCAACCGTCGTGGTAAATGATTTGGGAATGCGGCAGGGTGTAACTGCCAAATACTGGACGCGCACCAAGGCATATCCGATTCCGTACTGGGCGGACTTCACGTTGACCGACGACGGCAAGAAGGCTCTGAAGCTTCCCGACGGTAGTGAGGTGATCCAGTGGCGACCCAGCAGCGCAACCGATTCGAGGTTTTCGATCACTGTGATTACGTTGACAGCGAATCATCTTAAAGCTCACGACGTCAACAACATCCAGGACGAATCTTTAGCGGGGGTAGACACGGCCAAAGGAGCGGAGTTCGTCGAAGGAATCAACCTGGATGGTGTGCCGTCGGCGCTGCAAAACATTGCCCACAACCCGGGAAACAAGCTGAGCAAGAAGCGCCATGCCGACTTTTCGCTCGAGGGCGGTAGCTGGAAATTGCACGGCATCCAGTAGGGTATAAAAGAATTTAATGAACGCGAGGGGGAAGTAATTGACCTCACCCGCGATTCTTGTTATTGTAAGAAGGTTCCGCAAGAACGCGCTCTTTCGTGTGTCTTAACGAGGGAAAGCGTACGGGAAGCCCGGACGTGCACTAAGGTACGGGTTTTATTCCTACGGTCAGGTGAATTTTGCCGGCCAGACAGGTCCCCGGAGTGGCTCTTTTCTTGCGAAGGGCAGGGGCGAATCGCTACGGCGCCCGCGCGTTCTCCACCTTGGAGGGCTATGCGGGCCGGAACCGCGAAACGGAGTTGGCTTTTCCGGCAAAAAGGGAAAACGCCCGACCACCGTCCCGGTTTTCGTCTGAGTTTTGAACGAAGACAGACGCGAAGCAGCAACGGTAGGGCTTTCGTGCGTTTGTGCGGCATGTGCCGTGCAAAGCAGGAGTAGCCCGAAGGGTCTGCGCGCGGCTGGCGAAGTTTCAAGGGTTTTGGGTAAGGAGTTACGGTTTGCCTACTTTTAATCAGCTTGTCCGCAAGGGGCGCACGGCCCCCCGTTACAAGACGGCCTCGCCGGCGTTGCAGGCCTCGCCGCAGCGGCGTGGTGTCTGCACCCGCGTGTACACACAAACGCCCAAGAAGCCGAACTCGGCGCTGCGTAAGGTAGCCCGCGTGCGGTTGACGAACGGGATTGAGGTTACGACCTACATTCCCGGCATCGGCCACAACCTGCAGGAGCACTCGATTGTGCTGATTCGCGGCGGCCGTGTGAAGGATCTTCCCGGCGTTCGCTATCACGTGGTTCGCGGAACACTGGATTCAGTGGGCGTGGCGAACCGCAAGCAGAGCCGGTCGAAGTATGGTGCCAAGCGCGGCAAGGGTGGCGCGGCGCCGGCTAAGGGCAAGAAGTAATCAACGGTTCCGGGGCGTAGTTCTGAACCCGGACTTGGGCAGTAGGAGCAGCGCGAGAGCGCGGAAGGTTTTGAGAGCATGCCAAGAAAAGGGCACATAGCGAAGCGGGAAGTGGCGCCGGATCCGGTTTACGGGTCGACGCTGGTGACGAAGTTCGTCAACTCCATGATGTGGGGCGGCAAGAAGTCGACGGCCCAGGGCATCTTCTACCAGGCGATGAAGAATCTGGAAGAAAAGGGCGGCGGCGACGACGCGCTGAAGCTTTTTAAGAAGGCGGTTGAGAACTGCAAGCCGCTTCTGGAAGTGAAGACCCGCCGTGTAGGCGGCGCCAACTACCAGGTGCCGATCGAAGTGAATCCGGACCGGCGTACATCGCTGGCCATTCGCTGGCTGATCACCTACGGCCGCAATCGCGGCGAAAAGGGCATGATCGACAAGCTTGGGAATGAGTTGCTGGATGCGGCCAATGGTCGCGGTGCGGCGATGAAGAAGAAGGAAGACGTACACCGCATGGCTGAGGCCAACAAGGCCTTTGCTCACTATCGCTGGTAGTACGTAAAAACAGGGACTAGGGAATAGGGACCAGGGAGTAGAGGCCTGGCGACTGGTTGAACAGAAAGATCTAACCGCGGGACGTAGCGCCCGCAAGGAAGAAATGCCGTGGCTCGCACCGTACCTCTGAATCGTTGCCGGAACATCGGAATCATGGCGCACATCGACGCCGGAAAGACGACAGCGACAGAGCGCATCCTGTTTTATACCGGCATCACCCACCGTATCGGCGAGGTGCATGAAGGCACTGCGACCATGGACTACATGGAGCAGGAGCAGGAGCGCGGCATCACGATTACTTCGGCTGCCACCACTTGCACGTGGAAAGACGTCCGCATCAATATCATTGACACCCCCGGCCATGTGGACTTTACGGCCGAGGTTGAACGCAGCCTGCGCGTGCTTGATGGCGCGGTGGCTCTGTTTGATTCGGTGAGCGGCGTGCAGCCCCAGTCTGAGACTGTTTGGCGGCAGGGCGACAAGTACAAGGTTCCGCGTATCTGCTTCGTCAACAAGATGGATAAGAATGGCGCGGACTTTGAATACGTTCTCGAGACCATCCGCAAGCGTCTGGGCGCGCGGCCGGTTGCGCTGCAGATTCCCATTGGCGCCGAGGCGAACTTCAGGGGCGTGGTCGATCTCGTCGAGATGAAGGCGATCCTCTGGCACGACGAGGAGATGGGTTCGGCTTACGAGGTTGAAGAGATTCCCGAGCCACTGCGCAAAAAAGCTGAGGCCTTCCGTAATCAGCTGATTGAAGTGATCTCCGAGACCGATGACGTGTTGATGGAGAAGTACCTGGAAGGCGAAGAGCTGACCAAGGATGAGATCAAGCGTGGCATTCGTCAGGCGACCATCGACCTGAAGATCTTCCCGGCGCTCTGTGGAACAGCCTTTAAGAACAAGGGTATTCAGACGCTGCTCGACGCGGTGGTCGACTATCTGCCGAGCCCGCTGGACAAGCCGCCTGTTGAAGGTCCAAACCCGAATCATCTTGAGACCATCGAAAGCCGGAAGCCTTCCGACAGTGAGCCGCTTTCGGCCCTGGCTTTCAAGATCATTAACGATCCTTTCGGCAAGCTCTGCTTCATTCGTATCTATTCGGGCATCCTCAAGACCGGCGACACCATTCTCAATCCGCGCACCGGCAAGACCGACCGCGTGGGCCGCTTGGTGAAGATGCACGCCAACAAGCGCGAAGATATCTCTGAGATTCAGGCGGGTGATATTTGCGCCTGTGTGGGCCTCAAGGAACTGAAGACCGGCGACACGCTCTGCTCGCCGCAGCATCCGATTGCGCTCGGTGCAATCACTTTCCCGGATACGGTCATCTCGGTGGCAATTGAGCCCAAGACCAAGGCCGATCAGGAAAAGATGGGCGTCGCGCTCTCTCGCCTGGCTGACGAAGATCCGACATTCAAAGTGCGCACCGACGATGAATCAGGTCAGACGATTATCAGCGGCATGGGCGAGTTGCACCTTGAGATTCTTGTAGATCGCATGAAGCGCGAACATAAAGTGGAAGCCAATGTTGGCGAGCCCAAGGTCGCCTTCCGTGAAACCATTCGCAAGTCGGCTGAAGCTGAAGGTAAGTACATCAAGCAGACCGGTGGTTCGGGCAACTACGGACACTGCAAGCTGCGCATCGAGCCGAATACGCCGGGCGCGGGTTACGAATTCGTCAACGCCATCAAATCGGGCTCAATTCCCAAGGAATACATCAAGCCGATCGATCAGGGCGTGCAGGGCGCAATTGAGCTTGGCATCCTTGCCGGCTATCCGCTGGTGGACATCAAGGTGACCTTGTATGACGGCAGCTATCATGATGTCGATTCGAACGAAATGGCCTTCAAGTTTGCCGGTTCGATTGCTTTCAAGGAAGCTGCGCGCAAGGCTAGCCCCGTGCTGCTTGAGCCGGTGATGGCTGTCGAAGTCACCGTTCCCGAAGAGCACATGGGAACAATCATTGGCGACATCAACTCACGCCGCGGACGCATCGAGCACGTGGATCGCGTAGGTGGGTCGCAGGTGATCAAGGCGATCGTTCCGCTGAAGGAAATGTTCGGCTACGTGAATGACATTCGTTCGTCCACGCAAGGCCGGGCGTCGTATTCAATGCAGTTTGCGCGCTATGAAGAGGCGCCGCGCATGATCGCCGATGAGATTATCGGGCGGTCGCAGGGCAAGTAGTAAAGCAAGCCTTTAGCTACTAGCTTTTAGCTAACTCTTGCAAAAGCTGAATGTCATCGCTCCGGCAGCACAAAGCTGGAAGCTAATGGCTAAAAGCTGGAAGCTGATTTTAAGGTTTTGGGGCTGGAGCCGGATGGCCGGCGCCCCCGGATGAAACGGGCAGTACAGCTACGAAAGGGATGCAGGAACTTTTATGGCGAAGGAAAAATTTGATCGTTCTAAGCCTCACGTGAACGTGGGCACGATTGGACACATCGATCACGGCAAGACGACGTTGACGGCGGCAATCACGAAGGTGTTGCAGAAGCACAATCCGAAGAACACGTATCGTTCGTTTGACTCGATCGACAATGCTCCTGAAGAGCGGGAGCGCGGTATCACGATCGCCACGGCGCACGTTGAGTATGAAACGGCGAACCGTCACTATGCGCACGTTGACTGCCCCGGTCACGCCGATTACATCA
>Ga0302319_10001078_pt1 | contig 61216 bp, 47 predicted proteins | sample Bog_T0_2_FD_203319 | JGI IMG/M metagenome (GOLD analysis project Ga0302319, IMG submission 203319) | Peat permafrost microbial communities from Stordalen Mire near Abisko, Sweden - Bog_T0_2 | ecosystem: Environmental > Terrestrial > Soil > Wetlands > Peat | place: Sweden: Abisko, Stordalen Mire...
TTTTGTAATCCGCCAGTCGAACATTTCTGAGAACCGGTTCAAACACACGCTGCGCGGCTTTCATTATCAAATAAAGCCTTTTGAGGAGGCCAAGATCCTCACACCGCTGCGAGGCGCACTGTACGACATCGTGGTGGATTTCCGACGTGAATCGCCGACTTTTCTCCAATGGGAATCGTTCGAACTTGATTCGGGCAAACGGGATGCACTGTATGTGCCGAAGGGCTGCCTCAATGCCTGGCTGACGCTGGCGGATGAAACCATGGTGCATTACAATATGTCGGAGTTTTTTGCCCCGCAGGCTTCCCGGGGGGTGCGTTACAATGATCCTCACTTCTGTTTTACGTGGCCTTGCGAACCCGCGATCATTTCCGAGAAGGACCTGAGTTATCCGGATTTTGATCCGGCTTCGCCCGCTTAATATAGAAAACAGTATGCCAAAACATCGATCAAAAAGCCCCCAGTACGTCATCACCCGTACGCCGCTACGCATGAGTTTTGTCGGCGGAGGGACCGACCTGCCGAGCTTTTACGAGCAGGAGGACGGTGCGGTGATAAGCACGGCGATTGACAAGTATATCTATGTGACAGTCAAGAAGCACAACAAGCTCTTCAACGAAACGTACCGCCTGAACTACTCGGAGACCGAGCATGCGGATACGCTCGACGAAATACGCAATGACATCGCACGCGAATGCCTGCGCTATCTTCATGTAGATCCGCCGATTTATATCAGCACCGTGGGAGATCTCCCTGCGTTTTCCGGGCTGGGATCCTCCAGCGCGTTTGCGGTCGGGCTGTTGAATGCATTGCATGTCATACGCGGAGAGAGGGTATCCAATGCCAAGCTGGCGGAAGAGGCGGCCTACATAGAAATCAGCGCATTGAAGCGCCCGATCGGAAAGCAGGACCAGTACGCATCCGCAATCGGGGGATTGAACTATCTGCGATTCCAAAAGGACCACCGGGTCACGATCGAGCCGCAGCATCTTCCGGGAGACAAACTGGAAGAACTGTCCTCCCACATCATGATGTTCTGGACGGACCTGCAAAGAGACGCCGGCAAAGTGCTTTCGGAACAAAGCAAAAATACTTCACAAAAAATGGCCGAGCTGCAGGCCATGCGAAACCAGGCGGAAGAACTCCGGAGCCTAATCAAGACGGGCTTCGATATCGTGAAGTTTGCCCGGTTATTAAGTGCGGGCTGGGAGTTCAAGCGTTCCCTCACCTCCCTGATCAGCAATAGCAGGATAGACAAGTGGTATGATCAGGCCATGGAGGCAGGAGCCATCGGCGGAAAATTATGCGGAGCGGGAGGAGGAGGATTTCTGCTTTTTGTCGCGCCTCCTGAATGTCAGCCTGGTGTCCAAAAGGCTCTCTCCGAACTGAATCAAGTTCCGGTGGCTTTTGAACCGCGTGGCACTGAAATTCTGATGGCTGATTAAGGTTGGAGCGCCTGTATGACACCGGAAAGCTCGCTCAATACCAATGCCGGGCGTTGATCCAAGGGTAGCGTGGCGAGTTCCTCCTCGTTTCCTACATACGCGGCGCGGCAGCCGGCTTCCCATGCGGCAGTGCAATCACGCGGGTCGTCGCCGATGAACCAAGTTTGCGGGAGTTGAAAAAGAAAATCCTGCGACGCCCGGAGCAGCAAGCCAGGCTTTGGCTTGCGGCATTCGCAATTGTCCTCCCAGTGATGGAAGCAGTAATAGCTGCGGAGGATGGTGACGCCGTGAATGGCAAGCGCCCCCACCATTTGGCGGTCGATCCCCCAAACCTGTGATTCCGTCAGCACGCCGCGGCCCACACCCGCTTGATTTGAAATCACGATGAAGTTGTAGCCGAGTTTCGCCATGGCTGCGAGCGCCTCGATAGTGCCGGGTATGAATGCGAAGTCTTCCCACCGGCTAACATATTCACCGCGCGGGGCTTTGCGGTTAAGGGTGCCATCGCGGTCTATGAGCAGGATTTTTTTCGGTGTGAAATAGTCCTGCGTAATTTTCAGACGCTCCGGATCGGAGACGCTGTAGTAACGGTCGAGGACCACGTGCGCGCAGACCTGGCCGGCCTGGACCAGTTTGAGGATTATTTCGTTGAAGTTGCAATCTGGAGCATCATAGAAGCTGAAGATTTTTTTTGAAAAGAGGGCGTAGCCGATTTCAATGGCGTTGAGGCCGGGCGCGCGACGCGTGGAATCGTACTCCGTGACGAAGCCATCGGGAGAGAGGCGGACGTTGTTTTTTTCCGGACGGGGATGGACGCTCAAGCAGCCGAGAACGCCCTGCTTTTCGTATGTGCGTTCAATTCGTTCGCGGAAAAAGGTTGCGTAGTTGTCGGAGTAGAGCAGGAGAAAATGGTCGTGCAAGAGATCGCGCGCCTCCCAAAGCCGGCGACCGGTGTCCCATTCCAGAGGGCCACGGCTGTACTGGATTTTCAACCCGAAATTTTTCCCATCACCAAAATAATCCTCGATGATGTGCCCGAGGTAACCGATTAGCAGCACGACTTCTTGAAAGCCGTTATCTTTCAATTGACCGAGCAAGTGAGCAAGAAATGGCCTGCCACAGACCGGCGCCATGGGCTTCGGCAAAGAGCTGGTAATCGGACCGAGGCGCGTGCCCCGACCGCCGCAGAGGATGACTGCCTGACTGGTCAACATGACGAAGTGTAGAAATCCAATGTGCGGCGCAAGCCTTCACGAAGATCAGTCTTCGGCTTCCAACCGAAGGAGCGGAGCTTGGTGATATCGGCCCAGAATCCGTGGTCATCCGCGGTGACGATGCCGCCAAACGCGGGTGGGTGTCCCGCCAATGAAAGTGCTTCATCGGCGAAAGTGCCGACAGCAGTGCCATACCCGGAACCAATATTGAAGACCCCGTTCGCAGAGTTTTCGATAAGGGTCACGAAGGCTTCTGCGATATCATCAATGTAGATGAAGTCGTTCACCGCTGCCGGTGTCTTCAGCACAGGTGTCTTTCCCTCAATCACAGCCCGGCAAATGGTAGGTGCAAGCGAGGCGGCCTTTTGATGCGGGCCGTAGGCAAAAAATATACGAGTCCATGCCAAGGTAGCCGCAGCGGAATGGCAAAGCGCCGCAGTGATATGATGCAGCGCGTGCTTGGAAGCGCCGAATATGCCGGCGTTCACGGGTTCGGTTTCCTCACGGATACATCCCGAGACTTTTCCGTATTCCCAACATGAGCCACTCACCACGTGATGCTTGCATCCGACGCCGAGAAGGGTTTCCACGAGGCGCGCTGCAGCCTCAAGATTGAGGAGGCTTGTTGCCAGCGAGTAATCCGGAATGCCCTGCCATGCGAGATGAAGAGCGGCATCGGGCAGGAACGCAGCCACCGCTTCACGATAACTTTCCGATTTCACAATATCCGAATGGTGCCATGCGCACCTCTCCGGAAGCGCCCCGGGCGACGGATGGCGTGAAAGCCAAAGCAGGGAATGTCCCCGCGCCAACAACCGCTCCGCCGCAGGTTTTCCGATAAAACCGGTACCTCCCGTCAGCAGAATTTTCATGCCGGCTCAGGCACTGGTTTCAGCAAGCGAAGGTCGTCGCTCCCAAGCATGCCATTCGAGATCAAATGCTTCAACTGCGCAAGCCGCACGCATTTACGACCGGAAAAATCCTCCTCTGCAAAGTGCGTGCGGTTAAAGAATTCGACGAGTTCCGCGCCGCCGCGGGCGAGATCCCATTCCGGTTTGAAGTAGTCCTTCAGCTCCGTAAGAATGCGCCGGAACGAAACGCGGTAGGTCCGCGAATCAGCCCCGTGCTCGCCGGTATAAACGAGCGTTGACCCCGGCACCGCATATTGCGCCGCCTCGGCGAGATCACGCACGGTGAAGTTGCCATCCGGAATGCCGACATTGAACGCACGGTTCTGAACCAATTCCGCCGGCGCCATCAAGCCGGCGATGAACGCCTGGCAGACGTCGCGCACGTGCACCACCGGGCGCCATGGCGTGCCGTCGCTCTTGATTTCAATGCGTCCCCGCGTGAAGGCGCAGGCAACGAGATTGTTATAAACAATGTCACACCGCAGTCGCGGGCTCACGCCGAACACTGTCGAAGGACGGAAGCTCACCACTGTGAAATCGTCACCGGCAAATTTTTTCAAGCCAAGCTCAGCATCCCATTTCGTGCGGGCATAGGCGGTGACGGGCTTTTTCTCGCTGTTATCCTCGTGCAGCTCCTCGTCGGTCCCGGAAACTCCGTACATGCTCTGGGAGGAGGAAAAAACGAAGCGTTTCACTCCCGCCTGCTTTGCGGCTTCCGCCGCCCGCAATGTGCCATGAAGGTTGATCGCCTCGGTAAGGCCGGGGTTCAATTCCCCCAAGGGATCATTTGAAAGTCCGGCCAGGTGAATCACGGCATCGTAACCGGCAAAGTCCTCCACTGAAACATCGCGGATGTCCTTGATCGATTGCTTTTCAAGGGGCGAAACAAGGAGGAGGTTGCATTCGCTAAAGTAGCCGATATCAAAGCCGCCCACTTGATGCCCCAAATCCTGAAGCATCCCGGTGAGAACGCTGCCAATGTATCCGAGATTTCCTGTAACCAGAATATTCATGATATTTTCCTACTTGTTGAAATCGATTCTGGCGACGCGATCCGAAATCGCGAGCAGCCATATTTGATGCACATTTTCGATGACGTTGTAACACCGGCTATCCACCCAGAAATTGACGTCCCCCATGCTCTTGAGCGGATTATCTGCTCCGAAACCCGTCAGCGTTACAATCGGGAGATGAAGATCACGCGCCTTTTGCGCGGCGCGCAGCATGTTTGGAGATTTACCGCTGCTGCTGATGAGAATTACGAGATCCAGCGGGGTGGCATAATATTCCAGCGCTTTTTCCAGCCAGTGCTCGTAACCGAAGTCATTTGCAAAGCAAGTGATCAACGATGCTTCGTTGAAGCACATCGTTGGCAATCCCGCCGCCTTGGTAAAATCCACAGCCACATGGCTGGCGATCGAGGCACTCCCGCCATTGCCAGCAACCAGCGTCTTGCCTTTCTGGTCGCGGATTTTGCGGAGCAATTCCGCCACATGCTCGAAAGAAGCCTCGTCGGAATCGCCCATGGCCTTGTGGAGGCGGGAAAAGTAGTCTTGAAAATACATCGTTATTTTTAATTATTAGTGAAGCCCTTGCAACTCGGCGAGAACTTCTTCTGGGGTTGAAAGTGGAGGAGTTTTACTCTGGTGAGGTCTTTACCGGGTTGGACTGGGTTGGACTGTTTTAGAGAGGCGGGGAAACGAAACGCTAAGGGCGCAAAGAGCGCGAAGAGGGATCATCTAACATTTTGAATTTAATATTTATCATTTGCCACCCATGCTCCTCGCCCGCTCCAAGAGCCGATGTATTTTAATGAAGTTGGATTTGCTTGGATTTCCTTGGATTACTCTGAGGAACTGTTCGGTCTGAAGTTGGATTTTGGGGCTCTTTCGGCGGTTTTTCGGGAAAAATGGCTTTGTTTTAGGCTTAAATTGGGTTTGTTTTGGCTTTGTTTTTTGGGTCTTTACAGAGTAAAAATTGGCTTGAGCTTTTTGCCTCCCGAGGAATTTTTTAGACAAATATTCATTTCCTAGATTATGATGGAATTCGATTTAAATGTCAAGTGAATATTATTTCTTTGTAATTTCTACGGACTAATATTTCAGTTGGCCGAGCCGTTGATCTTATCGACCACAAATTGCGCAAAGGGGATCGCGCAGGTCCAGCCCGGGGAGACTGCGTTCAGGACGTGCATGGATTTTTCGTTGGACTCGAGGACAAAATCCATTTCGAGTTTGCGCGTGCGGGTATCCATCAACTGCGCGCGTATTCCCGGCCGCCCCCAGTGCTTGTAATCCCCCACCCGCACCCCTTCCGCGAGATGCGCAGCGAGCGAAACCAAATGTGACTTTGAATATTTCAACAGTTCCTCGACCGCAAGGCGCTTGAAATCAAAACCGGAAAACATGATCAGACCGAGTTCACGGGAGACGATCTCCAGAAATTCAGCGGGCTCAAATCCCTCGAATGCTCCATATTGCTCACGCCAGAAGGCCGGGATGGCCGTGGGACCGATCTTTGCGTGTCCGTCGACGGTGACGGTAAAGTGGACGCCAAGGAAGGGATTTCTGAGGTCCGGCACGGGATAAATATTCGTCCGGAAAGCCCCGGCGGGCTCTTCCGAATAAAGGTAAATGCCTTTGAATGGAACAATCCGATAGTGTTCGGAGAGCCCGAAGTCGCGGGCGACTTTGTCCGCGTAGAGACCGGCGGCGTTTACCACGTATCCGGCTTCGATTTCCCCCGATTTCGTGAAAATGGTGGTGCCTTTCCTGCTCAGATAACCGGAATTTTGCTCGATCCGCACCCCTTCCGCAATCGCATCGGCCCGCATGCTTTCGATGACCAGGAGCGGATCAGCTGTGGATGTCGCCGGGGAAAAAATGGCTCTTTCATACGTCTTCGCGCGCGGCTCGATCTCACGCATCTCATCCGGCGTGATTGTCTGGAGCGTCACGCCATTGGCAGCTCCCCGCCGGGCCAGCTCGTCGAGCTGGGACAATTCGGAGGCGTTCTTTGTCACGACAAGTTTGCCGCACTTATTAACGGGGATCTTTTTGCCCTCGCAATATTCCACAAGCAGGCGGTTGCCGTCCCGGGTGAATTTCGCCTTGAGAGAATCGGCGGTATAATAAAAACCGGCATGGATCACGCCGCTATTGCGACCGCTGGCGTGGAGTCCGCAGGCGGCTTCCTTCTCCAGAAGGCAAACACTTTGATCGGAATGGCGTCTCTTGAGCTCACGGGCGATGGAGATGCCGATAACTCCGCCCCCGATGACCAGAAAATCCGCGCCAGGCTTCCGGGTATTCATGGAAGAACCGGGCTCGAAGAAGGTTTCAAAATCACACAAACCATGTCGTGAGCGTCGCTTTCTATCATCCCCCCGCCTCCCGCTGCTTCATTAAGTGCCTGCAAGAAGCGATCCCCGTTTTCGTTCAAGCCTCCCCGGTTCACATAGATCGCAGAGAAGCCGTATTTTTCGAGCTGCGCAACCATCTGCCCGGGATTCATCAGCGCGACTTGCGATTGCCATAGTTCACGAGGACGGCCCTTCTCGGACCCGAATGAAAACCGCAAGTGAGTCGAATAAAGGTAAGGACGGAAATGATCGTAAGGGTTGACGCCCGGGACGGAGCTTTCTGGAAAATTCATGACCGGAAATTGAAAGACCATCGCGTTGGAGGGAAGCACCTTTTCCATTTTCATGGTGAACCTGCGATCCGATGCCATTGCCCGAGCCGTTGTCTCCAAGTCCTCAAAAACAACCATGGGCGGTGTCTGATCCCAGATTGCGAGTGATACAATAAAAAGGGCTGCCAGATACGGAGTGAGCGCCCCTTTAAACTTCACCCCGGACAAACGTTCAGCCGCGAACATCAACACGATGCAGAGGATAAAAATCACGTAACGGCAGGTCGCGCGGAATAGCACAAAGCCGAAAGAACCGATCACGCCATTGATTCCGCCAACCGTGGAATAGAGAATAATCCAAAGAACCAGCCATGCCTCGAATGGTATTTTTGAATGATCGACCACACGACGTATCGAATGGACTGCGAGCCATAGCAGGGCGGCAATCCCCACCAATCCCATATAACCGGCAGGCGGCAATTCCCCCAGTGGCAACACAGCGCCGAGCGCGTGCCAGGCGCCAAACCGGGCAAAGAGCGGCAGATGATGATCCGGCGGCGGAACCACAAGATCCACTATTTTCAGGGAAAAAATTTCCAGCCATTTGTAGGCCCTTATAACGACACCAGCATTTGGCCCATGGTAAAAATGGTAGAGAAACGTGGAAAAATTCATCAGGAAGAATCCCGAGGCGGCAACCCCGATGATCGTCGCCGCAGGCAATGACGCACGCCACCCGTACCGTCTCCATTGAACCAAGCCACCGAACAACACAAACTGGGCGAACATATTCGTGTAATAGACATTTTGAATGCCCGTGAGGAAAGCGATGACCAGAGCGAAAACAAAACGCCGTTCGCGAAAATTGATCCCCTGCCCAGTCGCAACCCACCGGCAAACCACCAGGCCAAGCGGCACATGCCAGAAATAGCCAAGGGTGTAATGGTGAAGCTCGTGAGCAAACCCATACCGGGCGAAACCGAAGACCAGCGCACCGGCAAAGGACCAAATGCGCGAGTAACCCAGCAAGCGGCACGCCGCAAAAAATGAGACGGTTGCAAGGATGCATCCCGCCATCACAGTCAGGTTTGCGGCAGCGAAAATACCGGTGAACCTTGCAAGCACCCCCGGAAGCGATGCGAGAAGCCTTTCCGCCGAGGGAAAATCATCCCAATTTGCGACGTAGGGAGCTCCCAATTCCGGAATGTCTATAAATTGAAAGGGCCAGACATGCCCGTCGCGGGCCGCCTTTATTCCCGCCAAAGCCCATATTGCGTCAGCCTTTTCCCTGCTTTCCGTATAACTTAAAGGGATGCGCCAAGTCTCTCCGGACCAGCGGTTATAGACCGAGCACCAGGTCAATATCGAGATAACTGCCAGCGCCAATGCACAGATTATATCCGCACGAAAGACCGCCAGGTGGCGAAGAGATGCACCCTGCATTTCCCGGTCGACTTCCAAACTTTCGCAATCAGATTTCAGATTTCCAATTTCCGTTTCAGAAGTTGATCCGCTCCTTCTCAACCACCAGCGGCCGATGAAGAACCTGCGTATGAATGGCACCGATGTACTCGCCAAGAATGCCAATGAAGAAAAGCTGGACAGAGGAGAATAAAAACAACCCGATCACAAGAGGTGCGATGCCCACGCTAAGGCTGTACCAGAACAGCAATTTATATATAAAGTACCCCACCGCCACAAGCAGGCTGAGGAACGACATTACAAATCCCAGCATGGCTGCGAGTCGAAGCGGCACCTTGGAATGGCTGGTAAAGCCAAGCATCGCAAGATCGTAAAGCGTGTAGAAGTTGTTCTTTGTGATACCACGTTTCCGGAGTGGTTGCGTATAGGCAATCGTTGTGGTGGGAAGCCCGATCTCTGTGATCAGGCCGCGAAAATAGGGATATGGATCCTGAATCTTCCTGCAAAAATCAATAATAGCCCTGTCGTACAAACCGAAGCCGGTGAAGTTTTGGACCACTTTCGTTTCCGAGAGTTTGTAAACAAGCCAGTAATAACACCTCCTGACAAAAAAGAAGACCGGCGATTCTTCACTTTTCTTTTTAACACCGACAACAGCCTTGAACCCCTCCTCCCATTTTTCGAGAAACTGAGGAATCATCTCCGGCGGATCCTGCAAGTCCGATGCGAGGCCGATGACCGCCTCCCCTGTCGTTTGCAAGAGGGCGTAATAAGGGGAACGAATGTGACCGAAATTACGGGCATTCAAAATGACTTTGAGCCGCTTATTCTCCGCTGCGAGCTGTCGCAACAAACGCGCCGTGCCATCGGTGGAAGCATTATCGATCACGATGATTTCATAATCGTAAGCGGGTAACGCGGCCATCGCCTCACCCACCCTTCGTACAAACTCCCCGATGTTTTCCTCTTCGTTGAAACATCCCGAGACTATGCTTATAAATTTCATGTTTAATGCAACTTCTGGTGGTCAATCTGCACCGGTACACCTTCATAGAGACATACGATGGGATTCGGCCATTTCAGCACGTTAAGAATATGGTTTTTGATTTCCTGTTCGGCCACATGCGAAGAAATTAAAACAGTTGCCGAGGGATTGTGCAATTCAGAGGGTGCCACAATTGCGATGCCATTCAAGCACTTACCATGGTAATTCCGGTTGGAATCCACAATCGCCACGATATTCGCAGTCGCAAGGGCGCTTGTTTCAAGCAAACGCAAGGTGTGCGTTCCCGCCCCCCAAACCACGAGTGGCACCCGTGCCTCCGCGAGCCCGGCGACAATGGCCTGTATCTGCTCCTCGAGTTTGCGGGAGGACTCAACGTAGGCGCGAAGCCCCTCTCCCGTTTCCGCATCAAAAGGAAGTGAGTCAGGCGCGATGAAATCAGCCTCCAGCCTGAAGAGCCCCATGATGACAGGTTCAACGGCATTCGGCCCGAGGTAGCGAGGAAACCGCCTGATGAAGGATGTCGAAAGTCCGTGGCGCGCCAAAAGATTGGAAAGCGATAGCGGCGCAAAGAAATTCACATGTTCCATGCTGAAGAATTGATATGGGGCGCTAAACCACTTGTGATAATGGCTGGCATCGGGCACGGCGAGGAAAAGGCGGCCTCCGGGTTTCAGCATGCAGATGAGTGTGCGCAGGGAAGACTCCACGTCGCAAAGATGCTCGAGAACACCGGTCATCATCACCACGTCGAACTTTTGTGTGACGCTGGCAAGACCGTTGATGGTGGAAGGCCTTACTTCAATATCGTAAAGACGGCGCGCCGTGGCACAGCAGGCAGGTGAAGGATCAAAACCGGTGACATTTTTGAAACCACGCCGCTTAAATTCCGCGAGCAGGGCTCCAGTCGCGCACCCAATATCGGCAATCGAATCCGAAATTTTTAGATGAGGGACCAGAACATCCGCATTCTTGCTGAAAATATCCACATCCTGTGCACTTACCGCACCATCCCTCTCGCCATGCTCGTATTTCGACATTGCAGAGTAGTAGGCATCGAAAACGGATTGCGCGGGAATCTTGCCGGCATACCCCGCGCCACAATTTGTGCAGACTGCAACGTCATACCCTTTCATCAAACCACCCTCCGAAAACTGCGAAAATGTCTGGTGGAAGAGCGAAACTGATTCCAGTCCCGTGCAGACGGGGCATGACCTGGGTATGATGGCGGGGTCAGTGCTCATGAATTTCAAGTGACGGCTTTTGTCGCCCATGTCGTCGAGAAGCCGCTGTCGGCGGACGAGGATACTTCGTAACCACATTCGGCAAATAGCGACTCCACTTTGTGGCTGGTCAACTGCCCATCCTTCCAGTGATTGGTATCGATGGCAAATTGAATGGGATTCTTCGCGAGAAAATCCCTGGAAGCCGCTATGACTTCGATTTCCGCGCCTTCAATGTCCATTTTGATGAATGTGGGAATACCGTACGCCTGGCATGCACCGGCCAGAGTGATTGCCTCGACGGTAATCACATTGCCGGTGGTACGGCGGCTCGATTGCCGCGCGAGCGTCGAACCAATGGTCCCCTCGGAGAAAAATTCGAGGTTTCCAGTATCCGCCGCGATGGCTTTGCGCAACGGGACAACATTGGATAGCTGGTGGCGCGCGATATTTCCCAGCATCACGCCATAATTGACCGGGTCAGGCTCGAATGCATAGACCTTCCCCGCCGGACCAACGGCCTGGGAGAGATAATACACGGAAAGGCCACAATTTGCACCAAGGTCAAATACCGTTTCCCCGGCTTGTGGTTTATACAACCTGAAATAATCGAGGATCGCCTTTTCCTCCTCTGGAAAACTGGCGACTTCAAACTCCAGGCCTGAGAGGCGGAATTTTTGCAGGCGTGGTTGAGAGTAATCCACGATCTGACGATTACCCACAAAGGTAGGAACAACACAATCGAAGTACGCGTCAAAATCCCTGGACAGGGCGAGAGTGTATATCCAGTGCCCGGGATTCAAACGCAATACCTTGTCCCGTTTGATGATATCAAGATGATCACGCTTAAACGAAACGCGAGTACCGTGCGCCATGCACATGCAGTTTGCCAAAAAGCTTGTGCAGAGGCGCATCACTACATTCGACGGCCCGAGCAGGATCAGAAGCGGGCGCACCAGGTGATATAAACGTCTTAATAACCCGTTCATGAAAAAATCAAGTTACCGTCCAGCCCCCATCAACGCTGAGTGCCTGGCCAGTCATATAACTTGAAGCGTCCGATGCGAGATAGAGGAGGCAGCCGGCGAGTTCCTGCGGGCGGCCAATGCGCCCAAGACAGGTGCGTGATTTCAGGCGCTGGAGAAAAAAATCGTCATCGCTCACACTGTTCGGGCCTTTGTCTTCGATGTTGGAGAATGGGCCCGGTAAAATCGCGTTGGCGCGGATTCCATGCAAACCCCAGAAGGAGGCCGTGTAGCGCGTAAAGGCAAGAAGTGCGGCTTTGGAAGCGGAGTAGGCGGGAGGGTTAATAAAATCAGTGCCTTCGTATAACGCGGGATTTGGCGCAACGGAGGCGTACATAGTCGAGATATTGACTATGCTGCCATGGCCTGCAGCCTTCATCTTCGGCCCCACCTTTTGCACAGCCAGCGCCGGCCAGAAAACCCCGCCAAGCCAGTTGCGATGCCAGTGGTCGTAGGTGGCATTTTCCAGCGAACCTTCGGGCACATTGAAGCCTGTCTTCGGACCCAGTTCGTGTGCGTTGTTCACGAGCACGTCGATGGATTCCTCCTTTGCGACAATGGCGTTCAGCAATGCAGTCAACGCCGGGACATTATACATATCCACCTGATGCGCCTCCGCACGATCAGTGCCGAATTCGTTGCGCCACTCCTGGACGCTCGCATGCAAACGCTCACTCCGGCCGAGGGCAAGCACGCGTGCGCCATTTGCAAGCAATGCCCGCGCCATGGTGCGCCCTAGATAACCCGAAGCACCGGTGAGCACCGCTGTTTTGCCGTGCAGAGAGAAAAGTTCAGACGCGTCGAGATTCACCAGCAAGTCCTCCCGCCGTCGATTACAAGGTTTGATCCAGTCATATAAGAAGAAGCATCAGAACAAAGAAAAAGGATCGCCCCTTGATACTCGTCAACACCTGCCATACGCCCCAAAGGAACCAGCTTCGAAAGCCGTTGCACAAACTCATCCGGCTGCGATGTATAAACCCCCCCGGGTGAGATCGCGTTTACCCGGACGCCCTCCGCAGCCCAGTAGGTCGCCAGGTATCGGGTCAGACCGATCAATCCCGTCTTTACGACAGAATAAGTGACCGGCTTTACCGGCTGCCGGTCCTCCGCCACCCCTTCCTTGCGGTAAAGCCGCTGGTCGGGGGAAATGAGCGCGAGATCAGAAGCGATATTCACGATGACGCCTTTCCTGCGACGCGCCATTTCGGCGCCGATGATTTTGCTGCAAAGAAACGCTCCCGTAAGCCCGACCGCCAGATCCGCGTGCCATTGGTCCAATGAAAAATTCTCAAGACGGGATTTCTCGAGATCCTCCGGATTTTCGACCTTGGGATTGTTCGCAGCGTTGTTGACCAGTATATCAATGCGGCCCAAGCGTTGCGTTACGCTTGAGAGCAATGAGGACACCTCGCCGGGGTTGGTAATATCACACAGGAGCGAGAGAGCGTCCGCTCCAAATTTCTTACGGACTTCCCCCTCTGGAAGCTGGCGAACGTCTGCCAGCACCGGTATACCGCCGGATGCGGCAATGATTCCCGCATGCATCTGCCCCAGAAGACCGGTGCCTCCCGTAATCACTGAGACTCTTCCTGTGAGGTCAAATAAATTGTTGTTTTCCATCTTAAAAGGCCCGCGTCTGTCCGCCGTCCACCACAAGGCAGGCCCCTGTTGTAAACGTTGAGCGCCGTGAAGAAAGAAAAACCACCGCATCCGCAATTTCCTCCACTGTGCCAAAACGGTTCATAGGCACCTCGGATTTAATGTAGTTCAAAACCTCCCCGCTTCGCGCCTGGAGGTGATTTTCCCAGGCGCCCCCCGGAAACAGAATATTCCCGGGTGCAATCGTATTTATCCGAATGCCCGCCGGAGCAACCTGACGGGCGAGATTTTTTGCGTAGTTAATCAACGCCGCCTTGGCGCTGGAATACGGCAGCGGGGCGGGACTACTTTCGACGCCAGCGATCGAACTCACAAGGACGATGCATCCCCCCTTGTTGCTGATCATCGCGGGCAAGGCTTCGGTGACAAGACGAACAGAGCCGAAAAAGTTGAGTTCGAATACTCTCTGCCATTCCCCGGACTCGACGTCCCATCCCGGCCTGGAACGGCCGCTCCCAATATTTGCGACCAGCGTGTTGATACTCCCCCATAGCTCGTGAACGTTCTCCAAAGCATTCCGGATGCTTTCCACCTGCGTCAAATCCCCGCAGAAACCGGTCACATTTCCAGCGCCGAATTCGGCAACCATTTCCTCTTCGGTTTGCCTGACATCATTTTCATTGCGCCCGGAAACCGCCACCCGCGCGCCTTCGGCCAGGAATGATTTTGCAATGGCTTTGCCGATCCCGCGTGACGAACCCGAGATGAATACCACTTGATTTTTGAGGCCGAGATCCATGTCTCAAGAATTTCCGGAAAGATGTTGTTAAAAAAGTCGCGATTGTGCATGGCCCAGGCGATCTCGTCCCCGCATGTGCTTCGCGCAACCTGCAATATAAAATCGCCACTGTAGTCGATCCGCTTCAGGCAACAGGCGAGGCCCGCAAAATCGGCACTGCCAGTTCCAAGCGGCACGGTGGAACCGCCGCGGACGCGATCCTTGATATGCACGCTGCCTATGTGATCACTGTAGGCTTCAAATTCCTCGTTGACATCAAAACCCAATGAAGCGCTGTTGCCGGAATCGTAATTGACCTTGACCAGAGAATTTCCGATGGCATCCAGCAATGAAGCGAAACGCGACGGAGGAAGCGAAGTCTCGAGGTGCAATTCCACCCCATGCCCACCGGTAAGACGACTTGTATTTTTCATTAAAGTAACAAGGTCGCGAAAATCGGCATCTGATTCAATATTTGAACTGTCCACAAAAGGCAAAACGACGCGACCGATACCAGCCTTCGCGCACCTTGCGATCAACCACTGAAGTTTCCCCTCCCGTCGCTGACGATCCATCATGGTTCCGCGAAGAAGTGTCTCCGACATGAAGTAATCCGCGCAAAGGGATTTTACCTGGACGCCCGACTCCCTGCTCAACGCCATCATTTCCGCGAGGCCTTCGTCCGTGGCAACCGGATTAATGTCGTCGCCTTCCGTATCGTAAATCCACTCGATTGATTGCAGGCCTGCCTGCCTGGCGGCTGGAAACTCGTCCCTCCAGCGATCCACCGGGAATGCCTGTATCCTATCACCAACCGGTGGAACCAGACGCCCTTGCATGATGCCTGTTTTTTTTGGCATGGAAGAACCAGTTAATCCTCAATGGGAGGAATGATCATATTTGCCCGGAATTCCTCACGATCCAAAAAGGGCCATAAATCTTCCAGGGGCTTTGAAACCATGGTCCCATCGGTCCGCTGCATCGATGAGAGACGCGGCGCACGCTGTTCCTCAGGTGGAGACATCACTTCGCAGACGACCGGACCGGGCATTTCCAGAACGGAGCGAATCTTTTTATGAAGATCCGCCTGATCTTCTATCCGCACGGTCTGCACGCCATACGCGGTGGCGACTTTCATCAGATCCGGAAGCGTCAAGCCGCTGGCCTCATCAGCGGCCACAAGGTGTTTAAAATAGTTTTGCTGAGAAATACGAATGGAAGCGTAGCCTTCGTTATTAACCACGAAAAATTTGATCGGGAGTTTAAGGCGCCTCACTGTTTCCAGTTCCTGGATGTTCATCTGGAATCCTCCGTCCCCGTCCACGCAGATTGTGCGGCGCCGACCAGCGGCCAGACAGGCTCCTATGCTGGCAGGCAAACCGAATCCCATCGCGCCCAGCCCGCGCGTGTGAAAAATGCGCTGGCCTTCTTTCACTTTGAAGGCGAGCAAAAACAGTTCCACCGCGCTGCCCGAACTCCCGGAAACAAAAACATCGTCGCCACGGAGTTCGTCCGACAGGACTTCGGATAAATAATAAACACTGACGCGATCGCTCCATTTGCGATGTAGATCCTGCACGACCGGGTAACGCTCTTTCCAATCGCGGCAACGTTGCTGCCATTGATGAAAATCCGGGAGGCTGGCCGCCTTTAACTGGCGAAGAAGCTCGCGCAGGAAATCGCCGACATCGGCCACGACAGGCAGATGTATCTGCGTTTTCATTTTTGCAATCTCGGCCGGATCAATATCCACCATCACTTTTTTGGCAGCCCTGGCCAGTCTGTCATGCGCATAACCGGTGAACGCCATGTCGAGGCGTGAACCGATGACGACCATCAAATCAGAGTTTTGCAGCGCGAAATTCGCACCGCGCGGGGCTATCGAGCCGGGCCGGCCCGCGAAGAGAGGGTGCGACTCCCACAACAGATCCATCGCGAGCCAGGTGGTAAGGACGGGCGCACCCATCGCCTCCACTGCGGTCAGGAATTCCGGTATTGCGCCTGCTACGCGAATTCCGTTGCCAGCAACGATGACTGGCCTTTGTGCAGCGCCCAGCATGGCCAGCACTTCGCGAACCTGTTCCTTGAGTTTGTTTGCGTCCGGAGCGTCTTTTTTATCCGGCACGAAACCAAGCAGGTTTTCAACATCAATATCCGCCGCCTGCACATCCATGGGAATGTCGATCCATACGGGTCCCGGGCGACCGCTTTTTGCCAGATAAACCGCTTTTTCAAGATGAAACCGGATGCTCTTCGGATCGATGATTGTCACCGCATATTTCGTGATTGATTCGACGATGGAAACGATGTCCACCTCCTGCGAACCAAGCTGCCGCAGACCGGTTTGCAATTTCAGATCCGCTCTTTTGACCTGCCCTGAGATGAATAGACAGGGCATCGAATCGAGCCATGCTCCAGCAACCCCGGTGACGGCATTTGTTCCTCCCGGTCCCGTGGTTACCATGGCCACGCCCAAGCCGTTTGTGACCTTGACGTAAGCCTCCGCTGCTATTCCCACTGCCTGCTCATGAAGATTGCAAACGAATTCGATGTCAGCCCTGCGCTGACCGAGAGATTCATTCAAATGCATGGCTCCTCCGCCCGGCAACATGAAGAGGTGTTTCACACCCTGCCTGACGACAAAATCGATCACGTAATCGGAGAGTTTCATTCCAAAAGAAAATCCAGAAGTTCCCGCACGGCACCACATCCGCCCGGGTGTTTTGTAACGTGGTTTACGATGGCGCGCACGGAGTCGTGCCCATCCGAAGGTGTTGCGGAGAAACCCGCGATTTTCATCGCGCCAAGATCATTAACGTCGTCTCCCATGAAGCAAATATTCGCGAGATCCAGGCGTCTTGCTTCCGCGAAGGAACGAAGCGCGGCCGCCTTATCCTTGCAGCCTTGATAGACATCCGCGATTTGCATTTTTTTCGCGTAACGATCTATCAGCACATTCTGCTCACCTGAAATCAGGGCAAAAATCATTCCCTTGCGGCTGGCGAGGGATATCCCCATGATGTCGCGAAAGGAAAATTGTTTCGTTTCCGAACCGTCCATCCCCCAGGAGAATTTCCCATCGGTCAGCACCCCGTCAACATCCAGGGCAACCGCCTTAATGTCAGGCTTCACGTTTTGAGGCCGACGCGCCGGAGTTTTTTCATCACGGCGACCTCGCGCTCTTCGACGCGCTTGACGCCATCCCCCATGGATGTTTCCACGAGACGGATATCGCGCACGAGACGTGTAAGACCGCTCGGCTCCAACGATGCGGCCTGGTCGGATCCCCACATCGCTCGATCAAGTGTAATATGGCGTTCCACCACACAAGCGCCCAGCGCGACCGCTGCGACTGACGAAGGAATGCCTGTTTCATGCCCGGAATATCCCACAGGCACACCGTATCGTTTCCGCAGTTCGGGAATCACGCGGAGATTCAATTCGCCGTATTGCGACGGATAGGCACTGCATGTATGAACGAGGACCAAGTTTTCCTTCCCCAAGATGTCCACGGCATGATCCACCTCTTCATACGTGCTCATGCCGGTGGAAAGCAGGATTGGCTTGCCCTGCGCCCGCGTATGGCGAAGCAACGCGTCGTCTGTCAAAGATGCCGAGGCGATCTTGTAGCAAGGAACGGGGAACTCCTTGATAAAGTCCACGGAGGGCTCATCCCAGCACGATGCAAACCAGGTGATGTCCATTTCCTCGCAGAATTCGTGAATTTTGCGGTATTGAGGCAGCCCGAATTCAAGACCACGCTTAAGATCGCCATTTGTCTCGCCAAAGGGATTTTCACGCGGTTTGCCAAGCTCTTCAGCCGTGTAGACGATCTCGATGGTGCGTTTCTGGAACTTGATCGCGTTGCACCCGGCATTCTTCGCGACGGAAATAAGATTCTTCGCGATGTCCATGCTGCCGTTATGATTGATCCCGATTTCACCGATGATATAACAAGGATGACCATCGCCAACGAGTTGATTGCCGATTTTGATTTCGAGGTTCGCCATAGGGAGGATTTTTGTAAAATAACGTCTCACCCTATATCAAGAGATTCCGCTTTGTGCCAAGCAATAGTTCGTAGAATTTGCTGCTCCAGCGAAAACGAAACCCGCAGGGAAAGCTCACGCGCCCGATTGCAATCGCAGACGTAGCGGGAGGGAACCGCGCCCGGTATTGCCGGCTGACTCACAACGATATCAAGTTTCGGATTGCACGCGTTTCCAACTGCCCTGGCGATTTCGGCTATGCTCCGTGCTTCATCCGAACCCGTGTTGTAGGGGCGGCATGCCACTCCCCGAAACAAAATGGTCCAAAGCCATATCGCAAGGTCTGCCGCGTAGAGATAAGAGCGCATTGGTGTGCCGTCTCCGTTTACGCGGATCGGTCCGCCAGCGAGAGCATCACGAATGAAATTACCAATCGCAAAATGAGAATCCAGTGGCAAATGAGGTCCTACAAACGCAAAACAGCGGGCTATTTTTGTTTCGATGCCATGGTCGCTGTGGTAAATGGAACAGAGCAGTTCCGCCACGCGTTTACCTTCTCCGTAGGAGGCGTTTGAATCGGAAGGGTCAGGGGCGCCCGGGTAGGTTTCCGGAATGTGTGATATTTCCGGCGGTTGCCTGCCATAAACGGCACCCGAACTGGTAAGCAGGAATTTTTTTGCCCTGCATGCAACGGCAAAATCGAGAACGCGGCGCGTGCCGGTGGTGATTGTATCGAGCGTTTCCATCGGCTCAACCTGCGCGCTTGATGTCGTGGCAGCGTGCAACACATGGGAGAATTCGCCGGAGGGAAATGTGAAATCCCGGACGTCGCCCCCGTGCAGGATGATCGCTGGATGTCCGGCAAGATGAGGCACCTTGCGACCAAATGCCTCCGCGTCCCGCGTGAGGCTCACGAGACTGGCTCCAAGGCCAAGTTGATCATTTGCGTATGCGAAGGACTCCAGCAACCAGCAGCCAAAAAAGCCTGTGCCACCGGTCACAAAAATCCTTTTCCCGCGCATCTCCTCCCACAATTCACGGGTGTGATCCAAGATATGTTGCAAATCCTGTGAGGGAAGATTCCTGCTCATGAAATTATTTGCTGCGCGCAAAATCGTGGATTGTCCCGACCATGTAATCCAGCATTGATTGTGAAAGTCCCGGATATACGCCAATGAACAATGCGCGATTCATGATCGCATCCGAGCCATCAAGATCGCCGACTACGCGGAAAGCTTTCGGATCATCCTTCTGCAATTGCGTGAATGCCGGCTGACGCACCAGATTTCCACCAAACAAGGTACGGTTGCCGATCTTCTTTTCATCAAGATGGCGGCTCAGTTCCGTGCGAGTGAACGGCGCACCACTTTTCACCATAAGCATGAACCCGAACCAACTTGGATCGGAGCGGGCACCGGTATTGTCCCACTCGAAGCCTTGTGGCGTCCACGCCGTGGCATGGGTAGCAAGCTGGAAATCGAAAAATTCCTCAAGTCCGGCGGAAAGCTGACGAAGAGTTTGCCAGTTCTTGCGACGGGCCTCGATAAATGCAGGCAGCTTTTTGAGCTGCGCGCGACCTATGGCTGCCTGGATATCGAGGGGCTTCAAGTTATACCCCAGATGGCTGTAAATATATTTGTGGTCGTAGCCTTCCGGTAAATCGCCAAGCTGCCAGCCAAAGCGTTTATTACACGTATTGTCCTTGCCGCTCGCACACCAGCAGTCGCGTCCCCAGTCGCGGAAGCTTTCGACAAGCACCTTGAACTTCATATCCCGCACAATGTTCACAGCTCCCCCCTCGCCCAGCGTAAGATGATGTGGTGGATAAAAGGATTGCGTTGAGAGATCGCCGAATGTGCCAGTATATTTGGCGGTTTCGCCGGGCCGCGTGTAAAGCGAACCAAGGGCATCGCAATTATCCTCTAGAAGCCAGAGGTTATGCTTGTGGCAGAATTCCGTGACTGTGGTGAGATCAAAGGGATTGCCGAGTGTGTGTGCCATCATCACCGCCTTTGTCTTTCCCTGGGAAAAAGCGGTTTCGAGCATTTCCAGCCGAGCATTAAGCGTGAGAGGATTGGCATCAATGAACACAGGCACCGCTCCGTTCTGGATGATTGGCGCCACGGTAGTTGGAAATCCCGCTGCTACGGTAATGACTTCGTCACCGGGCTTTACGCGCCGTTCATCGGGCAGCTTCTGGCTGGTAAGGGCTGACAATGCGAGGAGATTGGCCGAAGAACCTGAGTTTACCAGGATCGATCGCTTCAGACCGATAAATTTGGCCAGTTCATTCTCGAACGCCTCGCCTTCGCTTCCCAAGGTAAGCCAGAAATCAAGCGTCGATGAAACTGCAGCCTCGACCTCGTCGGCATCGAATACGCGGCCCGCGTAAGGAACAGTAGTTTCACCGGGAGTGAATTCACGGGCGTCCGGCTTGCCGGCATCCACCGGACGATTTGCAACATGCGTAAGAGCGGAATACTCGCGCGTAAGGCGAAGAATTTCAGCTTTGAGTGCAGAGGGGGTTATCGACATGTTTTTAAGTCGCCCACATTATTCCGTGGTCGCGGGCAGTTTGCTCATATTCCTCGATTTGTGCGAGCGTGATATCGGACGCTGAAGCAGCATTTTTAGTGACTTCACGATACCAGCCTACTGTTCGTTCAATCGCCATTTCGAACGGCCAGGCCGGATTCCAATGCAGAACACGTTTTGCCTTCGCTGTCGATAGCATCAGCAACCGGGCTTCATGAACAGCGCCCGGATCACTCTTATCCTCCCATCGACCGGGCCAGCTTTTCAGTATTTCCTCCACGAGATCGACTACCGGACGGTTGGCCTCCTTGCCCGGTCCAAAATTAAATGCTGTGGTGATCTTCTCTAATCCGGCGTTGATGCATTCAGGATGCGCAAGTGTTGCTGCCAGCCAAAGATACCCGCTCAATGGCTCCAGCACGTGCTGCCATGGGCGCGTGGCAACTGGATTTCTCACCGAAATCGTGTCTCCCAGTTGCAGAGAGCGGATCACATCGGGCACGATGCGGTCCAACGCCCAATCGCCTCCTCCGATGACATTTCCTGCGCGGGCGCTGGCGATGCGCACAGGCAATGTGCCGAAAAATGACCGGCGATATGCGCTGATGACGATCTCCGCAGCGGCCTTACTTGAGCTGTAAGGATCGTGGCCGCCCAGCTGATCGTCCTCCGAATAAGCAGCGGAGTCGGACTCGCGGTTTTCGTAGCATTTGTCGGTCGTGACAAAAACAGCCGCGCAGGGCTTCGTCAAAGAACGCAGGGCTTCCAATACATTTGCAGTACCCATGATGTTTGTGGAATACGTTTCCAGCGGCTGTTCATAGGAGAGGCGGACAAGAGGTTGAGCAGCAAGATGAAATACAAAATCGGGCTGCGCGCTATCAATGGAACGTTTTACGGCAGCGAGATCACGCACATCCCCAATCTCATGTTCCAGCCGGGGAGCAAGACCGGTCTGTTTAAAAAAGGAGTTGCAGGCGGGAGACAGGGAAAAGCCATGTACTTTCGCTCCCAATCGCAAAAGCCACGTAGCGAGCCATCCCCCTTTGAAACCGGTATGGCCCGAGAGCCAGACGACCTTACGTTCGTAAACACCGGAAAACATCACCATATTTTCCACGGCGCACGACCAGACTGCCACATTTGCTCGAGTATCTGCTGCTCGCGGAATGTGTCCATGCACTGCCAGAAGCCCCGGTGGACCCATGCTTTTAGTTGGTGACGGTTGGAAAGCCCCCGCAAGGGTTCCTGCTCAAAGTAACATTCCTCCTTCGGAATAAACTCACCGATCCGGCTGTTTAATACGAAATAACCTCCGTTGATGAGCGAGACTTCATCCGCTTGTTTTTCACGGAATGACGTTACGGTGTCACCGTCGAGGCTCAATTCGCCAAAACGACTCTCGGGTGTAACGGCTGTGACGGTGGCAATAGCTCCATGTTTTTTATGAAAGTCAATGGAGGCGTTAATGTTGCTGTCTGTGAGACCATCTCCATACGACAAAAGAAAATCCCCCTCCCCGACATGAGGCAATACGCGCTTGATGCGTCCGCCTGTGAGCGTTTCCTGGCCGGTATCCACGAGGGTCACCGTCCAGTCTTCCTCATCATGACTACCGTGATATTTGATCTTCGGAACAGATCCCAGCGTGAGAGTGACGTCGCTGATGTTCCAATGATAATTGCGGAAGTACTCCTTGATGACCTCGCCTTTATAACCAAGACACAAAATGAACTCCTTGTGGCCATGAGTTGCGTAGGTTTTCATGATATGCCAGAGGATCGGGCGCCCCCCGATAGGAACCATCGGCTTCGGACGGAACTCCGTTTCTTCGCGCAGGCGAGTGCCAAGTCCACCACACAAGATGACTACTTTCATTGATGGGAATAGAACAATACCAGCCCCCACGGTGCAAACAAAAACCTCGTTGTGTGTAACGCCACTTATGCGGTTGAAATCACGAAGTCGTGTTTTACGATCAAGGGATCAGTTTCCTGAAATGCAAATGCAAGCGCGGCGGCGTACCCATCCTTCGGTCTGAGTTTAATCAACGACCATTGGGCGTCATCCCCCGCGTCTCCCAGCGGATATCGCAAACCCACGCCGAGAGCTTTCAGACGGGCTTCTTTCCCCGCCCAAAGCTCGAAGAATTCCCTCTGCATTTCTTCCTTAGGTAATTGTGAAAGCCGGGCAGATTCCTCTCCGGTAAAATAGTGCTCCGCGATCCGCAACCACGAACCATCGGGCTTAATAAACTCCACATCCACACCGACCGGGCACCCAGCAGCAACCGCGTAGATGGCGAGGTCAGACGAATGGGATACATTAAACTCCACACCCGAGCCAGCGGGCTCCGCAAGAAACGGCTTCCCGTATTCACTGTAATCAAATCCCAGACATTCGGGTGCACGCCCGAGATGAATGCCGAGGACGTTTCTCAAAATCCCGCGCGCCGCTACAAAACGCGTCCGATGCCCGGGAAACCGGAACCGGTCTGCGCGTTTGCACTCATCCGGTGAAAGCGTGGCTTCGAGCGTGCGCAGTTTATCCGCCGGGATATCGAGAGAAACACGCCAAAGATGGATTTGGTTTTTGCATAAAGGAAGGACGTCTTGCCCCCCCTCATAGGGTATCCACTGTTCATCGCTTGTCGTGGCAATCCCGCTTTGCATCAGCTACAAACCGAAGCGAAGACGCGCTTTTTCAATACAGTTCCTCAATGTTTCCGCGAGCGCATAGACGTGGGGTTCATGAAACATCGTTTCATGCTCCCCGGGCACGTCGTGGATTTCGATCCCATCAGTCGCCAAACCTCCCCAGCCAAGTTTAGAATCAAACTCAAAACCATCATTGGGGTTTTCCGCGCGGATTAATGTCAGTATGCCATCGTAAACGCGCGGTTGGTAATGATCCGCCGCCGCGTTATTCGCCTCACGGACATGCAGAATGCGATAGTTCACAGGAATGACCTCCTTGTGTTTTGAGTTGAATTTATAAGCAAGAATCTTGAGTGCTTCCTTTTTCAGGAGCACTATTACCGCGAGCTTGCCCCAGCCCCGATTCAGCACAAAGGCGATCTTTTGTTTCAAACTAAGGTTGGCAATCGCGCGCATACGCAACACCATCCTCTCCCGCAAGGTGTACCGCCGTGGGAGCATAAGAGGGTTGTTTGCATCGAGCAAGGCTATCATGGCTATGCGCTCGCCTTGCTCACGCAGTTGCCGGGCTATCTCCAGCGCAAGCAGCCCACCAAATGAGTAACCACCCAGAAAATATGGCCCTTTCGGTTGAACAGAACGGATCTCCCTGATGTAAAGAGACGCCATCCCCTCCATTGAGGAATGGATAATATGACCACCATCGAGGCCTTGTGCCTGAAGACCATACACGGGTTGATCCGGAGCAAACAGAGAAGCCAGTTTATTATAGAACAATACTGCGCCATCCGCTCCGTGAATACAAAAGAAAGGCTCTTTATTACCCAAAGGCTGCATCGGCACCAGCGGCGACCATGAAGGTGTCCATTCCTCCTGCTGGATCACATTGGCAAGTTGCTCAAGCGTAGTGGCCTGAAAAAGCGTGGCTAGCGGCAATTTCCTGCCAAGCTTCTGCTCGATCCCTGTGAATAAACTCACCGCCATCAAGGAATGTCCGCCTAATTCAAAAAAATCGTCGTTCATTCCCACCCGTTCCACCCCTAAAACATGAGCCCATATTGCAGCCAGCTTTTGCTCCAATGGCGTGCGGGGCGGCACATATTCATGTTGTCTCGACGATCCGCAATCCATGGCTAGCAAAGCTTTACGGTCCACCTTCCCGTTCGGAGTAAGCGGAAGCTGTCCAAGGAAAACGAACGCGGAAGGCATCATGTAGTCCGGCAATTTGTTTTTCAGGAAAGCACGCAGATCCGCCTCCTCTTCATTCCCCCGCTTCACCACGTAAGCAACGAGACGCTTGTCGCCGGGACGATCCTCGCGGGCGATGACCACACACTGTGTAACGTCCGGATAGCGACCGAGGGCGGACTCGATCTCGGCGAGTTCAATGCGAAATCCACGAATCTTGACCTGATGATCTGTACGTCCGAGAAATTCAATCGAACCATCCGCGAGGTAACGGGCAAGATCCCCTGTTTTATAAAGGCGGTCTTCTTGTCTGCCAAACGGATCAGGGATGAATTTTTTTGCCGTGAGTTCGGGATAGCCCAGATATCCCTGCGCAATCCCAAGCCCACCGATATAAAGCTCGCCAAAAACACCCACCGCCTGCGGTTGCTGTCTGCCATTGAGGATATAGATCTGTGTATTCGCAATGGGATGGCCAATGCTTACCGTTGTACCGATGGATTCGACTTTTTCCACTGTGGACCAAATCGTGGTTTCCGTGGGGCCGTATACATTCCAAAGCGAGCCACAGCGTGCCAATAACAGCTCAGCCAAATCGGCCGGCATTGCTTCTCCTCCGCATAGAATTTTCAACTTGTGAGAACCACGCCACATGGTCGTAAGCAATCCCCGCCACGTGGCCGGCGTAGCCTGCATGACTGTGATCTCATTTTTATCCAGCACTTCCGCAAGTTGGCGCACGTCAACAGCCATCTCGCGGCTGGCCAGCACAATTTTCGCACCGCAAATTAAAGGCAGAAAAATTTCGAGTCCGGCAATGTCAAAGGAAAGTGTCGTCACCGCAAGCAATGTGTCCTCGTTCGTGAAGCCCGGCTGCTCGCGCATGGACTCAAGCAAATTCGTGAGTGCGCGATGCGGAATCTCCACCCCCTTGGGCCGTCCAGTCGAACCCGACGTAAAAAGCACATAGGCTAGATTATCGGGGGTGACATTTGCTCTGCGGAAAGTTTCCAGGCAAGGCTTCCCATCTTCTAAATAAATGATCGTGGCATTGCTAGCCGGCAGTACCCCCTCGGTCGATCTTTGGGTGATGATGACAGGCGGTTTGGAATCCTCCACCATCATCTCGATACGCGTCTTGGGAAATTCAGGATCAAGCGGAACATAAGCGGCACCGCTCAGCAAAATGCCAAGTAATCCTGCAATCATTTCCGGTGAGCGCTCGACACAAATGCCCACCAGTTTTCCGGGGCCCACCCCCAGACCCTGCAAACGCGCCGCAAGCCATTCTGCGCGTTTATACAGCTCGCCATAAGTCACATTCCGGTCGCCGGCGGTGATGGCAATCTTACCTGGCATCCGCTCACATTGTGCAGCAACAAGCTCATGCACCGGAATTAATGAGCAGGGCCGCGCCGTATTATTCCAATCGACCAGAAGCTGATGAAGTTCATTTTCATCAAGTATCGGCAAATCCGCGATAGGTTTCCCGGGATCCGCCACAATGCCGTCCAGCAATGTTTGAAAATGCTTCACCATCCGCTCGATGGTCGGCTTCTTAAAAAGCGCCGTATTGTAAATAAAAGAGCCCTCTATGATGTCATCCTTTTCCAGCAACGACATTACGAGATCAAATTGTGCGGATGCTGGCTCTACATCAATGGGTTTGATGGAAATACCATCACTGTGCAGCGTCTTCTCCCCTGCCCGCATCAATACAAACATTACCTGAAAGAGCGGATGCCGTTCAAGATTGCGTCCAAGTAGTAATTTCTCGACAAGCACCTCGAAGGGCAAATCCTGATGCGCGAAAGCTTCCAGCGCGGTGTCGCGAACCCGCCCCACAGCCTGCACGAAATTAGAGTTGCCGTCAAAACGCGTACGCATGACAAGCATGTTCAAGAAAAAGCCGATCAATGGCTCCAGTTCGGAGCGATTGCGGTTGGTAATCGGTGTGCCTACGACGATATCCTCCTGATTTGTATAACGGTATAGCAGAATATTAAACGCAGCCAGTAATGTCATGAACGATGTGACATTTTCACGATGCCCCAGCATTTTCAGGCCCGCTGTGGTCGCCCGAGACAATTTAAAATTCACGCTGGCAGCGGGATTATTAGCAGTTGCCGCCGGTCGGGGAAAATCCCTTGGCAACTGGAGTGTCGGAACACCATCCCCAAGTTTCTTTTTCCACCAGGAAAACTGCTCATCAAGCTTTCCTCCCTGCAAAGTTTCCCTCTGCCATTCGCTGAAATCGGCGTATTGAATGGGTAGCTCTACAAGAGTCACCGGCTTGTTCTGCGCAAACGATTCATACAGGGAAAGCCACTCCTTCGTGAAAATATCCTCCGACCACAAGTCGGTAATAATGTGGTGAATATTTTTCACCAGCACATGCTCCTGATCGTCAAGTTTTAGCAGATTCAACCTCAGTAACGGACCCCGCTCCAAGTCGAATGAATGTCTGAACTCATCGTCGATGATACCTCGGACGCGTACTTCGCGTTCGCTTGCGCTTAATGCGCGTAGATCGATGACCGGCAGATGCAATACACCGGCTTCGGAAATAATCTGCACCGGTTCGCCATCTACAGTTTTAAACGTAGTGCGGAGAATTTCGTGACGGCGCAGAATCTCCGAGAAACTTTTCTCGATAGCCAATAGGTTTAACGCGCCTTCGATCCGCCAAGCTGAAGTGAGATTGTAAGCTTTGCCTCCCGGCAGCAATTGGTCGAGCAGCCAAAGCCGGCGCTGCGGAAATGAGGTTGGAAAAACAAAAACCTCCGCACCATCATCATTTACAGACGGTGTGTTGGGCAGGTCCGAATAGTCCAATCTACTCATTGTCTGGCTCATGCATCGGTTCGTTTCAAAATCCGCGCATGTCGCGGAACAACTGTGATAGGAGCAGTCAGGGAGCTGTCATTCCCAGACCCCGGCTCACCATTTTCAGTCAGGGAATTCACCCGACCGATCAGTCCGGCAAGCATGAAGATGGTCGGTGCCTCAAAAATCGCCACGAGAGAAATGTCGCCGCCGAGCGATGCACGAATATTGTTCACGATTCTCAAAGCGGAAAGCGAATCTCCGCCCAACTCGAAAAAATTCGCATGGATGCCGATATGTTGAACTCCGAGAATTTCCTCCCAAATCAGGGTCAATTTCTCTTCAAGTGCCGTTTTAGGCGTATCCGGGCCCTGTGCCGCTGCCGAATAATCGGGGGCAGGAAGCGCGCGACGGTCGATCTTCCCATTTGCAGTAAGCGGCAGTGAGTCGAGCATAACGAATGCCGATGGAATCATGTATTCCGGGAGAACACGACGCAAAACGGAAGCCAGTTCCGTCGCATCCGCATACGTCGTATCGAGCGCGCAATAAGCCACCAGGCGTTTGTCGCCGATACGGTCTTCGCGTGCAATAACGACGCACTGCCGCACACCCGGATGTCGCGCAAGCGCCGACTCGATTTCGTCCAGTTCAATACGGATGCCGCGAATTTTCACCTGATGGTCGATGCGCCCTATGAATTCTATGTTACCATCGGCTCGAAATCGCGCCAGATCGCCCGACTTGTATAGACGTCCCTTGCCGAAGGGATTCGGAACAAATTTTTCGGCGGTCAATTCGGGCCGCGAGAGATAGCCTCGGGCAAGCTGCACACCGCCGATGTGCAACTCACCCGCCACGCCCACAGGAACCGGCTGCATCGCCGGGTCAAGAATGTAAATCTGCGTGTTCGCAACCGGCCGTCCGATGGGAACGGTGTACCCGCGTAAATCCTGCTCGCATTTCCAAAACGTCACATCGACGGACGCCTCGGTCGGACCGTAAAGGTTGTGAAGTTCGGTGTTCGGAAATACCTGGAAAAAATGTCGCTGTGTTTCCAGCGGGAGCGCCTCGCCACTGCAAATCACGCGCTTGAGCGAAGTGCATTTGACCGCGTCCCTGTCAGTCAGAAACGCGCTTAACATGGACGGGACAAAATGCATCGTAGTAATTCCTTGCGAGCGGATCGTTCTGATCAGATACCCGCTGTCGCCGTGCAAATCGGGTTTAGCCCCAACGAGCAGGGAACCGTTCATCAGCGGCCAGAAAAATTCCCATACCGACACGTCAAACGTGAATGGCGTCTTTTGCAAAATGCGGTCCGCGCCCGTGAGCCTGTAGGCGTCCTGCATCCAGAGCAGGCGATTGCAAATGCCGCGATGTGTGTTGATTGCCCCCTTTGGCTGGCCGGTCGAGCCCGAGGTATAAATTACGTAAGCCGGATTTTCCGGTTTAACACCGCAGGCCGGATTGTCGTCGCTCGCCCCACAATATTCATCAAGACAAATCACGCGGGCGGAATGCGCTGGAAGTCGTGCAAACAGATGACTCTGAGCCAATAGTACCGGTGTCTTCGCATCGGTCAGCATGAACTCGAGACGCTCTTTCGGATAGCCCGGATCAAATGGAACATAGGCGCCTCCAGCCTTTAAAATCGCCAATAGTCCGATGACCATTTCAAGCGAACGCTCCACACAAATACCCACGAGCGTTTCCGGTTGCACACCCAAAGCGCGTAATTCGTGCGCGAGCTTGTTAGCGCGTCCGTTGAGTTCCTGATAGGTGAGTTTTTTGTTTTCAAAAATAACCGCAATCGCGTCAGGCGTGCGCTTAACCTGCGCTTCGATTAACTCGTGAAGGCAGACATTGGCTGGATAATCGACTTCCGTGGCATTCCACTCCACGAGAATCGTCCGGCGCTCTTCCTCCGTGGTCAACGGCAAACGTGAAATTCGCTCTTCTGGATTGGCAATAACGCCTTCCAGCAACCTTTGGAAATGTCCCGCCATGCGTCCGATGGTCGCCGCATCAAACACGCCGGTATTGTAATCGAACATCCCGCGCAGTTCACGCTGCCCATCCGAGATCGAAAGTGTCATATCCATCCTAGCCGTTTCACCAGGCACCACGAAGCGTGAGACAACCATGCCATCGAGTGCAAGATGATCCTCCGGTGCATTGGCGTGCAGGATGAACATATGCTGGAAAACAGGATTTCGGCCCGGGAGGCGCTCGGGCTTGACGGCTTCGATGATTTTTTCGAAAGGAGCCTCCTCATGCGTGTACGCGTCGATCGCCATGTCCCGGACGCGGTGGAGCAATCCGGTGAAATCCGGATCATCGGCGAAACTAGTGCGCAGCGGAATACTGCTCGCGAAAAATCCGATCACCGACTCGCTACCGGGCCGGTTCCGGTTGGCAGTGGCAGTGCCTACGACGACTTCCTCCTGCTGCGAATAGCGGTGCAGCAGCGACTGGAATGCCGCGAGCAATGTCATAAAAAGCGTAACGCCTTCACGTCGCGCGAGCGCGCGCAACGCATCCGAAAGGCCGGCGGAGAGCACGAATTCGTAATCCGTGCCACGGAAGGTTTGCACTGCGGGATGCGGTCGGTCCGTCGGCAAATTGAGAAGGGATGGAGCCCCGTTAAGCTGTTTTTTCCAAAATTCGAGGTGTTCCGCGAGTGTGCCTTCCTGCGCCTGCCCGCGCTCCCATTCGACGGCCTCGGCGTAGCCTATGACGTTCCGCGGGAGCTGTGGCTCACCGTGTTTGCGGAAGCCGCAGTAGGCTGCGGATAATTCATCGAAGAAAATTTCAAGCGATGGGCCATCGGTAATGCAGTGGTGTTGCGTGAGGAAGAAAACGTGGTCGTCTTCATCGAGACGCAACAGGTTGCCGCGAACGAGCGGACCCGCCGCGAGATCGAATGGCTTGCGCGTCTCCAATGATGCAAGCCGCCGGGCTTCCGCCTCGCGTTCGGCGGGCAGCAGAAATCCAAGATCCGTGACCGGCAGCCGAAGCGAAAGATTCGGGGCAATGATTTGAAACGGCATGCCATCCTCGCTCACTATGGTCGCACGCAAGGCTTGGTGCCTCTGCACTACCATATTCAGCGCGGATTCAAGCGCAAAGACATCGAGAGGGCCGTGGAGCTGGAATGCGAAGGAAAGTTGATACGCCGGATTGCCCGGTGTCGTTTGCTCGATCAGCCAGACCCGCTGCTGGGCAAATGTGAGAGGCAACCGGCCCGCAAGCCCGGGTGGGTTCGTCGTTTGCTGCCGGTGCAATAATTCGAAAAGCTCCCTTTGTTCCGGCGAAAGCCCGGCTAACTGCTGTTCCAAGTCCGTCATATTCTGGTTGTCGCGAGTATTTCTGCAACCTGCGTGGATGACATTTTTTTGATGCGTTCGATTAATTCTGCCGTATCGCTTTTCAGCGGGGACTGTGTGACGAGCCCTCCCTCATTGAATGCACACACAAGTGCAGCAATGGTCGGATTGCGGTAAAGCTGGGAGATTTTCGGTCGGAATTGCATCTCGCGTTCGAGCGCACTGGCGATGCTGATCATATTCAGGGAAGTCGCGCCGAGATTCAACAAGTTCGCCTGGGGATCGATGTTTCCGATTTTTAATATACGTCCAACAATTTGTTCTACACGCGCAGTGGCGGCATCCGACGGGGGCGAACGGGGTGGCTCCGGAGTCACTGCGATGTCCGGAAGCGCAGAGCGGTCAATCTTGCCATTGGCTCCAAGAGGCAGCCGGTCAATGTTCATGAATGCTGACGGCACCATGTAACCGGGTAGTTTTGCCAGAAGAAACTCGCGCAGCTCATTCGTGGAAATCGCTCCGTTTTTCGAAATAACATAAGCGCCGAGCTTCTTGTCACCGTGCAGCGCGCCGCGCGCTGTCACCACAGCTGCGGATAGCCCGGGATGCTGAAGCAGCACTGCTTCGATCTCTTCCAGCTCGATGCGAAAGCCCTGGATTTTTACCTGGGAATCTTCACGCCCAAGAAACTCGATGTTGCCATCCGGCAACCAGCGCCCGAGGTCACCGGTTCGGTACAGGCGCTCGCCGGTCTGTGGGTGCACGATGAATCTCGCCGCTGATTTTTCCACATCGTGCCAATAGCCTTTTGCAAGGCCTATGCCTCCGATGTAAAGTTCGCCAACAACCCAGACCGGACGGGGCTCCAGCGCACTGTCCAAAACATGAAAAGTCTGGTTTACCATCGCCCGGCCATAGGGAATGCTCTTCCAGGCAGGGTCGATATTTTCAACCGGAAATAAAATCGACCACACCGAGGCCTCGGTTGCTCCTCCAAGGCTGATAATCTCCGCCCTTGGCGCTAAGGAGCGGATTTGATCCGGCAGCGTAAGTGGAATCCAGTCGCCGCTCAATAACACCAGCCGCAGCTTGCTGGCCGCCATCTCGCGTATCGGAGAGGCATATTCGACAAATAGCTTCATCAGCGCCGGAACGGAGTTCCAGATCGTCACGCCTTCGCGCGCAACAACCTCCGCCCAGTGCGCCGGGTCGAGGGTGTCATCTGCGGAAGGCATTACAATCGTGCCGCCAGCCGCAAGGGTGCCGAAAATATCGTAAACCGAAAGGTCAAAAGTCAGCGACGAAAGCGCAAACACCCGGTCGGTGGCGGTGACTTGGAAACGGCTGTTGATATCGAGGATCGTATTTACCGCGCCGCGATGGTCGATCATCACACCCTTCGGCAGGCCTGTGGAGCCGGAGGTGTAGATTACATAGGCAAGGTCATCAGTGGGCTGCTCCCGGATGTCGAATTCGTCCGCCGATTCGCCTTCCTCGTCCACGCAAATGCACTGCATATTTTTCAGCGGTTCAATCTTCCGGGAGAATCGCGACTGGATGAGTGCAATTTTTACTTCGCCATCCACGAGCAGGTGTTTAAGCCGTTCCGCAGGCAGTTTCGCATCGATGGGAAGATACGCCGCTCCGGAATACAATATGCCCAAGGAAGCGACAATTTGCTCCCAGCCTTTCTCCATGACGATAGCGACGAGTGTGTTCGGCGCCGCACCGGCCTCGCGCACGCGTTGCGCAATGCGTACAGCCCGCTGGTGCAATTCACCGTAGCTGAGCGTCCGGGAGGGCGAGACGACCGCCGGCTTTTCGCGATGGGCCGGAATCTGTTTTAAAAACAAGGTGTGAAGAAGCTCGCGGGACTCGGGGGATACCTCGCGCGCGACTTGAGGCTGGACCAAGGGCGCCTGAATTTCAATTACGCTCCATGTATCTTCATCCTTCGCCAGGCGCGAGACGAGTCCGCAAAATGCGTTGAACATTTCATCAAGCACATTTTCGGGAAAAAGTTCCTCGACGGCATCCCACCAGACAAGAAGCTCACCATTCGAGACCGCGGCCATTTGATCGAGCAGCACCTGTGGTGTTTGCGTGATTGCAAACTCTACGCGACCAGGCAGGGAGGATTGGAAACCCTCCTCGAGCATGACATTCGTGGTGACAATCGGCGCGGAAGCCAATCCTTCCCCGCTGGCAACCCGCGCGAGATCGCGCGCGACCTGCGCGCCGCCATACGCGCGGTGTTCCAGGTCGCTCCATAGCTGCTGCTGGACTCCCCGGGCGTGGTCGGCAAAGGAGCAACGCTTTGAAAAATCGACCGTCAGCAATAAAAGAGTGGTGAAATGGCCGACAATTTCGTTGATGTCCGGATGAATCGGAAGACGGTTGAAAATCGGGATGTTGAGCGTAAAACGGCGGCTTTGGCTCCAGCGCGCAAGAATTTCCGAATAGGCCGTGATCAGAGCCATTCCGGGCGTGATGCTATTTTTTGCGGCGTACTTCTGAAAATGCTTCCACTGTGTCGCATCGAGACGGATAAGCCGGCGCGCAAAACGCGGCTTGCTGATTGCACCCGGCGGTTTCGCCAGCGGAAGCGCGGGTGGAGGAGGAAGGGATGCAAGGCGTCCCGTCCAGTAATCTTTTGCGCGCAGGTAGGCGGCGCTTTCGTGCCATTCGATTTCCGCGAGCACGCAATCGCGGAACGTCGCATCGACGGGTGGCAGGACCGCGTCGGGCTCGGCCATCAGCGTCGTAAACTCGCGCACGAGAAGATACGCGCTCCACGCATCGATCATCAGCGCGTCGCAACTGATAAGAAGCCGGAAACGGTTTTCATCCATGCGAAGGGCGTGCATCTCAAACCACGGCCATTTGGTGACATCGAAGATCTGGTGTGACATGCGCTCACGCATGCCGGAAATCACCGCATCGATTTTTTTAACCGGCTCATTTCTTAAATCTATTTCATTAATCGAGTAATCGGGAACCTGTTCAAGAACCCGCTGGATGCCGTCGCCGCAGACTACGGCACGAAGCATTGCATGGCGTCCGATCAATGTCCGCAGCGCCTTGTTCGCGCGATCCAGGTCGAAATGCTCCGGTTCGAATTCGACGTAATCGTGCAGCGAAATGTTCCCGAGTTCAAATCCCGCGCTCCGGCCTGCCACGTAGGCCTGCTGCATCTCAGTGAGCGGGAAGGGATCGTGCGCGTGCGGGGGGTCCCGGTGCAGCACCGGCAGCGCAGCCCCGGTTTGCGGCGCGAGTTGCGCGATCAATGGGGCGAGTTTGGCGATTGTCGGCTGCTGGAAAATTTCACGCAGCGGAAATTCCACGTTGAATTCCGAACTGACTCGTGTCGCAAGCGCCGTGGCAGTGAGCGAATGGCCTCCCAGATCGAAAAAATTGTCATGCACACCCACTGCTTCCCTGTGCAGCAATTCGCACCAGATGGCCGCCAGTTTTTTCTCGGCTTCGTTCCGCGGTTCCATGAAATCCGCCGAAAGCGCGGGACGCATCAGGTCCGGGGAAGGCAGGGCGCGGTTGTCAACTTTGCCGTTCGGCGTGAGGGGCATTTTTTCCAGCGCAATGAATGCGGACGGAATCATGTAGTCGGGCAGCGTTTCCATGAGAAACGCGCGAAGTTTGCCGATGGGAAGATCGGTCGCTCCGGCCACGAGGTAGGCGACCAGCGCTTTTTCCCCGCCTGTGTATTCATGCGCCACCACTGCGGAACGTTGCACTCCGGGGTATTCGTTCAGGCGGGTTTCAATCTCGCCCGCCTCGATGCGGAAGCCGCGAATCTTGATCTGCCTATCGATGCGCCCAAGCACCTCTATCGTACCGCCGGGAGTGATGCGCGCAAGATCTCCCGTGGCGTAGAGGCGCGCGCCGGGCTCGCTGCTGAAGGGATCGGGGATGAATTTCTCGCGCGTCAGTTCAGGCAGGTTGTGATATCCCCGGGCAAGTCCCGCGCCACCAATGTAAAGCTCACCCGCCACATCAACGGGTTGCGGCTGGAGATCTTTGCCCAGCACGTGAATGGTGGTGTTTGCGATGGGATGACCGACCGGGATGAGAGTTGTTATATTTTCAATGCGATGGCAGGTGGACCATACCGTCGTCTCGGTTGGGCCATACATATTCCAAAGCTCGCTGCAGCGGTCGAGCAACTCGCGGGCAACGTCGGGAGCGATGGCTTCACCACCGCAAAGGATCTTTAATTTTGAATTTCCTCGCCAGCCGGATTCCACAAGCGTCCGCCAGGTCGCCGGTGTCGCCTGCATGATAGTGGCGTGGTCGAGTTGAACGGCAAGCCGCTTTGGGTCGGTGAAGACTTCCCGGCTGACAACGTGCACTTCGGCCCCGGCCATCAGGGGAAGGAAAATCTCAAGCACTGAAATATCGAAGGAGATCGTGGTCACGGCGAGCAGCACATCATCCTGGTCAATCCCCGGCTCCCGGCGCATCGACTCCAGAAAATTCACCACCGAACGGTGCTCGATGGCGATTCCCTTCGGTTTGCCAGTCGAGCCGGATGTGTGCATCACGTAGGCAATGCTGCGGGATGAGACTGGCAGGTCGAGGTCTTCAGCGGTTCTGGAGGCAATCTCCGGCCATTCGATGTCGAGGCACAGCAAGGATTCGCTTTTCACAGGAAGATTCGCCGCGATCCGCTCCTGTGTGATGATAGGCGTCGCACTGGAATTTTTGATCATGTACGCAATGCGTTCGCCTGGGAAACCGGGATCAAGCGGGACATAAGCCGCGCCTGATTTGAAAATCGCGAGCATGGAAACGATCATTTCGACTGAACGGTCGAGGCAGATGCCCACCAGACTGCCACTCGCAACGCCGCGGGCGCGCATGTGGCGCGCGAGCTGATTCGCACGTGCATTGATCTCGCGATACGTGACGGCAGTTTCGTTGAATCTTACCGCAGTCCGTCCCGGCGTCAGCCTCGTGGTCGCTTCCACAAACTCATGAACGCATTTCGTATCGGAAAAAACATGCTCCGTTTTATTCCAAAGTGCAAATTGTTCACGCTCGGCGTCTGTGAGCATCGGAATACCTCCTACGGTCTGCCCGCAATCTTTCTGCATCGCCTCAAGTATCGTTGCCAGATGACCGGGTATCAAGGAAATGGACACCGGTTTGCAGTTTGTGCTGGCCACGATTTCCAGCGTTGTTTCCAGTCCGGTGCAAACGTAAAGCACGAGCGCATAACCATAGGATTTATGAATCCCTAAACCGCTTTGAGGCGGGGCATTTCCAAAAACAACCAAGCTATGGAAAGGTGACGCAAAGCCCTTTCCTCCCTCTATTTCCAAAGGGGGCGGCGCCAGTTTGCGATCGCCCGGGAAGGCCTGCTGTTCATGTATGCTTTTCAGCAGGTGAAACAATGGCTGGCCCGGCAAAATACTGGCATGCACCGGCAAGGCATTGAATGACTGGCGGCACGGTATTTCTGCACGTGGGTTACCATGCAAAACGTCGAAAACGACATTCTCTTCACCGCTATAACGCGCGATCAATAACGCCCATGCAGCCCCGAGAAAATCTTCAAACTTAAAGCCATTCTTCGCAGCGCAGGCGTTCAAAGCTTCAGCAACATCGCGCCGAAGTGTAATCTGTTGCATCACACAGATTTCACCTTCCGCACGCTGGGACGGAAATGCGGACCGACCCTTGTCGGTAAAATCAATGTTTTCCTGGTTTTCCATGCAATTGCAAAACTGTTTTAAATCGGGTGGATATTAGCCCAATTTAAAGAGGGAAGCAATATTCCTGCCATCAGGCACCGTAAGCGCATTTCAGCACAAAGCGGTAAAAAAACAAAACGACTCAGCCCAGCCCCGGGATTTATCCGGGACGGGGCTGAATCTAAATCTGTTGCCGGCATCAAACCGCCGGCGATCCTGCTAAAAATCCGGTACGCCGGATCTTAGTAACCGTAGAGGCCGATATTGCCACCCCATGCCTGGCGGCGGGGAGCTTCGGCGACGGGCGGCAGAGCCGAATTGTTGTCGCTGATTGCATTGCTGGTGGTCGTCTTGCCGTCACCGGTCACAGAAGATGTATTTTTCGCGGTGCTCTTCGTGCTTGAGCAGCCCATGTTGAACAAAAGTGCCAGTGAGCAAATCCCGATGAGTGCAATTTTATTTTTCATACGTTTTTGTGAGTGATTGTTATAATTAACAGAAACTTCCAGAATTCTCATACATTGGCATGATTTTGTCAACGGTTTTTTCTCAATATTGCGTTTCCTCTGTAAATCGCTTCAAAATCCAAGCCCGATCGTGCCATTTTTAACGAAAAATCAAATCCCTGCCTCATAAAATCCGTTTTTTTCCTTACTATTCATCTTGTTTCAATAGTCGTTTTCGGAAGGTTCCGGAATTGCCTCTAGGAGTTTTTGCACAATTTTGTCCGTGTCCACGCCTTCGGAATCCGCGGTGAAGTTCGTGAAAATACGATGACGAAGCACGGGGCGGGCGGCCGCACGCACGTCGTCGCATGAGATGAGCATGCGGCCCTTGATCACCGCACGCGCCTTCGCCGCGAGGACGAGGTATTGCGCCGCACGGGGACCCGCGCCGCAATGAATCCATTTTTTGATGAAGTCGGGCGCGCGGGCATCAGACGGGCGCGTAGCGCGCACGAGGCGCGTGGCATATTTCACCACGTGATTCGAGATGGGGAGATCGCGCACCACTTTTTGCAGTTCGAGAATCTCGGCGGCATTGAGGATCTTCTTCAACTCCACATTGCGTTGCGTCGTGGTTACTTTCGCGATCATTTCCTCGTCCGCCTCGGTGGGATAATCGACGTAAATGCTGAACATGAAACGGTCGAGCTGCGCTTCCGGCAGCGGATAGGTGCCCTCCTGCTCGAGGGGATTCTGCGTCGCCAGCACGAAGAAAGGGAGATCGAGCGGATAGGTCTCGCCCGCAGCGGTGACACGATGCTCCTGCATGGCCTCGAGCAATGCAGCCTGTGTCTTGGGCGGCGTGCGGTTGATTTCATCGGCGAGGAGCATGTTGGTGAAAATCGGCCCCTTGATGAAGCGGTATTCCTTGCGACCGGTAGCCTCATCCACCTCGAGGATGTCCGTGCCGGTGATGTCCGACGGCATGAGATCGGGAGTGAACTGGATGCGGCGGAACTGCAGGTCGAGCACCTCGGAGACGGTGCGGATCATCATCGTCTTCGCGAGGCCGGGCATGCCGATCATGAGCACGTGCCCATCCGCTATGATCGCGGTCAACAGTTCGACGATGATCTCCTTCTGGCCGATGATGGCCTTGGAAATCTCGGCTTCGATGAGGCGTGTTTTCACGCTCATCTCGCGCACTGTCTCCTGGATGCGGGATTGTTCCTCGCCCGTGACCAGCGGGGCCTCCTCCGGCGGTTTGTCCTTTTTTGCAGGGGCGGGAGGTGGCGCGCTGTCTTCAAAAACAAAGATCGCCGTGCCTATGACGATCTTGTCGCCACTGAGGAGGATGCTGTCCTCAATGCGGCGGCCGTTGATCAAGGTGCCGTTGGTGCTTCCCTGGTCCTGGATGCGCCATTGGTCGCCGACTTTGTACAGTGTTGCGTGATGACGCGAGGCTGGTGATTCCAGGTCGAGGAGGATGTCGCTTTTGGGGTCGCGACCGATGAGCATTTTTTTGTCCTCAAGGGGAAAGACACTTCCTTGCTGAAAGCCCATTTTAACTCGAATTTGCGGCATAATGTTCCTGAGGGGGTTAATTTTTCGGCAGCGACAGCGGGCCGAGATCCTTCACGCTATCCACAACACGGATATTTCCAAGCCCGGAAAAATAAATGTGTTTCAGGAAAGGAGGCGAATCCGTTCGCGGCAACTCCTCGCGATAAATATGCCGCGTGGTGGACATCTGCCAGTCGTCGGCCGCCTGCTCCAGCTCGATGATTTCCAGGCGGCGGAGATTTGCGTCGAGCGTTTCGCCGGACTGCTTCAACGTGACCTTGTCGCGGATGCGCTCGACGAAAGCGAACACCCGCCCGTCGCCGAGCCCGAGGCGATGCACCACGGAGCGGTTGAAAAATGCGTCGGCCACGGCTATGCGGGTCTGGAGGTTTTTCAATGAGACGCCGGTGATGGACCCGGCGGAATCGCCAAGGGTAAGCCCTTCGTAAACCGCCCCCTCTTTTGTCACCAGCACGAGGTCGTATTTGCCGATCGGGAGGTGGGCGAAATTGAAGGTTTTTCCGGCATCGGACAGGTCGGCCAGATAAACATGGAGCCGCTCCTGGTCGATGGCGATGGCGTGTGTCAGTTCGACACCGGCCTGACCCTGGATTCCGCCCGCAGCTTCGGGATCAGGCTTTGTGTAAATCCTGCCGGGATCGCCGTGGCATACGCCAGTGAAATGGAGCGCTAATAGACAAAGCGCATATTTCAAAAGGCGACGTTGCATTTGTTTCATGTCGAACATTTGGTGGAAATTCTAAGTCGGATATACCCGGATAATACCCGGATAGAGTCGGATAAAGTTGTTAAGATACCATTACAATAAGGCTTATGAGACCTATGGGACGGATAGGCAGGCGCCGTTTGATCTGGATTTTCATAAAAATGGGTTCGTTTGGGTTCGTTTGGGTTCGTTTGGGTTCGTTTTTCGGGCTCTTCAGAGTAAAATTGGGTTCGTTGGTTCCAGAATGCCTTTTTTTTGGCAGAATTATAACCGCGAAGGACTCAAAGGTCTGAGACAGACCATAGTTTCTTATACCTTAAAACTAACAAAATATAGTTTTTATGCAAGGATTATTTTAGTTTTTCGCAATTTTACAGAGGAAAATATTTTGAAGAGATGTGTCAGGGTTTTTCGGCGAGGGTTTTGCTGCGGGGAGCAAGTTCGTGGTTTGGGTAGTCTTTTGCGATCTGGTTCCAGATTTTGCGGGCTTCCTCCTTCCGGCCAAGGCCGTCGAATGCCTGGGCGCGGTAGAAATCGGCGTCGATGCCGTAAGGGCTGTCGGGTTGCATTTTCTTGAAGGAATCCAGCTCGGCCAATGCCTCGTCCCAGCGGCCGAATGCATTCAGAAGGCGTCCTCGCAGGAGGAGGTAATCGCTGTCGAGCTTTGCCATGGGGTGCTTTGACTCCCACTCCTGCAACTGCGCGGAGGCTTCGCGGCGGAGATCCCGGTCGATCAAGTCCCTGATCGTGATGGAGTACGCCTGATCCTGCGCCGGGAGCTTGCGGCCTTCGGATTCGTCCACAATCGTTTTCTGCACGCCCTGATATTGCGCCGCTGCCTGCGGGTACTGGCCGGCAAGCCGGTAAAAGTCCCCCACCCTGATCTTTGCGATGCGCTCGGAATCGCTGTTTGGGTTTTCAAACGCCATTCGGGTGGCAAGATCCGCCACGGAGGGATCGTGGAGATAGAAGACCATGAGATCGAGTTCCAGCGTATTGAACTGGATGGCGTATTTTTTGCGGACCAGTGGATCGATGGCCCGGAGTTCCGCCAGGGCCTGCTTCGGGTCGCTTGAGGCCAGGGCGCGGAGGCGCGCCAACTGGGCGGAAAGCCAGAGTGGATCGTCCGGGCCGGGATTTTTCGCCAGCCATGCGGTGGCGAATTTCGCAATCTGAACGTCGGTCCCAAAATCGCACAGGAGCGTCATACCGGCATTCAACGTCGCCTTGGAAAGCTGTGAGGGCGTCTCTGTAGCCAGCAGATCGAGGTAATGGGAAATGTCATTCGGGTTCCTGATCGAGGCGGCGCGGATATTATCCGGAAAAGTGAATCGCGCCCCGCCGCTCACCATGTCATTGTCGCGACTCAGCTTTACCGAGACGGCGTGCGGCCTTGATTCCACAATGACCCGGCGGCATTCCGCGCCGGTGAAAATGGCGCCGTCGTCGAATTGCCATTCCACCGTCCAGCCTTCCGGGATCGCATCCGGCAGTGAAAAATTGGTGTCGAAAAACCACTGGTCACCATAGCCGATGTAGGAATCGGGCTGCGCTTTCACGATGGGAATGGGCCAGCCGTGCCTTTGCTCGATCTTCCCCACCTGCGCGGTGCCGGGATGCAGCCAGGCGCCGGAAGGTATGGCTTCCGTCTTGCCATCGTGCTGCCAACCGAGGACGGTCGCGGGTTCGTTGTTGCCCACTTTCACGTGGTAGTAATCGATCTTCGTGAATTCCGACACGACGGGGACTTTCTTGCTGTGCAGTGCGGTGACATCGGAGCGGGGCGAATGGATGCCGGGCCATGCGAACTCGAACTGGTCGTTCACGAGCACGAACGAGGCATCGGATGAAAGCGTGTAGAGCGTCACCCCGCCGGAACCGCTGGTTTGCAGCCAACCGGTGTAGTGAGTGACAAAGTTCGCGCTCTCGCCGAAGGGATTCCCGCCCTGGTAGATCGAGGGGACAAATCCCGCGCCATCCACCATGGTGGCGGCGTTCCACGTTTTTTGCATGTCGGGCCATGTGTCGAACTTCGCATTTTCAGGCAGGCGGCGCGTTTCCATGAGCAGGCTGACCTTGGGTTCCCATTTCTGCATGGAACGGATGCTGCCTCCGCCGAAATAGAGGTAGTAGGGCTGGCCGGGCTTCAGCTCCTTTGCGAGCAGGAGAGCGGACTGGCCTTCGCCGCGCCAGGCTGCCGCGAGCGGCTGCATCTGGCCCTTTGCGTCGAGCAGCAGGACGTCGCCGAGATCGGGGCGGGTTTCGCCAAACTCGGGGAGTTGAATTGCGATGCCGGCATCGGGGATTTTTGCGGGGGACTGGAGGGTGATTGCGGTGCGATATGGGGCGTCGACGACGAGCCATGGGGCGTCCTTGGCATAGGTGTTCCAAGCCGAGGCGATGGCCAAGAAAAGGAGGGCGAGCCTGATGCGGCACGATGATGCGTCAATCATGTACGGCTCGTAGAGGGACGCAACCCCTTCAGGGTTGATAGGAGATTGAACTTTATCCCAGGGTAGCCTCGTGGCTCGGCAACCCTGGGCTGTGGGACGGAACACCTTTGGTGTTCAAGAGTTTGAAGTGGACGCCGGGGGACAAAATGCGTGACAGGCTTCGTGATGAACCCCGTTCCTGAAAGAGTGGCGCAACGCGCGAGTGGTGGAATGTCGTCAGCAGGATGCAGACGACAGCGGGCAAGGATGCCCGCGCTCCCCGTACCCACAGGACTTTTTCGATTTGCGTCAAAGATAAAGTTCGTTGCGGCGGGACACCGCAACCAGCACTCGAGACGAGTGCGCTCCCCGGAGTATGCTGCCACGCGCTTTGTCATTTTTCGCCGGCCAGGGAGCGGTAGTAGTCGGCGACCTGTTTTTTATAACGCTCGGGGGCTGAGCCTTCGTCGCCGCCCAACAGTTGCTTGTCCTCGGTGCCCGCGTCGTCACTGGGCAGGGACATGGTTTCGCCGGAGTGGATTTCGCCGCGGATTTCGTTCAGGCGGGCGGTGATGCGCTGATGCAGATTTTCGAAATCCTTCACACGGCCTTCCTTGAGGGCGACCTGCGACTCATCCATCAATCGCGCGACCTCGGCCATGGCACCGGTGCGCAGGTAAAGCAGCGAGGCCTGGGCGTAATACTTGGAAGTCTTCTCGGCGAGGAGCGCTTCCTTCACAGCAAGCGCGTCATCCGTGAGCGCGGCGGGCGCCTTCGTGGTGCGGAGCGGGGCGTTTCCATCCATGCCGTTGCGGTCGCTGAATCCGCCGGCCTTGCCGCCGCCGGTGGCGCGCGTGGAGGCAATGCCGCCATCGTCCTTCACCTGGCCCTGCTGCATGGGATCGTTCGTGCGGCGGGCATCGGGCTTGGTGCCCTCGAGATTGTCGGCGTGGTCGCCCACCATCTCGCCATCGCTCTCACCCTCCCTTCCCCCGCTGGAGCGGCCTGTCTGCTCGTTCTTGTTCGGACGCTCGTTGCCGGATTTCCCCTGCGCGCCGAAGCCCGGCTGGGGACCGTCGCGGATCTCCCAGCCATTCGCGGGATTCTGCGCGGCAGCCTGGTTCGACGCGGCATCCTGCACCTTGTCGGCGATGTCCTTCTGCTCGTCGAGCAACTTGCCGACGATGTCCTCGAATGCATCCGGCAGCGGGAGATTTGGAATCGGCGGGATCTCGGTCTTATCAAAATTTTCGAGATCCCATTTCGTCGTTTCGTTTTTATTCGGGAGCCACATTTCCATGTCGGCGGCGATTTTTTTCGCCTGCTCGATGGCTTGCAAAATCCCGTCCTCCTTCTGCACGGCGATCTCCTGCGGCTTGAGCTTGCCGTCGGCGACATCCTGCTTGTCCGCCTGCTCCACATCCTCGTAAATCTGCGTGAGCTCGGAGCGGAGTTCATTCGACGGCTTGAGATCGGGGAAAATGTGCGCGTCGGTGAGCATCTGCTCGACCACTTCCTTCATGAGATCCTTCGATTGCCTGATCTCCTTCGCCGTCGCAATGTCCTCGGGACGGAACTCGTCCTTGTGCGCGAGTTCGTTGCTTTTCTCCACGATCTCACGCTGGATCTCCGCGAGCTTGTCGAGCTTGTCCTTCATCGCGGCGGCTTCCTTCTTCATCGCATCGGCGCTCTGCGCGGCCTTGGCGAGCTGCCACTGGTTCAGGAACTCCATGATCTTCGCAAGATTCACCACAATCCCCTTTTCCGTCGCCGCCGCCTCGGGAAACTTCATTGCCTGCAATTTGTCGGCGGAAGTGAGCATCTCCTCGTAGATGCGGAACTCCGTGAACATCGAAAAAACCTTGGCGAGCCGCGCGCGGAAATCGTCGTCGCCCAGCGCGGCATTTTGCGAATCCAGCCCGATCTCCTTGCGGACACGCACGGATTCCCCCGAAAGGGCATCCTGGCGGTCGGAAAGCGTCTTCGAGTTTTTGTGCGGGTCGCCCGCCATGTTTGTCTCGCGGAAAATATCGCGCTGCTCGTGCAGCAGATGGTCCACGCTGGCGATGAGATCCTGGATGCGTCCCTTCTGCGCTTCCGCATCGGCGGCGGCAGGGGCGCCGCGCAGGCGCGCAAGGATCGCCGCCTCGAGATCGATCGCCGTGCCCGTGAACGTGGCGCGTGCATCCGCAACCGCGCTGCCTGCATTGCGCAATGCCAGAATGGCGGCCTTCATTTCCTTCTCGCCCAGCGAACGCAGGTCCGCGCGAATCTCCGGCGTGATCACTGCGGCGGAGTCGGCGATCTTCGCCGCCGTAGCGGCGATTTTTGTCTGCCGCTCCAGCAGCGGCGCGAACGGCTCAGGCCCGGTGCTGCCGTCCGAGCCTGCTGTGCGTGTTTCGTCAAGATTGGTCTGCTGCAGCTTGATCAAATCGTCGAGGCTGTGGCTGATTTGCGCGCCAGCATCGTCCACCTGCTGCTGAAGCGCCTCGGCGGAACGCAGTGTGACGACGATCGGGCGTGAAATCGTGACGCCGGGGCCGGTGACATCGTTCCTGTCCTTCGCGATTACGCAGAAAGTCACGTGGTCATCATCGGGCGATGTGAACTGGAAGAGATCGATGCGGGTTTGCGCCGTGAAAGTTTTGCGGTCCGCAGCCTCCTTCCATTCGCTCACGAGCTGGGCGTCCTGCTTGTCGTTGGTGCTTTTGTAGAGCGCGACGGAGGCGAGGCCGAAAGTATCGGAGGCGGTGAATTGCACCGGCAGCGCTGCGCTGCGCGTGGTCACGATCTCGCTCCCCTCCTGCGGATTGGTGATGTTGATCTTCGGCGGCTCGACCGGCTTAACGGTGATTTGCAGCGGCTCCTCGTCGTCCCGGGCGGCGGCATCGCGATAAGCCAGCTTCACGATCTGGGTACCCGTCACCCTGCCCTCGATCTGCCAGTGCGTGCCATCGAGTTTTTTCACGGAAAATTTTTCGTCCTTGTCGCTCGTGGCGCGCAACTCATTCACCGCCGCATTGAACCCAAGGGTGACGGCAATGCGCGAGCCGGGGATGATGTCCTGCAGCGAGGTGAAATTCTTCACGGTGGCCTTCGCGAGCTTTGTATAGGCCGGGGGCGTGATCTCCGCGGAGCGTGACTGAAGCGCCGTCCTCGGCCTTACGCTGACGGTGTAGGTCGCGGAGCGCACATCGCCCGCCTCGACGTAATATTCGATGGGCTGGACGACATTCTTCCATTCATAAGCGAAGTCGGGCTGGCCGGTGTCGTGATCGAGCAAAACCTTCTGCCAGCCCGAACCGGCGGGACGGAAATTCACCCATGCCGCGCCGGGAATATCGCCCCCGAGCGTCGCCTTCAAAACCGCACCGCCGCCGTGCACGATCTGCACATCGCCGGGCGTGATCTGCAGAATCTGCGTGCGCGTGAGCGGGGCGATGTTGCTCGCCGGAAGGAACATGCGTTTTGCGGAATTCACGAAATGCGCCGGGCGAACGACCCCCCAGAGCGTGATGAGCAGCGCGATGCCGGCCAGCGTGAGCGCGAGCCGTTTCAGCAGGCGCAGATCGAAGACCTCCCGCCACCGCACCTGCTGGAAGGGGTCCTCCATCTCCTCGAACAAAGCGGCGCGAAGGGATGAGCCGGCGGCGAGTTCGCTGTCGAACTGCACCGCATTGATCAGCACATTGTGCGAACCGGCGCAGGAGCGCTCGATGCGCCGGGCGATGCTGGCATCGGAGATTTTCTTGAAAAGGGCCGGGAGCGCCAGCACCACGCCCGCCAGGAGCGAAAAAGTGGTGAGCATGAACCCGAGCCAGCGGCCCACCGCACCGACGTGAAACTGCGTATCACAAAGCAGGAACACCATGAGGAAAAAAAGCGACCCCGCCGCGCCGGAAATAAGGAAGCGCGCGCCGGACGACCAGCGGAACACAACCGCCGCTTTGCGCAAACGCTGGTGCACGCTCTGCGAGTTCAGGGGCATAGGGTCATACTAGCTTGGGGTTTTTGAATTGTCCATCATGCGGGTGGTTGCCGGGGAAAGCGACTTTACTCCCTGCTGCAACTGTGGGATGATGGAATTGATGAAAGCGGCATTGCCAATCGAAGTGGACGCGGAAATCATGAGCGGCGCGCCCGTGTTTGCTGGGACGCGGGTGCCAATTGAAACGCTGTTCGACTACCTCATGAAAGGTTCGAGCCTGGATGAGTTCATGGAATGCTTCCCAACGGTGAAACGCAAGGACGCGCTGTTGATCCTCGATCATTACAAGCATGAGGCCGTGGCCCAGGCAGCCGCGTGAAAATCTTTTTCGACGAGTGTGTGCCGAGGCCGCTTCGCAAACTGTTGCCCGGACATGAAATCAAGACGGCGCAGGAAATGGGCTGGGGTCGCCTTAAAAATGGCGAACTGATCGCCCAAGCCGAAGAGGGTCTGTTCGAGGTCTTTGTTACCGGTGATCGAAATCTCAAATACCAACAGAACCTGAAACGCAACCGGATCGCCATGCTGGTATTGTCCACCAACTTCTGGCCGGAACTCCGGGAGAATCATGCGAAGATCGCTGCGGCGCTGAAGGAGATTCAGCAGGGCGAATATCGCGAACTTGTGATTTAGAACGTGGAAGGTTCCGGGGCGATCCATGGCCTCGTTTCCTCACCCTTTGATCTGGTTGATGCTATTAAGCGCGAAAACAAAGCTGATTAGCCACACCAATCCAGCGAGAAGAAGAACTATCATCGCCCACACAAAAAGCCGCCAAATATAGTCTTTGATGCGCTCAGTTGTAAGGCTCATTTGCTAGGATTTACTAAAGAGGCGTTCATTTAATTTTATAGAGCCGGAAATTCGTGAAATATGATTTGCCCGCGCCCATGGTGGCTGCGTAGGCGACCGCTTTGAGCGAAAGATACTCCGGCACCTGGTCCTCGCCCGCGACCACGACCGTTTCCGGCACCGTGAATTCGCGCGAGATGGTGGTCCATTTTTTAGAGCCGGCGGGCGGGTCGGGCATTTGGGCGCGGTAACACATGACCAGCGCAGGATGATCGGCCGCAACGGGGACGCGGAACTTGTCCGGTTGGGCGATCGGCTTGGGGTCGTGCGTCCATACCTCGGCGTGCAGCTTGGCGCCGAAATCGCCGGTCATGCAATCGATCTCGACGCGGTAAGTCGCGCCCGGCTCGGCCTTGACGAATGCGCTCTCGATCTTCCCGCCCTGGTTGCCGGCGATGCCCGGCGGCAGGTCGAGCAGGACGCACGTTTTTCCGAGCTGGGTGGAGGGTTTCACATACTTGACGTTATCCACATAGAACGGCTCGTAGGGAAACGCGGCGCGCCAGGTCGCCAGCGGATCTTTCGGGTCGTTGAAATCGGGGTTCGGGATGAGGTTGGTCTGAGCCTCGACAGTCGAGACTGCGAAAATAAGTGCTAAAAGTATGAGGGGCCGGTTCATCGTCCTTTAGAAAGTATGGCTGGTTGTAATATCGCAAGAAAAGGGAAAACAAGGGTGTTCGGAGAGCGCGAGGCTCCCGGGGTTCACCAGCGCAATTCATGAATGACTCCTTGAAACGGCCAATCTTCCGCATGGACGGACAAACCGGCGCGCACCGGATTTTGCCGGACATATTCCCATTTCGAATCGTAATTTTCCACCCGCCGCAAGCGTGTGTCCCAATGATCGGTCTGCCAGAACCAGCCTGTGCCGGAGGTGAGGCGGCGGAAACGGCTTTTCCAAAATCGCACCCAATTGTCCAATGGCATTTCAACGTCCACAGGCGCACAAAAGAGGTGCAGATGGCCGGGCATGAGCACATAGCGTCCAACCTGCCATGCGTTCGCTTCGCGCCAGGCGGAAAGAAGCGCATTATGCGCATTCGCTGATTCCAGCCACGGCGCGCGCTTCCTGGTGCAGACGGTGAGAAACACAATCGTCGGCCCGCCACGTGAAATCAGCACGCCATGTGCGGGGTGCTTGCGTATGACAGACGGTTTGGGTGCATCCGCGTTCATGCGCCGCATTTTACCGGGAGGGCGAGCCTGCCGACGAGCTTTTGTTTTAATATGTTTTCGGGAGTGCGGGGTTGAGCATCGCTCGGCGGGAGCCTCGCGCTCCCAGCGCGGGCTGCGATGCCCGGATCGGCTCCGAAAAAATTTCATGGAAGGTTCCAGAGTTTGCGGGTGATCCAGTCTGCAATGAGCAGCAGCATAAGGAACCCCAGCAGGAGTGGATGGTTCCATAAATCGAGCAGTTGGACACGCGAAAAGTGCTGCTCGTGGTAATGGAGGTCGCTACGCCAGTTGTCCCAGTTTTCGATGCTGTAGAATTTGCCGCCGGTGCTTTCGGCGATGTGTTTCAGTAATTCGCGGTCGATGGGTTTGCCGGTGATCTCGGTCGCGGGGGGGCTGATGATGAACCGCGTCTCGGCGCTGACGTCCGCGCCATCGAGCTTGACCGAGGATTTTGCCTTGAACATGCCGGGCATGTTTGGATCGACCTCCACGCGGTAGCCGCTCACGGACTTGCCATCCTTCGTCTGGAGCGTGGCGGGCTTGAGGATGTAGTTGAAGACCCTGTCATCCGGCGTGCGGACTTCCAGCGGAAGCGTGGCGGGGAGTTTCACATCCGGCGCGGGGGTGCGGACAATGGCGTGCACCTCGGGGCGTTCGCCGAATGTATAATTTGTGCGCTCGGTGAAGAGCTCGATGCGGTTGCTGTTCTGCTTGTCCTGCTCCTTCGGGATGAGCCAGTCCATGAGCTGCGTCCAGAAAGTATCGTGCGGCGAGCGGTCGGACGACCAGCCGGCGGCCGCGAGACGCCAGCGCCACATGGTATCCGTAAGCACGGCCACCACGCGGCCCTGGCCAAAGCGCGTGGCGACGATGAGCGGGTGCGTCGCGCCGTTGCTTACCATTTGCATGAGGACTTCCGCCGAGGGCATCACGCCATCCGTCTCGTTGCAGGTGAGCAGCGGCGGAAAATCCTTCACCTGCGCAAAGAGCGGGCCGAAGACCGGATGATGCAGCCCCGTGTCGGTGATCTGCACGGGAAAATTTCCCTCGCGGTAAGGCGCGGGCACCTTCACTGGCAGAAGGGCGGCGAGCGGTGTTTTCGCAAGCCCGCCCTCGGCGAACAAATTCGGCCCCCCGAGGAGGACCAAGCCGCCGCCGTGATCGACAAAATCGCGGATCGCCGCGCAATTCTCCTGCGACAGGGCATCCGGCGCGAGATCGCCGAGAATGACGACTGCGCAATTTGAGAGCGCCTTTGGCGTGAAATCGACGCTGCCGGGTTGCGTGCCGTTATCCCCGAAGCTCGCGAGCCGTCCATCCGCCCAGCGGACGAAGGCACTGAGCTGCAAGTTTCGATCGGTGAGGATCGCCTTGCGCAGGAATTTGAAATCGAACCCGAGCGAGTTCTGGATATACAACACGCGGTTGCCCGCCTCCATGACCTCGATGATGAACGGGTAGGAACGCGCCTCCTTGTCGGCGGCGGGATCGGGCACGCGGATCTCGTATTGCACCGCGCCGGCCTTGTCGTGCGCGATGGCAAATGCGGCCTGGCGCGTCTGCTCGGCTTCGTTAAAGGCGACGTGCGTTTCGGCCTGCTTGCGGCCATCGCGCCAGAGCTCGATGGGGACGGTCTGCCCGCCCATCCCGGAGCCTGCGAGGGTGACGCGGATTTCGCCATCCCATCCGACCACGACCCGCGGCGGATAATCCACGCTGGCGATAGAAACGCGTTTCGCCACCTGTTTCGCCACGAATGGATTTTCCAGCTCGAATGTATAAACAGGCACGCTGGAGGAAACGGCGCGGGCCGCGGTCGCGCCGGAGGTGTCGAGGCCGTCGCTCAAGAGCAGCACGCCCGCAAGCGGCTGGCCGCGGAACTGCTCCTGCACCTGGTTCACGGCGTCGAGCACATTCGACGGGGAGCCGGCGAATTTCAGCTTTGCAAAATCCGGCGATTGCTCGATGAGGGCGCGGTCAAAGCCGAAAATGCGGAGGTCGAAATCCTTCGCAGCATCCGTCACGGCCTTTGACTGGAACCAATCGCGCACCCGCGCGGCACGGCGCGGCTGGTGTTCATCGGCCGGGTCGTTCATGCTTTCCGAGGTATCCACCAGCACCGCGAGTTGCGGGCGCAGGATTGTAACCTCGTCGCGGCGCATCTGCGGCTGGAGAAGGATCAGGAGCAGCGCCGCAAGCATGAGCGCGCGCAGGGTTCCAAGCACGACGACGCGTTTTCCCGAGCGCACCCCCTGCCGCAGGCTCCAACCAATGCCGCCCGCCGCCAGCAATATCGCGAGACACAGCAACGGCCACGGGACGACGGGATGCCAGAGGAGATCGTTCACGCCTTTGTCTCCGCATCAGCCGGCCGGAACGCGATGCCGAACCGCCGTTTGTTCAACCTGCCGGTCTTGATCTGCGCCGCGTCCCCCTGCGCCCGGTTGCGCGCCATGATGTTCGCGAGAATCCCCTCCACCGCGAACACGAGCAGCGCGAGCATGAGAAGGAGCGGCCACAGCGGGACATTCCCGCGGCTGCGCGCGAGCCAGAGCTTGAGGTTGTCCAGGCCGATAACGGTTTCGTTCGGGATGATTTTTGAAAGCGCGGCGGCGTCGATTGTTTTCAGGTTCGATTCGCGCCGGTCGGCATTCGCCGCCAGCATTTGCAGCGTGCCCGCCTTTGCGGAGCTGACTTCATAGAAGCCGCTTTGCTCCGTGCGCTCGACGAGCTGCGATCTTTCGCCGGCGGGCACATCGTGCGCGGAGCCGTCGGGGTATTTCACCGTGAGCGCCTCGTCACGCGGGAGATTTGCGGTGGCGGGCAGGGCGTCACCGGTGGTGAAATTTGTGTGCAGGCCGGTTTGCGCCGCGGAGAGCCGCGCGATCTGCTGCACGAGGGGCAGGAAAGCGGGCGACAATGGAAAATCACCCCACGCCCTGTCCGGTGAGGCATTCACAATGATGGTGCGGCCGGGACCGTGATCGGCAAAAATGAGGAACGGCGCGTTGTTCGAAAACAGAACGAGCGCTTTTGCGCCGGGGTTGAGTTTCCAGTCGATGATCCTCCGCTGCGGGAGCGCGGGAAAGGGAGTGTCGGCGTCCCATGCGTTTGCGAAAAGCGGGTGCTCCGGTTCCGTGACATGCGTCGCCAGGCGCCCCGCCGGCAGTTCACGAATCCCCAGCGGCTTGGCCGGCAGGAAATCGATGCGGGAGAGGTCCTTCATGTTCGCGAGGTCGCCGGGAAAAAGCACGACGGTTCCCCCACCCTGCAAAAAACCCTCCAGCCGCACGAGCGCGCGGTCGCTTAGTCCCGGTATGTCGGCGAGAAAAACGGCGGAGTAATTTTCGAGGGCGGTGTCGTCGAGCGCGGAGACCGGGACTGCCTTGATGGATGCAATATCCGCCTCGCCGGCGGCGAGCGCCTTCCCTAAAAAATATCCCGAATGCAGGCGCTCCTCGCCCGATTCCTGGCCTTCGGCGATCAACACATGCGGGGGCTGGTAAACCGGGACGACGGAATAAAACTGATCATCGGCGGGCAGGTTGTCGCCCTCGATGCTTGCGACGATCTGCGCCCATCGCCCGGCAATCGCAGGCGCGATAAATTCAAACTGAACCTCGACCGATTCACCGGGCGCGAGATCGAGCGGTTTCTGCGCGACGCGCTTCCCGCCAAACTTGATCTCGAGCAGTTCCTGCGACGGATGGCTGGAAAAATTCACGACGACCGCGCTGCCCGCAAACACATCCCCGGATGTCATGAAGGGGGACCGGGTTTTTACTTCCTCCACGGCGGAATTGGCCGCCGCCAGGTCGTCCGGTTGCACGATCACGGGATGGAGTTCGCTTTTTGTCCACGTCTCGTCGAAAACACCGGCAGGATCAAACCGCCAGCCGCTCTCCTGGTTGTCCGTAAAAAAATAAAGTTCACGCATGCCGTGCGAGCCCCGGGCGACGATCTTGGCGGCCTGCCGGAACACCACGGAAAAATCCGAGCCCGCCTCGCCGGGCCGGATGCTTTCGATCATCTGGCGCGCCACGCCGTGGTCCAGCGTCGGCTCCGCGATGAGCAATTGCGCGCGGTCATCCACGCTCATCACCGCGACGTCGTCGCCGGGCTTCAAGTCATCGAGCACGGTGATCGCCTGCTTTTTCGCCACGTCCAGCCGGGTCTGGTCGCCGGTGCGGTAGCTCATGCTCATCGAGTTATCGACTGCCAGCACGACGGTGCGGGGCACATCGCCGCCGAAAAGCTTCGCGGCCTGCGTCGTAATCACCGGACGCGCAGCTGCCATGATGAGCAGCGCAAAGATCAGGCACCGCAGCAACAGCAGCAGCACATTTTCAAGGCGCGAACTGCGGCTTGTTCGCGCTGCGACGATCTTCAAAAAACGCAGCGTGCTGAAACGCACCTGCACCACCCGCCGCCGCTGCCACAGATGGATGAGGACAGGCACGGAGAGCATGCCAAGCCCGTAAAGCATCCATGGGGAGAGCAGCGACATCAGAGCGACATTCGCCGGCGCTCGGCGAGATATTGGGCGACAAAATCGTCGAAGCTTTCAGCAGTGGAAATGATGCGGAAATCGACATTCATCACCGCGCATTTCTGGCGGCAGTCGTCGATGGATTTCTGGAGTTCCTGCTTGTAGGCGAGGCGTGCAAGGGCGGGATCAAGCTCCAGTTTTTCCCCCGTCTCCATGTCGATGAATTCCGCCACGCTGTCGATCGAGAGATCGAGTTCGCAAGGGTCGAGGATCTGGAGCAGGACGACATCGTGCATTTTTTTCCGGAAATGGGCGATGGCATGGAACACCGCCTCGGGATCGTCGAAGAGATCGGAGATAAGGATGATAAGCCCCCTGCGCGAAATCGATTCCGCAAGGGTGTGGAGGGCCCGGCCCGTGTCGGTGCGGTTCTTCGGCTCGTGCGCGGCGAGGCGCTCGACGAAGACGCGCAAATGCCGCATGCCGCTGCGCGCCGGAATCTCCTGCCGGATCGCGTCATCGTAAATGGTGAGGCCCAGCGAATCCTGCTGGTGGGCGACGATGTAACCCAGCGCTGCGGCGACACGGCACGCATATTGGTATTTCGTCGGCTGCCCCTCCGAGGCGTAGGCCATCGAACCCGAGCCATCGATGATAATATGCGTCCGCAGGCTCGTCTCCTCCTCGAACCGCTTTACATAGTAGCGCTCCGTGCGCCCGAAAACTATCCAGTCGAGATTGCGCAGGCTGTCGCCCTTCACGTACTGGCGGTGGTCGGCAAACTCGATGCTCGCCCCCTTGAGCGGGCTGGCGTGCATCCCAGCGCGAAACCCCTCCACCACATAGCGCGACCGCACCACAAGCGATTCCAGCTTGCGCATCGTTTCAGGGCTGAGAAAATCCGTGATGCCTGCCATGGGTCAGAATACTTTAATGTTCCCCATGGATAGGCTTTCTGGAGGGTGTCTTACGCTGGTCGCCAAGCCAGCCATTGAAGCATCGTGAATTACGAACGTCAAACGTGTAGTGCGCTCGGTAGTGTCTTAATTTGAATTATTCAGGCATTGGAAAAAAATCGTAGTCCTCATCAGCATTCCGCCTTTTTGGAAATCTGCATTTGGGGCACCTGTGGTGATCTGGCTGATCGCGAAACGGAACAGTCCAGCCCTCAGGCAATCCATCACTATCGACCTCATGTTTGCATCTTGGATAATCACAGACGTAGTGAACAAAACAATACAGGGACATTATGATTTAGAAAATCCATTTGAGCAGCCGGTATGCCCCATATCCAGCAGCAATAAGAATAATTAAGTTGGTAATTGAACTGATTAATCTCACCCAGAATGTGCTGAGTTTCATCTTATGACGTAGAAATGCGGCTGGCAAAAAAAGAATAGTCAATAATCCCACCACAACAGGGTTTAGTTTCAAACTGTCATCCTCTTCTTTTTCCCCCTCTACTTCCCTTACGGTTGCTTCAAATATTCGGGTGAATTCGGCTTTTTCCGCTGCTATTGCCTGCGCTTCCTGCGCGTCTTTCAGATTCTTTTCAAGCCGAGCAATTTCATCGGCCTGCTCTTTGATGTGCGCGAGTTCCTGGTCGGTTAGCGGTTTGCCCTTAGCGATACGCACTTTGCGTTCCATCGCCTCAAATGAGAAATCCTCTGACATCAAAGTATATTTATTCGGGGATTTTGGCTATTGCATGTTAAGACACTACCGTGCGCTCAGGCACGGCGGCACTTACGCCGCACACAGATTCGCAGCCTTGGCATTATGCACGCCGGAAAGTGGAATGCCATGATCAAACGTCACCAACCGCCCATGATTTGCAACCGACAGCGCCAGCAAATACAGGTCAGTCAGTTGGCGTGAACTGTGGATGCGCTCCGCAGCGAAGATTTTTTCGTCACGCAGGGAAATTCCGTCCGTCCAGAATTCATGGTCGCTCTGGTCGGCAAATTGACGAAGGCGGCTTAACAAATCACCCGGCGTGAACTGCGTCTTCCGGCTGTAGGCCGGATGGGACATGATGCGGACCACGCCGTTTTCCGTGAGTGGACAACTGGCCCAACCCCGCTTCCGGTTCGCCGCCCACCACGCATGGGCGCGTTCGTGAAAAGCATGGTCGGGATCAAGCAGCGCGATGATGACATTCACGTCCAGCAAGGCACGCATGGCTCAAACTCCTTCCTGGTCCATCAAATTCTGGATGTGCTCGAGCGTTACCACCTCACCGCGCGAAGCTAGCAATGGCACGCCCCCGCGCGCGCCAGGAGATTTTTTGCGCTTCGTGGGCGGAGCAGCCAGACCGCGCCTTGCCAGGGCGGAAATAACCTGTCCCGCGGTGCTGCCTTCGCGCTGGGCAAGTTCTTTGGCCGCCTGCAGCACATCCTCTTCAATGTCCAAAGTCGTTCTCATACATCTGATGCTATTGCATCACCGCATCAAAGTCAAACCCTTGCCATGGGGTCAGAATACAACGGCAAAAATTTGATCAACACCAGCCATCAGCGCCCAGTGTTCCCCGATGAAGAGCAGGGTGCAATCCCCGACTTTGCCACCGGGCTGGATGATCGCCACCGAAGCTCCCGCTTCAGCGGATCGAAACTCAAGCGCCTTGTTTCCGCCGACATCGTGCAGCGCGATCTGCCACGATTGGCCGGGAGGATCACGGTGCCCCACTGCGTCGCTTAATGTTCCGAGTTTCGGAAATTGCGAGGGGCCGAGTTGATAGCGTTGCGTGGAAAGACGCTCAAATCCCTTGGGCGCGTGCGGTTGATAAACCCACGGCTCGCCCCACGGGTCCTTGCGAAGTTTTTCCGGGAGATCCGCTTCGACCTCGGCGAATGTTGCCGGGAAACTGACATTGCGGCGGTAGTAGTTGCGCAATGCCGTGTCGATGTCCGCCATTTCCAGGCGTGACAGCCAGACCCGCGAAATCTCGCGCACGCCTGCCTCGACCGGGGACTGCCCGGACGAGTTCGCAAGTTTTTCGACTTCACCGCTCCAGTCTGCCCGGGGAACGCCGGATACGATCTGTAAAAATAGCTTTTGAAATTGCACGGCGGGCTTGAGTTCTTGCGGTTGAGTGCCGGCGGCGCTGTCGAGAAAATCAAGGCAGGCTTTCAACGCATTTTTGTTGGGCGGCACATCGACCTGCCGGGGCCAGAGCACCGGAGGCTCCGCAGCCCGCAAACTCAAACAAAACCCCACGACGATCAGCGCGACGGCTGGCATGATTTTTCGGGCACTTATAAGGAAGTTCAATTTCGTCCAGCGCATTGTGTGCTTTTTTACTTTGGCCGCATGATGATCCAATAGAAATCAGGAACCGCTACTTCAACGCCATGTTTGGCAATCCAGGTAAGACGGGAAGCTTACTTCTCCCTCTCATGGTATGCCTGCCGATGTTTGTATAGTTCCAACCGTGACTGAGCAGCTTTAATAAATTTTGGTTTCGTCTCGATTACTTTGCCCTCCCATTTTACGGCATTTTCAAAATCCCCTGCCTCCGCGCATGCGGCGGCCAACGTATCGACCTTATTCATATCATTCCAATCGGTTAAATCGCATGCTTTTGAGGCGTTCTCCACGGCCTTAACACCGTTCCTCACCGTTGATGTCGATGCCGTTGCCAGAATCCACGCCATGCTGTTATAGCCCGTGGCATCGCCTGGAGCGATTTCTATTGCATGTTTGAAGTCCGCTAACGCTCCTTCCGTGTCCCCCTGAATAATTTTCGTTTTGCCAAGATTGCAATAAGTTACAGCACTTTTCGGATCCAATTCAATGGATTGCTTAAAGTCGGCGACAGCCCCGCCGAAGTCTCCTCTGGCTTCCTTCACAAGGCCGCGATTGCAATAGGCTTCCGCATCTTTCGGATCAAGCTTGATGGATTGGTTGTAGTCATCTAGTGCTCCTTTCAGATCTGACTTTTCTTCTTTTACGTCGCCTCGGCTCGAATATGCGTCGGCATTTTCATGATCGAGCGCGATGCACCGGTCAAAATCTGTAAGGGCTCCATCTAAATCGTTCCTGATGTCTTTTATTAGTCCACGGAAATAATATGGGCCTGCAAGTTTCGAGTCGAGTACGATGGAGCGGTTAAAATCCTCAAGTGCTCCATCCGTGTCTTTCATGGACTGTTTCACCAGACCACGGAGGAAATGAAAACCACCGTTTTTTGGTTCGAGTTCTATGGCTCGATTGCAATCTGCAAGGGCGCCGTCATTGTCGCGTTTGTGCGATTTTGCAGCGCCACGATCAGAGTAAGCCGATGCGCATTTTGGATCGAGTTCGATCGCACGATTGTAGTCAACAATTGCGCCGTCCAAATCACCTTTTGCTTCTTTAGCGTAGCCACGGTTTGAGTAAAACAGGCGCTGTTGCACGTCGAGTTCAATTGCACGATCATAGTCGTTGATAGCACCATCCAGATCGCCCTTTTCTTTTTTGATGAGGCCGCGGTTGCAATAAGCATCGGCATATTTAGAATCGAGTCCTATGACGCGGTCATAATCTATAAGCGCGTCATCCCATCTTTTGCTTACGAGGCTGGCGTTGCCACGATAAAAGTAAGCAGCTGCATATTTTGGATTTATCTCGATGGCCCGGTTGTAATCCTTAATAGCCCCATCAAGATCGCCAGCATTGTATTTGATATTGCCCGTTTTGAGATAAGATACAGTAACGAATCTCAAATCCAGTCCAATGGCTCGGTTATCGTCTGCTAAAGCTCCGTCGACGTCACTTGCATCATATCTGAATTTGCTTGTCTCAATATAAGGGACTGCGGTTTCACCCGCAGGTTTCCCGGGTTTCCCCTCCGCTGACGCGAATATACTCAATAGCATGCCTAAAAAAGCCAAGGTCTTGGTTGCCACCATGATCACCGGATTGGATCAAAAAGCCTCGGTTCAATGCGTAACCGCATAATACAACACGTTCACGCCGATGGCGGTCGCGTCCGAGGCTTCGTAGCCGAGCGCGTACGGGGCGATCGCCCGTTCCCAGCCGGAACTGAGATCGTGGGGGCTGTAAATGACGGCAAGCGAGCCATTGAGATCAATGCCGTACATTTCCGGCGCTACCTCGATCTGGTTCCCCGAGCGCGCAGCCAGCGCGGGCCGGGCTTTCACCATGCCTATGGTTTCGGGTTGTTTGAAAATCGCATGGTTCGCCGGCAATGACTCGAGTGAATGCCCCGGGAGCACCTTTGCCATTTCCTCGCGGAATGCCACGTCGAAGGACTGCCGCCCCTCCGCCGCCTCGGCAAACAGGACGCCGCCGTTCATGAGGAACCGGCGCAGATTCGCGCGCTCCTTCTCGGTCAATGTAAAATCGGTGGTGCCCGTCACAAAAAGAAACGGCATTTCAAAAATACTGGCATCGTCAAGGCTCACATCCTTCAACTCAAAGGAAACAGGCGTCCCAGTGGCGGCATGGAACTGGTTCAACAACATCGGGAACGCCGCGGTGCGCGCCTTCCACGGGCCATCGTGGATCAACTGCCCCACGCGGAATTTCCCCGCCGTCTGCTTGTCGGCATTCACCAGTTCCACACTCTTGCCCACGCTGCGCCCTGCGTCGCGCATGGCCGTGACGTAGCTCACGATATTTGCGCCGAGCTTGCGCGCATCGGCATCCGCGTAGCCCCAGCTTTCGTGCTGGTTTGCCTCCCAGCCAAGCGAAAAATCCCACCGCGAAATGAAAATCGCCGTGCGGTTGTCGATATCCACCCCTTCCAGGTAAGGGTGCGGGTCGGTGGCCAGCCCGTCCTTCACCATGCGGTCGCGAAAACCGACCTTGTCGATTTCATAAAACGAGTGGAACACGGGATGGTCCATCCGCAACCGGTAAACGGAACGTTCCGGCAGGATTTCGGTCGCGGCTTGCAATGCGGATTTGTAGGCATCGGGATTGCCCACGAGCGAATTAAAAACAATCGTCCCTCCATTCGCCACGTATTCGCGTAAAATCGCGATTTCCTTGCGCGTCAGCGTGAACGGTTTGTAACCGGAGCGGTAGAGGATCGGGTTCTGCGCCGGGTCGGTAGAGATTTGCGAAAAGGCTTTGATGTTCGAGCTGAAATGGACATTCATCCCCTGGCTGATCCATTCCAGCAGGCTTTTCACGTCATTTGGGGTGCGCGTCCAGTCCTCGTTGTCCGGCGACCTGATCTTCGTCAGCAGCACGGGAGGCTGCGGCGGATTTTTCTTTTCCTGGCGCTTCATCGGTACCACGGGATAGGGCAGCGGCGGCATCCCCTCGGACGACGAAACCTGCGCGGGAGGCGGTTTCGGCCTTTCCAGCGGAGGAGGATCAGGGGGCTGGAGCGCGGCATTGGCGGCAACCATGAGCAATGACATGGCTGTTGCGCATGTTGCCAATGACTTTCCACAGGGGAGAGAGTAATTCATACCGCTAATCATTGCTAATGCCGTTTGGGTGCTACTTCAAGCAGGATTATGGCCCCGCCGCCCCCGCCATCCTTTTCTTTAAGCCGGAGGCTTTGCGGAGATTAGCCGGTGGTGCGAACCACCGGAACCCCGGATAAAAACCGACCCAGCCCCGGCAGGGGCTGCGGAACCCCCCTGTATGTCACACATTACATTGCCCTCAAAAACCCGACCATCCTCAACCAAACCGTTCGTCGAATTCCACACCGCTGCGCCGCAATAATTCCAAATACTCCTCACAAAACGTCCGCGTGCGATGATGTTGCTCCTGCCTAATGATGTAATCGCGCACTGCCTCCAATTGAGATGCACTCACTGTAAATGCACCATAACCCTCCTGCCACCCGAATTGTCGGATGCCTACCTCATCATGCACCCATTTCGATGAAACCGATTTTAATTCCCGAAGCACGTCGGCCAGCTGGTGTGTGGCTCGCAACCCGATTAACAAATGCACATGATCGCTCACTCCACCGATCGATTCCGGAACACCATCAGCCGTTCTGATAATGCCGCCCAGGTAGGCATGCAGTTTTGCACGCCATTCCGGCCGAATGAAAGGCTCATGGTTTTTCGTGGCAAAGATAAGATGGTAATGCAGACTGAGATGAGTGGAGGGCATGGCGCATTTCAGGGATTTCCAGCGCCCCTGCCGGGGCGCATGCCTTGTTTAATAACAAAATCCGGTGGTTTGCACCACCGGCTAATTTCCACCATCCCTCCGGGATATTTAGAGCGATTCCTGGAAGCAGTTTCCAAATCCTCCGAAAACATTTTCTGCCTTTTCCCCGCAGACACTAACCATTTCAGAACACCCTCTGTAAGGACGACCTAATTCCCCTTGAATGGCACGTAAAAGCGCATGATTATCAGCGCGGCACTTGTTTGACGATGTCATCCACATCCGCCGCAAAGTCCGCGACATCCTTCTCCGTGGTGTCCCAAGAGCACATGAGCCTTCTGCCGCCGCCGATGAAATCGTAAAAGCACCAGCCCCGCCCGCGCAATTCCTGCGCGACACGGGACGTCATCCGCACGAACACCGAGTTTGCCTGGCATGGGTGCAGCAATTCGAGTCCGGGGACAGCGCCCAGCGCCGCCGCCAGCGAACAGGCGCGTGAGTTGGCATTCGCCGCGTTGCGCAGCCACGCCCCATCCTCCAGCATGCCCACCCACGGCGCGGACATGAACCGCATCTTGCTGGCAAGCTGCCCGGATTGTTTGCAGCGGTAATCGAACTCCCTGGCAAGCTCCGGGTTGAAAAACAGCACCGCGTCCCCCACGGCAATCCCGTTCTTCGTGCCGCCGAAGCAGAGCACGTCCACGCCTTTCACCAGTTCGCCGGGCGATACGCCCAGGCCGACCACCGCATTCGCAAATCTCGCCCCGTCCATGTGAACGCGCAGATCGTATTTCCGCGCCGTCTCCGCGATGGAGCGGATCTCGTCGATGCTGTAAACCGTGCCGAGTTCCGTGGCCTGGGTGATGCTGACTACGCGGGGCTTTGGATAATGGATGTCCCTCCGCCGCAGGACCGTGCGCTCGATGTCCCCCGGGGATATTTTGCCGGCCCGCTGCGGGATGGTGAGCAGCTTGGTGCCGTTTGAAAAGAATTCCGGTGCCCCGCATTCGTCCGTCTCGATATGGGCCGTCTCGCTGCAAATGATGCTGTGGTAGGACTGGCACAACGACGCAAGCGCGAGTGAGTTTGCCGCGGTGCCGTTGAACACAAAGAACACCTCGCACTGCGTGCCGAATAATTTCCGCAGGCTTTCCGAGGCGCGCTGCGTCCAGACATCCTCGCCATAGGAAGGCGCGTATCCGCCATTGGCCTCCTCCATTGCCGCCCACGCCTCCGGGCATATTCCCGCGGTGTTATCGCTGGCAAACTGACGCCGCTCCGCTACGGATGTTTCTTTCATCGGCACATTATATGTCACAGACCGCCAAGGCGAAACACCCAGTTTTTAGGAGTGCTCCCCGCCAGGGATAATCAACCCTTGCCAACCCTTACCAACCGTCAGTTGCCGCCCTCGCCCCTCGGCCTCTCTAAATCTCGAGTATCTCCAATCCCTGCCTACACCTGCCCCCGCACCCAGTCGGTTGCCTGGTGGACAAGTTCCGTGGCGTTCCGCAGATTCAGCTTCTCCTTGATCCGCGCCCGGTACGTGTCGATCGTCGTCAGCCCGAGGTTCAACGTCTCCGCGATCTCCCTCGTCGTCCTCCCGTTCCCTATCAACTGAAACACCTCCAGTTCCCGGTCTGTAAGATTGCTCAACGCTGGTGCACTCACAGAGCTCTTTCCGTCCGTGATGTTCTTCAATATCCGGCTCGTCGTTCCCTCGCTCAAATAAATCTCCCCTCCCATCACCTTCCGGATCGCCATCATCACCTTGTCCGATGCCTCATCCTTCGTGATGTATCCCTTCGCACCGGCACGGATCGCCCGCTCCGCATACAACGATTCGTCGTGCATCGACAGCACCAGCACCGGCAGCTCGATCGATTGCGCCTTCAAGTCCTTGAGCAATTCCAGTCCGCTGCTCCCCTTCAGCGTGATATCCACCACCGCGGCATCGGGCTGCGTC
>Ga0302319_10001082_pt1 | contig 61080 bp, 61 predicted proteins | sample Bog_T0_2_FD_203319 | JGI IMG/M metagenome (GOLD analysis project Ga0302319, IMG submission 203319) | Peat permafrost microbial communities from Stordalen Mire near Abisko, Sweden - Bog_T0_2 | ecosystem: Environmental > Terrestrial > Soil > Wetlands > Peat | place: Sweden: Abisko, Stordalen Mire...
GATTGAAATAGGAGGATTATGCTTTATCCAGTAAGAATCACCCATCAGGACGTCGGCAATTATGCTGTCGCGTTTCCCGATATTCCCGAGGCGCTGACCTTGGGCGACACAGAAGAGGAGGCTCTTCGCCATGCTGTCGATGCGCTCGAAACTGCGCTCGATTTTTACTTCGATCATGGGCGGCCGGTTCCCATGCCTTCCGCACCGAAGCGCGGCCAGAGGCTGGTCGAACTTCCGGCAAGCGTTTCGGCTAAAGTTCTGCTTTTTAATGAATTGATTGGGCAGAAGGTGCGCCCAGTGGATTTAGCGAAGCGGTTGTCGATCCCGCGACAGCACGTAACTCGCTTGCTTGATCCGCGATACTCGACCAAGATCGACAACATCGCCGCGGCACTGAAGGTTCTGGGTAAGTCGCTGGAGATGCGGGCGGTCTAACAATGAGGCCGCGGCCTTCCGCGTGGCGCGGGCCGTGGAGGCGGCGCGGATAGAGTAATTTGTTACAAGAGGAGCAGGATTGGTTATATCCTGCCCTTGGGAGTTTGATCCCCGATTATTGAATTATTTTTGGTACGGGCAAGAGGCCGTGCCTTCCGTTTCCCGACAGATTTGCGCCAATATCTCAGGAGTAAACGGCATGAGAGTCGGCGGACGGATTGCAGTTTTAGCGATGGCGGCAGCTCTTGCCGCATTTACGGCGGTTGCAGCGGCCCCGCGCAAGGCGCACGTGGTTGTTCTGGGGGCGACGCGGAAGGTGCCCTACTCCAAGGCCGGCGACCCGGCCGGCGCTGCCCAGACGGAGAACGAACTGAAAGTCCGCGCCCTGCTGGTGGACGGCGTTGTGAAGGAGTGGACCACCGGCGAGGCCCACGACGTGACCGACCGCAGCTTCGTTGTCAGGCGCGTGATCAAGCTCAACGACGCATTGCCCAGCGATAATGCAATCCCCAGCGACAAACCGGCGCCCGGCGACAAGTCCAGTAACAAGCCCGCGCCCAGCGGCAAGCCAACCCCAGGCATGAAGCCCGCTCCTGCCAGTAATACGGGTCATTGGGTGTGGCAGCGAGGCCCATGGCTGCTGGTGGACCGGCAGACCGGCCGCATTACCGCCCTCAAGCTGCCCGACTACGACCCCGCCGTGAGCCAGATTGTCTGGTTCCGCGATTACGGCGCTTATTGCGGCGTGACGGCCAGCGGCAAGAGCCTCTACGCCATTGTGGCCCAGGTGGCGGCGCGCAAGCCGCTGCTGGCCAGAAAATTGTCGGCCTTCGATTCTGAAAACCACTCCGATCCTGCCTGCGGCCCCGTCGAGTGGCAGCGAGAGCCGCTGCGCGTCACCTTCCACGCCACGGGCAGGGAGACGGTAAGCTACGACATTGTTCCCGGTTCGGCGGTGCTGGTGGAGGAGGCGGGCGACGAGGCGGAAACGTCGGCGGCAGCCCCTGAGGCCAAGCCCAAATAGCGCATGAGGAGACAACGGATACTGATGTGCGAAATCGCTACCGTTCCCGCTCTGCCTTGTGGAAATTCCACAGAGCCCAGAGCATGAAGCCCACAGCTAGAGCCAAAATAATAAATGTGAGCAAGTCGCTATACGTGCCATCCATCTGAGGCATCCTTTCCCGCTTTCCGGCGTGCAGGGCGCGCGATTGGCAGGTGCGTTCCAGCCAAACAGCATCTCAACTCCAGAAGAATCCAGTGGGCATAAGAATGGAGTAGACGACTTATAAAGGCTTTATAAGCGGGGCGGAAGTCTCATTCGGGCTGTCTGCGGGGTGCGGCGCTTGGCAGGGCTGTATGCGCTAACCTTGACAGGCCCCCGGCAGCGCGTATCTTATCTATTGAGGCACTCCTTTGGAATCCGGGCAGGGCAAACGCGCAAAAGTTGGCGCGCCCCTGAGACGCGGCTTCCAAGGGAAGGCTGTGTCGAACAGGAAGCAGACGGCAGTCGGGTCGCAGTTAAGCTGGTTCCGGACCCTCCTACCGAGCGTTTGGGTCCCACGCATTGAACGGCCCGAACCAGTCTGGAAGATTCCCGGAGACAAATTTTTTTGCGGGCGGCGCGCCAGATGGCCGTGTGTGCCTGTGCCCGGATAGGGCGTGGTTTACGGTCCTGCGCGGGCAAGAATGGGATAAGGGATGGGCTTGGCAACGACTTTAGCTTTATGGATGTTTCAGCAGCCGGCCGGAAGCGGCTACACGATGCTTCCCATCCTGCTGGTCATACCGGTCCTGTACCTGTTGATGATCCGTCCGCAGCAGAAGCGGCAAAAGCAGTGGCAGGCAATGCTGGCCGCGATCAAGGCCGGCGACCGGGTGACTACGGCGGGCGGCATTCGCGGCGTCATCCTCTCCATCAAGGACGATGTCATCGTAATTCGCGTGGCGCCGGACGGCATCAAGCTGGAAGTGTCCAAAAACGCCATTGCCTCGGTAACCACGGACAGTGGACAGTGAACAGTGAATAGTGAACAGTGAATAGTGAACAGTCGACAGTGAGCGGTAGACAGTAGGCGGTTGGGGTTGAGGCGATGAACCAATCGTCGCAAAGAACAAACTGACCACTGACCACCGATCACTGACCACTGAATCGAGAAACGGGACGATGAAGAAGAATCTCACAAACAAAATTCTCCTGATTATTGCGGTCATTGTGATCTGCATCTACGGCATCTTAGGGGTGCCGTCGGGGGTCACAGGCAAGGCCCTGCTGGAGGCCATGACCAAGCGCATCCATCTTGGCCTGGACCTGCGCGGCGGCGCCCACCTGATCTTGCAGGTCAAGGTCGAGGAAGCGGTCAACGCCGAAACGGACAATACCGTCGCGCTCATCAAGCAGGAACTGAAGACGGCCAACCTGGGCTATACGCAGATCTACAAGCCCGATCCGGCAAAGGCCTCGTTGATCCGCGTGGAGGGTGTGCCGGGGGACAAGTCCGGCGACGCGCGCCTGCTGCTGGAGTCCAAGTACGCGAATGAATACGAGGTTACCGGCGGCGACCAGCCGGGGAGCTTCACGCTGACCATGAAGCCGATGCTGGTGACGGCGCTGGAGAAGAAGACCGACCAGCAGGCCATCGAGGCCATCCGCGACCGAGTGGATGCGCTGGGCATCAGCGAGCCGCAGATTCAGGAGTACGGCCTGGGCGAAAACCAGATTCTGGTGGACCTGCCAGGCGTGGAAAACGAAAGCCAGATTGAGTCCATTATCCAGGGCACAAACCGGCTGGAGATTCACGCGGTTGTCGGCGGGCCCTACAAGGACGAGCAGGAAGCAGCGGCCAGCCTGGGCGGCAGCATTCCGGCAGACGCGGAACTGAAAAAGTTCACCGGAGTGGTGGAGGGCGGTTCCAATGAGCCTAGCGTGTATGTGTTGCAGCGCGCCTCGGTAGTGGCCGGCAACGACTTCCGCTCCGCCGATCCGAGCACCAATCCCAACACCGGCCAAAAAGAGGTCCAGTTCACCCTGACCAACGAAGCCGGCGACAAGTTCTATGACTACACCAGCAAGAACGTGGGCCGTTACATGGCGGTGGTCATGAACGATCGTGCCCGCGAGGTGGCCGTCATCAAGGGCGCGATTCGCGACCGGGGCGTGATTGAAGGCACCTTCACGACGGATGAAGTCGCGGCGCTTTCAAAGCTGCTGCGCACGGGCGCCCTTCCGGCCTCGTTGCAGCAAATGGAGAAGCGTTTTGTGGGCGCGTCGCTGGGCGCGGACTCGATTCGTCAGGGCGTCAAGGCGGCCATCGTGGGTTTGCTGGTGGTCATGACCTTCATGCTCATTTATTACCGCGGCTCGGGCATCAACGCGGATCTGGCGTTGATTTTGAATCTGGTGATCCTGCTGGGCTTTATGGGCACCGCCGGGGCTACGCTGACGCTGCCGGGCATCGCCGGAGTGATTCTGACCATCGGCATGGGCGTGGACTCGAACGTGCTGATTTTCGAGCGCATCCGCGAAGAGGTGCGGGCCGGCAAGGCGCCCTCGGCGGCTGTCGAGCAGGGCTTTGCCCATGCCTGGGTCACCATCGTCGACACCCACGTCACCACCATTGTTTCAGCGGCAATTTTGTTTGTCTTCGGCACCGGACCGGTGAGAGGATTTGCGACCACGCTGACCGTTGGCTTGCTGGCTAACTTGTTTACGGCGGTCTTTGTCTCGCGGGTCATCTTCGATGCTCACTTGAACAAGTTGAAGCCAGGGGAATTGGTGTCCATCTAGGGACTAGGGACTAGGGACTAGGGAGTAGGGACTAACCGGATTACGTTGAGCGCTGAAGCCTCGAGGGGTTTCAGCCTCCCAGGAAGCGGAGAGAATCAAGTGGAATTGTTTCGCGGCGTGAATGTGGATTGGCTGAGGCTGAAATGGTATTTCCTCGGCTTTTCATTGATTTTTAGCGTGGCCGGCATCATCTCGATGTCGTCGCACTGGGCGCACATTGGCAGTCCTGTGCCGCTCGGCGTGGACTTCAAGGGCGGTACGCAGGTGCAGGTGCAGTTTAACCAGGTCCCCGATGTGAACAGCATTCGCGAGGCCATGGTGGCGGCCGGCATCCGGGATGCCAGCATCCAGACCATCAAAGCAGTCGATGCGCCCAGCGGGAACGAGGTGCTCATCAGTCTGCCGGAGCAGCAGGACGAGGCTGCGCTTGACACCGGACGTCAGCAGATCGTCGCCGCGCTTCAGGCTCATTACAACAACCCCTTTACCGTGCGCAACGTACAGGTAGTCGGCCCAACAGTCGGCAAGCAGTTAGAAAGCAAAGCCGTGTGGGCTACGCTGTACTCGATGGCGGGCATGCTGGTCTACCTCTGGTTCCGCTTTCAGTTGATCTACGGCGTGGCGGCGGTGGTGGCCTGTTTCCACGACACGCTGATCACCGTGGGAGCCTTTGCGCTGCTGAACAAGGAGATCAGCCTGACGGTCATTGCGGCCATCCTGACGCTGGTGGGCTACTCCATGAACGACACCATCGTGGTTTTTGATCGCATCCGGGAGAATCTGCGCCTGAGCAGGCGCGAATCCCTGCCCGACGTGGTCAATCGCAGCATCAACCAGACCCTGAGCCGGACGGTTCTGACCTCGGGGTTGACCTTCCTGACTGTCCTGTCTTTGTACATTTTTGGTGGAGACGTGCTGCGGGGCTTTTCATTTGCGCTGGTGGTCGGTATTCTAATCGGGACCTACTCCTCGATTGCCGTGGCTGCGCCGATGCTGGTGGCTTGGCAGGAGTGGCGTACCCGGCAGGGCAAGGCGGCTGTACTTCCGGCCGCAAAGCGCCCCAGGGTTTAGGCAGGGCAGCGTTTATGCCGTTTTTTAGCGTTTTTTTAGGGAAAGCGCAGTTCGGCTCAAGTTGGGCCGCGCTTTTGTGATAAGGTTCTTAATGCCGGGAACATTCCAACGTTCTCCGGTGTCTAAGTAGAGGTAAGCAAACACTCGATTCGAGGCTGGCCATGTTTGAAGATTCCACGTTTGAATCCGGAGGCAAGATCAAGAGCAAACTCGGAAAATACCTGATTCCGCTGTTTTTCGTGGAAGGTGTAGTCCTGGTTATGCTGATCCTGATTCCGCTGATCTATCCCGAGGCGCTGCCCAAGGCCGCCATGATGATGTCCCTGACGGTTCCACCGCCACCGCCGCCCCCCCCGCCGCCGCCTCCGGAAGTGCATCAGGCCCCGGTGAGGTCTGAAATGATGAACAACCAGCTTACCGCGCCCACCAGGATTCCGAAAGATATCAGGATGGTTTCCGAGAAGGAACCGTCCCTGGCTGGGTTCGGCGTGGCCGGAGCGGACTTTGGCAGCAGCGGAAACGTTATGGGCAGCCTCTTTGACACTACTAGCGGCCCCAAGGTAAAGGCTGCGCAGGTGAAGGCGTTGAAAATCTCCGGCGGCGTTATGGCCGGCATGATTGTGCTGAAGACTCAGCCGGTCTATCCGCCCATCGCCAAGGCCGCGCGCCAATCCGGCACGGTAGTGCTGCAGGCGACCATCTCCAAGACCGGTTCCATTGAAAATCTGCACGTCGTCAGCGGCCCTGCCATGTTGCAGCAAGCCGCTATGGACGCCGTCAGGCAGTGGCGTTACAGGCCCTATCTGCTCAATGGTGAGCCGGTAGAAGTGGAGACCACGGTAAACGTGATCTTCACCCTGGGCGGATGAGGAATGTTATTGGCGCTTTCCGCCGGCATGGGGGAAGTGCATGTTATTTGTCCTGAATGCCTCCGCAAGGAGATGCATTCACAGCAACCACAAGGCAGTAGAAGTCCACAAGAAAACAACTCCTTAGGAGGAACGATTCAGTGATTCTCGCTCAACTCACACACTTCGCTTCGCACGCGGCCGCCAATCTGGCATTCATCTTCCAGGAAGACCAGGGTGGGACAGTCAGCTTTACCGCCCAGGGACTCTGGGAGCACATGGGAACGCTGGCGCGCATCATCGCCATCATTCTCTTTATCGAGTCGATCTGGTCTTTGGCCGTCATGATCGACCGCTACCTGTACTTCTCCGCTGCCCGCAAGCAGTCGCGCGAGTTCGCGCCCAAGGTTGCCGGAGCGCTGAAGGACAGCAAGCTCGAAGAAGCGATCAAGATCGCCGATCGCAGCAAGAAGTCCCACCTGGCCGAGGTAGTGACGGCCGGCCTGCAGGAGTTTCGTTCTTCCGCCGGCGCTCCCACTGAGCAGGCAATCGCCAGTTCGGGCCGCGCGCTGGAGAGGGCTGAGGCCATCGTTCACGCCAAGCTGAAGAGGGGACTCTCTGTCCTGGCCACCATCGGCGCAACCGCGCCGTTCGTCGGCCTGCTAGGCACCGTCATCGGCATTCTGAACGCCTTCCAACAGATCGCGCATGCCAAGTCGTCCGGCATCGCCACCGTTGCCGGCGGCATTTCAGAAGCCCTGGTTACCACAGCCGCTGGCCTGTTCGTGGCCATCCCGGCCGTTATGGCCTTCAACTACTTCACCGGACGTGTCGAAGCTTTCGACGTGGAGATGGATAACTCCTCCAGCGAACTGATCGACTATTTCATCAAGCAGAGCCACAAGCGCTAAGCGAAGCGCCGGTCGGCGAAAGCGGGAATCTGCGGAGGGCGGGAGAGTGAACACTCTCTCCTGCCCGCCGGTTTCAGCCGCGCGCCAGCAGGACGGTTTGCATGGCGATGCCGGAAGCCATCCGGAATAAAAATTCTCAGGCAACGGAGCCCAAACAATGGCACAAGCAGTTCGTAACGAAAGCAGGAAGGTCAACTCGAATATCAATGTCACGCCGATGGTGGATGTGATGCTGGTGCTGTTGATCATCTTTATGGTCATTACACCCATGCTCCAGAACAAGGTGGTCATCGATATGGTTGCGGTGGTCAATCCCGTGGCTATGCCGGACGCCGACAAAGAAGACGCTATCGTTGTGGCCATTACCCGGAACGGGGATGTCTTTCTAGGGCAAAACAAGTCGTCTATCGACGTGCTTGGCGGTCAGGTGCGCGAGAAAATGATAGACAATCCCGGCAACAAGACGATTTATGTTCGCGCAGATGCCCGCGCGGAGTACCTGGCAGTGGAAAACGCCATTGATGCCGTGCGCACAGCCGGCGTGGAAGACGTGGGCTTGCTGATGCAGAAGCGCGAAGGCAATCCAGCAGGCGGCTCTTAAGCTGGTCTGGCGCTGTCTTTTTAACGATTTCGAGTAATACGAGGAGTTTTAAGCCATGTCAATGACAACTGGAGGCGGGGGAGGCTACTCGTCCGACATCAATGTCACCCCGATGATCGACATTCTTCTGGTGCTGCTGATCATCTTTATGGTTATCGTGCCGGTAACGCCCAAGGGGCTGGATGCGCTGGTGCCTCAGCCGCCCAAGAATGCAAATCAGAAGGCTGACAACGAACGCACTATCGTGGTGCAGGTTCTGTACCGCGCGGGCGCGTATCCGCAGTACAAGATCAACGAGACCGACGTGAGCAAGGCTGAGCTGTTGCCGAGGCTGTCTGATATTTACGCCAATCGCGCCGAGCGCATCATGTTTGTCAAGGGCGACGACAAGCTGGACTTCCGCTACGTGGCCGAGGTTATCGATATCGGCCGCTCCGCGAGCGTGGATCACATCGGTTTGATGACCCCCAAGATACTTGCGGGCCAGTAGCAGGTGGCTCTGGAGCCGCTTCCCTGAAAAGGGAGGTAAAGCTATCAGCTCCGCCTCAGGGCTGGCTGGATAGCTGCTGAGGCGGCCAGGGTGCAGAGAATTTAGGCTGGTTAGCCGGGCCGCCGGGGAGATATGGGGGTTCCGGCAAGCTACAAGGTTATCAGCACCGTTCGGAGGCGGTTCCTCCGGCGGGAAAGTGGAGTACAATTTTTTCATTCTGGTTACGGTACCTCCCGCCCGCAACCAGTTGTAGCAGAGATTCCAGACGCGTGACCGACAGGCACTCGTCTGAAGGAGAAGGATACGAACATGAATGGACCTGCACGTATAACGGCGCTCGCGATTGCCTTGGCCGGCATGGTGTTTTCCATGAGCGGGTGTGACAAGCTTGCAGCTCGCGACCAGTTGAACAAGGGAGTGGAAGCATTCAAGAGCGCTCACTATGAAGAAGCGATCAACCACTTCCAAAGGGCCACGATGCTGGATCCCAAACTGACCGTGGCGAAGAGCTATCTGGCCTCTGCTTTGGCCCAGAACGTGGTCCCCGGGCTGCTTACGCCGGACAACCTGAAAACCGCGCAGCAATCCATTGACATCTTCACGGATGTTCTGAACAAGGACCCGAAAGATGTAAACAGCATGAAACAGGTTGCGAGTATTGAGTTGAACATCAAGCGGCTGGATGAAGCCAAGGCATGGCAGAAGAAGGTGCTTGATGTGGATCCGAACGATAACGAGGCCGCCTATACGGTTGCCGTCATCGACTGGATGCAGGCGCACCAGAACACTTTGAATGCGCTGAATCCTGCGGGCCTGAACGACGATGGCGTAGGAAACCCCAAGGCGCCCAAGAAGATTATGGAGCCGCTTAAAGACCAGAATGCCGCGCTGGTCTCGGATGGCGAAAAGTATTTGAACATAGCGCTGAAGATTAAGCCCAACTACGACGAAGCCATGTCCTATATGAACCTGATCTACCGCTGTAAGGCCGATCTGGATTGGGGCAACGAGGCCGCGCGCAAGAGCGACGTGGCTCAGGCCGAGGATTGGCGCAACAAGGCGATGGGCACCCGCAAGGATAACGAAGCCAAGAAGGCTCAGGGTCCCGGTGGCATCACTATGGGCGACAACGGCGAAATGAAGTAGAGTTCAGCTTGCAAGCGCACGATGATACGGCCTCCGGAACTCGCGGAGGCCGTTTCATTTTGCGTAAAATTGATATCACTGCATAGGGGGTGCCATGTTCAAGTCGAATCGAATCCGGTTTTCTTTTCATTCCTTTGTTTGCCAGTCTGTTGTAGTGTCATTCCTCTTTCTGGCCATCGTTGCAGGCCGCGCTGCCGGGCAAACATTTACCGGAGAAGTCCCAGTTCCCGCCGCAATGCAGGTGGTGCAAACGCCCTCCGGACTGACGGCCCGCAACAACCGCGAAGTGCTTGAAGTGACGGTCTGCGGCGACTCGCTGGTTCACGTAGTGGCCCGTCCGCTGGCGGCGCCCGTCTCGACAGCGGCGCGGCCCTGGTTGCTGGACCCGGCCGTCTTCTGCCCGGGCGCAGCCTTCCAGTTCAGCCAGGCTGATAAAAAGGCCACGCTCACCACCGCGAGCCTGGTAGTCTCCTTGTCGATAGAGAAAGGCGCTTTGAGCTTTGGCGCGCTCCAGGGCGAGAGTTTTTTGCGGGAAAACGGCAATCTGCCTCGGACCTACTATCCGGCGACCGGACAGCCCGGCTCTCTTTACCGGATCGAAGACCGCTTCTCGCCCGACGCCTCCGAGGCTATCTACGGGCTTGGCCAGCATCAGAGCGGGCTGTTTAACTATCGCGGCTCGACCGTAGAATTGGGGCAAAACAACACGGATGTCGCCATTCCGCTGCTGCTCTCCAGCAAAGGCTATGGGATTCTGTGGAACACGGCCTCCTTCAGCTACATGGACAACCGCTTCCCCCTCGAGCTCTCCTTCGAGTCGATGGCCGCCGACCAGGTGGACTTCTACGTTCTCTACGGTCCGGAGATGGACCAGATCATTCACCAGTACCGCTCCATGACCGGCCACACGCCGCTGCTGCCGCAATGGGCCTATGGCCTGTTTCAATCCAAGGACCGCTATAACTCTCAAGCCGAGATTCTGGAGATCGCCGGCCAATACCGGGCGCGGCACATCCCGCTGGATGCCATCGTGCAGGACTGGTATTGGTGGAAGCAGGGCGGCGAGGGCGATCCGGAGTTCAACGCCAACTATACCGACGTCCCGGCTGAGTTGAAAACGCTGCATGACGAACACATCCACGCCATGATCTCGGTGTGGGCATTGATGGACCCCGGCTCGAAGACCTTCCAGGAGGTTCAGAAGCAGGGTTTCGAGATTCCCGGTACGCACGCCTATGACCCAACCAATCCCGCAGCCGGCGATCTCTACTGGAACCGGCTTCCCGGCAAACTCTTCGCCCAAGGATGGGATGCCTTCTGGCTGGATAGCGCGGAGCCGGAGGAGTATTGGCCGCACGTGGGCAACGCGGTTCTGCGCTACAAGCAGTTGCACATCGGCAGCGGCCTGGAGTACACCAACATTTTTCCGATGGAGCACACCCTCGGCGTTCAGAATCACTGGAAGCAGGCGAACCCCGAGAAGCGCGTCTTTCTGCTGACGCGGTCTGCTTTTATGGGCCAGCAGCGTGTCGGCGCTACGGTGTGGTCGGGCGACGTCTACGGCACGTGGTGGGGGCTGCGCCGCCAGATTCCCGCCGGACTGAACTTTGCCCTTTCCGGCTACCCGTACTGGACGACCGATGTTGGCGGCTACTATTCGCCTTACGACCACTTTTCAGATAACCCGGCCTACCAGGAGCTTTATGCTCGCTGGTTCGAGTACGGCGTCTTCTGCCCGGTCTTTCGCACCCACGGACACCGGGCGCAAAACGAGATGTGGGTCTATGACCGCGTCTATCCCACGCTGCTGGCCTTCGACAAGCTGCGCTACAGGCTGCTGCCCTACATTTACTCGCTGGCCTGGAAGGTAACCAGCGAGGATGCGACCATTCAGCGTCCGCTGGTGATGGACTTCCGCGAGGACCGGGCCACCTGGGAGATCGGCGATGAGTTTCTCTTCGGCCCGGAGATCCTGGTAAGCCCGGTGACCAAAGAACACGCCACCCAGCGTGCGGTTTATCTGCCCGCCGGGACGGTTTGGTACGACTTCTGGACTGGAGAGCGGGCAGCGGGCGGGGTAGAGGTGAATCAGGCCGCGCCCATCGAGCGGATTCCGCTGAATCTGCGCGCCGGTTCCATCTTGCCGCTGGGGCCGGCCATCGAATACGCCAGGCAGGCCGCCGATCCCGTCGAGCTGCGCATCTACCCCGGAGCCAATGGAGACTTCAATCTCTATGAGGACGAGGGAGACAGCTATCGCTACGAGCGGGGAGCGCACTCCATCATCCCCTTGCACTGGGACGATGCCGCACGGATGCTGACCATCGGCGCCCGCGAGGGAAGCTATCCCGGCATGGCTGCGGGGCATACCTTCAATGTGGTGATTGTGGCGGCAGGGCATGGAGCCGGTGCGGAGCCTACACAGACTCCGGACAAATCAATCCAATTTACCGGGGCGAAGATTGAAGCGAAGTTCTAATTAAAAACAGGGAACAGGGAATAGGGAACAACCGCAAAGCATTTAACTAATCCCTAATCCCTGATCCCTATTCCCTGCTTTTACTGCGCGCCCTGCTTGATAATCTCGTCGGCGAAGTAGTTGTGGACTTTCGCCTCGTTGTGGAGTATCTCGAAGTAGGCGTTACGGAGCAGTTGCGCGTGGTTCTCGCGCAAGCCCTGACGGATAACCTGCTGCACGCCCAAGTCGTTCAATTCGCGCTGGCCGGCGGGCTCCCGCGTAATCAGCTTGAAGATCGCGTAGCCGACGGCCTTGCGTGCCGGTCCGGCGTTGGCATAGACGGGAATCACCTCGGTGATTTGCCCGGGCTTGAGCTTGCTGATGGCGTTGTAGACTTCCAGATCGCTGTGCAGTTGAGATTCCCGGATAAAGCCCATGTCGCCGCCGTTGGAGGCGGTGTTCGGCTCCTCCGAGAAGTTCTGCGCCACTGCGCCGAAGTCCTCGCCGCCCTCCAGCTTGCTGTGCAGGGTCTGAATCTTCTTCTTTGCGTCAGCGTCGCCCGAGGCCTTGTTGTTCTGCAGATTGCTGGATTGCTGGGAGGGCGCGCTGAAGGCCACAATCTGCGCCATGTGGTACTGGGGCTCGATCAGGTTGAATTCTGCCTTGTGACCCGCAAAGTAGGCGTTGATCTCCGAGTCGGTGATGTTGATCTTCGACTCGATCTCCTTGTTCAGCAACTTGGTTTTAGTCAACGAGCGGCGCAGTTCGCGCTTCAGGTCGTCAAGGGAGAGATTGCGCGCCTGGAGTTGCTTGTCAAACTCCTCCTGCGTGTAGGGGGCCTTCATCTCTATCAACTTGGCGTTTACATCCTCGTCGCTGGCGGCCAGATTGAGCTTGGTGGCGCGCTGCCAGAGAATCTCGTCCTCGATCATCCCCCGCAGGATATTGAGGCGGACAATGTCAGCCTGCTCGGGGGAGGGCTTCTGGGTATTGTCGCCCAGGTTGGCCTTGTAATACTTCTCCAGCTCCGAGCGCAGAATATCCTTGCCATTTACGGTTGCCATCACGTCCGGAGAGGGCGAGCGGTGGCACCCGCTCACGGTGGCAATCAGGGTTATTCCACAAAGAATAAGGACTGTCAGGCGGAAAGGCGAACGGTAAAAAGCTGTGGTATGCAACCTGGTATCTCCTGGAGGGGGCAAAGCTCCCCGGCATTTAAGGATAAACCCCCAAGCCGGTGTGGGGATATGAAATTTCACATCCCTATTTACAGGTTTTGCCCTGCCGCTGTTTGAACGGCAGGGGCGGAAGATGCGCGAAACCGCTGCTACTTGGGCAGCGTCGCGGGCAAGGTCACGGTCGGCGCAGGTTGAGCAGGCGGGGCCGCGACGGCCGGCGGTTCCACTCCGGCAGCGCGCAGGGCGCGGTCAATGACCATCCACACCTGATCCTGGGGCAGCGCGCCGCTGATGCGCTCACCCTCCACAAACAGGGCGGGGGCTCCTTCAATCCTGAGCGATTCGGCTATCTTCATCGCATTGCGTACCGGGGTCTCATCCTGGCGGCTCAGGCAGGCGTCCAGCGCGGAGGAGTCAAGCTTGTCCAGCGTGGCCAGTTGGCGGGCGATGCGATTCAGTGCGTCGTTGCTTTTGGCCAGGTTGCGATCTTCGCCAGTTATTTCCTGGCCGTGAGAGTGGATGTAATCCACATAAGTCCAGTACTCCTGGCTGTTTTGCGTGCCCAGGCAGTTGGCGTTCACAGCGGCATGCATAGCCCAGGGGTGAATCTCTATGAGCGGGTTGTCCATATAAATAAAGCGCACCATGTCTTTGTAGTGAGCCATCGTAGCCGGGAAAAGCGTCTGGTGCATGCGGGAGCAGTAGGGGCATTCCAGATCGTCGAAGCTGATCACCGTGACCTTGGCCGCGGGATTTCCCCGGATGGGCCGGCCCGCCACATCGATGGAGAAGGCCGGGTCGTTGAACAGGTCATACTTGTCAAGGCGGGCCAGGGTCTTTCCGTCAGTGGAGATCAGAAAGTCAAGAACCTTTGTCATGCCGCCGCGCGATAGCGTGACGGGCAGCGAGTCAAAGCCGGGAATCTGTCCCGGTTTGCGCGCGCCGATGGCAACGGAGATCTCCGGCGGCAGATTGTACTGGGAGCGCACCATGATCTCAATGCGGCGATTCAACGCCAGGTCCTGTGTCCCCTGCGTTGCGGGAGCGGGTTGGGCTTTGCAGCCCACGGCCATGCCCAGGGCAAGAAGAGCGGCCAGAAAGTGAGTACGGGTCAAGATGAAATCCTCTCAGAAAAGGATACCGCAGCCATCACAAGTGGCTGCAGATGTTTGCAGATCATTTCACTCCCGGCGAGCAAAATGGAAGAATGAACCACGACCACGGCAACCGGGCTTTTTTACCCCTAATCCCTAATCCCTAACCCCTAACCCTTGTTCTCTAGTATGCCGGCGGCAGGTTGGGATCGCGGAAGGCAGAGTTGGAGCGGCGGATGTCGCCCACCGATCCGAAGTTGGCCAGGGTAAAGCTATAGAGCCATTGGGTCTCGTTGCGGATCGTGCCGAGATTGAAGCGCCGGTAACCGAAGTTGAGGCCGCAGCAATTCCAGTTATAGACGGCCTGCACCCCGGCGTATTGCAGCGCGTTCAGGGAATAGTCATAGCCGCCGTTGGCGGCCAGGTTGAAGCCGCTGCCGCTGGGCTTGCCGATGGTGAGGAAGGGCTGCAACATCTGGCTCTTGATGGTGGAGGCTGCTGCCCCGCTTTCATCGACGGCATTCAGCAAGGCGTGGCCCACGCCAATGGTGGTGCGGCCCCAACTGTAGCCGGCAAAGAGGTTGTCGGCGTCGAACTGCCCGGATTTGGGGTCGTAGTCTACGTCCCACTGGACACGCAGGTTGTCGATAGCCTCAAAGCGCATCCGCGAGGTGACGGGCGCCAGGTTGCGCGGAGAGGTTAGGAAGGCGATCCCGGTCATGTCCAGGGTGGCGTCGAAGACATTGCGGCGGTTGGGAATCATCGCCCCGCCGAAGTTGGGATCAATGTAGAATTTCTGCGCAATCTGCCAACTGGCCCACTCCCGCGCCTTCGCTGGGCACTCCTTTGGATTAGCTTCGTCGCCGGCGGAGGGGCAGGGTTTGCTGACGGCAGGGCGCAGATAGAAACGCTGGGTGAGCGAGTAACCCACTTCATCGGTGTCGGTGGCGATATCCGTGGTGTCAACCAGCAGCACATTCACCGCCCGCGAGCCGATTCCGCCCACGTACCGGTAGGTGAGTTCCGGTTCAATCACATGGCGCATCACGCGATTCCAGCGGTTGAGCGCAAAGTCGCGTTCGACCACTGGCGCGCGAAGATCGGCGGAGAACTCAAAATCGCCGCGGTTGAATGCATCGTGGCTGATAAAGGGTGTGCCGCCGTTGACGCCTGTCAGGTCGGGGATCTGACTGAGGGTGTATGCGGTCTCGCGCACCGCGGCCTCGGCGGCCAGGTTCCAGCCTCCGGCGGAAAGCGGCAGAAAGAGATGCGGATAAACGTCCAGGCGACCAACGTTGCGTGCGTGAAAGCTGGTCCCTGTGGGGATAGCGGCAGGCTCGGAGCGATCAAGATAGCTGAGCGACGATCCCATCCCCCAGTAGAGCTTCGGAGAGCCCAGCGGCCGGTCCAGCACGTCAAAGCGCAGGCTGGGCAGATGAAGAATCCTCGCCTGGTTGTTATTGATCGAGGCGACAGTGCTGCTGCTGGCGGTTCCGGCAAAGCTTTGGAAGTGTTCCAGAGCGAGGGAGGGAACAAAGCCATTGTGCGCGCGGGTGAGCGATATGTTGCTGCGCACATCGGAGCTGACCGCTTGCAGGAAGTTGTCGTTGAAGACCAGGCGGTAGACGTAGCTGGAGAGGTAATTGACGTTGCTGGACAGGCGCGTCTCGGAACCGAAATCCTTGCGGCCCAGGGCAGTGATGTCCACGCCGCCCTGATTGACCAGCACCATGGTAGCAGAGCCGTAGCTGATGGGCAGCTCAACGCCGCGGTCCAGCAGGGCATTCCAGCGCACGGTGGCGTGGTCCAGCCCGGGGCCTTTGTAGCGGAAGTCGCCATTCGGCGCCCAGCCGCGCTTGCTGTAGTACTCCAAGCCGGCGATCATGTCCATGCTGCGGTTGATGGCCCAGTAGACCTGCTCGCCAAAGGTGTAGCCCCTGACGGAAGAGCCGGTGCTGATAACCGGGACGAGTAACCCGCTTTCGCGGCCTGTTTCGTCCACCGGATGACGGAGGTAAGGAAGGTAAAACAGGGGCACGCCTAAAAATTTGAACAGGGCATTAGCGGTGGAAGCCGTCCCATCCTGCAGCTTGATGGACCGGGAGATCACCTGCCAATCCGGCCGGGGCAGGCTGCAGTTGGTGATCGTGCCGTCGATGATCCGGTAGTGGCCCTCGCCATTCTCCAGCACCACTCTGCCGGTAAACAGGAAAGGATTCGTCGTGGAATAGACCGCCCTGCGGTCCGCGTTACGGACTCCCTGGGAGCCATGAACGTTGTAATAGCGCGCGGTATGCATATTCAGCCGCATTTCGCCACGCTCGGCGTAAATCAGCACATCGTTAGGCCCGCCGGAAACCTGCAGGTTGCCTTCCGCCTCCAACTCCGAGGTGGACTGGCGGTAGACTACCTTGTCGGCGCGCAGAATGTAGTCACGGTAGTGGACCACCACCTCGCCGGTAAGCGTCCAGGTGTCGCCCGCGCGGCTCTGGCTCCGTGCCTCCCATACCACCGGCACGCCGCTTTCCGTCCCCGGCTCTGGCTGGGCCAGTGGCATAAGCTCCTGGCCGGGATCGTTTGGCAGGGAAGGCGAAAGTCCGGCGCCGCTTTGTTCGGGGCTATCGGAGGCGGTTGCGGCCGTGCTGCCGGCCTGCTGCCCATCCGGGGGTGCCGCATTGGTCAACGCCTGTCCCCGAAGTAGAGGGTGACAGAGGGCCAGCATCGTGAGAAACACAAAGTTGCGAAAGCGCATTCCGGGACCAAGGTCAGCATAGCAAAACAGGCCGGCCTGGCATCAGGCAAACGCCGCGCAGCTCTGGAACCTTGGGCACTCTCGCAGGCCTTCCCAACTCCGAATCTTCCTGGAAGCAGGAAGTGAGCCGCCCGCGTGGCCGCGCGCTACGCCCAGCTACAGTCAGATGCATACCGAGGCCAAAGCAGCCCGGAAAGCCGTCCCAGAGGCCTTGCCAGGGCCGCTGGAAGCCTCTGCAGAGGCGTTTCCAGGGGAATTGGATGCCCTACAGGCCAGAACGCCGGAGCGGCCCTCCACGCAGGCCTGGAAGCCCGACGGCGTGCCGGTCCAGACTGTCTCCTTTTTGACGACGGCCACCTCTATTTGTTTGAAACGTCTACCCGGCATATACTTATGTATATGCCACTCTGTCGGGAGGGTGCGATGCAGCGTACAGCTAAGGTTTTCATGAATAACCGAAGTCAGGCAGTCCGGCTTCCCAAGGAGTTTCAGTTCACTACGTCTGAGGTCTTCATCCGGAAACAGGGCGACGAGGTGATTCTCACCGCACGCCCCAAGGATTGGTCTGCCTATCTTGCATCGGGCTCCATGGCCTCGGAAGAGTTCATGGAGGGGGTCGATGATTTGCCGGTTCAGGAGCGTTCGCTCTGATGGCCATCTATATGCTCGACACGGACATCTCGTCCTACATCATGAAGCGCAGTTACGACGTTGTTCTCCAGAGGCTTCAGACGGTCGCGGTCAGCGATGTCTGCATCTCTGCGATTACCAAGTCCGAGTTGATGTATGGTGTCGAGGTCTCGCCACGGCGGCAGAAGGACCAGGTGGCGCTCGATGAATATCTGCGCTACTTCGCGGTTTTGGACTTCCCCGCAACGGCGGCGCTCGACTATGCGAGAATTCGTGCCGATCTCAAGCTGCGCGGAAAGATGATCGGCTCGAACGATCTGCTGATTGCTGCGCACGCCTGCTGCCTCGGGCTTACGCTGGTCACCAACAACACAAAGGAATTTGGGCGCGTTCAGGGACTTAAGATCGAAAACTGGGCTGAACCGGATAATAAGTGAATCGCGAAAACATTTTATCTCTCTCAAAAAGAAGATGCTCTATTGAAAAAGTAGTGGCGATTGTGTCAAAGTTCCAGTATGGATAAGGGTTCTGTCATCGAGACGCTGCGCCGGCACGAACCGGAGCTAAGGGCTGCCGGCATCCTCCATCTGCGACTGTTTGGCTCGGTTGCGCGCGGCGAGGAATTGGCTCTGTCGGACGTCGATCTCATGGCCGATTTCGACCGCTCAAAGTGTCTCACATTGTTTGACATGGCTCGGCTGGAAGGCCGGCTAAGCGACTTACTGGGAGAGAAGGTGGATCTATCTCCCGCCGGATCGATGAAAGAGCGAGTCCGGGAGCGTGCTTTGCGGGAGGCTGTTCATGCCTTTTGAGGATGCGGAGGACGGCTTAGCCGGAGGAGTTTGCATTCTGGGGCATGGAATTCGTGTCACTCGCTTCAAATGAAAGTACTCACGAATGAGCGTAAAGACCGTCTATTCCTAACTCTTTACTCTGCCATTCCGGGATGCGAAATACGCCGAGAATCTGCTCCTGATCCCGAACGCATATCTGAATATGTGTCTTGTCTTTAAAACCTGCACCCGCGTAAAGTTCTTTTCCCTCTGGGAACAACGCTCGGACGGTGGTGTAAGGCAGGCTTTTGGGGTCCAATTCCTGTACAGTTCGCAGAACGCTATTGAACAGGTGATTCATAACGGCGCAGTCCAAAAACCTCTTAACTTTATCTCCATTGCGATTCATAGCGGCATCCACGTTTTTCGGGATAGAAGCCCCTTGCTTTTTAAGCACAGCTATGAACTGTTTATGTGCGAGTTTTACTGCCTCAATTCCGGTCTGGGTAGCAAGATCAAGACAATTGCCGAGTTCGATCACTGCACCAATAACCGTGGGGTGGGCGAAGCGCCCACGGTGTTCTTTAGCCCACTGATATGCACGGAGTACGTCATTTTCCCAAAAGTAGCTCCCTGCGCCAAGCCAGTCATAGTCCTGTGTACTGGGCTGAAACTGAGAACCGCCCAGAAGTTCCAGGGCGGTTTCGAGATTACAACCGTGATATGCAAGGACTAAAGCCAAGTCGTTCAGCCTATCTGTATTTCTCAGCTACTTGACCATCTGGATTCAAATAGCCCGACCTAATGAGGATCTCGCGGGCCTTCTCGGGGGTGTTGCATTCGCGATCAATCTTCGCGATGGCTTCCTTGAATTTCAGGAACTCCTTATGACTCATCGCACCCTCCCCCTCAATGCAACCAGTATTGCATTTACAATGGTTTGTGTGTCTCATCCGGATCGCAAGTTATTCCGTAAAGGCACTGAAATCTAGACCCTAATCTAGACCTTTTTATTATTCTGCGCTTTTTCTCGTATTGCGTCAATCGAAAATCGTGTTGATCCGCTGTCGGACACGAGTACGCATTGACGGTCCGCTCTTCGCGCCGTAGGCTCAAACTATGAACTTCAAAGTGATCGAACTGGAAAAAGAACCAATCGATTTTGACCTGCAACTGGCTCCGGGCGCGGTCGATCTGGGCGATGAGGCCGAGCAGCAGGGGCCTATGGCTGCCTCCGGCCAAGCCGAGGTGCTGCACGAGCACCGCGGACCGAAGGATATTGTGGCCGACATCCGGCTCAAGGGCCGCTTTGACGGCAAATTTCAGGTCCCCTGCGCCCGCTGCGTTGAGCCCGTGGAGATTCCGCTGGGTGCCGACTTTGACCTCATTTACAGGCCGGCGGCGGCGGATGCGGAGGCCACGGAACGCTCCATTACTGCGCCCGAGACGGAAATCGGTTATTATCAAGGAGACGGTCTTGCGCTTGAAGATGTGCTGCGTGAGCAGGTACTTTTGTCCCTGCCGCTCAAATCGTTGTGCAAGCCTGACTGCAAGGGACTTTGCCCGCGCTGTGGCGCGAACCGCAACAGCCAGCCATGCTCCTGCGATGTGGGTCCAAGCGACCCCCGCTGGGAGGCGCTGGCCGGACTCCGCGGCCGGATCGAGTCCTGATAAGCAAGCCCCCAGAGTACATCTGGAGCAATTGAGGGTGCCGAAGCCCGTGGCCAGGGTGTTACATGGCCTGAAACCGGCCGTTAACGCCTGCTCAAGCGGGCCGAGACACGAAAGGAATTCTTGTTATGCCGAATCCGAAAAGGCGCCACTCGACGCGCCGCACCGCCCTTCGCCGCTCGCACGACTTTCTGACCGCTGTAGGGGTCTCCGAGTGCCCCGCTTGCCACGAGAAAAAGCTCCCCCATCGCGCCTGCCCCAAGTGCGGCGAATACAAGGGACGCGCCGTACTCGATGTCAAGGAAGAAGCCAAGTAGTTTTCCGCGCTTATGCTCATTGATATTGCGCTTGACGCCGTAGGCACCGATAAAGCTCCTGAGGCGGAGATTCGCGGGGCGATTCTCGCCTGCAAAGCTCTGCCGGTCCGTGTCCACCTGGTTGGGCCGGAGCCGGAGTTGCGCGATCTGCTCGACGAACTGCTGGGAAACGAAGACCTGCCCATCGTCATTCACCATGCCTCGGAACGCATCGGCATGGAGGAAAAGGCGGCGCACGCGGTCCGCACCAAAAAGGACAGCTCCATTCGCGTGGGACTCAAGCTGGTGCGCGAGGGTGTGGCGGCGGGTTTTGTAACCGCCGGCAACACCGGTGCGGCCATGGCCACGGCCAAAATGGTGCTGGGCGCTTTGCCCGGTGTGGACCGGCCCGCGCTGGCCACGCCCATGCCCAGCTCCAAGGGCAATCCCTGCGTGCTGCTGGATGTGGGCGCCAACGTGGATTGCAAGGCGTCGAATCTCGCCCAGTTTGCCGTGATGGGAGAAATCTATGCCCGCAGCGTGCTCAAGATCGAATCGCCGCGCGTGGGTCTGCTCTCCATCGGCGAAGAAGAGACCAAGGGCAACGACCTTACCCATGAAGCCTTTCCGCTGCTCAAGGCGCTGCCCATTCGTTTTGTGGGCAACGTGGAAGGGCGCGACATCTTTTCTGGCCAGGCCGATGTGATTGTCTGCGACGGCTTTGTAGGCAACGTGGCGCTGAAGACCAGCGAAGGCGTGGGACGCTTTGTGCGCGAGGTGCTGCGCGAGTCGCTGAAGCGCACCGTCACCGCCCAGGTCGGAGCGCTGCTGTCGCGCACGGCCTTCAACGAATTCCGCCATCGCCTCGATTATCGCGAGTACGGCGGAGCGCCGCTGCTGGGGGTGCGCGGAGTGTGCATCATCGGCCACGGCTCATCCAACGACCGAGCCATCTACAACGGCATTCGCGTAGCCTACGAGTCAGCCAAGGCGGGCACCATTCAGAGCATCGAAGCTGAGTTTGCCAATCGCCCCAAAGTAGGCGGCCAGGCGACCGGCGCGGCAACCGCATCCGATCCGTCGGCCACTCCCGGCGCGACCATTCAGTAAATCCTCATGGCTGCCGATTCCATAACACGTCCTGCGTATGACCCCTCAGCAGTAATCCAACTAGCCTGCCCCATCTGTCTCAGCGCTCTTCGCCTTGACGAGGAAAGGCTCATCTGCCAAGCCTGTGGCCACGCCTACCCAATTGTGGACGGGATTCCAGCGCTGATTGCCGGACGGGATATGGGAGAAAATCGGTCAAAATGACTCGATGCGGATTCCTGGGAAGGACGCTCTATAGAGTCTTCCATCTAAAGTAAGCAATGTATAGCCGCGAACCACAGCTTGCGCGCCGATCAGAAAGTCGGTCAGGATGCGGCGAGGCAACTTGCCCGTTTGGTCGAGTCTGCGCCTCACATAGCTCTGATAGCCAACTCCGGCAGCCCGCCAGACAGCTTCCTCGAAGCGCCAATCAACCTCGATGCCTCCAACGGAGAAGAATTCATCAAGAATTTGCTGAGTTCTTGAGGGAAGGCCGCGCAGTTCCGCATAGACCGGGCCTGAAACTACGAGCCTTCCCGATTTTCTGAACTTGTTGATTGCGGATTGCGCGCGATCACAGAATTCCAACTCCTGATTCAGCACAGAGACTATGAGGTTTGTATCAAGCGAGATTGTCGTCGTACTCATCGTAGCCTCGGAGTTCATGCATATAGGCCATTACGCCTTCCCGGCCTGGACCTACTCCCGGGATGCCAATCCCACGCCATTTTTCAAAGGGGTTTTCGACCGTGTCACGAACCACGCCAATGCCGGTCTCTTGTTCCACGAAACGAATTTTGTCGCCGGTTGTTACCCCCAGGGACCGGCGAATCTCCACCGGAACGGTGATCTGCCCCTTGCTGGTGATCTTGGCGAGGAAACTCCGCGCCGGTACGAGTTTTGCTGCTGTGGCCATGGCGGTCAACTCCTTACCTTTTTCAGTCTACTCCTTACCCGACTGCCTACCAAGACACAGAAACAGAAATTCTCTTATCGCCGGTGATAAAACGGCAGCACAATCAGCAGGGCGAATCCGATCGCCGCGGCCAGGGCCAGCACCACTAGCCCAAAAAGCAGTTTGAGGCTCGGGCCCTGAGCGGGCAGGTCCTCTGGAAGGGTTTGGGGCGGCTTGCTGCCGCGGCCGGACAGCGGGCGCTCAGGCTCACTCATCCCGCAGCGCCTCGACGGGGTCCAGTTGGGCGGCGCGAGTGGCCGGCATGGTGCCGAAGAAGACGCCTACCGATGTGGCCGCGGCCAGCGCGACGGCTACCGACCATCCGGAGATGGGTAAATTAAAGTTGGTGAAGATGCGGACCGAAAGCGGCAGGGCCAGACCAACGATGATGCCGCCGATGCCGCCGATCAGCGAGATGATAACTGCTTCGGCCAGGAACTGGTATTTGATTTCGCGATTGGTGGCGCCCAGCGCCTTGCGGATGCCGATCTCCCGCGTGCGCGCCCGTACATTGGCCAGCATGATGTTCATGATGCCCACGCCGCCCACCATCAGGGTGACGGCGGAGACCAGAAACAGCACCGCGGTCAGGATGTCGGCGACTTTCGCGGCCGTAGCCAGAACCTCCTTGAGGGTTTGCGTTTCGTAAATCGAGCCAGGACGGTGGCGTGCTTGAACGATGCGCTTGATCTCGCTGGCCGCTTCTGTCACCTCGTTCATGCTGTGCATGGAAAAGTAAATCTGACTCACGTTTTCGGTTCCGGTAAAATAGCGGGCCACCGAATAGGGAATCAGAATGGTCTGCTCCTGAATCTCCGATACGCCATAGTCGTCTACGCTTTGCTTGAAGATGCCGATGATCGTAAAGGGAATGCCGCTGATCTCGAAGCTCTGCCCCACGGCTGAATCCGAACTGCCAAAGCGGTCATGGGCAAACTTCTCGGTGACCACGGCGCACTTGATGTGGGCGAAGTCGTCGGTCTCGTCCAGAAAGCGGCCCGAGGGCATAACCAGGTTACGGATCTGTTGGTACTGGGGGCTTACGCCCAGCACCAGCGTGTCCTTGACCACGCCGCTGCCAAAACTGATGGGGGCGTGCATCTGCATGACCGGCGAGGAGTACATCACGCTGGGCAACTGCGCCAGCACGGCTTTCTCGTCTTCGCGCGTGAGGTAATCGTTGAAGGCCGTGTGTTCGGAACCGACAGCCCCGCCGCCGCTGTACTCCAGTTCGACCGAGTTGGTCTCCAGCTTCTGCAGCTCCTGGAGGATGAATTGCTTGCCGGTCAACCCGATAGTCACCACCAGGATTACCGAGGCGGTGCCGATGACCATGCCCAGCGCGGTCAGCACAAAGCGAATCTTGCTGGAGCGGAAGCTGTCCACGGCCAGCCGCAGAATCTCGCTGAGCACCATGGTGCGGCGGGCGCTCAGAAGCGTCTCCTCGAAAGTGTGACGGCGGGCTTGATCGGTCGATTGCATCGGTTCCTTTACAGATTACAGCTTTTCAGCGGTCAGCCTGTACCGTGATCTGACTGGGTGCCCCACCCTCGGCGCGTCTTTGTATTTGCGCCTAGGGTGGGATTCGCCGCGAACCCCAAAAAACAACCCCGGCCGGAGCCGGGGTTGTCGAGCAACGATAAACTAAGCCGCCTGCAAATGCAACGGCTAGGCCTTGGCAACCACGCGGCCCACTTCCTTCAGACGGGCCGCCTTGCCGCGCAGTTCGCGCAGGTAGAACAGCTTGGCGCGGCGCACCTTGTAGCTGCGAATCTTGTCGATCTTGTCGACCACCTTGGAGTTGAACGGGAAGATGCGCTCCACGCCCTGGCCAAAGCTCATCTTGCGCACGGTGAAAGTGCCCTGGGGGCCTTTGTTGATGGCGATGACCAGGCCCTCGAAGGCCTGCAAGCGTTCCTTGTCGCCTTCTTTGATCTTCACTTGGACGCGAACCTGGTCGCCAGGCACAAACTCAGGGAGGTCGGTACGCTTGAGCTTGTCTGCCAAGCGCTGCATTACGGGATGAATGGACATTGGGTTCTTTCCTGCTTTTGGACTCAGAATATTTAGTTTACTACAAATAAGAGGCTTTGCGCCGGGACATAAGGCGCGATTATTACCCGGAATCGATGTATTTACCGCGTGTTCCCCAATTCAAAGGCCCATCGGCCGCAAAAGAATGCGCTATAGTTCCGTGTATGGACGAGAAACGCGAATTGCTGCGCCACACGCTGGCCACCGTTGCCTACCGGGCCGCCCGAGCCCTGGAAGGCGCTCCCGATCACTTTGCCGGTTTTGACGCCGCCGGCCGCCTGCCCGTGCAGATTTTGGCCCACATGGGCGACCTCTTCGACTGGGCGCTGAGCACGGCCATTGGGCAGGAGCGCTGGCAAGCCTCCCAGCCGCGCCCCTGGGCCGAGGAGCAGCGACGTTTCTTCGAGTCGCTCCAGGCCCTGGACGCTTTTCTGGCCTCTGATGCGCCGCTCCGCGCTCCGGTCGAACGTCTTTTCCAGGGCCCCGTAGCCGATGCGCTCACCCACGTAGGCCAATTGGCCATGTTGCGCCGCCTCTCCGGCAGCCCTGCCCGTGGGGAGAACTTTTTTGTAGCGGACGTCAAGGCTGGCCAGGTAGGCGCAACTCAACCCGCGCCCGTCCGGCCCTTCAAAGCTCGTTAGCAAGAGCTTCACTGTCAATGAATTTTGGGTGACCCATCCTTCCATGCACTATGCGGAAGGGTGGGATACCACGAACTGGATGGCGCGCAAGCGTACATTATTTTCATGTGGAATTTGCGGAATTATGCCTTTGACAAACCCAAGAAGGCTTACCAGTTGAAATAATGTTTTGCCCACATCAAGAATAAAGCCGAAATAAGTCCCCAGATGCCAATACTTAACGCACCAAAAATCCATTTGAGCGCATTAAAGGTTGAAAGGGCTGATGTGACCTTGCTGGAAATGGTATCGAGCTTTGTGTCTGCGGTTTCCGCATGACCTTCTAGATATGTGATCGACCTCTCAATACTGGCAACCTTCAGTGAGAGATCATAGAACCGATCAGTAGTTGCAGAACTTCCCCCAGCGATGGGCACTTCATCGGCAGATGTGGTATCCGGTCTATACGGGCGCGGGGGAACCAAGGTCTGCTCCAGTCTTGGTCGCAATCCATTCCCAAATAGAAGAGGGGGCACGACCAAAATAGCCTTCAGCTCGCACGACAATGCCACGGCCAGCAGGGTCAGTGACCCCCAGACCAATTCGCTCCGAGAGTTCCTTAGTTGTGGTTGCTGTAGGAGCAATCACAAGCCACTCTCCCGTGCCAACATTCAAAGACAGCCACGGAGCAATAGTCTGAAGCCGAGCCTCAATAGCTGTAGCGTCGGACACTGCAAAGACAACGAAAAGTGCATTCGGAGATGCCATCGGAATAATCTACCCTACCTCACAATACACCGGCTAGATGCAAGCCGTTGGTCGGACGCTCGGTGCATTTGAATCACCTTTCTACCATTTTAGGCCCTCACACCGCAATGTTTACTATTTTGAAACTCGAGCGGTGTAGACAGACTTTCGCTGTACCTTCTCTGGCGGCTTCACCTTGAGCATGTCCTTCATCACTTCCTCGAACAGCAGTGGAATGTGCGGGATCGGCTTGGAGTTTGTGCGTAAGGGTGGGAGACCACGAATCTCAAGCGCGCAGCGCGACCGCCTGGACGGCGAGTCCTCCACGGCATGTGGCTACTGAAACGCCAGCGGCGTCCACGCGCCGTTGTCTTTGAGCGCCAATTGAAGCGGCCGGGGCGGCCCATTGGGCGGAATCGTCACTTCCATCCATAGCTCCTGTCCAGGCTTGAGCCGGGTCGGGTCCGCGGCGTGCTCGGCGATGTAAAAATCCACCGGCTCGTCGAGGCGCATCGCGTCGCAGGACGAATCCGGCCATGCCGTAACACCCACGCCCTTCGAGCTCTGGTCGGCCTCCGGAATGCGGATGGCCAGCAGTTTGTTGCCTTCCACCTTGAGTTTGGCGCGGAACTGAATAGCTCCCTGCCAGTTAACGCGGAAGCCGCTCGGCTTAGTCGTGCCGTCCGAGTTGCGCGGGAAGATGGCGTGCAGCGCGGAGGGCAGAGTGCTCTCACAGCCGTTCACGGTTAGTTGCAGGCGCAGGTAGCGGCCGCGCATCACCAACTCCGGATCGTAGGCTGCCGTCCGCACCCAGACGCGCGGGCAACTCCGCCGCTGGTAGAGGTACTTGCCCGCGATGGAGGAGACCAGCGCCAACTGAATCAGAAGCAAGACAATGGAAGTCTTGGAGAATTTCATAGCTCCTCCTCTTCGGAAACGTCCGTTTTTCCCATGCCGGCCAGCAGATTTCGGCGCCATTTTTCCAGCGCCCATCCTCCGGCCAAAAAGAGAATGCCCAGGCCAATCAAGCCCAGCGAACGGCCAAACTTGTCCATGATGTCGCTGAAGTAGAACCAACCCACGGCGATGGCAAATCCCAAAATGCCCAGGTTGACCAGCACCTGCGAGACATGCCGTACGCCCCACCAGATGATGAAGACGGCAAAGGCCGCCACCAACGCGTGAGCGGCCAGGTTGGGTTCGCTATGCGTATAGGTATTGTGGAACTCGCCGAAATCGTTGTGGTAAGTCTTGATGGTCAAGCACCAGGGCAGCGCAATCGAGAAGCAGATCGCGGCAGCCACCGGAATCACGCTCTTGAAGAACTTGAAGACCGCAAAGAGCAGCGGAATCACGGCAATAAAAACCCAACCCCATGTGCGGGTTCCTAGCGACAGATAGGTCTGGTTGCCCCAGGAGTTCCAACCGTCCAGCAGGACGACAACTCCCGTGACGGCGGCAATGGCCCCGACCGCAGAGAGAATTCCCTGGACAATCTGCCGCTTGGAGCCGAGGAAAAACGTCAAATAAAGAACCGCCCAGGCAATCAAAAATCGGCCCGCGTAGACGTTTGCGCCAATGTGGCCCTCGGCGTAATAGGAAAACTCTGAGAGCAGCCATGCCGGGAAGAGCAGCAGGGTCAGCGTCTGTTGAGCCTCGTCGTGTAGCAGAATCCATCCGGCCAGCGCGGCGATGGCCCATAGCAGCACCGCCGCCGGCCAATGCTCCTGAATGTTGAAAATTTGCCCCACCAAGGCGATGGCCGCGCCGGTGGAGAGCGTTCCCACGGCGTGCAGCGCCGTCGAGAGCACGCGGAAGCGCTTGCGCGCCCAGCTCCCGCCCAGGTGGAAGACGCTCACCATTCCCAGCACCACGGCCAGCCTCGTGAATGGCCCGATCTTGTCCCAATGCGCGGAGACAAACAGCACGACCCCGCAGGCCAGCAGAATGGCCCCCAGAATCAGTACGACAAGAACCTGCCAGCGCAACCCGGCGGGCTTTTTCTGCTCTGTTTCCCAGGCGCGGATGTGGCGCGCGGTGGCCCCATCCAGGATGCCGGCCGTTTGCCAGCGGGTTAACAACGTTTCAAAGTCAGCCATAGCAGTTGGCAAAAGTAGAACACATCCGGGGCGGCATGGGCGTGGAAAATTTGCCTATATCATCAAAGAGTATGCGTTTCGAGATCGTCACCATCTTTCCGGAGTTTTTCACGAGCATCTTCGAGAACGGAATACTGCGCCGCGCGCTGGCCGAGGGGCTGGTGTCGGTGGGGGTGCACGACCTGCGCGCCTTCACCCACGACCGCCACCGCACCGTGGACGACCGCCCCTTTGGCGGCGGCGAGGGGATGGTGCTGAAGCCCGAGCCGTTGGCAGAGGCGCTGGCCTCGCTGGGCATTGCGCCCAAAGCGGAGAGGCAAGTAGGTTCGCAAGCTGCGGAAAGTATTCCGTCGGAGGGAGGCGGGGGTTTCAACCCCAGCATAGAGCCAACAGAGTCAACGAGGGCTTTAGCCCCGGAGGAAAACTTTCCGGAAAAATGCCAACAGAGTAGCAAGAAGCGTCAGGGCACGACTTCAGTCGTGCCGCAAAACCTGCCAAATGAATCGGGGGCTTTAGCCCCTGATGGAAATTCTACAGAGCAAACTTCCTCCCCGCGCACGCGCGTGGTTCTGCTCTCCGCGCAAGGCCGTCCCTTTAACCAGGCCATGGCGCGGGAACTGGCCGCGACGGAACGCGTGGTGCTGATTTGCGGCCGCTATGAGGGCGTGGACGAGCGCGTGAATGAACTTTATTGCGACATGGAGCTGTCCATCGGCGACTACGTGCTAAGCGGGGGCGAGCTGGCTGCCGCCGTGGTGGTGGATGCGACCATGCGCCTGCTGCCCGGCGTGCTGGGAAACGAGGCTTCAAGCGACTTTGAGAGCTTTGGCGTGGCCGACGCCGAGATTGCCGTCGCCGAAGATGGCGTTCCGCGCTCGCAGCACGGCGCCGGCGGCCTGCTCGACTACCCGCACTACACCCGCCCGGCGGAGTTTGGTGGCCTGCGCGTCCCCGAGACCCTGCTCAACGGCGACCACGCCGAGATTCGCCGCTGGCGTCGCGAGCAGCAATTGCGCAAGACCCTGGCCAACCGTCCGGATTTGCTGGAGGGAGCCACGCTCAGCAAGGAAGACCGCAAGCTGCTGGAAGCGATTCGGAATGAAATGCTCAGGTCAGCATCACTGGGTTGAATAGCTCGGTGAGCGCATTAGATTCCCAGCTTATTGAAGAGATCGGCGGCATCCTTGGCCTGATGTACTTCTTCGCCTTGGACAGTCTTGCGCATCGTCTCTTGCGTTAGCTGATTGGGCTTCAAGCCGGAGGGCGCGTTCAACTCCACCAGCCCCTCGGGCAACGCCATCTCGACGCGCTTCGCTTTGAGGTCAATCTTCCGCAAGTAGCTTTTGGCGAAGGGGACGAGAATCTCGCCCGCCGCGCCCTTCACCACCAGCAGCGCCGCCGCGCCGGCCGTCCTGTCCATACCTTCGATTTCGCCCACAGTCACGGGTTCTGCCCCGGCCACGTCGATCAGCGCGCAGCCAATCAGGTCGCCGGTGTAAATCTCATCCTCGGCAAGAGCGGCCCGCTCCGAGCGCGGAACGGCGACGATCAACCCCTTGAGCGTTTCGGCCGCCGAGATGGAGTCCACTCCGGCAAAGTGCAGCACGATGCCGCCCTTATGCGGCCAATGAGCGATGAGTTCCACCTCGCGAGGAACAGCGCTGGCCGTAGTTGAGGCGGATTTTGAAGCAACAGAGTCAGCCAGCAGCCAAAGCTTCTTTCGTTCGGCAAATTTCTCAGGGAAATCGGTGAGAATGTCGGCGAAGACCTCGCCTTTGCGCCCCTGCGTGTGGCGAATCTGCGCCAGCCAGACCCAGTCTTCAGGCGTGGTCATCGCTGCCTCTCAAGGAGGGTCGGGTGCATCGGCAACGGGTCTCTCAGGGCTCGTCTTCTTCCAAAATGTCGAGCGTGTAGCGGTGATGCACCTTCATGCTGACAGCGCCCAGAATAGTGCGTACCGAACGGGCGGTACGTCCCTGCTTGCCGATGACCTTGCCCACGTCCTGCGGCGCCACGCGGAGCTTGAGGACCGTGTTTTCATCACGGCCAACACTCTCCACCTCAACGGCTGACGGTTGATCTACAAGGGCCCGGGCAATCTCTCGTACCAGTTCTTCTACTTCGACCACAGCACTTGGGGACATGCTCTTGCTCCTGGCCAGTGCGTTCAGGAATTGGCCACCAGGTTTTGGCAGCCTGAAATGAACCACATGGATTGGTGGCCGCATAGTAGCAGCCCACACCCTTCCCCGTCAGCAAATAAAATGCGCGCGGGCTTCACTCAGCCTGCGCGCACCGTCAGGGAGCAAAAATCAGGCTGCAACAGTTTCGGTAACCGTCGCCGGGTTCTTGGCGACCAGCTTTTCGACCCGGGGCGACATCTGCGCGCCCACGCTGCGCCAATAGGCGATGCGCTCGTGCTTCAGATCGACCGTGGCCGGCTCGGTGCGGGGGTTGTAGGTGCCGACGATCTCGATGGATCGGCCATTGCGGGCGCGGTCCTTCTCGATGACCACGATACGATAATAAGGCTGCTTGGGAGCGCCAAAACGCGCTAAACGAATCATTACCACGTCGGTACGGTTCCTTTCAGATTCCAGTGCTCTGTTGCGGTTCTTGGGGGTCTTCCCGGCGGATACGGACATACCGGCCAGATGTGGGCCAGACGGACTTGTCCGGCCTCGCAAGACACAACACCTAAGTATCGCCGATAGTGGGCGGATGAGGCAAATGCCGCCCTCCGCAGGGGCCATGCACTGAAGCAGCGGACTGGCCTGGGGGACGCACCGGCAGCATCCAGGGCATCGCCCGTGAGGCGGGATGGCTCCGGATTCCTGAGAGCTATTTGCCTTGCTTGCCCTTTTTGCCGCCGCCAGCCTTGGCTGCGGCCTGCTGTGGCTGGTCGCCGTTGTGGTGGTGCTTGTGGTGGGCCAGAGCCTTGGCAATCTCTTCAGGGGACAGCTTGCTTCCGCCCAGATGCAGAACATCGTTTGCGACTGCAGGATCGGTTTTGGTAGGTTCCATGGTTTTCTCCTCTTTCAAGCGATAGTCTCATCCGACATAGCCGGACAGTATGCCTTGTTTTGCTCACCAGCTAGTACCGTGACTGCTTGAATTTGCAATGATAGGAATGGATCGCCGGCCTCCTGGCCGGCTGTAGCGCAGGCGTTCAAGCCCGCGCTTGTCCAGGCACAATTACTAATTCACATGGTCTTAACTCTAGCCGTTGATCTTCTTCAGCAGCCACGCCATGTTCTGGCCCAGGGTTTTCATGGTGCGCATACCCTCCTCGTCCCGCTCCACGTCGCCGATCTCGCGGCCAATGCCGATGTTCCAATACGACGAGCCGGGGATGATCATCTCGCTGATCAAAAAGAAATGGTTCAGGGCATCGAAGGCGTGAATCGCCCCGGCGCGGCGCACAGCCACCACGGCAGCGCCCACTTTGCGGCGGAAGAGGCCTCCGTTGGCCCCGGAAACCAGGCAGGCGCGATCCATCAGGGCTTTGATTTCTGGTGAGATGTCGGCCACGTAGGTCGGCGAGCCCAGCAGGATGCCGTCCGCCGCGGCCATCTTTTCTATCAGCTCATTGCCGATGTCGCCCTTTTGCGCGCAGCGGCGGTCCTTGTTTTTGGAACACTCGCGGCAGGCCAGGCAGCCATGAATCTTGGCCCCGCTCAGCTCAATGAGTTCGGTTTCGATTCCTTCGTTTTCCAGTTCCTTCAGCACCGCACGCAGCAAAATGGCCGTGTTCCCGCCCTTGCGCGCGCTGCCGTTCAACGCAACAACCTTGATCTGAGTTCCGCTCATGTGTCCTTCTCCTCTTGCCGGCCAGCCAGGCTTGCGGTCCGATGGCCGGGATTCCCAACCCTCTATTATGCGTCTTTGCCGGGGCGTCCCTACCCCTTTGGCCGGCAAAGGGCAGGTCCCTTGCATTTGGGGACCGGGGAGATTGCAGATTATTTCCATCATCCGGCGCACAATCAAAGCAATCAAAAGGCTATGCCCATCCCGATCCTTGACAACTGACCGCTGGCCGCTGACAGCTGAAAACAGCATCTTTTCGCCTTCGACACTTCCGCAACCCACTCAAAAACCATGAGTTAGCTACACCGCAGACGCAAAAATGCAACTATTGTTTTGCCAATTTTCGCCTTTTGGGCCAAAAACAAAAATCAGTTAACCATTGTAGATTCAACAGCATAACCAATTCACAAGGGCGAACAAAGGACAAACAAAGGGCGAAACCCAGGCGCGGGATTCCGCATGTCTCGCCTCTCAATTTTGAGACGCGGAAGTCGCATCCTTCATAGGGATCGAATTTCAAATGCGATGGCCCTGGGCTCAGAACAGGCTTTTGCCGATGCGCGCTTTTTTCAAATTGTTTGAGGCGGATTGCGCAAGATTTCTGACTTGCTCCGTTCACAGAGAGTGGACAACGGCGAATATTTTCCTTCGCGGGAACCATTTGGCCTTCGCCGGGGTCCAAAGGAGTAGAGTTTTTAGTTGTTTGGTCCAAGGAGGATTTGTGCGCCGAATTCTTGCTGTCTTCTGTCTTGCCGCCTTCGCCGTAACCCTTGCCGCCCAGGCTCCGTCTGGATCCCAAGCCAAGCCTAAGCTGGCCGCGCATCCAGTCAGGATAAGCTCTGCTGAAGCAATGGAGCGGTTCATTTCACCGGGGCTACCGCCGGCGTCGCAGGTTGTGAAAGACCTGCCCGTCCGCAAGGTGGTGCTCTACAAGAACGGCGTGGGCTACTTCGAGCACGCCGGGTCGGTGACCGGCAACCAGCGCGTGACCATCGATTTCACCTCGCCACAGTTGAATGATGTGTTGCAGTCGCTCACCGTGCTCGACGAGGGCGGAGGGCGCATTGCCGGGGTCAACTACAACTCCACCACGCCGCTGGCCGAGCAGTTGAAAACGCTCTCCCTGGGCATGACCGACGACCCCACCTCGACCATGCTCTTTCAGGCGCTCAGAGGCCAGCGTGTCGAAGTCACCGGCGGACCCGGCGGCGCGATTACGGGCCGTCTGCTCTCCATCGAGTCGCGCACTGAGAAGGTGGGCGACACCGACATCACGATCGACAAGTTTTATCTGACGCTGGTGGCCACGTCGGGTGCGGTGCGGGTTATCGAGCTGACGCCGACACTGAGCGTGCGCCCGCTGGATGCGAATCTGCAAGGCCAACTCGACCGCTATCTGGAGCTGCTCTCGACGACGCACTCTACCGGTTTGCGCCATCTGACGCTGGACGCGCTTGGGGTAGGCCAGCGCGAGCTGCGGGTGAGCTACATCAGCGAGGTTCCGGTCTGGAAGTCGACCTACCGCATCGTCTTTCCGCGCACGCCCAATGGCAACGCCACGATGCAGGGCTGGGCGGTGGTCGATAACACCGTGGGCGCGGACTGGGACAATGTGCAGTTGTCGCTGGTGGCCGGAGCGCCGCAGAGCTTCATCCAGCCGCTCTCGCAGCCCATTTATACAAAGCGTGTGGAGATTCCCATCGCCACCGAGGCGCAGTTGACGCCGCAGACGTATGAGGCTGCGGAGGAGAAACAGGAGGCACTGGAGGCGCGATCGGAGATGATGAACAATCAGCTCACTGCGCCGACGCGCGTTCCGCGAGCGATGATGGCAGTCAGGAAGAAGGTTGCGCCTGGGGGCGAAGGGGGCGGCTATGGCATGGCGGGGTCTAACTTTGGTGCCTCGTCCAATAGCGCCGATCTTCCTTCTCTCCAAAGAACCGTCGGCGGCGTGGACCGCGCCAGCGACGCCTACAAAGAGGGTGACGTCTCCACCAACGCCTTCGACGACTTCTTCGAATACGCGCTGACTCAGCCGGTCACGATTCATAAAAACGAGTCGGCGATGGTGCCCATCCTGCAACAGGAGCTTCCCGCGATGCACGTGACGCTGTGGAGCGAGCGGCAGCCCACACCCATGCGCGCGGTTTGGCTGGAAAACAAATCCAAGTTGACGCTGGACTCGGGCAGCTTTTCAATTTTTGAAAGCGGCGAGTTTGCCGGCGAGGGCTTGCTCGATCCGATTCATCCCGGTGAAAAGCGGCTGCTCTCCTACGCCGCGGACCAGGCGGTCAAGGTGCGCCGCACCTCGCCCGCCGGGACCAGCACGCTGCGCCGCATCGCAATGCATGATGGTGTGCTGGTGCAGCAGACCAGCCAGGTCACCGAGAGCGCCTACACCGTGAATAACAACGGCGACGATGCGCGTGAGGTGCTCATCGAGCACGCCCGCCGCACGAACGCCGAGCTGGACTCCGAGACAAAGCCGGCGGAGACCACGGCCACGTCCTATCGCTTCCGCATGGCAGTCAAGCCGCACGAGACAGCCGATCTGCACATCCGCGAACGCGCCTTGCTCTCACAAGAGATCCGCATCAATCCGGGAGATGATCGCACCGCGTATTTGATTTCGGTAGTTAAGCTCGTTCCATCCGTCGAGGAAAAGCTGCGGCCGCTCATTGATGCCGAGACCGCGCTCAGCGCCCTGAACGCAAAAATTGAGGAGATTGAGCAGAAAGAGAAAACGCTGTCCGCCGACGAAGCTCGCGACCGCGAAAACCTGACCGCCCTCAAGGGCAACGACGCCGCCAAGCGGTTTGTGGAGGAGCTGAACAGCGCAGAGGACCAATTGCAGATCGCGCGCAAGCAGGCAGCCGACCTGGAGCAGCAGAAGAACGCCGCCGTGGAGAAGCTCAACGCGCTGATTGCCGGGCTGAGCTTCGACTGGGACGTGAAGTAAGGCAGGGAACAGGAAGTAGGGAACAGGGAATAGAAAACCCTGTTCCCGATTTCCATCTATCAGGTCATGGCGTTGAGAATCGCGCGCGGCCACGCCGACAATTCAGAAATAAGCCTGACAGGGAACCGGCTTCACTCCAGAATGACGAGCGCCTCGCGGGCAGGACTATTTTCGGCGGCGAGCACGAGCATTCTTCGGTCCAGCGTCAACAGGCGCGCCTTTTTGTGGATTGCCAGGCCTAGCAGGTATGCGTCGGTCAATTGCTTGAAACCGTTCAGCCGTGGAAGGCTCTCCGCGCAAGCATCGGAGACGGGCAAGTCGTCGGCCCAGAAATGGTGGTTGGGGTCTTGCCGTAAGCTTTCGGCCAGCCAATGGATGGCCTCAGCGGGGCGCGGCGCATTGGGGGAAAACCCAGGGTTGGAGATGGTGCGCACCAAGCCAGCCTGGGTAATGGGGCAAGTTGCCCAGCCCTCCTGCTCGTGGCTGGCCATCCAGGCGCGGACCTTCCGATGGAAGATGTGCGGCCCCCAGAAGCGGGCGACCAAAACATTCACATCGAGCAGCCATACGCTCATTCGCTTTCGTCCTCGATTCTGAGCGCGTGCTCCAGCGTGACGGCCTCTGTCTCTTCACCGGGAGAGAAAACGAAAAAGTGCCCGTCCCTGCGAACCGGTGTGGGCTGTTCCAATGCTCGCCTAAGCAGATTCGAGGTTGCTTCTCCGGTCGGCATAGACCTTGCCACGGCATATTCTTTCACCTTCTGCAAAACGTCATCCCTGATGTCAAGAGTGGTTCTCATCGCGATCCTCCTCTGTACATGGCCAATCCTGCGTAGCGCAACGGCATGCAAATAGCTCCGCAATGCGCATCAAACACATTATATGATGCAAAATAGGTTAATGCACATCAAAATGGCAATCTGATGCGTAATCCGTTCTTACACGTCATTCCGAAAATCTATTGAACCCTGGAGGAATGCCATGGCGGGATGCCGGTGCTCGCCTCGCCGGTGGCCCTACTATTGTGGTTACCTTGTACGTAACTTTGGTGCCATTGGAGCTAAGGGAAATCTCAGGTAGAGTGTGAATGACCCTTTTTGGGTTTGGGATGGCGTCTATGGATGCATCGAAATCCGCTTTACCGCGCTCGTCCGCTGATTCCTCACCGGCCTTTCAGCGACAGGAAGTGCGTTGTGCGGTGCGTTTTCCGCTGGCGCTGCCCGTGATATTGTCGACCGGCAAGGGAGATATAGCAGCTATTACCCGGGATGTTTCCGCCAGCGGTGTGGTCTTTGAGCTGGATAGCCCGGTCAAAGCAGGGCTGGAGATCCGTTTTTCACTGCGTATGCCCTGTGATGTTTTGGGTACCCCCCATGATGTTCTGGTTCATTGTCAGGGACGTGTGGTACGCTGCACGAGGAACCAAAGTAACTATCTGGCTGCCTCCACCATCGACGAATATCAATTCGCCGAGCAGTGACAGCCGGCGAGGGCCTGACAACAAACATTTTCCTGGCATGAACTAATTATGGATATTCTGGACGATTCTGCTGAAGGCGAAATCAACGAAGCACCGGCTCCGCCGGGGACCATCCGCGTGATTCTAGCGGATTCCCAGGCGATCTACCGCGTCGGCATTCGCAAGGTTTTTGCTCTGGAGGACGATCTGCGCGTCGTAGCCCAGGCTGATTCCCTGGAGAATCTGCGGGCGGCCATCGAGCGCTATCCCACCGATGTGGTGCTGCTGGAAGGCAGCCTGCTGTCCGGCTCGGCCAACATCATTCCCGACCTGCTGAGCATTGCTCCTGACGTGAAGCTGATTGTGCAGGCTGTGGCCAGCGACGAAAACCAGACCGTGGAGTTGTACCGCCGCGGCGTGCGCGGCATCGTGAGCCGCTCCATCTCGCCCGACCTGCTGGTCCGGTGCGTCAGGCGGATCGCGGCCGGCGAAACCTGGATCGACAACCAGTCGGTCAGCTGGGTGATCGAGGCTTATCGCGCCCAGGCCGCCGCCTTGGTCAACCCGCGCGTGCAGCCCAAGCTCTCGCCCAAGGAGATGTCCATCATTACCTGCATCACCCAGGGCAAGCGCAACAAGGAGATTGCCTACCAGTTGGGGACCACCGAGCAGGTGATCAAGAATTATTTGCGCAAGATCTACGACAAGCTGGGCGTCAGCGACCGGCTGGAGCTGGCCCTCTATTGCCTGCACAACAAGATTATTCATACCGATGGGGATGAGGAGCAGGTGGCGCAGAAGATTGTGGGCAAGTAAGCGAATTTTTTCTGCAAGTAAAACGGCCAGCCCGAGGGCTGGCCGTTTTGCATGACTACTGATAATAAGGATTCGTCCTGCGGTAAACTTCGCTCTTAGACCCTGCCCAGCTTGCGACGCAACATCCCGGCCAAGCCTACAAGGCCGGTGCCGAGGAGAAGCAGGCTGCTCGGCTCGGGAGTGAGGTCATTGACCTGGGCATCGAAGGTTATATCTTCGGAGTACGTATCAGGATAAGCTTCAGGAGGGTTTATGCCATTCTTGTTATTCTTGCCATTCACATAATAAGAATATCCAGTGGGATATCCGTAGAATGTGAAATCGACTTCGAATGTGCCCAGCCACAAACCAGAGTCTCCATCGTTAATGCCGCTGAGATCGATAGGGAGCCACGAGATCGTGACAGTGTCGCTGCCGGTGGAGGAAAGCTGCGTCGTGCCGAGAATGGCGGTGCCGCTGAGGTATTGCAGGTTCGTTGCTGCATCGTTCAGATCGCCGCTACCATCCGTGAATCCAACGGGCGTGATGGAATTGATGATGATATAGTCGTTCGAGTGTGAGAACTCTGATTGAAGTGATGCCGGGATCGATATAGTAATATTCGATTCTGTCTGTGTCCCGGAATTCTCGTAAGCAGAGTAACTGTTGCCGGAACTGAAGGTGCCTACATTGACGGTGTCGGCGCAGGCTGGGCGGGAAACTCCCAACAGTGCGATGCCGGCAAAGGCGATCAACAGGCCACCCATTCCGAAGCGAGAAATCTTGGTAACCGCAGCACTAAGACTCAGCGAACTGTTCATTTCAGGAATCCTCATCGTAGCGGACGGATTCAATTTTTTCTGGCGCAGGCTGGTCCCGCTATCGATAACCTGCGACAGTTGCCGACACATAGATCGGACATTTCTTTGTACGGAAATATTACGGAAATACTACGACGCTGTGCAAAACAATGTCAAGAAGAATAAACCAGGATGCACTCGAAAAAGCATATTTATCTGCGCATAATCATGAAATAGATTTCCTGTTTTCACTGGAAAGGATGTTCGTCTCATCAGCCGGCTCCTACTCGGTGTCGGGCCGTTTGTAGGGCTTTTGCATCCATTGCCGGGCCTCGTTGACCGCGCCCTGGGTGTTGTCGCTGGTCTGCACTGCCAGCCGGTACTCGTTGACCGCGCGGTCGCGCTGGCCGGCGATGTCGAAGATTTTGCCCAGCGCAATGTGGCTCCAGACCTCGGTCCAGCGCGGCTCGCCGTCGCCGCGCAACGCATCCCGATAGGCGTTGACGCTGGCCTGATAATTGCGCAGCGAGAAGAGCACTTCGCCAATGCGGAAATTAACCAGAGAACTCTGCGCATTGATCTCCAGGGCTTTCTGATACTCAGCCAGCGCACCGGTCAGGTCGCCCTGAGCCACCAGTTGCAGGCCTTTGAGAATACTGACGCGCACCTGCAGGTCAGGGGTGGACTTGAGCACCCAGCCCTGGGGGTCGATGCTGATGCGGCGGGGACGGCCGAAGGTGTCCACGACAAACGGCGTGCTGGCGCCCACGACTTCTATTTTTTTTGTTTCAGTCTTGCCGTCGGTTTCCACGTGCAGTTCCACCGGCATACGGAAGAGGTCAAGGTCCTGCTCGATCTCTCCGATGGTGCGGAAGCCCTTGTTGTTGCCCAGCCGGTAGACAGCGTACTTGTTCGTGAACTGCGGCGCGCCGGTGCCGTCTACCCATTGCGCAAAGAAGGCGGTCAACTGCTGCTGGCTTTCGGCCTCGGCTACCTTCTCGAAGTCAGCCGCGCGGATCGAGCGGTCAGTGTACTGGCTGAGCGCGCCCTTGAGCGTGGCCAGAAAGGCCTGGTCGCCGATCTCCCCGCGCAGCATGTGGAAGATCATGGCGCCCTTTTCCAGGGTCATGGACTGGAACTCGGGTGAAAAGGGGCTGAGGCGGCTGATGCTCGACAGGGGAATGGTGTCGTAGGCCAAGGCTCCGGCTGCCACGTCCTGCAAGGCCGTCTGGAAGACGTTCGTGCCGCTCTCGTGTTCAACGTACATCAGCTCGCCGTAGCGGGCCATGCCGTTGGTGATCCAGGCGTCGTTGAGGGTGCGCGGGCTGACCTGGGAGCCCCACCACTGGTGGGCGATGGTGTTGGCCAGCAGGCGAATGCCGCTCTTGTCGCCCACGCGGGAACCGGGGATGGCCGCCAGCTCCGGCGCCCAGACGGAGGGCAGCGTGTCGTCCGGCAGTTCCACGACATTGAGGCGGCTGGATTCGCACGCGCTAAAGCTGTCTTTGAAGAAGTCATACTCTTTGGCCACCGTCTGCGCCAGCTCGTTTCCGGCCTGCTGGTGGCTTAGCGTGAGATAGACCTTCACATTGCCGGAGCCGGCTGAGACCGGGGCCGCGTAGCGTCCGGCAATCACCGTGCCGGGAAAGCCGGGCTTGTCCCATTTGAAGAGGAACTCGTCGCCGGGCTTGCCGTTGGCCAGGGTGACTGGCTTGGCCTCGTCCTGTGCGCCACTGGCAAAAACCTGCATCCCCTGGGGCACGCGGATGTGCATCTCCGCCGTGAAGCGATTGGTCAAATAGCCGGACGAGTTTCCAGAAACGGGAAACCAGCGCGCCGGGTAAAGCAGGTAGGTGATGGGTTCCTGAATGGCGGCTAATTTGAGGCCTTCCACCGGGCCATCGCTGTTGCCGGTGAGGACGCCCTCGTACTCGAAGGTCCAATGCACCGTTTGCCCGCGCACAAAAGGCGTTGCCGGGGCGATGAGTATGCCACCGTCCGCCGAGCGCTGGCCGGTGAGCACCGTGCCGGCCTCATCGGAGATTTTGCTCACCTTGAGCGCCGGGTGGAGGCCGAAGCTGGCCGCATCGGTGTTTTCCGGCGCGGTAAAGCTGACCACCACTTTGGCTGCCAGATGGTGCGTAGCTGTGTCGATCTCGGCGTCAATCACGTAGCCGCAGACGGCCAGAGCGGGCCGCTCCGGCCGCTGGGCTGCGAGCGGAGCCGCCACCATGAAAGCGCAGGCCAAGCAAGCCAACGGCGCGATCCTTGTCTTCATACGCACGCAGCCATTATCGCAGCCATCGCCAAGGCATTTCACCTGCGCCCATGCCAATTCGATAAACGGCGGCTTGCGGCGTTTACTGCTTGACGATTTCCAGCTCGATGGTGAGCTTGACCTCGTCGCCCACCACGATTGCCGGGAAGCTGCTTCCAATCCCGTAAGCGGTCCGGCTGAGGGTGGTGGTGGCTGTGAAGCCGGAGTGCGGTTTTTTGTCCATGCCCTGGACCGGCGTGCTGGGGCCTTCCACATCGAGCACCACGGGCAGGGTGACGCCGTGCAGGGTCAGGTTGCCGTTCACCGTCAGCTTGTTGCCGTTCTTCACAACGCCGGAGCTGGTGAAGGATGCCGTGGGAAAGTTGGGCACATCGAAGAATGCCGCGGTTTTCAGGTGCGCGTCGCGGTTCGGCTCGCCGGTGTCCACAGTGCTGGTGTCGATGGTGACCGTCACGGTGGACTTGGTGATATCAGTCTCGTTGAACACAAGTGTGCCTTTTACCCCGCCGAAGCGGCCATGCACGTTGGAGACGCCGCCGTGGCGAATGCTGAACATGACTTCGCTGTGAGCCGGATCGGTGGACCAGGCGGAGGTTTGCGCCAGCGCCAGGGGCGCCGCCAAAGCCAGAATGCCAGACAAAAATGCCAAACGCTTCATCGTAATTTCCTTTCGGTGACAGGCCGTTGGGCCGCTGTGGGGGTGGGGAAGGGAAGCTTCTTGCCGATGCATAAAAAAACAGGGGACTGTTTTCCGCGTAAAATCTCCGCGTAAAATTTTGATGCTGATCGATTGTGATTTGTTGCAACAATTATTGTCTGGTTCCAATAGACCAGCCCTGGAGTGTAAGTTCTAGTCCCTATTCCCTATTCCCTGTTCCCTGTTTTTTGCTATTCTCGCGTAGATGTCCGTTCTGAATGATTTCCGGCGACTTACCGCTGCCCAGCGGCGTACCTTCCTGGCCGCCTTTCTTGGCTGGACCATGGATTCACTCGACTTTTTTCTGCTGGTCTTCTGCATAAAGGCTATCGCCACGGACTTTCACACCCTGCCCTCGGCGGTGCTGGGCGCGGTCTTTTTGACCCAGGCATTCCGGCCGGTGGGCGCGGTGCTGTTCGGCATGATGGCCGACCGCTATGGCCGGCGGCCGGTGCTGATGGTGAACATCCTCAGCTTCTCGGTGATCGAACTGGCCTGCGGCTTTGCGCCATCGCTCTTCGTGCTGCTTGGGTTGCGCGGGCTTTTTGGACTTGCGATGGGCGGCGAATGGGGCGTGGGCGCGGCGCTGGCCTTTGAGACGCTGCCCACCGAGGGCCGCGGCGTCTTCAGCGGCATTTTGCAGGAGGGCTACGCGCTGGGCTCCATTCTGGCAGCGGGCGCATTCGCGCTTTTCTTCAACGGCTTTACGCTGCTGGGACTGCATGTTCCCGGAATTGGCTGGCGGGGACTGTTCATCCTGGGCGCACTGCCGGGCCTGTTGGTGTTCTTTTTGCTGGCGCGGGTGGCGGAGTCGCCGGTGTGGCTGGAAGGGAAAAAGAAGCGGCTGGCGCGTTCCGCCACGGACGCCCTGAGCGCCAGGGCCGGGGATTTGACCTGCCTGATGGCTTTTCTGCCCACGTTTCTTTTCCTGATTTTGCTGATGACCGCATTCATGAGCTTTTCACACGGCACGCAGGACGTGTATCCGACCTTTCTGGGAACCTATGTCAAACTCACGCCCAAGATCGTCGGCCTGATCGGCGTTTTGTACGGGTTGGGATCGATTGCCGGCGGCATTGCTTTCGGGGCGCTCTCGGAGAAGTGGGGACGCAAGCGGGCCATCGTGGTCGCGGCACTTCTGTCGATTCCGGTGATTCCGCTTTATGCCTATGGGCACTCAGCTTTCACGCTGGGCATTGGCGCGGTGCTGATGCAATTTATGGTGCAGGGAGCGTGGGGCGTGGTGCCCGCCTATCTCACCGAGTTGTCTCCGGCTCCGGTGCGTGCCACGGCTCCGGGACTGGCCTACCAGTTGGGCGGCCTCATCACCTCATGGAACGGCAAGGCACAGGCGCTCATCGCCGAGCGCACCGGCAACTATCCGCTGGTGCTGGCGGTGACCGTGATTATTGTTGCGCTGACGCTGGCAGGGTTGGCGCTGATGGGACGCGAAGCGAAGGGGCAGGAGATGACAGCGGCGTGAGGGGAGTACCGCTAAAAACGCTTTTGGGCGTAACCTGTGAATAGGGAGGAGCGATCCATGGCAAATCTCGATTGGTCCCAATGTTCCGCCGTAGAAAGCGTCCCCGGCAAGGTGAGCGGCGCCTGGGTGCTCAAAGGAACCCGTATGCCCGTCTCCGCGATCTTTGAGAATATCGCGGCTGGAGCCAGCATCGATGACCTCATGGAATGGTTCGACGGGCTTGATCGTGAACAGGTCAAGGCGGTGATCGAGTTTGCCGCGCGCAGTCTCAACAAGGAGCCCGCATACGCGGCCTAAATGCTCATCCTCTTCGATCAGGCAACGCCCGTGCCACTTCGCCCGTATCTTGCGAGCCATACCGTTCGCACAGCCGCGGAACAAGGCTGGGACAAGCTGAGAAATGGTGACCTGCTGAGAGCGGCCGAAGTGGCGGCCTTCGATCTGCTGCTGACGACCGACAGGAATATGCAATACCAGCAGAATATTACGGGTCGCAAAATCGCGGTTGTGATTCTTAGCCGGCAGCAATGGCCACAGCTTCGACCTCACGTTCAGCTTGTGGTTGATGCAGTTAATGCTGCAATTACTGGCAGTTTTACAGAAGTTGAGATCCCCATCGATTAGTTTTGTTTCACTTTACCGCTGAAACAAGCCAACCAGCCTGCCGCTTGCCAGGATGTGTCCCTTCATGGCGGCTTCGACCTGCGCCCGCTTCTCTCCCACCGGCAGATTCAACTTTGCGTCCAGCGCATAGAGCGTGAAGATGTAGTGGTGCGGCGCGCCTGGCGGAGGGCAGGGGCCTCCATAGCCGATCTCGCCGAAATCATTGCGGCCCTGGAGTGCGCCGTCGGGAAGCTGACTCAGCGCCGGCAATCCTTCGGGAAGCGCTCGTGTTCCGGCGGGCAGGTTGTAGAGCACCCAGTGAACCCATGTTCCGCGTGGTGCGTCCGGGTCGGTGACAATTAGCGCCAAACTCGCCGTTCTGGCCGGTGGAGCGCTCCAGGCTAGTTGCGGAGAGAGGCCCGCGCCGCTACAAGTGAACTGCGCCGGAATCTGGTTCTGAAAACTGGTGCTGGATAGATGCATCGTCTGTCCGCTCGCAAAGGTACTGTAGCAACGCAGTGCCGCAGCCGCGAACAGAAGCGCCGCCGCAACGACACACGCCGTATGCCACAACCTGCCGCCTAATCTCATATTTTCCGAAGCGCGCATACGCCGCTCCTTCGTTGCAACATTGTCGACGAAACGGAATTTTAGAACATTTTCACGGATTCTGGAATGTGGGCATTTAGCTATTCCCACCATAGCCGCAAAAACAAAAACGCGTCAAGGGTGGGGCACACAGTTTCGGAGATGGGGGCCCGGCTGTTTCCTAATCCCTAACCCCTAACCCCTGATCCCTTATTCCGGCCGGATGAGTTCAATGCGGTCCCGCGTCCGGACCCAGGTGTTGCCGGCCATGCGCCCCACGGCGTCCAGTCCCGCCGGGTCGACGCGGAAATTTTCGACCAGATCTTCGCGCAGGTGAAAACGAAGCACTTCGCCCAGCACGATGACGCCGCTGGACGGCGCGTGGCCGGTGTAGATGACCTGAAGGAGTTTGCACTCCATCTGCGCGGGCGACTCGGCAACACGCGGCGGGCGGACGGCTTCGCTGGCGATGGGCGTCAGCCCGGAGAGCACGAACTCGTCCACCTGCGGCGACACCTCGGCAGAGGAGGCGTTGGCCGCCGCGGCGATGGCTTCGCTGACCACGTTGATGACAAACTCGCCGGTCTCCTCGACGTTGCGCAGCGTGTCCTTGGGTTCGCCGGTTGCGGCGGAAGTGCCGGGACGCAGAGCGGGGCAGAAGAGCACGGTTGGCGGCACAGCGCCGACGCCGCAGAAAAAGCTGAAGGGCGCGAGGTTGGCCACGCCGTGTTTGTCCATCGTCGAGACCAGCGCTACCGGCCGCGGCACGATGATGCCGGTCATCAGCTTGTACATCTGCCGGGGTTGGCACTCGGCCGGGTTAAAGCAGAGCATGGGGCTTGCGGAAGAGCGTGCGTCATCCATGCAAATAGCCTAGACCATTGCGGAGACGGGCGTGAGAGCTAGAGTACGCACCTCATTTTTCTGTCTGTTCCGATAGCCCAACCTCGGCCGGCGGCGCCAGCGTGTGGGTGTTCCACCACTGCTCCAGCACCAGGTTCCAGCGGTCGCTGCGGCCGATCCACAGTTGCGCGGAGCGGTCGTAGCGGGCCTGATTGATCTCCAGCCAATAGGGCCGGTTGTCGCGCAACCAAGCCTGGCGGTAGAGCCCACCCAGCAGCGCGTAGCCGTCGCGAATGTCTTGCAACAGCCCGTTGTTCGCGCCAATGGTGTACAGCTTTGCCTCGACGTCGTCCCTGCGGCTCTTGATGCCGGCCATGGAGCGCGCCTGCGAGTAAAGTGCGACGGATTCATCGGCCGCTTGAAATTTGAGGCCCACAAAGTCGATGCGGCGGGCGCCCAGCTCCAATGCATCCAGCGCCTCGGGATTTTCCAGAGTGCGATTCTCCAGCTTGGCCGCGGCTCGAGCTTCGGCGACGAGCGTAATGGCGCGCTCGGCGTGCAGGCGCAACGCGCTCTCGTAGGGCCGCAGCTTGGCTGCCACGCGCTCACCCTCCGGCGAGAAGGGATCAACCCAGAAATAAATGTCTTCGGCGTCGCGCAGGCCGGCCTCTTTGAACGCGGCGTGGGCGGACATCAGCTCACGCTGCGCCTGGTCGATCTTGCCCGTAGGATCGCCATGAAACGCCTGGCCAAAAGACGCAATGAAGTTGTCTTCCGAGCTTTCGCCCGACTGCCATCCGGCGGCCGCGCCAAAGAGCACGCCAAACCAGTTCTGGTCGAAGATGCCCTCGCCATCGTCATTCCACACGGTGTTCATCACGCCGGTTGCGCCCAGCGCCTGGCCGTCGCGCACAAAGATGCGAATGTTAGTCAGCGCCGCATTGTTGTTGGGGTAGAGGCGGCTCCAGTTGCTCACGCCGGGCGAGACCCAGGTTTCCAGCCCAGCCTTGATAAACGGCTCGATGATGGGCTTGTAATCCGGCCGGACTCTGTACTCCCAGGGCAGAGCGATCATGTCCTTGGGCAAGGTGCCCACTAGCTCCGGCGATTTGACGGCGATGTCGCCCCAGAAGAGCAGCCGCTTGTGGTTGGGCTCCAGCGTCGCGTGAATCTTCTTGAGGAAGTCGATGTAGACCGCGCCCGGCCCCTGCTTTTCCACCTGTTCGCGCGTCTTGCCCAGGCCCAGCTCGAAGGTTTCGTCTGCGCCGATATGCGCGTAGGGAGCGGGAAAGACCTTGGCCAGCTCGCTGAACCAACTGCCGATCAGCGGCAGCGTTGCCGCATCGCCGGGGGCAAGCACTGAGCCGTGCGGCGTCTCACCCAGGGAAGAGAACTGCTCGAACTTGAGCAGATGGTGCAGGTGGCCGAAGGACTCCTGTTCGGGAATGACGGTGATGTGGTACTGGGCGGCATAGGCCACCAGTTCGCGGGCTTCGTCGGGGCTCATCGCTCCGCCGGGGAAGGCAGCGACTGGAGAGGAATCATAAGCGAAGGTGTGCTCAAAGTAGGGCGAGAAAATGTTGATCTTGTAGGCCGCCAGGGTGCGAATCTCGCGCTTCAAAAAATCCATGCTGGGCAGCGGGCCGCGCGACCAGTCGTCGGATATTCCGCGATAGGCCATCGCCGGCCAGTCGCGCAACGTGGGCACGAGCAGCACCGCATCCTTGCCGCTGCCGCGAATCAACTGCTTCACTGTTTGAGCGCCGTAGAAGATGCCGGCGGAGGTTTCGGCGATCACCGCCAGGCCGCCCTGCCCGTCGGGCACGATAATGTAGCCCTCGTCGTGCATCGCCGGATCGAAGCTCAGGTGGTTCGCGGCCAGCAGCGCCTGGGCCGGCGTGCTTTGCGCCCGCTCCAGCCGGATGAAGGGAGCATCCTGGCGCACAGTTCTTTTTCCCAGACGATCCTCGATCAGGTCCTCGACAGCAAACTGATCCACCGCATTTTTCTCCGCAGTGACGAAGAAACCGATGCCGCCGATGGGAATCGCCTGAACAGCTGTGCACTCCCGCGGCGCGGGCACCAGGTGCAGATCAGCGCAGGAGGGCGCTGCTGCCGGGGCGGTTTGAGCAAATGCACCGACAGTGGCGCACAAAATAAGCAGGGAGAAAACAGAGATAGAACGGCGCATCAGGGCTGCCTCGACGATCGGGTTTCGTTTACAAGGCTAACGCATCGCCGCTTCGGCTGTGAAACGGAGTCTGCACTGGCACGAATCTCCCGTGCCCCATCCATTTCGCGTTCTTAGCGAAATGGGTGGGAAACCATCAATCCCAACCGCCGTCCCATTCAATCAGAGTAAAAACCTCTACAGGCCGAGAAATCCGCGCAAGGATTTGTCAACGGCCCGCATAGTAGCTGCGTCCACCTTGCCAATCCGCGCCCCGAGCTTCACGCGCGGCACGGCTGTACATTTTGTATATACCAAATGTACCTACAACACATCGGTGCAGATTCGGAACAGGCTGAGAGGAAGAGGGGAGCCATGTAATTCGCTATGCGGTACGCAGCACCGGAGTGTGACCCTTGGCACAGGCTCAGACAGGCTGCGGGAGGACAATAAACCTGTAAGGCCAGTGAGCCATCTGCTGCGCTGGCCGGGAGAGAATTCTGATGAGCGATCTTGCCGGGCTGGCTGAAGCCGTTGCCGTTGATCCTTTGGTTGGCCATCCCGCCGACTACCACGTCTTTCACAAGTTTCTGGCACGCTGCAAGCAGTTGCCGGCCATCACCACGGCGGTCTGCTGGCCGCTGTCGGATGTGGCGCTCCGAGGCACGGTGGAAGCGGCGGTCGAGGGGCTGATCAAGCCCACGCTGATCGGCGACGAGGCCGCGATGAAGGCTCTGGCCGCCAAGATCGGCGTCGATATCTCCGCCTATCCCATCGTCGATGCCGACAGCGAGCGCAAGGCCGCCGAGTTGAGCGTGGCCATGTGCCGCAGCGGCAATGCCCAGGCCCTGATGAAGGGCAGCCTGCACACCGACGAGTTGATGAAGGTGGCCATGAAGGCCGACACCGGGCTGCGCACCGGCCGCCGCATCAGCCATGTTTTCGTGATGGACACGCCGGCCTATCCGCGCACGCTGCTGATTACCGACGCGGCCATCAACATTGAGCCCGAGCTGGAGGACAAGATCCACATCGTGCAGAACGCCATCGACCTGGCACACGCTCTGGGTATCGCCGAACCCAAGGTGGCGCTGCTTTCTGCCGTGGAGACGGTCAACCCCAAGATCAAGTCCACGCTGGACGCGGCTGCGCTCTGCAAGATGGCCGACCGCGGCCAGATTACCGGCGGCATCCTCGACGGGCCGCTGGCCTTCGACACCGCAGTCAGCGTCAAGGCCGCCAAGATCAAGGGCCTGGTCTCGCCGGTCACCGGGCAGGCAGACATTCTGGTGGTTCCGGACCTGGAGAGTGGCAATATGCTGGCCAAGCAACTGGAATACCTGGGAGGAGCGCAGTTGGCCGGCATCGTGCTCGGCGCGCGCGTTCCCACCATCCTCACCAGCCGGGCGGATTCGGCCGAGACGCGGCTTACCAGTTGCGCCGTGGCTGTGCTGCTGCACTATGCCGAACATCCGCTGGACAAGTCCTAGTTTTACCTTCCATTAGCTGAATCTAATGGGCGCCATCTCCCCTGGGGAATGGCGCCCGTTTTTGCGTTTTGCCCGGTTTGGCCCCAAAGGCGATTTATCTGAGTTATTGCTAACATCTTAAAGATATTGCAGGGTTTTTCCGATGAAAGATATGTACGGATTGAAGGGGGAAGCTGCGTCGTGAGGGATGCCGGGCAAACATCTCGTGTTGGCTACGCTCGGGGCACGCTCCCTTCAAAAAGCGCGTTTCCTCTTGATTTGACGGGGAGATCTCCTGGGTCAGGGAAGGCGGAAATGCTCCATTACGCAGAAGCCAATCTCTCGTCCCTGATTGAAAGCGCCCAGGACCTGATCTGGTCTGTGGGCCTCGACTATCGCTTGATTTCATTCAATCCGGCAGTACAGCAGTACATCCAGAACAACTATGGCGTCCGGCTCGCGGAAGGGATGTGTTTTCACGAGGAGCTTCCCCCGGAGCAGGCGGAACTTTGGCCGGTGTTCTATGAGCGTGTTCTTGCGGAAGGTCCGTTTCGCATCGAATGTGCCCGGGCCGATGGCGGCTTTATGGAGCTGGCTTTCGATCCCATTGCCGTCGATGGGGAAATTATGGGAATTTCGATCATCGGGAAGGACATCACAAAGCGGAAGAAATCAGAGAGCGCGCTCAAGGAAGCGGTTGCCAATCTCTCGGCCCTGATTGAAAGCACGCAAGACCTGATCTGTTCGGTGGATCTCGACTATCGTCTGGTTACATTCAATCGGGCATTGCGGCAGAACATTCAGGACGACTATGGCGTGCAACTTCAGATGGGGATGCGCTTACATGAAGTGTTTGCCCCGGAGCATGCGGTGCTCTGGCCTGGATTTTATGCGCGTGTTCTTGCGGAAGGGCCGTTCCGGCTCGAGTATAAACGGATCGATGGCGTCATTATGGAGTTGGCTTTCAACCCCATCGTCGTCGACGGCAAAGCAACGGGCATCTCGGTCTTCGGCAAAGACATCACGGAGCGGAAAGCGGCCGAGGTGTCGCGCCGGTTTCTTGCCGAGGTGGTGGAGAGCTGCGAGGATGCCATCATCACTTTCGTGCCCTCCGGCGAAATCCTCACCTGGAATCGCGGCGCGGAAGACATCTACGGCTATAACGCCGCGGAGGCGATTGGGAAACCCTTTTCCATGATTATTGCGCCGGAACGAAGGGAGGTCCTGGATCGAGTCACCGGGGAGCTATTGGGCGGGGCGCCCGAATGCCATGTGCAGGGCAGAGGCTTGCGCAAGAATGGAGTCAAGTTTCATGTCTCCGTGACCACTTGGTCCATCCGAAATTCAGCCGGCGACGTGACGGCCATCTGCGCTATCATTCGCGATGTTTCCGCCCGTCATGAGGCCGAAGAGACACGGGCATTGCTGGCCTCGATCGTTGAATCCTCCGGCGACCTGATTCACGCCGTCAATCTGGATGGAACCATCGCCAGTTGGAATTCGGGCGCCGAACGGATGACCGGCTACACGAGCGAGGAAATTCTGGGAAAAAATGTGTCGATTCTTATTCCTCCCGGCCTCGAGGGAGAGCTGCCGAAGAACTTGGGACTCATCCGGGACGGATATACGGTCGGCTCATGCGATGTGGTTATCCTGCGGAAGGATGGAACCGGGATCGATGTTTCGCTCACCATGTTCCCCATCCGGAATTCGGCCGGGGAGGTGGTGGGCTCTGCCGCCATCGCCCGCGACATCAGCCAGCGCAAGCAGTCTGAACGCGCGCTTCAGGAAGCTGAAAAAAAGTATCGGGATATCTTCGAGGGGGCGCTGGAAGGGATATGTCAGGCAACCTTTGAGGGGAAATTTCTGTCCGTAAATTCCGCAGTGGCAAAGATGCTGGGCTACGATTCCGCGGAGCAGCTCATCTCCACGGCCACAGACTTGGCCCAAGATGTGTGGGTGAACCCGGGTGAGCGCACGCAGTACGTGCGGCAGCTTGAAGAGCACGGATCTATTCGGGGTTTCGAATGCCAGCTCAAGCGCAAGGACGGCAGGAACATCTGGGTATCGCTGAATGACCGCGTGGTTTGCGGGGCCGATGGGAGCTTTCTTTATCTTGAAGGTTTCATGGAAGACATCACCGAGCGCAAGCGGGCGGAGAAGCAGTTGGCTGCTGCCACCGATGCGTTGCGGTTGAGCGAGGTGCGCTATCGCACTGCCTTTCAGACCAGCCTCGACGCCATCAACATCAACCGCATGAACGATGGAATGTTTATTGACTGCAATCAGGCGTTTTTCGATATGTCAGGCTATAAGCGTGAAGAAGTCATCGGACGAACCTCGCAGGAAGTAGGAATCTGGGCGGACGTGCGCGACCGGCAGACCATGATGAATATGTTGCGCCAGAACCCCAGTGTTTGCGGCTTGGAAGTGCAGTTGAGAAGAAAGAACGGCGAGATTCGTTGGGGGCAGATATCGGCATCGATGATCAAAATTGACGACGATCCCTGCATCCTTTCCATAACCCGTGATATCTCCGCTGCCAAGAATGCGGAGAACACCATCCGTAGCCTGGCTTTCTACGACCCTTTAACGGGCTTGCCAAACCGCCGGATGCTGATAGAGAGGTTGCGCCATCCTTTGGCCGCCAGCGCCCGAAGCGACCATTCGCACGCGCTTCTGCTGGTTGATCTGGATCATTTCAAAACCCTGAACGACACTCTCGGCCATCAAACCGGCGATCTTATGCTGCAGAAATTCGCACACCGCATCGTTACCTGCACGCACGAAACCGACACCGTGTGCCGGATGGGCGGCGATGAGTTTGTGGTCGTGCTGGAAGATCTGAGCAAAGTTGCCGAAGAAGCCGCCGCCCAGGCCCAGGCCATGGGTGAAAAAATTATGGCGGCAATTGACCAGCCTTGCCTGCTTGATAACCATGAATGCCACTCCACGGCCAGCATCGGAATCGCCGTCTTCGGGGATTTGCAAGACAACACGGATGAGTTCTTGCAGCAGGCCGAAATTGCCCTGTATCAGGCCAAGGCAGCGGGTCGAAACACCCTGCGCTTTTTCTCCCCCGCGTTGCAGGCTGCCGTCAACGCTCGCGCCGTGCTGGAGGATGATCTGCGCCAGGGGATCAAGACAAAACAATTCCTGCTTTACTATCAGCCGCAGGTGGAGCGGGGCCACGTGACGGGCGCCGAGGCTCTCATCCGCTGGAAGCATCCCAGGCGCGGCATTGTTTCCCCCAGTGAGTTCATTCCCCTGGCCGAGGAATCCAGGCTGATTCTGCCGTTGGGAGAATGGGTTCTGGAAGCCGCCTGCGCGCAGATCGCGTTGTGGGCAGGGCGGAAGGAGACAGCCCACCTATCCATTGCAGTCAACATCAGCGCCCTGCAGTTCCGCCAGCCGTCGTTTGTGGAGCATGTGCTGGCAACCCTAAGCCGCACCGGCGCCACTCCGGATAAACTCAGGCTGGAACTTACCGAGAGCATGTTGGTGGACAATCTCGACGACATCATCGCCAAGATGAACGAACTCAGGTCGCATGGCTTGAGATTCTCGCTGGACGATTTTGGCACCGGCTATTCGTCCTTGTCTTACCTCAAGCGCCTGCCCCTGGACCGCTTGAAGATCGACCGGTCGTTTGTGCGCGACATGCTGGTGGACGTCACCAGCGGAGCCATTGCGCAAACCATTCTTTCGCTGGGCCGGGCCATGGGCATCGCGGTCATTGCCGAGGGCGTGGAAACCGAAGAACAACGAGGCTACCTCGCCGGTCTCGGATGCCATTCCTTCCAGGGGTTTCTGTTCAGCCCCCCGCTGCCGCTGGAGCAGTTCGAGGCCTTTTTGCGGGGCTTCGCCGGAAGCGGCAACCCGAGTTGAGCAGGTTGCGGCAGCCCGCCGCGGATTTTGCAATGCCCCTTTGCTTCCGGCGCGATAGTTTGCTAATTCAGTGTGAGGTCAGCATTGAGTGGGGTGTTTTCGCTGAAGTCGCCACCGCGAATGACAAATTTGCCGGGATCGATGGTCCACTTCTGCGAGGGCGTACCCCAGTAGCTGAAGGCGCGGGCATCGAGGCATAGGCCCTGGCCGACCTTGAGAGCCAGCGATTCTGAATATTTGCCTTGTGACCAGAGTCACAGTACGGGGTGAATGGGGTCACTGCTAGTGCCGCTGCCGAAAGCGCAAACTCAAAATCCAATAGGCATGAAAGCAGCCAGCTCCCCGGAGGATTCATGGGATTTGCAAGCGGCTTGAAGACGATTGTCGTTGCCACCGACCTCAGCGGCCGGTCGGAAGCCGCGCTGGAGTATGCCCGCAAACTGGCCACAGCCTATGGCGCGCGGATTGTGCTGGCACATGGCATTGATCCCATGGAATATGCCGAAGTGGATACGGTTCCCGGCCTGGTTCTTACCGGGCTCACCGAAGGGGCGCGCGCGGTGCTGGACAAATTGACCGGCGAGCTGCTCAGGGAAGGCATCCATAGCCACTCGGAGGTTCGCCAGGGCGCGGTGGCGCAGATGCTTCTGGATGTAGCCCGGCAATACCAGGCCGGGCTGATCGTGATCGGCACCAAGGGGATGGAGGGCGCCGGTCCGGTGATTGTGGGCGCCATCGCCGAGCAACTGGTGCGGCTGTCGCCGTGCCCGGTGCTGGCGGTGGCTGCGGATTGGAATGCAGGCCCCTTTCGCCCTACACCCGGCGGCCCGGTTCTGCTGGCCATGGAGCGCAACGAGGCTGCATCTGCCGCGGCGGCCACGGCTTGCTCGCTGGCGCATACCTTTCAGCGCCCCCTGCTGGTGCTTCACGCGCGCACCGCGGCCGAGGCCTCGGCTTTTCTGAACCCATGCGGCGCCTCTCTAGAAGAGTTTGGCGTTCAGGCCAGCGGGAAGTTTCCGGTGCGTTGCATGGTCAAGGACGGCAATCCAGTGGATGCCATTGTCGAGGGAATCGCGCAAAACCATCCCTGTATCCTGGTGGCCGGCGTCAAGCGCGCCAGCGGCACACCGGGGCCGCATGGCACGGCTTTCGCCTTGCTGGCCCGTTCCCGTGTGCCGGTTCTGTGCGTGCCGCCGGAGTTGGCGTCCGGCGAAGATAAGCCTGAGGCTCACGCACTCGCAGAGGCTCGATAGCCGGGCCGCTGCTTGATGCGCGGCCTTGATTTTCATGCAAAGGTACAGGCGGCGAGAGAAACCCTGACCGCCCGGCCTCATTTTTTTTCGTTGTATTTGGAGCGAATTGCCTTCTATGAAATCAGGCTTGCAAACGCGCACCACCAAACGCTCCCGCCCACAAGCGGCTGGCAGGCCGGTTACAGCCTCGACCCGCCGCAGGGCAGGATCTCGGGCGCAAACAGAGGAAGAGGTCGCCATGCAACGTGAGGCAAAATCCAGGAATATGGAAGCTGTCCGGGCGCATCCCGTGGCAGAACTGCTGGAGTGCCCTACGGAGATCGGGCTTCTGTTAAACCACTCTGCCCAATGCCTCAGCTTTGAGGCCGGAGAGGTTGTCTTCCACCAGTCTGGAATTTGCCGGGGGCTCTATCTGGTTGTTACAGGCCAGTTTCTGCGTCAAGCCGAGAGGCGGGAAGCGCGGCTGACGCTGGGGCCGGCCCGTGCCGGGGATCTGGTGGAGCTGGCTGCCGCGCTGGGCGAAAGCCAGCACACCTACACCCTCGCCGCGCAGACCACAGGTTCGATTCTTATGCTGCCCATCGAGGCGCTCAACCAGGCGTTTCAGAGATTTTCACCCATGAGGATGAAGCTGTTGGAGGAACTGGCGCGCGAGGTTTCCCGCGCCTATAACACCTGCTGCTTCAGTCGTATGGCGAGGATCAGAAGGGCAAGCTCCACGGCCTGACGGGCCGCGGGGTGACAATTTAGCCTTATCCAACCTTCGTGCCGGGGCCTTCTTAAAGCCGAAGGTAATAGAAAATCCCTGCCTTGCCCTACTTGCATCCCGCAAAGTACGTTATACTTCAATCTGCACAGCAGCGGACCCATGGCATCCTACCATCCCCACCACCCTCCGGAAGATTGCATTAACTGTGAGCATCGCCATTTGCGAATGTTCTGCAATCTCACCCCCGAGGCGCTCACCGATTACGACAGCATTGGCATCATGATGAGCCATGCCCGCGGCGCTAAACTCTTTTCAGAGGGCGATCCGGCGCGCAACGTCTTTGTAATCTGCTATGGACAGGTAAAAATCTCCTCCACCTCCCGCGACGGCAAGACCATGATCCTCAAAATCGCCGGTCCCGGCGACGTGATGGGCCTGAGCGCGGTGCTGGCCAATGTTCCTCACGAGGTTACCGCCGAGGCCATCGAGCCCTGCCAGGTGAAAACCGTGCGCAAGCAGGAGTTTGTCGACTTCCTCTCGCGCCACGGCATTGCATCCATGCACGCCGCGCAATCGCTCTCCGGCGAATACCTGACGGTTTTCCACGATGCCAAACGGCTGGCGCTCTCCGGCTCGGCGGCGGGAAGGCTGGCGCGCCTGTTGCTTGACTGGGGCCGCGCCTCTGGCAACGGCAAGCACGAAATCCGCTTCACCATGGCCCTGACCCACGAGGAAATCGCCAACATGGCCGGTACCTCGCGCGAGACCGTTACCCGGCTGCTCAACCAGTTCCGCCGCGACCAGTGGATCACCATCAAGGGCTCCAGCCTGACCATTACCAAACCCGATGAGCTGGAACGGCTTACCGCGTAACCCATTCCCTGGAATATCTTCCGGAAGTCTCGCTTGCAGCGCCCCTGATTCTATGCGTTGAGCGGGCACGGATCAATGTGTTTGGAATCAATAGGTTCTGCGAGGCTGAGGAGGTGACCGAGGACTCGCTGGTGGTGGCTTTTCGCCACGCGAGCGGCGACCTGATGGTGAGAGTTTGGGAAGAAAAGAGTTCGTGACTCCTGCATCATCTCGGTTCGATGGTCAGTCTTGCCGTGAGCACCACCAGCGCAGCCCACAACGAATCGGCGGCCAGCAGATGCGCCACCTGCACCCATAACGGGGCCAGCAACAGCACGTCCATCAAACCCAGCAGATAAACAGCGGCCAGCAGAAGAAGCACCAGCGCGGAGAGATTGCGATTGTCCCAGTGCGTCTTGCGTTGCGCGGCGCGAACGAGGAGCCAGATGAGGAAGAAGGTGGCCGCACAGGCGATGCCGGGATGCACCCAGCGCCAGCGCACCAGCCAGCCGCTGGCGGAGGAAAAATCCTGAGCCAGCGCCATGCCCAGCGAACTAGCCGGGAAGAGCGTGTCGCCCAGCGCGGCCAGCGAGCCGGTGACGCCCACCAGCATTACCACGAAGATGCCGGCGGCGGCGGCGAATGGCGATCTCATGCGAACGCTGCCGCGCAGAAAGCCGCGATTCCGGCTGAGCAGGTGCGCGGTGAGGGTGAGCGCGGCCACTAATAAAAGCGTATTGGCCAAGTGCAGCGCAAGAAAGGCGGGCCGCAGCGGCGATTGGCTCTGCGCCGTGTATCCCAGCTTGACCAGCAGCGCGCCCAGAGTCGCCTCAATCAGCGTGAAGACGACCGAAGCCACAGCCGCCACGCGCGCCAGGTGGCCGCGCACGGTGCCGGCGAAGGTCCACACAAGCAGGCCGACGACCGCGAAGAAAGATAGCCCGCTGGTGATGCGATGGGTGAACTCGATGAGCGTGTTGACGCTGGCCGAGCGCTGCATCACGGTTCCGTTGCACAGCGGCCAGTGATTGCCGCAGCCGGCTCCGGAGCCGGTAGCGCGCACCAGAGTGCCCCAGAGAATTACGGCGATGAAGTAAGCCAGCACGCCCCAGGCAAAGCGGCGCACGGCGGGCGAGGGGAGGCGGTGGGAATCGACAGCAGTTGGCATCATCGAAGTCTCCGGATGGAACCCACCAGTGTAGAACAACCGCGTGCTGTTGCGGATGCCGCTTACTCCCCCATCAGCCGCACCACGTGGTTCACAATCATCAGATCCTCGGCGGGCGGAATGACGCGCACGGTAACCGGCGAATTTTCCGCGGAGATGACCGCCGCGCCGCGAACATTATTGCGTTTAGGGTCGAGGACGATGCCCAGAGCATCGAGGTTGGCGCAGATTTCAGCGCGAGCGTTGATGTCGTTTTCGCCGATGCCGCCGGTGAAGACCAGCATGTCCAGCCCGTTCAACTCCGCCACGTAGCTGCCGATCCACTTGGCGATGGTCCAGGTGAATTTGGCTACAGCAAGTTTTGCTTTGGCGTTGCCGGCGTTGATGGCTTCGCGCAGGTCGCGCATATCGTTGGAGAGTTCGCTTACGCCGAGCAGGCCGGACTTCTTGCTGACAACGGTTTCCAGCTTGTCGGCGGCTTCGGCGGCGCTTACGCCTGTCTCGGCAATCTTATTGAGAATGAACAGAACTACGCCTGGATCGATGTCTCCGGTGCGCGTGCCGCTGATGATGCCGCCGGTGGGGGTGAGGCCCATCGAAGTGTCCAGGCACTCGCCATTGCGGATGGCGGAGATCGACGCGCCATTGCCCAGGTGCGCGACGATAAGTTTTTCCGGCACGTGGGGCTGCAACTGGTAGACGATCGACTCGTACGAAATGCCGTGATAGCCGTACCGGCGCACGCCCATGGCGGAATACTCCTGGGGGATGGGCATGTGCGTGGCCACCTCCGGCATGGTGCGATGGAAGTAAGTGTCGAGCACGGCAAAGTTGGGAAGGCCGGGAAAAAGCTTCAACGCCTCGCGCATGATGTAAACGGCGATGGGCGTGTGCAGCGGCGCGAGGGCGGCGTAGCTTTCGATCTCGTCGATGAGCTTAGGCGTGATGAGCTGGTTCTCGTTGATCGTTGGCCCGCCGCAGACCACGCGATGGCCGATGGCCGCCGGGGCAGGGAAGTCGCCGGAATGGAGCGCGTCAGCAACCATTTTGAATGCCACGGCGCGGTTGGGCAGAGACGGGGTCTGATCGACGAGCTTTTTGCCTGCGGCGTCCTTGATCCAGAACTTGCCCAGATCGGTGCCGATGCCGTCGACCGCGCCCTCGAAGAGCTTGTCCCGCTGGCCCTCGCCGGTCTCGTAGACGGAAAATTTAATGGAAGAAGAACCGCTGTTCAAAACCAATACGGGCAAGGAAGCCATTCGTGAATAACCTTTCGAGTTGGGGCTGAGCGAATCAGCGGGTTGTCTTTCAAATCGATCTGGCCGACGAAGAGATCGTTGGCGGCTCGCCAGTAGGCGTTCATTTTGGCCGGCAGTTAGGGGCTGAGTGGGCCTTTACTTGTGGCTTCGGTCATTTTGCACCTCGCAAGGGGAAGTTTGCGTGATACGTCCAGCCTAGCAGCCGCCGGGCCTGGGTCCGGGTGACTGATGTCACACGCGGGCGAGATGGCGGTTCACAGTGTGGAACGCGAGGATGCGCTAGAAATATCGCTTGAACTTGAGGATTTGCGACTCGAAGCCGTACCACATGGCCGCGGCCAATGCGGTGGAGACAGTCAGGCGTGCGGCCACCACTGCCAGGCTTCCGGCCATGCCGTAGCGGACCATCCACAGATCGAACCAGCCGATGAAGATGAAAGCCGCGATGTGGATCATGTATAGGCCGTAGCTGATGCGGCCATAGAAAGCCAGCGGCCCGCGGCGCAGCAGGGCGTTGACGGGGTTGCGCGCGCCAGTGGATGCCATCAACGCCAGCACCGCGCCGGTGAAGCACAGAGCGAGCGCGGTATCCAGAAGCGAGGTTCCGTAGGCGGGCGCTGCCGCTCCCACGCCCAACACAAACGCACCCAGGCCGATCCACTGCCAGCAGCGGCGGCTCAGCTTGAGTGTGTAGAGTCCCAGCGCCAGCAAGCTGCCCAGGGCGATGCCGTCCAGCTTGATCAGCGTGTGGTTGGGAACATTCCACAGCCAAACCGGGTTCAGATGGCGCAGCAGCGGAGAGCAGATCAGCGCGCAAGTGAGAAAAACCGCCAGCATCCACGGCCGGCGCAGCCAGCGCGCCAGTGGCGCCCAGAAAAAGTAATACTGCTCTTCGACAGCCAGCGCCCAGGTGGGGCCGAGGGCCGCGGGCAGCGCCAGATGAAAGAGATTCTGCACGAAAAAGATGTAGGCCAGCCAGGGAGCGCCCTTGATGGCGCCGATCACGCTGGGGCCGATGAACCACGGCGCATTCAGGTAGACCACTGCCAGCACCAGTATGTAAACCGGCCAGATGCGCAACGCCCTGCGGGCATGAAAGTTGTGGAAGTAATGCGGCTTGTCGCGCGTCGCCAGCAGGTTGGAGGTAATCAGGAAGCCGGAGAGAGCGAAAAACACAATCACGCCCGCCCAGCCCCACTCCGCCACGTAGTGCAGCCAGGTACCTTTCAGCAGCGGATCACAGTGGTAGAGCACCACCCACAGAATCGCCAGGCCGCGCAGGCCGTCGAGTTCCGGCAGATAAGAGGGGAGCCAGGTTGGGCGTTGCATGGGCAAGCTCGGGAGTCGTGGTCTCAAAACGGGGGTCTCATGGAGTGTCTTTGGCAAAGCCTTCCACAATCCAACCGGCCAGCCAGAGAGCCGCTCCCGGGACCGCAACCAAAAAGAGCAGCGAGAACAACAAATGAATCATACCGAAGCCGTTGAGGTAATTGCCGATGCGGAGATAGGCGAATACCTCGGATATACACAGGAATAGCACAAAAACGCTCACAGGGATGAGAAGCATCCATCTCCCCGCGCACCTCATTCTCAATGCGCCTTCGCTTACGTTCATCACTCCTCCTTACGAAACAAACAAATCTCGCTGGGTGCCCCAGGTCTCACTCTGAGGCCTGGGATGCCACAAACCTCAATCCAGCATGAAAAACTAGTCCCTAGTCCCTCGCGCATTACCCCGCGGCCAGTTGCTTGGCTCGCTCCGTCGCCCGCATCACGGCTTTGATGAGCGTGACGCGCAGGCCGCCTTCTTCCAATTCCAGAATGCCGTCGATGGTGCATCCGGCGGGAGTAGTTACAGCGTCCTTCAGCAGCGCTGGATGGTAGCCGGTTTCCAGAACCATTTTGGCTGCGCCGAAGGTGGTTTGCGCGGCCAGTTCCGTAGCCACATCGCGGGGCAGGCCCACCTTGACGCCTGCTTCAGCCAGCGCCTCGATGATGATGTAGATGTAGGCAGGTCCGGAGCCGGAGAGGCCGGTCACCGCGTCCATGTGCTTCTCTTCCACCAGCACGGTGCGGCCCACGGTCTGGAAGATGCGCTCGGCCAACTCCATCTGCTCGGTCTTGACGAAGCGGCCCCGGCACAATGCGGCAGCGCCCGCGCCCAGGGTCGAGGGGGTGTTGGGCATGGCGCGAATCACGCCGATCTCCACTCCGGCCGCGTCCTCAATGGAGCGCGTTTTGACCGATGCGGCAAACGAGATCAGCGTTTTGGCCGATGAGAGCGCGGGCTTGATCTCCGCCATCAGCTCCTGCACCTGAAAGGGCTTGACACCCAGCAGAATCAAATCAGAGTTCCGCACCGCCTCAAGGTTGTCGGTCGATACGTCCACGCCCCATTGCGTACTCAGCGCCACGGCCTTCTCGGCGTGACCCACGGTGGCGTGAATCTGGCTGCGCGCAAACAGGTTCTGCTTCAGGAAGGCCTGCAACAGGATGCCGCCCATCTTGCCGGCGCCCAGAACAGCCACGCGCACCTGGGGCAACTGCGCGGGTACTTCGGTGGCCTCAACAGCTATCTCTGCCATCTTGTTCCTTTCCTGGATTTTCCGTTCCTGAAAGTGAGGATGCAACTTTCATGAATACCGCAGCATTGGATCGATGAGTCTCCCAGGCCCGGAGCCCCCACGGACAGGTTTTCGTCCGTGGGGTAGAGGTTTCGTTCCCGAGACCATTCGGCAGGCTCTGGGGACTCAACTTAAACTGAGTTACTACTCGTGGAGAAGCTCTTCTTTGAGGATGAAGCTCTCAATTACGTCGTCCACTTTCTTGCTGATGCCGTCCGTCGGCCATGCCTTGTTCCAGATCAGATAACTGCCCGGGAAAGTCAACGTCTTCTGGCCACTGGCGAAGGCGTCCAGAGCTATGACTATCAGGGCACGCTCCTCCTGATCGAAAAAGGGAATGTTCACATCTTCCGGCGCCGGGTTGCGCAGGTCGATCACATTTTCACCTGCAAACATGACAGCCCTGTTCTCGGCATCGCCGGATACTTTGCTCTCATTGATGGTGCAGGTAAAGAGCAGGCCGTCCGGAGAATCAACCGCTGCTTTGCCTTCGTACTTTGCGGCGGCCTCATTGCCGGGAGTGTGCACGATTACAACGCCGGTATTTTTCTCGTTCGGCTTGCCGAAGGCATAAGCAGCCCTCTTGAACATCTCCCCGGTTTTATCGCCAGCCTTATAGGCGTCAGCCATTGCGCGCACTGCTGTCACCGGGTCTGCTGCAAGCTTTTCCGGCGCCGTATCGTCCTTGGTGATGGCCAACGTCGCGGAGTAATCGATCTCCTTCGAAGTGACATCGGAGACCGATTGCAGCACCAGGCGGGCGGCGTAGGAGTTCATGTGCCCAAAGCCGCCAAAGCCGATGATTTTGCCTGCCTTATCGCGCTGCACGCCGGCCTTCTCCACGGCGTCAAGCCGTCCAACCAATGTGGCAGTCACCTCGAACTTGTTGCACCCCAGGCACATTCCGCCTTTTTTGTAGGGCGCGGCGAGCTGGGAATCGAAAAGCTTGAAGTCCTTGTTGCTTTTGTCCAGCGTGACCGGTGTCCGCTGCACCACCGGGACATCGCCGGTAAAGTTGTGCGCCGGCTGAAACTGCACCATGGCTGCCGGTCCCGCCTTGGCTTTTGTGCCTTCCGGGTAAGAGAGCCAGATGTTCTTGTTGACGTTGATGCCGCAGTCGGCGCCTTTTACGACGAACTGATCAAAAGAGGCTACCGCCGTGCCTTTAATGCGGACGATTTTTCCGTTGAACGACTGTGGATGATCCAGAATCTCGCAGATGGTTGTATCCACTGCCTGGGCGTACAGGCAGCAGGAAAATCCAAGGACAAAGACGAATGTCAAAGCGCGTTTCATGCCAATTCTCCAAGGTAAGCAATAGCCCGCAATCGCAGCGAAAATGAGCCGGAAAGCTGCTGAAAAGGGGACATTACAGGTTATCACGTTCACTGAGGTGATTTTCGCGCCTATTTCTGCCCCGTAATCCATGCGTCGACGCGGTCACTCAACACATCGAGCGGCAGGGCGCCGGAGTCCAGCACCTGGTCGTGGAAGGCGCGCAGATCGAATTTTTCGCCCAGTGCCTTCTTCGCCCGGTCGCGCAATTCCAGAATCTTCATCTGCCCGATCTTGTATGCCAGAGCCTGACCCGGCCAGCCGATGTAACGGTCTACCTCGGTTTGAATTGTGGTTTCGTCCATGGCCGAGTGGTCGTGGAAGTAATCGACCATCTGCTGGCGGGTCCAGTGCTGG